>Ga0182021_10005437_pt1 | contig 15081 bp, 19 predicted proteins | sample 612E3MmetaG_FD_120493 | JGI IMG/M metagenome (GOLD analysis project Ga0182021, IMG submission 120493) | Permafrost microbial communities from Stordalen Mire, Sweden - 612E3M metaG (Illumina Assembly) | ecosystem: Environmental > Terrestrial > Soil > Wetlands > Permafrost | place: Sweden... | reverse complement strand
TTAACAAATTGGCGGCGTCTTTTGTAGATGGTAAATGGAGGTTTAACCTCGATTCTTTTTCCCAACGAATGAATAACTACGCTTTTAGGAAAATCTTCACCTACAATTTCTCTGTATCTGTCTGCTTCAAAATCAAAAGTTAACAATTCAACGTTTTGACCGTTACCGACTAAGGCTTTGATGACGTTGTGGCAGACTCTTTCGCCTCCGCCGTAAACGTCTAAGTAGGGGTGAACAACAAGGAATTTCGCCAAATTAATCCCGCCAGTCTCTTGCTCCATAAGTGTTGATATGCAACTATTTTAGCTATCTTAAAAGCTTATAAAACCTCGTCCAATCAGCGTCCTATTACCCAGCAGATTGCAAAAGTTTAATGCTGAAAAATAAAGGCTATTTTTTGTATTCTTCAAATAATAACAGTAGTCCCTTTGCTAAGTCGACGTTGGCTTTAAAACCCAAGATTTCCGAGGCTTTAGAGGGGTCGCCGTAGCTGCTTCGTATGTCTCCTAACCTTGCAGGTCCATGTGTAACCTTTGGGTTTTTTCCAGTAACCGTCTTTAAAACGGCGGCAAGCTGATTAACGCTTGTGGGCGCACCCGTGCAAACATTAAAAACCTCGTCCCTCAACCCATCGTGCTCCAAAGATAAGACTAGGGCTGCAACCACATCACTAACATAAACGAAATCTCGAGTCTGCTCCCCGTTGCCATCAATGGTTAAAGTTTCGCCTTTTACGATTTTTTGAAGAAATTTGGTTATGACGCCGCTGTAGGGGCTGTTTTCGCTTCTTGGACCGTAAATGTTGAAGAACCGCAACGCAGCAGTCTCAAGTCCATAACAATTTGCAAAGGCACTGCAGTATGCTTCGCCTGTAGCTTTTGAGGCGGCGTAGGGAGAAATCGGGTGAAGCGCCGTGTTTTCTTGAATGGGTAGGGTTTTCACGTCACCGTAAACGGCTGTTGAAGAGGCAAAAACAAATTTCTTTACTTTATGTTGGACGGCTGCGTGAAGCATGTTGAAAGTTCCATTTACGTTAACTTCATGATTTTGAACTGGGTCCGAAACGGAGGCTGAGATGTCGATTAAAGCGGCAAGATGAATAATCGAATCAACACCGTCAAAAACGCCTCTCGGAAACGTCTTATCCCGTATGTCTCCCCGTTGAAACCTGAATTTAGGATGGTCAAGTACCTCGGTAAGGTTCTGCATTTTTCCGGTAGATAAATTATCCAGCACAGTCACCGCGTGCCCCGATTTGAGAAGTCGCGGGACCAGATGAGAACCGATAAAACCTGCGCCACCGGTAACGAGAACACTTTTAGGAGTTTTGCTCATAATACTCCCTCAACGTTTAGAACTTAAAATTAATATTGCTTTCGCATGCTATCGCTACTTAACAACTTGGTTTATCCCACCGCAAGGTGAGAGACTCTTTTTACAAAAGGGAACGGCAGCTATTTTTCGCCAAGTGTGGAGTAAATTTTCAGCAGCTTCTGAACCAGGATGGGTGCAGAATGGGTGGAGTTTACATAGTTAAGTTGCTGCTTTATTCTGTTTTCTTTTTCGTTTTGGCTGCTTAGAAGTTTTGAGATTATTTCTGCTGTCGCGGCAGGGTTCTCTAGCTCTTCCAGGGGGATTGAAGGAAAGAACTTGTTTGACACGGAATGCACAATTGGACGCCCAGACGCCATAGCTTCAATCGCTACCGTGTCTAAGTGTTCACGTCCCGTGGCGAAGCTTCCCAAAACCAGGTCGCTCTCCCAGAACAAAGCATTCATCGCTGCATGGGGGACTTTGCCTATAAAATCAATGTCAAGCTTTAGCTCTTTCGCCAGCAGCTTTGTTTTCTCCAAATCTTTTCCCGCGTTAAAGCTTTTGATTTTTATCTTTTCCGGACCCAACGAAACTGCACGCAACAGTTTGTCTGTGCCCTTCACGTTAAAATCAGGGACCGACGCCAAAAAAACATGGTATTCCGCTCTTTTTTCTGGCAACGGCTTTGGATAAAAGATTTCGGGGTCAAAAGGTATGGGAAAGTACTCTGCGGTTTGGTTATATTCTTTTGCAGTGCCAAGAACGGTGGGCTGAGCCACAAGAATCTTGTCACAACGCTTCAAATTGTTCTTAACGATTCTGCCCCATTTTCTGCTACGCAAGGTTTCCCGCAGGTCACTGCCATGTGCGTGCCCAACAAGTGGTATCTTGCCTAAGTGAGAAGCGATATAGCAGTCCTGAAGGAGATAATGAACATGATACAAGTCGCCCTTAGCTCTGAAAATTTTGTAGGCTACCCCGAAGGTTTTGTTCCAGAGCCCTCTGGTTCTCTTAATATGCTGCCTTTCAACGTCTGCGGGAAAATATTTTAGCAGGGTCTCGCCAACATAGGCGCAATCGTTAATCATGACGACTTTCATTGGCAAATCCAAACCGTCGCATAAGAGTTAAGCAATTGCTTCTTTTAATTGTAACCATTTTTCGCAGGCAAACCGTTATTTTGGTCAGCTGCCGTATTCTTTCTGAATCTTGCCGGTTTTCTTCTCCAGCGCCGCTACTCTTTGGGCAATTTTCGCTATTTCTTTTTGGGTAGTCTTATCTTTAACCTCTTCTTTTCGTTTTTCATTCGACGCCAAAATCAGCCGCAGAAACTCCGAGTCATAAGCTTTCAGCAGCAACTCAGTGTTCGGAATCAAACAGTGACCACCAATCACGCCTGGAAACATAACAGGCCTATCAAACCGCAGAAGATGCGTGTCCTCAAGAAAATCAACGGTTTCATCGAAATCCGCGCCAAAATCTTTGGAGATGCGGTGCATCTCTTGAAAACAAGCAATCATCCATGCACGATATGTGGTCTCAAAAAGCTTTGCCAACTCAGTTTCCGTGCTGCTTTTAAGAACCTTAACTTTCAAACCCAGTTTCTCAAAGTGCACATGAGCAGCCTTAGCCGCCGACTCGTTTGCGCCGCCGACATATTTGGTCCAACGCTTCATTTCCCACTTCATGTGCTCAGGGCTTTTATGCACACCGCGGGACGGCGAATGGGCGATGAGGCAACGGCATCTTTCCGCCACTTTCATTGTGGTTCCTGGAGGAACCGTGCTGTTGATAATGGTGAGTTTCGGCTTAAATTCTTCAATGTAACCAACCGCTGTGTCAACAAAGTTCTGTTGGCTACCGCAAGGTAAGCAAATGTGCAGGGTGTCGATTTGGCTTGGAACATTTCTCCTGTTTTGAGCCAGCTCCTGCATTTTTGTTTGATCTAAATCTAAACCGTAAACGACAAAACTCTCTTTAGCGTCATTTAGCAACGCAAAAAGGGTGTGTCCGATTTCGCCTAAACCAATAATCAGAACTGTCTCTTTAGCCAAAACGCTTGCCTCCACTGTTGGAAGTCAAGTTAAAGTTAAACTATTTAAATCTGGAGCCCGCAAGAACAGTTTATGCTGAATCCAAAGAAGGGCACTGGCATAGTAACGGGCGCCAATGTTAAAATAGGCGAAAACATCGCCATCTGGAATTACGTTGTCATAGGCGATAACACAAAAATCGGCGACGGAACACTCATTGGAAGCTTCTGTGACATCGGCAAAGACGTGGTTTTAGGCAAAAACTGCAACATTCAAGCCCACGTAACCATCTCCAACGGCTGCGTCCTCGGAAACAACGTGTTTATCGCCCCCAACACTTCGCTTCTAAACGATAAGTACCCAAAAAGCACATTCATGACGCCGCCCATCATCAAAGACAACGTTGCAATCGGAGGAGGCGTCACTATCCTGCCGGACGTAACTATAGAAGAGGGCGCCGTGATTGGCGGAGGAAGCGTCATCACCAAAAACGTGCCAGCAAGAACAGTGTTAAGTGGAAATCCAGCAAAAGTTGTAATGAAGCTGAAGGAATATGAAGAAAAACGTGAAGCGTTCATGGAATCAAGGTTGGCGTGGATAAACAAAAAATAGGTGGATTAATGAAAATATGGTATGACGCCTGCACGGGCAAGCACATCAGGTATGGCTCAGCGATTGCGCGGCGTCTTAGGAAGGCAGGGCACGAGTTTGTTTTTACAACCCGTGAACACCCAGACACGTTACCCTTGGCGAAGATTCTTGGTGAAAAACCTCTCGTTGTGGGCAAGTATAATCCGTCAACGCTTTCTTCAAGGCTGGAGGAAAGCGCCGAACGCATAATTGAGTTTTCTAAACTCTTCAAGGATGATGCCCCCGACATTGCCATCGCACATCAATCCGTTGAGCTTTGCCGAACTGCCTTCGGTTTAGGAATCCCAATAATTTTAACTGCCGACACACCTTACGCGACAGCAGTCAATAAACTGACAATTCCCTTCGCGCACACCGTCGTCGTGTCTGAAGCGTTGCCTAACAGTTTTGTAAAAGAGCACTGCGCCAAAAACATCGTTCGGTTCAAAGGCGTAGACGAAGTTGCCTGGATCAAAGATTTTAAACCATCAAAAATTAAAGGGTTAAAGAAACCCTTGATAGTTATAAGACAGATTGAAACAAAAGCAGCCTACGCAGGCGGAAAGCAAGATGCCACCCAAACTCTCGCAGACAAACTTGCAAAGCTAGGCAACGTGTACTGCGTCCAAAGATACAACGATAAAGGCAAAACGTTCGGGATTAAGGAGGCCTTCGTGGATTCAGCAAATTTGGTCGCCAATGGCGATTTGGTTGTAAGTTATGGAGGAACCATCGCGAGAGAAGCAGCCCTCCAGGGTGTTCCCAGCATAGCGATTTCGGACATGGCTAAGACCTATGTTAACACGTATCTAACTAAGAAGGGCTTTCCGCTGTTTGCCACAAATGAGCCAGAAGTGCCCAGGTATGCAGAGAAGCTTCTGGGCAAAAGATTCGATGTACAAAACAAGCTAGCAGAATTAGAGGACCCTGTTGACGCAATCGAAAAAGTCGTTGACAGCTTTAAACAGGCGTAACGACGATTTTATCTCCAGGTTTCGCCTGAAATTTTTCCGCCACGTTGCTTTGGTTTAGGGCGATCTCCAGGAAACCATGGCTTCCGATTAGAGCAATCGGTTCTTTGGGCTTTGTTTGGCCGTAGGTTTTGCCGAACGTAAGTTTCAGCGATTCACCATGTAAATCCACGTTGACTTTTTCCGCAGGGTTTCGTATCAGGTCTTTTTCATTTATGTTTGTTATTATGTTGCCGAAGCTATCTATGTGCATGATTTCGCCGATTAAAGAGCCACCTGTTTTTTTGACCGCGGCGAATTCGGGTTTAATCAAATCATTTATTTCTGGTCCAAATTTATCAGGCGCTGTTCCTTTATCTAGGTGAGCTGCGGCGGGCGCAAAAACGTCTCTGCCATGGAACGTGCCGGAAATTTTAGGCAACATAAACGCTTGGTTTGTAAGGCGGTAGGCATGTTTTATACCTTGGTTTTGGGCAGCTAAAATCAAAATCCCATTGTCAGGTCCAACGAAAATGCTTTTTTCGGTTTGGATTAAGATGGCGCGTCTTTCTGTGCCTACACCTGGATCGACAACCGCCAAGTGAATAGTGCCCTCGGGAAAGTATGTTGCGGCAGAAGCCAACGTGAAAGCAGCCATTCGGATGTTAAATTTTTCAACTTCATGCGATATGTCAATTAGCTTTGCTTTGGGGTCTATGGTTAAAATTACCCCTTTCATCTCCGCCACGTAAGGGTCTTTGAGCCCAAAGTCGCTGGTCAAAGTTATCAATGTAGTTAACCGCCGTGAACAACTGGTATAAAGACGACTTCATCCCCGTCATTTAATTTGGTTTCTAAACCATCCAGAACGCTGATTTCCCTGCCGTTAACAAGTATCAACGCATTTGATCTGGAAGCGTTAAGTTGGTCGCTGACTACTTTTTCCAGTTGCGGCATCTCTTGGCTCATTTTTTTTACTAAATCCTTCAGCGAACTGCCTGCTTGAAAATCAACAGTTAACTGCGTTTTGCCTGAAATTTGACGCAGGGCACCAATGAACTTCAGAGTCAGCGGCATTTTCTTTGCTCAAACTATAGAAGTGCCGTTTATGTTAAAATTGTTTCTGCAGTTGTATTTTTCGGCTTAAAAGTTTTGGAATCGTTCTTCTGTTAATGTTTCCACGATGTCGGTTGCCATTTCAACGATTGAATCTGCTTGTTTTATCATTGCGTCATCGTTGACTTCTTCTAGTTGCGATATTTGCTGTATGATGCTTTCAAGTTCCATTAGAAAACGCAGAAGCGTATCGTTAGTGAGCGGGTTTTTGGTTATCTCTTCACGGAGGAGTATTTCTATAAAAGCAGGTTCGCCGAAACTGTAGTATATGGCGTTTCGTGCCTTTCTGATGGCTTCTAAAACTAAACCTGGAGCCATGTAAGGTATTTTTCGCGCGGCTTCCAATTCGGCTTTGGCTTCACGCAGGTACCTTAGCGCCCAACCTTTTCTGTACTCATCCATCATGAGGTTTCTTATCCCAAGTTACTTGACTGTTTAGTCCTCTTCTTCAGAATCTGAGTCAGAATCATGTGAAGAGTCAGCTTGAGCTAACGATAAAGTACGGGTTATGTAACCAGCAATCTGATTTCTCACTCGCGTAGTTGTTCCCTGAGTTAAAGAGTCAACTGAATGTTTGTTTTCATCAAACTTTGTCGTGAATTTAGTTGGATAACGGCTCATGAGTGCTTTGCCCGTTCTTTTAACCTGATCAGTCTTAACTTTTCCCAAATTTCAATTCCTCTAGTCATCAATGTTTAGTGTCCGACGCTTGAAAGCGCAAGAGCAAAACTCAATAGATGATAGGCTTAATTTAAGTTTACGCCTACGAACCCACTTTAACCAACCGATGTTCCCGCGAGCACCAACGTTGGTTAGCTTAATTTTATGTTAAAGAACCCTTCAAAGTTTTTGGCTATTTGCTCGGCGACTTCTTCAACCTGCATTTTCTTTATTTCAGCCACTGCCTCAACAACGTTACGAACAAAGGAAGACTTGGTCATTTGCCCGCTGTAAGGTTTTTTCCAGTATTTCACTGGCCCGTCAGTTTCAGTTAAAAAGTTTGTCAGCTGAACTTTCTCTATGACTTCGCGGATTCCAGGAGAATATGTTGCTGATGGACCTTCGGTGATAAAGTATCCTGCGTCCATGGCTCTGCTCAGGGCGCTCATTGGGTAGCTAAACCAGTGTAACAGCACCCGCTTAAGATTGTATGAAGGAAGCATGTCAACGATTCTTTCTGTGGTTCCTCGAGAATGAATAATCACTGGAAGATCAAGCGATTCAGCAAGATGCAGCATCTTATCGAAAACCACCATCTGCTTTTCCCACACAGTTTCATACTTCTGGTCCAAACCAATTTCGCCTATGGCTTTGACCGCGCTTTTTTGTTTTTGGATTAAATTGACGGTTTCTTCAAGTTCGTTTTCTTTAAGAACGTTTACGTTCCAGGGGTGAATCCCCAAAGCGGGGTAAACGTAGTTGGTGTATTTTTCGGCTAATTTAAGGTCGTTTTGACAAGTTTTTAGGTCCATTGAATTCGTTACTAACGCTGTTACGCCAGATTGTTTCGCATCTGCTATCAGTTCATCAATGTGCCCAGCATAATCTGCGTCGGAAAGGTGGATATGTGCGTCAACGAGTTTCATTTTTCTCAGCACTATTATCGCGGTTGAGCATTTTATAACTTTCTTTGCTTAAATCGGGTTTCATGTAAGCGGATATTTAGAGGAAAAAGCGATAACAAAGGTTAAATATTGCTTTAAAATGAAAAAGAGGCAAGGAGTTGTCGTTATGACCGAATTAGAAATAGCTTTAGCTCCCATGCACAGGTTATGCAAGAAAGCCGGTGCTGACAGAGTGAGCGAAGCAGCAGCAAAGGAACTTGCAAAAGCACTTGAAGAAATCGGCGTAAAAATCGCTAAAGAAGCACTAGATTACGCTATGCATGCTGGAAGAAAAACCATCAAGGCAGAAGATATAGAAATCGCCGCTAGAAAAGTCATGGGAAAATAGTAATCTAATAACTCAAATTCTCTCCTTTTCTCTTTTTTGTTAAAGTATTTGCCCTCTAGTGTGCAAAAGGAACTTTTAGCTTCTTGAAGAACCGCTTATTAAGTCAAAAATTTTGGTTTTTTAAGGTGAAATCGACTTTTTTAAGCGGTTGCTGACGAATCCCAGAGAAACTGAAAGTATTCTCGCGCGAAACCTATCAAACCTACATGGTTGCTCCATATGACGAGGCTGGGTTTGTCTTCTCCTAGGAAAAGCATGGCTTCTTTGCCGTCAGCGATTATGCCGCCGCCGAACATGTGATCTCTGATTCGCAGCTCACTTAAGCCAGGATATTTTTTTATGAAAAGCCAATCTTCTTTTTTGCCGGCAGTCATAAGCTGAATCGTGACTGTTTTCTTCAAACCGTTACCCAGCAACGGTTCAGCCATGGCGATTATCGGTTTTGCGAATTCTGGTGCTGCAATCACGATTTCTTTTGTTGCGTTCTTTAGAACCTCTTCAATCTTGGTTAAAACTGCCTGTTGCCCCCGCAGTATCAGCATGTCTGGTCGCTCGACAAGTTCTCGTTTTTCGTAGAGAGGCTGGAGTTCTTGGGCAACGGTGTTTTCCCAGTTTAAGTATTTGTCTTCGAGTTGCAGCTTCGTGAACCTTGTGGCTTCAAGCGGCGGCACAGGATAGTACTTATAGGGTCGGCTTTCGCTGCTTTTAATCCAGCCTTTTTCCTTGAGCGAGTTGAGTACTTCATACATTTTGCTGTAGGGCACTTTGGCTTCTTGGCTTATCTCCATCGCCGTCATTTGGCCGCCTTCAAGCAAAACGATGTAGCCGTCAATTTCGTAGGCGCTTAAGCCCATTTCGTGCAGAGCAGCCCGGGTGTTCTCGTTAATTGACATGTTTACCCCTCAATCACCTTAGGAATCGTTTGGAAACCTTATTATCAACACATGCGCTCTTAAGCACTTCGAAAAAAACGGTAACATCAGAAGGCATAAAAATTGAAAGACATCAAAACCACAAGAAGCATTTGCCCCGAATGCCTAAAGGCTATAGACGCAACCATCTATGAAGACGACGACAAAGTCTTTATCAAAAAAGAGTGCGCGGAGCATGGGGCTTTTCAGGAACTTTACTGGTCAGATTACGACCAATACATGCGGGCAGAAAAATTCCGCTTTGACGGCGAAGGCATAAGTAACCCTCGAACAGAAAAAAACAAGGGATGCCCAAACGACTGTGGCATTTGCCCCGAACACAAATCGCACACAGCCCTAGCGATAATTGACGTCACAAACAGGTGCAACCTTACCTGCCCCGTCTGCTTTGCGAACGCGGCGGCTGCAGGATACGTTTATGAACCCACTAAAGAGCAAGTCATTGGAATGCTTGAGAACCTTCGAACCAACAAACCGGTGCCCGCCACGGCGCTTCAGTTTTCAGGCGGAGAACCAACTATACGTAAAGATCTTCTCGAATTTATTCGAAAAGCAAAAGAACTGGGCTTCAGCCATGTGGAGGTCAATACGAACGGACTTCGACTCTCACAAAGCGTAGAATATTGTAAGCAACTCAAAGAAGCAGGTGTAAGCACCGTTTACCTGCAGTTTGACGGCTTAACCTCTGATGTTTTCAAGTTTATCCGAGGCGTAGACCTACTTGACATAAAGATGAAGGCAATCGAGAATCTTCGAGCGGCAGGATTCAACAGCGTCGTGTTGGTAGTCACGCTGGTTAAAGGTGTAAATGATCATCAACTGGGGGACATCGTAAACTTCGCAGTGAAGAACTTTGACGTTATAAGATGCATAAACGTTCAACCCGTCAGCCTCTGCGGACGTTTACCCCAAACCGAACGCGAAAAAATGCGAATCACAATCCCTGACTTCATGAAAGCAGTTGAAGAACAAACCAACGGCATGATTAAAACCTCCGACTTCTATCCTGTGCCCTCCGTTGCAATAGTCTCAAAAGCCGTTGGCGCATTAAAAAACAGGAAATACTTGGAGTTCACAGCGCACCCGCACTGTGGAGTGGCAACATACTTGATGATTAACAAGGGCAAAGTCAAGACCATTGGGGACATGGCAAACGTCGACGCGTTTTTCGCAGGCATGAGAAACGTTTACGAGAAAGCATCCAACGGGCATAAAACAAGAGCATACCTGTCCCTGCTGGGCACTGCACGCCACTTAAAGTTCAACACGATGCGCATGGTACTTCCAGTAATAACAAGAGGCAACTACAAAGCGCTAGGCGACCTGCAAAGAAAATCTATTCTGCTATCAGCCATGCATTTCATGGATCCATACAACTTTGACCTTGAAAGAGTACAACGCTGCCTAATTCACTACGCCGTGCCAGACGGACGCATAATACCATTCTGCACCATGAACTCAATCCATAGAACTGAAGTGGAAAAGAAACTTGGCGTTCCAATTAAAGAGTGGAAAGAAAAACATAACGTTGAAATAAGCCAGCCGTTCTAGATGTTGAGAATAAAATAGCAAAGTGAAAAGTTATGGGTGGAAAAAAGAAAGTCGGCTTAAAGCAGATGGAGAAGCAGCAGGTCAAAGAAGACGACTCAAAAGAAGCCAAGAAAAAAGAGAAAGCAGGGCCGCCGAAAGAAAGAAAAACTGTTGGAATAATGTCTCCAGACGCAAAAAACGAGAAAATCATTGCCGAAATAAAGAAAATGCCGGTTCTAACACCATACTCTGTAGCCACAAAATACAGCATTCGAATTAGCACAGCCAAAGACTTCTTGGAACAACTCGAAGGAAACGGTGCAGTCCAGCTCGTCTCGGGTAGCCACAACCTCAAAATCTACAAGCCAGCAGCAAACTAGCTTGCTAAGCACCAATTATTTATTCTATTCTAATCTTATTTGTTTCTGAGTTCGGGGTAGTTTTCGTTGGCGGAGTTTCCGGAAAGAGTTTACACAGCTGAAGAAGTAAAAACTGCAAAAACGTTAATTGACGCTGGCTATAAGCATAATCTAACAGTTGAAGGGTCACCGGACTTTACGGAAAAAATCAACCAGGCTCTTGAACTAATCAAAACGGCAGGTTACTTTGAGTTTTTAAGAACGTACATTAGAAAAATAATGGAGATTGACGGCATAAGTCAACTACGCGAGACGGAAGCTACCATCTGGGCAAGCAAGTTTGCAGTAGAAAACTTTGTTGACGCCGCCAGCTTATTTATCCAAAAGGCTTATCACATGAAAGAGTATCTGGAGGGCGAACTTTACTATGGCGGCAACGCTGAAAAACGTTCAGTAGCCAAACGTGTTGAGTTCCTGCAGGTACTGAAGGATAAAAGCTCCAACAAAAACGTAAAAGAAGAATGCGAGCGACTGCTCACCATGTGGAAAGAGAGCTCGCTTGCCTTTTAAGCAGTTAACAATTCAACTTTGATTGTTATTCCGCTTTTAACTTGCTTAAAGAAATCCAGGTTGCTTGTTATTTTGCCAAGGATGCTTACTGGGCTGTACGGCTGTGATTTTCCGTAGAACACGCATAAAGCGCTGCCCATAGGCCAAAAAGCGATAGTGCCGGTTTCCACGGTTGGTTTAGCTTTTTCTTCGCCCATTTTGATTGGGATTTCAAAATAAACTTCTTCTTTCCATAATGCGGCTCGGCCTTCAACCGGAAGCTTCCGAACGATGGTGTCAATGGTTCTTGGCGCTAAAAACCTGACTAATTCGCCCTCAGCTTCACCTAAGCCTTCTATGACAAACTTGATTTTTATTCGTGAAACATCAGCTTCTTCATTACTCAACCGCTACACGCTCCTTTAAAGAAACAATAAACCCAAGAACAGGCTATTCATAATGCAACGTTCAATTTAACTCTTACAGTTCCCAACGACGGCGATCAAACCCAGTGCTGACCGGTTATAAGAGGCTTAAGAGAGTTTTTCCAATGTAATCCAACTGTTCAGCTGTGACTCCCGGATGAATAGGCAAACAGAAAACTTGTTTTGACGCCTCGTCGGTTTTGGGCAATTTAGCGCTTCCGAAGTTTTCGCGGTAAAAAGGCATTTGATGCACCGGATTTATGTAATAGACTTCGGCGCCAATGCCTTTTTGTTTTAGTTCATCCACAATCTGGTTTCGTTTGGTTTCTGTGCCGTTTTTCAGTCGCGCGGTGTACAGGTACCAACTGTGCTGTCGATCTTTTGACTCGTACGGTAAAACAAGTTTGCTATTTTTTTCCAGAATTTTTGTTAGTTGCTGAGCGTTTTGGCGTCGTTTAACCAGAAAAGCGGGCAATTTTTTCAGTTGCTCGTTACCTATTGCAGCTTGTATTTCAGACATGCGGTAGTTATTGCCAAGGATAAGCGAGGCATACTTTGCCTTTTCTCCATGCGTCCTAATCATGCGTAATGTTTCAGCTATTTGATCGTCGTTTGTGGTTATTGCTCCGCCTTCGCCTGTGGTTATGTTTTTGCTTGCGTACAGGCTCCAGCAGGCGGCGTCAGCGAAGCTTCCCGCAGGTTTACCAGCATATGTTGCGCCGTGAGCTTGGGCAGCATCCTCAACCAAAGCTAAGCCATGTTTCTCGGCGATTTCCCGGATAGGCTTCATGTCAGCTGAAAAACCGTACATGTCCACGGGCACCACGGCTTTGGTTCGTTTTGTTACTGCTTTTTCAACCGCGGTGGGGGAGAGATTGTAGGTTTCGGCGTCAATGTCAGCGAAGACTGGTTTCCCGCCTGCTAACACGACTGCTTCGGCGGTGGCTACGAAAGTGAAGCTGGGCAAAATAACTTCGTCCCCTTGCTTTACGCCGACTGAAGCGATTGTGGCGTGTAATGCGGCAGTGCCAGTGTTAACCGCTACTGTATGCTTTACCCCGGCGAATTTGGCGAAATTTTTCTCGAATTCATTTACCATTGGGCCAGCGCCGAGCCCGCTTGTTAACATTCCGCTTCTCAAAACCTTGGTTACTGCTTGGACTTCTTCTTCGCCGATTTTGGGCATGTTAATGGGTATCATTTTTAGCTTCACTCTGTTAGGATACGGGTGCATGCTACTATTTCATTTTTCCGCCTTCAACAGATTTGATTATTCAACAGGCATTTTTCGTTTGCTTTTGTAGTCGATTACCACGTTAATTTCGTGTGCTCTAAGATCCTTATCCAACTGTGGGTCACCAGTGTCCACCCTTAAACTCTTCAGCCTATCCAGTTTACTTTTAGTTGCAGCCACAACCACATTATCTAAGGCGACTTGGCGGATGACTTTGGCGCTTATCTGCTGGTTCCCTCTTCCGAAAATGAAGCCTTGCCCCCCAATCGGCGTCACAATGATCATGGATGCTTTTCCGTTTAGGGCTTGCAGAATTTGTGTTTCATTTGCATCGCGCGCGATTATTTTCTTGTTTTGGAAGAGATCTACTCCAAGGAGGGTTTTTTTCTGGTCTAATAGATCGCTGATTGTGCGGGTTGTGGTTCCCGGACCCATAACGTAGATTACGTCGGGCTTCATCTCCTCGATAATGCCTATTGCAATTGCCGCTTGATTGCGTACCTCGTTTTCAGTCGTTGGGCTTTCAAGCTTATTGCCCTGAATCAAATTTGGCTCATAAGGGCTCAATATGTAGCCGTAAAGTTCAGCGGAAAGATGACCGCTCCTGAAGGCTTCCTCGTCAATATCCATAACTTCCGCTTCATGCAGAGGCAAACCATTCCACAGGTACCGGACAGCCACTCTTGCCGCAGCTTGAGGGGTCACTGCAAAAATTGCACTGTGCATTTTGACGCCTGTCGGAACCCCAAGCACAGGCACCTTCATGCCGACAGCTTTCAATATCTCTCGGGCTGTTCCGTCGCCTCCGCAGAAAACAAGTAAATCAACCGAAACCTCTGCCATGGCTTTTGCGATGAACTGGGTGTCTTCCGAAGTGGTTTCGCTTTTGCTTTTGCCTCTGACCTCAAAGGTTAAGCCGCATTTCTTAGCTTCAACCTCACCCATGGCGCCGGCTCCGACAAGAAGTCTTAGATTTTCTTTGACTGGAACCATTTCGGCAAGAAAAGTGTCTGCTCTCTGTGGTGCTATGGGTTTGGCGCCAAGTGAGATGGCTTTGTCTAAGACGTTTTTTCCGTCGGTTCCTTTTAATCCGACAGCACCACCCATTCCTGCCACTGGATTAACGATGAAACCGACAGTCTTTGTCGGCAGACTTCTTTTAGCAACAGCCATTTAATCACTCAAGCAGTATAGGAAGCTAAATACCCTATAGAAATACTAAAACCTGTTTCCATTATATTGCCCAAGATATAGATTTGACAGCCGGACTCCCGACAAATTATGCAAAATAAAGTGAAGGCACGAGGATGTTTCGACCCTGCTCATGCCTGTTTTTTTAAACGTTTTGTTTTGGTCTACTTAGGAAATAAGAATTCAGTTTATTTTGGATCATTTGGATGTTACTTTTAAAGAAATACAATAGGAGTCCTGCAACTAAGAGCGAGCCAACGTTGATTACGATTTGTTCGGGCGTGGTTGGGGCGTACCAAAGCCAAACCCATCTGCCAAGTGGAAATGCCCCCTGCCACACCCCGAAATAAACGAGGTCTTGGGCAGAAGATAGAACAAACGTTTCAGCCATCAAAACGAAAAAAAGATTCCCAGAATAAAAAAGCAGAACAACTATAACAAATTGATAAAGCAATCCGTAGAGCAAAGCATACTCTGAATACCAGCTTTGGCTAAACTGCAGACCGTAACCATAAAGCGAGTAATTAATCAGAAAGTCGATTCTTGTGAATAAGAAAACAGCAACAAGAAAAACAATTATAGTTACCCAAGTTCTTCTCTGCATAATAACCGTTGGTATTCACGATTTGTCTTTAAAAGTTTTTGAAATAAAACCAAAAACGTTGAAAAAACAAAAATAAAGAAAGAGAAAATTTAGAGGGTTTCGCAACTTATGTATTTCTTGTTAACCTCGTCTAGCCATGGATACAGGTTGTGGAGTTTCTTCATCGATTCCTCGACTTTCTTTGCAGGGTACTCGTAGGGTTGGAGGTTGCCGCTGAAGTATTCGTCGTAGGCTGCCATGTCGAAGTAGCCGTGTCCGCAG
>Ga0182021_10005436_pt1 | contig 15082 bp, 10 predicted proteins | sample 612E3MmetaG_FD_120493 | JGI IMG/M metagenome (GOLD analysis project Ga0182021, IMG submission 120493) | Permafrost microbial communities from Stordalen Mire, Sweden - 612E3M metaG (Illumina Assembly) | ecosystem: Environmental > Terrestrial > Soil > Wetlands > Permafrost | place: Sweden... | reverse complement strand
TGTCCGGAACTTTGTATTGATTCAGGTGTGACTTTCTCCTGTGCGGATAATTTGCTGTATTCGTCGGGGGTGAACCCAAGTATCGCTTCCACTGAAGGGCTGACATAGGTGGCGTTCATTTCCAGGTCCGTCGTCCAAAGCAGGTCGCCCATCTTTTCGGTGAGGAGCCTGAACCTGGAATCGCTTTCTTTCAACCCTTTTTCTGCCCGCTTGCGTTCGGTGATGTCCAGCATGGTAGCGAGTATGGCGACCGGTTTGCCTCTGTCATCAACTATCACGCTGGTGGTGAACTGCCCGTCAAATAGCGACCAGTCCTTTTTCCTGGATTCAATCTCTCCCAGCCAGCTGCCCTTTTCCAGCAACTCGCTCATGACTGGAACCAGTTCCCGTTCGTCCTTCACGAATTCCACGATTTCCCGTCCCAGCACTTCATCCGGGGACTCGTAGCCGTACAGGTCCAGGAATGCCCTGTTGACGTAGGTAAGTCTTCCCTCCATGTTTGCTATCGCTATTCCGTTGATCGAGGTGGAAATAGCCGATTCTTTGAGCCAGAGCTCTTCCTGGGCCTCAATGCGCTCCGCCACTCTGCTCAGGCGCTCGGCCAGGGTGTTAAGCAGCTGGCGCTCCTCTTTTGAGAACGGCCCCTCGTAAGTCTGAGACATCTCTTCCGTGACGTAGACCTCTATGGCGCCTTTCTTCACTCCGTGTATCACGACATCCGCAGACTGTTTCCAGCCTGTCTTCCTGAAGTTCTCCGTCTTGTATTCCCTTTCATCGAGGACCACCCTGGCGCATGTGATATCGGGATAATGCCAGGAAGGTGGGATTAACTCCACTGTGCCTTGCAGTATTTCATCGAGGGTAATCCCAGGTCTTTCAATCAGTCTTGATAATCCGTAGACACAGTCTAGTTGCTTTACCCTTTCTCCGAGCTCGCCGAAGAGTCTTTCCCGCTCCGCCTCCGCGCGCTTCCGTTCCGAGATGTCTCTGCCGATGCCTGCAATGGCATACGGCTTTTCATGCGAGTCCTTTAGAAGTGAACCGGTTAACTCGAATTGAATATCGCGCCCGCCCTTCGTAGTGATTTGCGCTTCGACTTTGGCCTCTCCGAGCTCCATTACCCTGCCGATGGCATCTACAACCTGCTGGACGTCGCGGTCGGCGAAGAATTCCGCCGGCATCATACCGGCGATCTCATCGTCACTGTAGCCGGTGACCTCGCTCAACCTCCTGTTCCACTTCATGAACTTGCCCTCCAGGTCGAACACGAAGAAAATGTCGCTGATCATCTCCATGGCTTTGTCGGTCAACTCCGGTACCTTTTTGTTTGTCAACTCAAACACCTCCACACGCGAGGCAGGACGACATAGGCGCATCTAGGAAAGGATTGGTCTCAGGAGATGTCCACCCGGCAATTTGTGACCTCGATTTGCCGCAATATGTATCAATCGCCGAACGCGCGGACCTTGATTTCATGGTACTTTTTCTGATTCCCGGCATGACCGCCGCCGAATACAGAAGTCGCGGGACCTGCCTTTCGCACATTAGCCGGGGGCGGCTCCGGTCAGCAGCCGCTTGATATTTTGGATTAGCTCCTCGGGCTCGAACGGCTTGATCATGTACTCGTCTGCTCCTGCATCGATGGCCGCCTGGCGATAACTGCCCTTCCGATAGATGGCACTCATCATCAAGATAGGGGGGTGCTCGCTTTGCTCCGTCCTGGCCTTCTTGACCAGCTTGAAGCCGTCCATCTTGGGGAGCAGGCAGTCGGTAAGCAGCAGGTCCGGCTTATCGTCGAGAAACATTCTCAGGCCCTCGGCGCCGTCGGCGGCCGTGATGACCTGGTAACCCTCCTTGTCAAGAATGCGCTTGAGCATATGGGAAGTGATCTCGTCATCTTCCACGACCAGTATCTTCACTTTTGCCATCCCTTTCACACCTCGCTCCAATCAGGCGTTCATACTCCGCTCATGGCCGCAACAAGCCGCTGCAAGGACCATTCACTTCTCCTGGTGGTGCATACCGGCGTCGCTCAACGAAATCTGCCTGTCGCCGTCACAACCGGCACGTTCAGCCAGCGATTGCCTGTCCGGATGTCTTTCACGCTGTGCCATGCGCAGACACTCCCCATTCCGCGCGCGGTACGTTTCTGATGAGCTCTTGAAAGGATATCTCGCCTTCCAGGACCCTGGAGACCCCGTTCTGCCACATTGACAGCATCCCCTGTTCGCCGGCTATCTCCGCAAGCTCGTACGAGGCACGCTCGGCGGTGACGGCGCTTTTGAGCTTCCGGGTCATCGGCATCGCCTCGAATATACCCACTCTTCCGCTGTAGCCAGTGTATTTGCACGCGGCGCACCCCACTGGCCCGAACAACCGCACGTCGCCTCTTTCTTCTAGACCGAGCACGACTTTGACATCTTCTTCGGGCCTGTACTCCTTCTTGCACTCCGGGCAGAGCTTCTTGAGGAGCCTCTGGGCGATTACCAGCTTTACTACCTCGCGCACCAGGTACGGGGGCACTCCCATATCGATGAGCCTGGGGATCGCATCCGGCGCGCCCGTCGTATGCAGCGTGCTGAAGAGCATATGGCCCGTCAGCGCGGCCTGCACCGCCACCTGTGCGGTCTCGGCGTCCCTTATCTCTCCGACCAGGATGACGTTCGGCGCCTGGCGGAGGATCGACCTGAGAATGGTGGCGAAATCGAGCCCAATCCTGTGCGACACAGATATCTGGCTTATGTTGCTGATCCTGTACTCGACCGGATCCTCAATGGTGATAATCTTGATGCTCGTGTCATTTATCTCGTTCAACATGGCATACAAAGTGGTAGTCTTGCCGCTGCCAGTCGGCCCGGTCACCAGAATAAACCCCGAAGGGTCTTCCAATGCCTTGTAGAGCCTGGCCTCCTCCGGTCCGGAGAGGCCCAGCTCTGACAGCCTTACCACCGCCCGGCTCTGGTCCAGCACGCGCAATGTCACCGACTCTCCATAGACGGTAGGAGCCGTTGCGACACGGAAGTCAATTTCCTTTCCTTTCAACCTGAGGAAGAAACCCCCGTCCTGCGGCAGCCTCTTCTCAGAGATATCGAGCTCTGAGAGTATTTTTATCCTGGATACCAGGGACTGGAGCACCTTCTTGGGAAGTACGTTGGCTTCCACGAGGCTTCCGCTCACGTTGAAGCGGACGCGGACAAGGTTTTCCTCGGCCTCGATGTGAATATCGCTCGCCTTGTCCTTGATGGCCCGTGACAGAATCTGGTTAATGAGCCGCACAACGGGGGCATCGTCAATCATTGTCTTTTCATCGGTATCATCGAAACGGTCAATGAACTCCACCGCTTCGTCCTGCAGGCCCGCCTCCGTGTCGCTCAGAGCCTCACCGCTGCTGAAGAAGTCGATCGCCGCCAGGATGTCCTCTTCGTCGCTCATGATGGGCTCTAGGCTATATCCGGAGGCAAAAGCGAGCATGTCCAGGGAAACGGTGTCAAAGGGGTTGCTGACGGCAATGGTAAGGATGTCGCCGATGACTGTGACTGGGATGGCCACGTACTCCCTTGCCACCTTTGCGGGAATGAGCTTGACCGCCTCCGGGTCCACGATATCGATTGAAAGCTTCACGTAGGGAATGTCCAGGTGCGCGCTTACGAACTCGTGCATCTCATCGCTGGTGGCATAGCCCAGCTTGATGAGTATGTCCTTGAGCTTTCCTCCCCTGGCCTGCTGGAACCTGAACGCATCTTCCAGTTGGTCTCTGGCAATCAACCCTTTCTCGACCAGGATGTTTCCGTACCCCCGGCCCTCCTTAGCGTCTTCCATTGCTCAAGAGACCCCTGTTGCCGTCTTTTCTGGAAACCTTATTTTTATTATATCAAGTTTGCGCACCCAGGGGGAACAGCTTGTGCTGGTTCACTGCATTAAATGCTCAACAAATTGCTTTCTAATTTACGGGGATATTCCAGAAGAAGATAACCTGGGATCAAACCGAGAAGCGATGGTTCAGATCGATCGGGCTGAATCTCTGGAGTAATCCTTGAGGGTCACCTCGACGCATGCGCCGTTATCATTATAAGCCCTGACAGAGCCCCCGTAGACCCCCGCGACTTTCTGTACGATCGACAGTCCGAGGCCCACGCCACCGCGCTCACCTCGCGAGAACGGCTCGAATACATGCTCGAGGAGATCTCCACCGATCCCACTGCTATTGTCACTTACCATGAACCCGTGTTGATCGCCAGTGTCCTCCAGGCGGATTATCCGCAACGTCGGTTCGCTTGCATCGTTGTGCCGTATTCCGTTTGCCACCAGGTTCGAAAACAGCTGGTAGATGTGAGTGGGGTCTGCACGGACGGTGCCGAGGTCCTCGCTGCGCTTGATCTTCACTCCTTTTTCGAGTATCTCAACGCGCTTTTCCTCGAGCACCGTATCGATAACCTCGTCTATCGATACTTCCTCGATCTGCTGAGGCTCCTGGCCGCTCTCGGCAAGGAGGAGGAGATTGTGCACCAGGTCGTTTGCCCTGCGCGCGCTGCCTGCCATAAGCTCAGCCAGTTCCTTCAACTGACCACGGGCCTTTTCGTCTTCGACCAACTCGATTGTCGTTTTGAGCAATCCCGCGGAGACCATGAGAGAAGACAATGGGCCTTTGAGGTCATGTGACACGATGTGGGCATAGCCCTCTAGCTCCGTGTTCAGAGCCCGCATGGCTTGCTCTGCCTGCTTGCGATCTGTGATATCGAGCACACCCGCGTGTGAGCCTGTAAAGTTTCCGTTCTCGTCCATGATCGGCGCGTCGGCGAGGTACGCATGCAACCTTGTGCCATCCTTGCGCAAGAACTCAAAATCATACTGCTCGGAGATGCCCTGCCGGCGCATTTCCACTCTGCGCTTCATCTCTTCTTTGCCTGTGTCGTCGGCAAAAGCGAAAACACTGACCCCTATCATCTCTTCTGTCTCGTAGCCGAGCATCTCCGCCATGCGGTCGCTCACAAAAGTCGTTACGGCGTCAGCGTCAAGGACCCAGAGTCCTTCATTGAGGCTCTCGACAGTCTCTCGATAAAGCTTCTCGCCCTGGCGGACCGTGACCAGCGCGTTTCGAAAGTCGGTCATGTTCTCCAGCGTGACGAGAACAGACGCGAGCTCTCCCCGGTCGTTGAAGATCGGTGCACCGCTCTCGGAGAAATACACCCTCACGCCATTCCAGTCCAGTGCGGACATCTTGACACCATTGGCTGGCCTGCCCGTCGCCATGACCCCTCCGAACGGAGTGTCTTCAAGGGGCATCGGGTTTCCGTCCCAGTCGGCAATCTCCCACTGTGGCGAGCTGTAGGTGCGGCCATCCAACCGCGTGTCGGAGAGTCCTATCATATCGAGGAGCGTTCGATTCAACATGGTCGGATTGCCTTCGGGGCTAAAGAGGGCAACGCCGACGGGCAACGCATCCAGAATATGTGACGCTCGGTCGCGTTCGTCGCGCAGGGCAACCGTGGCTATCTCTATCTGGATGGCCTGGGCGGCTCCGCCAGCGAGTGACTCGATGACGTCCCTAAGCTCCGCGGGAATCTCCTCCAGGGACCGAGAGCCCAGGTTCATGCATCCCAGGACTTCCAGTCCTGCCACAAGGGGAACCACCGCAAAAGCTTTGAGGCCCGACGTGTCGAGTTGTTCATCGTTCGAGGGTAGACTGCTGTACGTCGTGTAGACGGCTTTACCATCCAGGACCAGCTCTACCCTGGGATCGTCCTTTTCGATCGTCCTTACAGTCTCGATAAAATCCTCGGATGCGCCCTGATGGCAAGCCAGCGTCAGCTGCTCCTGGCTGCTGTCGTAGACGTATATTCCTCCAGCATCGAGGTCAGTTGCCTCGAGGACCGCCGATAATACCTGCCCGAGGGCATCTTCCAGAGAGTCAGTCGCGAGCACCCCGATCGCAAGGTCGCGCTGCGCTTTAACCGCCTTTTCGTTCCGCATGCGTTCGGTGGCCTCTTCAAACTGTGCAAGGTAGCCTCGTGGAGCCTCCGAGTCGGCACCCATAAGCGGGGTGACCGCACCTTCGAGGAATATGCTTCCCGACCTGCTCGGCTTGTAGAGCCCGTCCCTGCGGATTCGCTCGAAGTCGTATTTGACTATTTCTCTCGCAGGCTCGCCTTTCTTCAGTCGCTCCTCGACATCATCCGAGAGGTACTGCTTCCCGAAGAGGCTGAAGTCCTTTGTGTCCTCAAGGCTCCCGATTCCAAGGATGCCCATTGAGGCCTTGTTGATTAGTTCCACCCGACCCTTCTCGTCAAACGTCATGATGCCGTAAGAAGACGCATCGAATATCTCCTGCAGCCTGCGCTCGCTCTTGGCCAGAGCAGCTTCTGTTCTGACGAGTTCCGCTCTGGCGAGAGCGCTCCTCGCCTCCTCGACTATCATCGTGGACATCCGCTTGTCCTTGACGACGTATCCCGAAGCACCCAGCTTGAAAGCTGACACCGCGGTCTGTTCGTCGCCGTGTCCCGTGATCATGATGGCGGGCGGTGCATCGGGTCTCTCTCGCAGCTCCTGGAGGAGTTGGAGACCGTTACCATCGGGCAATTGATAGTCGAGCGTGATCAGGTCGAATGCTGATTCGTCCAGCTTCTTGCGCGCTTCTTCGCACGATTCGGCAATCTCCACTTCGGCACCGAAGTTATGCCTAAGAAGAATCGAGATCGTCTGAACCTGCTCTTCTTCGTCTTCGACGACCAGGATGCGCTGGCGCCACCTGCGTTCCAAAGGGCCTCCCCTGCCGCGAGTTGAAACGTATTAGAAAACTCTTACCATTATACTTTGGCATTTTGCCATATCCGCCTCCCAAGGTCGCAATCTTAACTACGAATCACGCCAGCAGGCTCTTGAGTTCTCTGAAGAGATGGAGAAGCTCCTGGGGCACGCCACGCCCGTGCTCTTCGATATGTTTGAGGCCTGTAATTGTTTTCGAGCTATATTCGAGTAATTATTCCCGCCGCTCGCTCACGACACAACGAACAATGGTCAACCGTTTTAAGATGCTTGCCGTGTGATAGGATGTCAATCCCGAAATAGTCATGTGGAGAATAGTGTAAATGAAAGACATCGAATGATTGCCGAAGAGTCCAGGAAAACACGCCTGCGGACACTAGCGCACAACTACGCATACGCACTGCTCACCCTGACCGCCGTGCTGTTTTTTCTGACCCGACTGGCCAACCTCAAGGGTGTCCCCATTCAAGTCGACGAGGCCATATACATCAACTGGGGGCAGTACGCACTGGCGGGGCACTACGGCATGTCTTTTTCGATGGGTGTGCCCCCTCTTCACCAGATCGCGCTGGTTCCTTTTCTGAAGATATTCTCCGACCCCCTGGTGAGTTCCAGGGTCTGCTCCGTGTTTTTCGGTTTCATCAGTCTCACAACGATAGTGCTTCTCGGTAGGGAGCTCCACTCTTTAGAGGCCGGAGCCTGGACCGGCCTCTTTTGGGCTATCTGCCCCTACGTCGTCTGGTACGAACGGCTTGGATTGATCGAAAGCATGGTTATGGCCTTGTCGCTGCTTGCGGTCTATTTCGCTGTCAAGGCTGTCCTTTCCAACAATATGCTCTGGCTCATTGGCACTACGGTGTTCCTAGGTTTAGTTATGTGGACGAAGCTCACCGCCGAGCTCTTCTTCCTGGTTATCCCCTTTGCCTACTTGCTACACGGCATGAAACAGAAAGCCATGGACGGGACACGGCCTCTGATCAAATGGATAGCATGCGTGATCCTCGCGTTGCTGGCCTCGTACGGAATGTACAGCCTCATGAGGCTCTCCCCGCAATTCTGGCGTCTTGCCTTGTACTCACGGAAGCACACAATGACTTTGGGCCAACTGCTGAGAAGCCCGTTTAGCCGCTTCTCCTCAAACCTGCATCATATAACGGTCACCCTATGGAGCTTAGCGGTTCCCCTGCTACTGATTATTGGCTTGCTGGGGATAGCCGCCGGCCTGTTCTTGAAGTGGAAGGGGTCCTATTTTCTACTCTGCTGGTTTGGAATAATCATTCTGGCCGTGTCATTTATCTCACGGACGGGCGCCGGGTCCAGGTACTTCATGATACTCCTGCCACCTCTTATACTTTGCGCGGGATACGCGGTCACCGAACTGCCAAAGCGCCTGTGGACTCGCATCCGTCAAGTACAGAATTCTATCGCCAGACCCGCTCTCGCAACCGGACTGATCGTCCTCCTGTTTGTCATCGCCCTGGGTATAGCTGTACCAGCGGGCAAGGCGGACGTGAATACGGCGTGTAACCCGGAGAAGGTGGCAGAACTGCAGACATGGTCCTGGGGCTGGGGTTACGACCAGGCCATCGAAACGATCAAGGGAATCAAGAAGCAGGGGAACTTGCTGCTCGCCTGCAATGACTCTTTCACTCGAACCGTTCTGAAGGACTACGGCATCAGCAGCATTCCGCTCAAGCAGGCGCTATCGCATATTGGCACCCAAGGCCGCATTGTGTATTTCGTGGGGCCGGTTAAGACCGCAAAGGGGCTGACCATGGTAGACGTGATGCGGTACCCCGATGCGACGAACCCCCACGGCGTCGTCTTCGGCCGCCTCACAAACAGGTCTCCCTGAACAGGGAACTCGCCTTTCATTGTTGATACCAGCGTCGCAAGAGTCGGCCGGATGCCTTCTGCAGTCTCACAGCTGAAATCTCGGATTTTCGGAACGTTCTCTCCGGGTGTTCGACGTCAACCAAAGTCCATGAAACCTCTTTGAGCGCAAACAATGGTATTCTGTGGCGCGACGGTTTGCGTTGTGAGATGGTTGGTGACTCTTGAAGAAACTCGCGCTCACCTCTATAGTGCCCCTGGTCGTTTTGTCGTTAGCCTTCGCGCTATCCGGCGTTCGGGTTCGAACCCGGCGGCGACCATGAAGGTTATCAACGCCACGGAGTTCCAGACCCTGCTTGCTTCTCGACCGCACAAGGATCTAGCCGTGGCTGCCGGGATAGAACGATGACGAGGTTCAGAGAATACGGAAGCGGGCCTTACGACGTAGCCGTACTGCACGGCGGGCCGGGAGCGGCAGGGGAAATGGCGCCGGTCGCCCGGGCGCTCTCCCGATCGAGGGGCGTCCTCGAGGCGCTTCAGACAGCCTCGACCGTCGAGGGGCAACTGGAGGAGTTGGCTTCGACGCTGCGCGAGAACGCCAGTTTGCCCGTGTCCCTTATCGGGCACTCCTGGGGAGCGATGCTCGGACTGCTGTTCACTGCCGGCAACCCGGATCTAGTCAAGAAGCTGATCCTGGTAAACAGCGGCGTGCTCGAAAACCGCTACGCCGCTGACATCATGAAGACCCGGCTTGGCCGTATGACCGAAGAGGACAGGGCGGCGGTGCTCTCACTTACCGATGTCACCACTGGTGAAAAGCCCGGGAATAAGAACGAAGCTTTCTCCCTGCTCGGGGCATACATATCAAAGGCCGACTCTTTCGATCCTCTTCCCGGGGAAGATGAGATCATCGAGTGCAGGTTCGATATCTACGAAAGCGTATGGGGCGAAGCGCAGGAGTTGAGAAGCTCCGGTGGGTTTACCGATGCGGCCGGGCGCGTCAGGTGTCCGGTGGTGGCGATTCACGGCGACTACGACCCTCACCCACCCGAGGGCATCCGGGAGCCACTTGCCGCTGTCATCAGTGAGTTCAACTTTATCCTGCTCGAGAACTGCGGCCATCGCCCCTGGACCGAGCGCCAGGCACAAGCCCGGTTCTACGAGATCCTCCGGGACGAGACGGCCTTCACCAGCCCAGGCCGTTGAGCTTCACCGCTCTTTCACCACCACGGCCGCGTGCGCTCCCCGTCTCTCCGACCGGGCCGGAAATCACTATTGACCATGACGTTACGTAATAGTTCACAATGAGGGCATGGCTTACACGGTCAAGCAACTGGCGAAGCTCACGGGCGTGAGCGTCCGCACGCTCCACTACTACGACGAGATAGGGCTGCTCAAGCCCTCATACGTGAAGGCGAACGGCTACCGCTGCTACAAAGAGTCGGAACTGATCAAGCTTCAGCAGATACTCTTCTTCAGGGAGCTTGAGTTTTCTCTCGAACAGATCATCGCGATCTTCGACGCGCCCGGCTTCGACGCCGTCGAGGCGCTGGCGGATCAGCGCAGGCTTCTCGAGATGAAGAGGGCGAGGCTGGACCGACTGCTCGCAACCAGCCGGAACGTCTTTGCGCCCGTTTTCTCGGGTTGTCCATCTTTTGTCTACCGACAGGCCTCTCGCACGATCAGTCGTGGTGACCGCACGTCCCTTGTCCGTGCCCACCGCATACCGCGTCACCACCAGCGAGAGTTCCTGAGAGGAACCGCTCGAGGGCATCTTCCGCCGTACCTTGGACACCGGCGACTACCTTTACGCCGGCCCTGTTTAGGTTCGCGAGAGCTCCACCGCCCAGTCCTCCAGCGATAACGTACTCGACGTTGCGCTCGGCGAAGAGCCGTGGGAGCGCTCCGCAGTCATGCTCTGGCGCGTCCAATATCTCGCGCGAGTCCACCTCGCCGTTCTCGATCGTCAAAAGCATTACCTTCTCGCAATGCCCGAAGTGCTGTGCCACATTGCTGTCTTCCATCACGATCGCGATCTTCACGTTTCCTCCATTCATGCTATTTCCCCTGCTCTTCTACATCTTCAGCGCTTACCGCAGCAGCCTCCCCTTTTCCATCGCCTGTGCCACCGGCAGCACAACAGCCCCCCGGCCCGTGCGAACTGTTCATGCGGGGTCTTCGGGCGCATGCGCGTCGCACTGTCATCTGGCCGCATTTCGGGCAAACGGTCTCACAAGCCCTCACGCCACTTCCGAACGGCTCCTGCCAACTGTGCTCGCAAGACAGGCATTCGAGGACTTTGCCCTCTGTCGCCAGAACGTAGTTGCCACCCTCAATTCCAAGCGCCTTGCCTTCGACCAGGCATCGAGCAACTTTCCCGCGGGCTGACTTGATGACCCTCTGGAAAGTCGGTCGCGAGATCTCCATCCTTTCCGCGGCATCTTCCTGATAGAGGCACTCGATATCCGCGAGCTTGATAGCCTCGAGCTCTTCAACTGAAAGCCGCTCCTCCTCCAACTCGCGAAGGGGGATGCCCCTGGGTTTGAAGAAATCCACGCAAGGTTCTCCGGTGACGAACCTGGGCTTGGCGGGCCTTGCCATATCGACCTCCTCTTGACAGCTTGCGGGCATATGACCATAATTAAATATAGAGCATATGCTCTTTACTGTCAACTGAACGCGCTTGAGCTCACGAAGTCATGTCTCATGTGTGAGTCCATCATCCGCGCGGGAGACGAAGAAGTCGTTCCAGCAAAGGAGTGGTGAAATGAAAAACGTGGAAGAGTTTATGAAGAAGTACCACGTGGCCGTTGCCAGAGCCAACATGAATCAACTCGACAAGATCAAGCCGAAGATAGCCTCCGAGTGGGTCAACCAGTGGATGACCGAAGTCGGAGGCAACATCACCGACGAGGAGGAGTTCCGCGCAAAGTTCGAGGAGTTCCTGAGTGAAAGTCTCTGCTTTGCCGACGACAGCAAGGTCACGATCACCGGTAATGAGCTCACCATCGACGTTGGCGGATGCGTCATCTGCCCCGGCAACGACATCCTCAAGAAGGCAGGAGAGGAAACTCTCTGCCCTATCACCCCCACGGGAATGATGGCCATCTCGAGGGTGCTGGGCAAGAAGGCCACACTCGAAGGAGTCAATAAAGAAGGCAAGCCGGTAGGCTACTGCCAGATAAAGTACAAGGTCGAAACCAAGAAGTCCGACTGACTTCTTGCCGGTCGCACGGCTCCAATTGATCCGCCGTATGAGAACAGCACCGCCAGATACACACACAATGCCCTGTTCGGAACAGAAGGCGCGGACGGAAAGTACCAGTGGGTCACCTATGGACATCTAAGAGTTCGAAGGCCTCTTTCGAGGCTACTCCAGATAGCTGAAGTTAGCGAAAGTGACCTCGAAGCAGGCACCGTCGTCGTTGTACGCGGTGACATCGCCTCCATAAGCCTCGATAATCTTCTTGGCTATTGTGAGGCCTATCCCCGATTCGCCTGTCTTACTCCCCTTCTGGAATGGAAGAAAGATCTTCTCCAGCTCCTTGGGCCGTATCCCGGAGCCGTTGTCTCGGACCAGGTAACGATGAATTCCTCCCGCCTCGAGGCCAAGGTAGGAGACACTTATCCGCGGAGTGCCGCTGTCGTTGTGCTTGACGGCGTTGGATATGAGGTTGGAGAACACCTGACGGACCTGTTCTCTGCTGGCCAACAGGTGCCCCATCTCTTCATCGGCGCTGACCTCGACGTTCCGAGCCTTGATGCTCGGGGACATTTCCCTCAGGACCTCTCCCACGACTTCCGCGACATCCAGATCCTCGACTTTTTCGGGGACCTGCCCCGACTCGGCCAGCATGAGGAGTTGCTCGATTCGCTCCTGGGCCACACCAGCGGTCTTCTTCAGCTCCTTCGCCGCTTTGGCGGCGTCCTCGAAGCTTACCCTGGCACCCATTTCGGAAAGCATGTCCGCCGCAAGCCCTATCGTGCCGATCGGTCCTTTCAGGTCGTGAGAGACGGAGTGAGTGTAAGCTTTGAGCTCTTCGTTTATGCGCCGCAACTTCTTCTGTGCCCGGATACGCTCAGAGATATTCTCAAAAACAGTAACAAAATGTTCTTTCGTGGCGCTGAATGCTTTGACGGACAAGTCAATCGATAGAGCGTCCAGGCGGATTTCAAACTGTTCCGGCTCGCCGGTTTGTTCGACCCTTCCGAGGATCTCGAGCACCTCCGGGTTCGTCTCCCTGATCCCGGGGATGACCTCGGAGACCTTCTTGCCGATGACGTCGCTCAGCCCGGTCGAAGATCCGAAAGCCTTGTTGGTATCGAGATAGACGAAGTCGGCAGGCAGGCCATCTTCATCAAATAGCATCTTGCACAGCGCGACTCCTTCCTGCATGTTCTCAAATAGCTCGCGGTACTTGAGCTCACTCTCGACGAGTGCCTGTTTCGCCGCTTTCACTTCGGTAACATCACGATTTGAAGCACGCCTGCCGCAATACTCTCCCGCTCTACCTGCGACCGGCGTGCACATGTGCTCTATGTGCCTTATCCGCCCATCTTTCGACTCCACCCTGAATTCAAGCGCGGCGTTGCTGTACACCCGCCCGACCTCATCGAAGTGCGCTCGCATCATCTCCCGGTCGTCCGGGAGGATTATCCGGAGTCGCAGCCCCGGGTCCCGCATGAACTCCTCGGGCCGGTAGCCGGTAACGCGCTCGCAGGAGGGGGATACGTAGCGCAGGCTCCCATCCGGTAATGCCCATTCCTCCCAGTCGAAAGTGAAGTCGGAGACCATGCGGTATCGTTCTTCTCTTTCGCGAAGGGCTTCTTCCGACTGCCTGCGCTCTGTGATATCCTCGAATATGGTCGCGAAGAACCGCTCCCCGGGAGAATAGGCGTAGATCGAAAACCATCTATCGAGAGATTCGGCATAAAACTCACAGCGTAGGTCTTCGCCTTCCATTGCTACTTTCCCAAATTGCCCGATCCAGTCAGCGGGCTGGTCCCCGGTACCGGGGAAAACCTCTGTGACACTTTTTCCGACGATCTCTTCCGCATTCAACATGGTAATCGACTCGAAAGCGGAGTTGACTTCCCGGAACACATAGTCCACCGGAGAGCCCTCATCGTCTGTCACGATCTCGTGAAGCGCAAAACCGTTCAGCATGTTCTTGAAAAGCGCAGCGTAGCTCTTCTCGGTCTCACGAAGAGCGCGCTCGGTCTTCTCCATGGCGACTTCCGCCAAAGCGTGCTGAACAGCGTCCACCAGGAGGGCGCCCATCCGGGCGTCCTTTACCACGTAACCGGATGCTCCCCCCCTGAACGACTCGGCTGCAGTTTGTTCATCGCCCTGACCGGTTACCATGATCACGGGAGGAGGGTTTTCCATGGAATTAATCTTCCGCAGGAGCGACAGGCCATCACCGTCCGGAAGCTGGTAGTCGAGGGTTATGAGGTCGTACGAGGAGTCTGGAAGTTTGGCTCTGGCGGAAGCGCAGTCCGCGGCTATCTCACAGCAGGCGGCTGCCTTCACCTCAAGAAGCGCACTGAGCGTAGTAGCCACATTCTGTTCGTCCTCGACGATGAGAACGTTCAGCTTGTCTGGGTCGTTCATCTTATGACCCTGAATCCTGGTTATCTCGCCGCGTCGGAAAAAAAGATTCTATCATTTGCCAACAGCTGATTTCAATCTTCAAGGTACGTCCTGCCATGAGACAGAGCGGTGGTGGTTGATAGAGGGGAAGGCGGTCTCACTGGAACCTTTCTTTATGCGGCAACTCTTGGGGATATTTGAAATGGTCCTTAATAACATGAGACCGCCCGTAAAATAAACGGTATAAGAGCGGGACATTGGAGTCAATGACAAAGGCGGTGTACGGTAGGATTGGGGCGGTGGCTGACAAACAAGCGGCCAATACGGTCATTTTGAAGGCGGTGGAATATGCGGGGCTAGGCTCTGGCCCTCTCCATCATTTGTTGAATACGGATCGATTCCATGTTCTTATTATTTGGGCTTCATGCCCGTAAGTGCCGGACGCTCTTACCGCACGACATCTAGATTCGCGCTCTGCTCGTTTCGTCAGGAAGGTCGGCCGATCCACCTCGAGTACCTACGGCCTGACGGCACCAGCGAAGTCGCTGCGCGCGCCAAGAGAAGAGACCTTTACGACATCTCCCGTGTGCGGCGCTTGTATGAACTCGCCACCGCCGACGTACAGTCCGACGTGGCCCCATCCGTGGAATCCGATGATATCCCCGGGCGCCAGCTCGCTCACGCCCACCGGCACACCGCAGGATGCCTGGGCGTAGGAGCTATGAGGGAGGCTGATGCCCGCACCGACCCTGTAGCAGTACATGACGAGGCCGGAGCAGTCGAAGGAATCGGGACCTTCTGCGCCCCATACGTAAGGCTTGCCCAGCTGGGCGTAAGCGACGCCGACGACGCCACCGTGAGGCGTTCCAGGTGGCACGCTGCGGCGCGCGGTCG
>Ga0182021_10005435_pt1 | contig 15083 bp, 12 predicted proteins | sample 612E3MmetaG_FD_120493 | JGI IMG/M metagenome (GOLD analysis project Ga0182021, IMG submission 120493) | Permafrost microbial communities from Stordalen Mire, Sweden - 612E3M metaG (Illumina Assembly) | ecosystem: Environmental > Terrestrial > Soil > Wetlands > Permafrost | place: Sweden... | reverse complement strand
CACAAAACGCCTCGGTAGGTAACCTATCCGGGCGTTTTTATATCAAGAAAGGACACACATGAGCATGATAAGGCTTGAATGCACAACAGGCGGCCATAACAAGTTCTATGAATTTCATGGCATTGAATCAAACGGCCGATTCACTGTGAAAGGTATGTATGGCCGCATAGGTCAGGCTGCCAGCGAGGCCATCATCTATGATGGCGATAACAAGGCAGAAGCAAACAAGGAGTTTGACAAGAAGAAGACCGAAAAGCTAAAGAAAGGTTACATCGTCGTATCTCAGAATGGCAAGGCGGCTCCAGCACCTACAGAAAAAAAAAGACTAATCTTCCAATAATCTGGCCGATGAATGCCCAAGGGATAAAGAACAAAGAGGATCTTAATCGACTTCTATGCCAAACAAATTACGCTGTTCAAGAAAAGTTGAACGGCATGCGCGCAATTATTCATATCTGCAAAGATGGACTTCGGATATTTTCAAAATCCGGAGGCGTAAGCGATCCAACGCGGCCATTGGAGAAAACATCTTCGCTGCCACATCTGGCTAATCTGAAGTATCCACAACTTGTCGGCACTATCTTGGATGCTGAGATACTGGCACCAGGGATTGAGAGGGCTTCGATGACCGGAGCAATTCATTCCAATCAAGTTAGCTCGACAAATGGGCAAGTAGTTGCATACATATTCGACGTGCTCAGGTATTGCGGGGAGGATCTTTCATCAAAAGTTCTTCACCAACGCATAGGCATCCTGGATACTCTGAAACCACGGATTCATTCGCCCTACCTCATATTTCTGCCGTGGGCATTCTCAGCCGATGACAAACGAAAGCTATACGACAATGTATTGAAACGAGATGGTGAAGGCATCATGCTGAAACGACTTGACGCAACATACGTTTTCGGCAACAAGCCCACAAATAATTGGATTAAGGCGAAGAAGTCCGCAACATTTGACTGCGTCATCATGGGATTCACGAAGGGTAAAGGGAGCTACAACAATCATATTGGTGCCGTAAAATTTGGACAATACATCGGCAAGCATCTTGTTGAATTAGGTCGAGCGAGTGGAATGACACGAGCAATTAGAATCGATATGAGCGCTAACCCCAACCGATATATTGGCCAGGTTGTCGTTATCAAAGGCCTGGAACGCCTCAAGTCCGGGGCCATTGAGAATCCTCAATTTGGTGGGATGAGATCCGATAAGCTGCCAAAAGATTGCATCTGGTATCGAGGTGAACAATGAGCATGTGGCGCATTGAAGTAAAAGAAAGAATCGTTCAAGATACGGTTTATCTCATAGAATCCGATTCGAAGGAACAGGCAGAGGAAATCGTTCGACAAACTGAAAACAGTGCAATGGAACAATTAGCTTTCTATATAGAGGATAGAATTGTGGTATGCGTTCTCTCTATAGAGCCGTATGGAGGCCAACGATGAAATTCAAAGTGGCCGTTGATGAAGCAATCTACGCAATCTGCACTTACCTCGTGGAAGCAAAAACAGCCGATGAGGCGAGAACTATGATTGAGAATGGAGAGTGGACTAAAGCAAAGCTATTTCACCAATTCAATTATGACGGCAATGTTCATGCAATACAGTCTGTCGAAGCATTCACGGAGAAAGCCAACAAAAAGCAACGCACATGAAATACTATCATTCGATTATTCTTCATTCGGGGCAATACAGCGTACCGATCGAGGATTTTATATCGCGCAATCCATTCGGAAAGACGGCATTGAAAAGGCTCAAGCTCATGGGTAAGCTTCTCGGCTTGAAAAGAGAAACCTATGGGATGCCGGCGAAATATCGATACCGGAATATTGCGAATAACCAAATACTCGAACTACACTGACTATACGCCGTGGAAGTCGATGCCCGATTCAACCACAACTGAATGGTCGAGGCGATTAGACTGAAGCGGCGTTTGTCACTAACCAAAATTAACTTGAAAGGAACCAACACATGTCGAAAATTAAGAAGGTAATCGAAATAGTAATTGAAGTCGGTAAAACCATTCTTCGTCACATCGGATAGGAGGACGAATGGAGAACCGACAATCACCACCATGGCTTCAGGAGCTTCTTGATGACACAGAAGCTGCGGACCAGAAACACCAGCTCGAAATGAACAAGCTCCGCGCTGATCAAGCACTGGCTGCTATCGCTGTGATCGAAGAGAAGATTGCAGAGACAGAACAGATTGCTCAGCAGGAAACCGATCTCATCACAAACTGGAAGGAATCGGAAACAGCGAAGCTCCAGAACAAAATCAATTGGCTCACCTTTAATCTTGAGAAGTTTATCCGAGGCACTGGCGACGCCACGATTGCGCTGGCTCACGGAACAATTAAGATCCGTAAGTCGAGAGATAAAATCGATATCGTTGACCTGCAAAAGTTCAGCGCGGTGGGCCAACGCCATGGTCTTTTGCGACATATCGATGCAAAAGACGAACCGGACATGAATGCTATACGAGCGTTCATCAAGTTGAACGGCGGCAAGCCCTGTGCCGGAGTGATACTAACGCCAGGGCAACCAACTTTTTCATACAAAACAAACAAGAAAGGATCCACAAATGGCGAATCAGAACGGAATGAAACCGAAGCTGGATATAGTGGAACTCAACAAACCGCGAAAGTTCAAGCTGCTGCTTAACGATCCGATTACAGGAAAACAAAAAAACGGTGATCCGTGGCAACTCTATCCAGTCAAAGACGAAACTGGGAATGAGCTATCCTTCTTCGCTCCGGACGATATTCATGCGATTTTGACTGAGCACAAACTCAAGACCGGCGATGAATTCATTCTCACGCGCGTGGAGAACGGAAAGAAAGGATCGTCAAAGCTGCAAGTATCAATTATCGGGAAAGAATCTACACCGGACCCGAAACCAGACAGCCTGAAAGAAGTGATGATTCAGTCTATGCACGACGCAGCTGAGATACTCGCCGCTGTGCCCGATCTCGGATTTCGCGCGGAGGATGCGAGGGCAATTGGTCTGAGCTTGTTTATTGCGAGAACCTAGGATTCAAAAGAGCCAGCGATGGCTCTTTTTTAAGCTTTGACTATCCCCTTGATAATAACTACATTCTGACATGTTTTGCCAGTGATTCGGGGGCGAACGGTTTGGACCTCCGGATTCCTATTGAGATGAAGGAGGTTTCTTGCTATCTACATCGTATCCTACCGATTTAACGCTTGCGCATAAATTAGAAAATGATGTGTCAGCGAAAGCGAATCTTCTCATCAATTCACTTCTCGTCCTCGTATTCTTACTCACCATTAGTCCGCTAATTCTGAATGCTCAGGACAACATCAGCGACTCCGAAATCAATCAAATGCGAAAAGCTGCCCAGGAAAACCTGGCAAACAAACAAGGATTGAAATATGAGATTGTCGATGTTCAAATGAAAGATGGACAATTCATTTTGAAGTACGACCTAAACGAGTCCTCTGATGCTGAGTACGTGGTTAAAACGGTTTTCCTGAGAGAGAAAGATCCACTTTTCAAGATCATTCCACTGTCGACCTCCGGCGCGATTGGCAGAGGGAAATTTGCCGGCAAGGATAATACGATTGTGTGGGACTACAAAAATGATTATGCAGCAGATCTTAATGGTGATGATTTCTACTTCGTCCTTGACATTAAAAGAATTGAACACAGCTCGACACCTTGGTTGTGGATCGGACTTGGCAGTGCTGCTGCTGCAGGCACAGCGGTATATTTTATTCTTGGCAACAAGACGACCCCTGCCGCGGTTGAAATACCTCCTTTGATTATAACCCGGCCAAACTAATGAGGCCTCACATGAGATTCTCATTGTTATTTTTTACTGCAGCAATTGCGTTCTTCTCTTGTTGCAGTGCTCAAGTACGTAGCAAGCGCATTCAGTTGGGCAAACCTGAAGGTCTGCCGGATCTCTATGCATCCATTGATTTTCGTGATGACAACGGGAACAAAATATTGGAGAATCGAGAATCCGGCAAGATCATTCTTACGCTCTACAATTCAGGGAAAGGTAGTGCGGAAGGGATTGTGGTCAGCGTAACAGACCTTTCACCCGATCCGAACTTAACTATTTCTGCAGCGCAGCAAAGAGACATTCTTGCACCCGGCGATTCTGTTCTTCTCACCTTTACCATTCATGCGAGCAAGCAGATACAAACAAAACAGCATAAGCTGCAGATCTCGGTTGCCGAAGAAAACGGACAGGATATGGATCCGGCATACCTTGTTCTTCCGACATTGGCTTACGATCCGCCAAAACTCAACCTTGCCGGAGTTGAAATTATCGATGTAGGAGAGGGTGTTGATGTCAAGGCGGCTGATGGGCGCGTGCACCCAAGAGAAATTGTTTACGTGCGCGGCGTAATTCAGAACATCGGCCAATCACCGGCCCCAAATGTTCATTTCGCTGTCGTTAATAAACATTCGTTCATCAAAATAGAAAACAATTCTGGAGATCTCGGCACGATTAAACCCGGAGAAATAAAAGAATTTCGGTTCAAACTGACGACTCCAGCACCCTCAAGGATGCAGGATGTGACAGGTGATTTGCCACTTTTCTTGGATGCAAAGAGCGATGAGCCAGAAGGAAACATCGCGCGCGAGCAATTGCCGCTTCAGATCGATCGACTTCCGGAGAAGCAGAATATCGTTGAGGTAAAGCCGCGGCTGGAATCCTTGAAGACAACCTTCGCAACATTTGAGCTCTCGAAAAAGTTCAAAGCGAGTTCAGAAAACATCGTAGATATCCGAAGCGTCACCCCAAGCATCACAAAGCGTCCGAAATCTGTCGGAGTAGTGATCGGAGTTGAAAACTACCGCGATATTGCTCCGGCCCCGTTTGCGGCCAATGATGCAGTGGTAATGGAGCAATACTTCAAAAACGTGTTGGGAATTGAGCAAGTGATTATGCTAAAGAATGAAGAAGTAACCCGTGCAAGTCTTGATGATATTTTTAATCCTAATTCGGGAACGTTGTCAGAGGCAGTTCAGAAAGGGGAAACGGATGTATTCGTCTTCTATTCGGGACACGGAATTCCTGACAAGAGTGGCGAGACAACGTACTTGTTTCCCAGCGACGGAAAAATTGCCAACTTGGAAAATCGCGCGATGTCGTTGCCAACATTTTATGCCGATCTCAACAGACTCGGCGCGCGTTCGGTAACGGTTATCTTAGATGCTTGTTTTAGCGGCACGGCGAGAAAGTCCCAAAATACGCAGCTTGCGAACCTGACTGGGCAGAAGGGGATTAAGTTGAAAATCAACCGCCCATGGGAGACTTATAAGAATTTTACAGTGATGAACTCCTCCACGGGCGATGAAACCTCACTTGGGTTTGATGAAGCGGAGACAGGATTGTTCACATACTATATCGCTGCCGGGTTAAAAGGGGAAGCAGACAAGAATAAGGACGGAAAGATAACTCTAGGGGAATTGCGAGAATACGTAGACAAGAATGTTGTCGAAACTTCACGTAAGAAAAGCGGATTGCAGACTCCTGAGTTCTTCGGAGATGATTCCGAAATCCTGGTTGAGTATAAGAAATGATCTTCATAGTTAGAATCTGTCTTGCGCTCTCATTAATTTCCACATATCTCTTTTCGCAAGGGTGGTACAAAGGTGAAGCATCCGTATTTGGAGGCGATGATGTACCGATTGCAAAACTTCGTCAACAAGCGCTCACTCAAGCTCGCGTAAAGGCACTAGAGCAAGCGGGTGTTTCAGTTCAGTCGACTGAAATAAGCGTCAAAAGTGAATCGGGAAAGAACTACGTTGATATGTACAGTGCGTTTGCACAATCAAACGCGCGTGGGATCATTGTGGAAGAAAAAAATGTGAATATCACAAACTCCGTTTCCTCTGAAAATGGGAACGCCGTAGTGAGGGTGAATGTCTCTCTTGATGCCCGCGTCGAAATGCCGGAAGGGAAACCCGACTATACTTTTACGGTTGATTTGAAGGCTAGCAAAGAATTTTATTACGAAGGGGATCATCTTCAGCTTTCGATTCAAGCATCCCAAGATGGATATCTGTCTTTGTTTCAGATAAAAAACGATACGTGTTTTATTCTCCATCCACACCCGCTGCTTCCTGCTACACGAAACAATCTGATCAAAGCCAAAACCAACGTTGATATTCCCCCGATAAGTAACCCGTATTCGTTCGAATTGAACTTAGAGGGGGGCGATGGCAAAACAGTTACGGAGTTTATTGTCGCTGTTGTTACGAAAGATGAATATCCCATCGGCGGAAGCGGGAACGTTAAAGAGTATTTCTCGATGCAAGAATATAGCTCATGGTTGCTGAGTATTCCATTGGATAGAAGAAGTTCGTCAAGCGTAGTTGTGAACGTTGTTAAGAAATAGACCAAGACGCTTTGGATCAACTTGTATTTGTTGTGTCCAGCGGATGTCGGAAATTAAGATGAAAAGATTAAATTTTGTATTGTTATTCCTCTTGATATATGAGAGTATTGGGTTTTCCCAAATTCCCACAAATGGACTTGTAGCTTGGTATCCATTCAACGGAAACGCGAATGATTCGAGCGGAAATGGAAACAACGGGACAAACAATGGAGCTATACTAACTTCTGATAGGTTTGGAAATGCTAATAGTGCCTACGCATTTGACGGCGTAAATAACAACATCACCATCAGCACTCTATCCGCCTTCTATGGAACGGGTGCTCGGTCGTTGTCACTTTGGATGAAGGCTGATACCACACACATCCGACAAGATCTTTTTTCAATAGGTGGCTGTTCTCAAGCAACGATGTTCAGTCTCATTTATGATGACGAACACCCAATTGGGACGCCGATCGTAAACGGATTAAAGTTCGGAGGATACGCTGATGATCTTCAAACCGCGGACAATGTTGTGCCTCGATATGTTTGGAATCATGTCGTCGTGGTTTACGACGGAAATGTAAATATCAAGATATATATCAATGACTCCCTTTCGATAGGAGGCAATATTGGACTTGCGCTAAACATTTCATCAGCAAATATGCGGATTGGGAAAGGGCTTGATTGCGATGGAGGTTCCGCCTTTCGGGGAGAAATCGATGATATCCGTATATATAACCGCGCGCTTAGTTCAACTGAGATCAACTCCCTTTACGAAGAAGGCGGATGGACCGGATATGCACCCCCTCAAAACCTCACAGCAACTGCCGGCAACGGGCAGCTTACACTTAAATGGAACAAGAACACAGAAGGCGATTTTTTGAAATACCGGATTTACAAAGGAACAACCTCCGGCGGGGAGACCCTAGCGGATTCTTCATCGGCCTTAATCACCGACACGACGAGGATAGAGAGCGGACTGACAAACGGCACAACCTATTACTTTAAAGTTACGGCGATTGATAGCGCTAGATTAGAAAGTGCGTTGAGTAACGAAGTGAGTGCAACACCATTTGGACCACCAACGATCACTTCGTTTACGCCAACCTCTGGGTCTATCGGTGCAACTGTTACCATCAGCGGCACAAATTTTAATTTGACTGCAAGCAGCAGCATTGTGTATTTCGGTGCGGTAAAAGCTGCTGTAAGTTCGGCGAGTTCAACGTCACTCACCGTTACAGTTCCAATTGGTGCAACATACACTCCAATTTCTGTGACGGATATAACAACAGGATTGACTGCATTTGCAAGCATCCCCTTTATTGTTACCTTTCCAAGTACAAAGAGTATAGATACATCATCCTTTGCTTCAAAAATAGACTTCACAACGGGATCGGGTCCCTATGGTGTTGCCATGGGTGATGTGGATGAAGACGGTAAACCAGATCTCATTGTTGCAAACTATTCCAGTAATACTGTTTCGGTTTTCAGGAACATTAGCACTTCCGGTTCTATTACTACAAGTTCATTTGCTCCCGCTGTTAACTTCACGGCAGGATCGGGTCCCTATTGTGTTGTCATAGCAGATGTGGATGGAGATGGTAAACTAGACCTCGTTGTTACAAACAACACTAGCAATACAGTTTCGATCTTAAGGAATACAAGTGCTCCTGGTTCTATAACAGGAAGTTCCTTTGCTCCCAAGGTTGACTTCACGACGGGATCGGGTCCGTGGAATGTCGCCGTTGGTGATGTGGATGGAGACGGGAAACCAGATCTCATTATTCCAAACTATTCGAGTAATACTGTTTCGGTTTTCAGAAACACAAGCTCCCCCGGCACGATAACTGGAAGCTCCTTTACTCCTAAGGTCGATTTCACAACGGGAACTGGCCCCACCAGTGTTGCGATAGGTGATGTGGATGGTGACGGTAAACCGGATTTCGTTGTAATAAACTACACTAGCAGTTCTGTTTCGGTTTTCAGAAACACAAGCACTTCTGGTTCTGTTACCACTAGCTCATTTACTCCCGCTGTTAACTTCACGACAGGAATGGGTCCCTATGATGTCGCGATAAGCGATGTGGACGGAGACGGGAAACCAGATTTAATTGTTACAAATAATACTAGTGGAACAGTTTCGATCTTAAGGAATACAAGTGCTCCTGGTTCTATAACAGCAAGCTCCTTAGCTTCTAAGGTCGACTTCACGACGGGGTCAGGACCACATGGTCTCGCCGTTGGTGATGTGGATGGAGACGGGAAACCAGACCTTGTTCTTGTAAACCAATATAGCCATACTGTTTCAATATTCATGAACACAAGCTCGCCCGGTACGATAACTGCAAACTCCTTTGCATCCAAAGTTGACTTTACAACAGGAGCAACTCCTTATAGTGTAGCCATAGGTGATGTGGATGGAGATAGCAAACCTGATATGATTGTTACAAACAATGGCAGTAATACTGTTTCTGTATTGCGAAATGTTTTAGGTACTGGAAAAATTCCCCCCTCTGCTCCTCAAAACCTCACAGCAACTGCCGGCAACGGGCAGGTTACACTTAAATGGAACAAGAACACCGAATCTGATTTTCTCCGTTATCGGATCTATCGCGGTACATCGTCCGGGACGGAAATCAAAGTTGACTCAACATCGAATGGAATCGCAGACACGACAAGGATCAATACGGGTCTTACCAACGGTACAACCTATTACTTCCGGATTACAGCAGTAGATAGCGCAGGATTCGAGAGCTGGTACAGCAACGAAGTGAGCGCGACTCCGATTGGACCACCAACAATCACATCCTTCACACCAACTTTCGGCCTCGTGGGAACAACAGTGACCATCACGGGCACCGGCTTCGATCCCACGCCTGCAAACGACGTCGTGTATTTCGGTGCGGTAAAGGCTGCTGTAGTTTCAGCAAGTTCAACTTCACTCGCAGTTACAGTTCCAATTGGTTCAACGTACGTCCCAATTTCTGTGACGGAAATAACAACGGGATTAACTGCATATGCAAACTCTCCATTTATTGCTACTTTTCCAAGTTCAAAGAGCATAGATACATCATCATTTGCATCAATTACTAGTTTTGCGGCAGGTACAACCCCCGGCAATATCGCTATCGGTGATTTGGATGGAGACGGCAAACCTGACTTAGTTGTCACAAACACAGGCAGCAACACCGTTTCGGTTTTTAGGAACACAAGTGTTTCAGGTTCCATTACTGCAAGCTCCTTCGCCTCAAAAGTTGACTTCACTACAGGTTCGTATCCCGAAGGCGTTGCTATATGTGATTTAGATGGAGACGGCAAACCTGACCTCGTTGTTATAAATGATATTAGCAATACAGTCTCGGTCTTCAGAAACACAAGCGTCTCCGGCTCTATTACTACAAGTTCCTTCGCTCCTAAGGTCGATTTCGCGACGGGATCGGCTCCTGAAGGTGTTGCCATAGGCGATATAGATGGAGATGGCAAGCCAGACTTAGTTGTTACAAACACAGGTAGCAATACAGTTTCGGTTTTCAGGAACACAAGCGTTTCAGGTTCCATTACTGCGGGTTCCTTTGCTACCAAAGTTGATTTCACTGCTGGATCGTATCCTGATCGTGTTGCTATTTGCGACGTAGACGGAGACGGCAAACCAGATTTCGTTATTACAAATTATTCCAGTAATACTGTTTCAGTCTTCAGGAACACAAGCGTTTCAGGTTCCATTGCGCCAAGTTCCTTTGCTTCTAAGGTTGATTTCACAACGGGATTGTATCCTATTGGTCTTGTCGTCAGTGATGTGGATGGAGACGGCAAACCAGACATCGTTGTAGCAAATAACCACAGCAATACACTTTCGGTTTTCAAAAACACAAGCTTTCCGGGTTCCATTACTGCAAGTTCCTTTGCTTCGAAGGTTGACTTCGCGACGGGATTGGGTGCCGAGTTTGTTGCCATAGGTGATCTGGATGGAGATGGTAAACCTGACCTTGCTGTGACAAATTATTCTAGCAATACAGTTTCGATATTCAGGAACACAGGCACTGCCGGCGCGATAACAGTAAGTTCCTTTGCCCCCAAAGTTGATTTCACGACAGGAACAAATCCCGGATATGTTGTCATAGGCGATATTGATGGAGATCGCAAGCCAGACTTAGTTGTTGCAAACCTGGGTGCCAATACTGTCTCTATTTTGCAGAATACCGTAAAACCATATGGCTGGCCTCCCCCAGCAGCTCCTAAGAGCTTCACCGCAGCTGCCAGCAATGGGCAAGTCATGCTTAAATGGAACAAGAACACCGAATCTGATTTTCTCCGTTATCGAATATATCGCGGCACATCGTCCGGGACAGAAATCAAAGTTGATTCGACGTCGAATGGAATCACGGACACGACAAGAATAAATGCTGGACTCGCGAACGGCACACTGTATTACTTCCGGATCACGGCAGTGGATAGTGCTGGTTTGGAGAGCGGATATAGCAATGAGGTGATTGCGACGCCGCTAGGAAGTTATTCGATTCTTGGTGAATATTCTGCAGACGCAAATACTGTTCTTCTGTTGCACATGGACGAAACCAGCGGCTCTACCGTAAGCGATGCGAGCAGCTATGGCAACAACGGCACAGCGACAGGCACAACAATCGTTAACGGGAGGTTTGGAAAGGCGCGACAGTTTGGCAACGATTCTGCAACGATAGATTTCAATCGACAAACACTGAAACTCCCTACTTTTACTGCAGAAGGGTGGGTTTTCCTCAACTCATACAATTCGAATCCGACAAATCTCATTTTCAGCAATTTGCATTCTGGCGTGGATCAAGGATTCGTACTTGCCCTTGACAAGTCTCAGAGGCTCAACTTCACTATTATGGCATCGCCTCATCTATTCAGCAGTGCATTATTATCGGCGCAAAGATGGTATCACGTGGGGATTACATACGACGGTTCACAAATGAAGATTTTCATCAACGGTGTTCAGGATACGTCTGAGTTGTTTTCGGGCCTGACTTACGAGTCCACTAACACGTACCCCTTCAAGGTCGGGAATCATAATCTGAATCCTGGAGATCCACAAAACCAGTACTTCAATGGTCTGATCGATGAGGTACGTATTTCCAATAAGGTGCGGACTCCACGTGAATTCAACCTTCAGCTCCCGCCAACGAATCTCAGTGCTTCTTCCTCTGGCACCAGCATCAATCTCACATGGCAGAACGGCGGTGGTGCCGTTCCCCTGATGCGTTACAAAGTCTATCGTGGTGCTGATTCAACCAACATAGCGATTGTCGACTCCACGGTCGCAACAAATTATGCAAATCTGGGATTGCTGCCCGCTACGACTTATTTTTATCGTGTCAGCGCAGTAGATTCAACCGGCTTCGAGGGAGCAAAGAGTTATGCAGTCCGCGTCCAAACTCCTGCTGTAAACGTGCCATCGCCGCCGTTAAACGTTGTCGCGTCTGGTATTTCTCCAATGCAAGTCAATCTCTCGTGGGTGGCAAGTGCAACTGGAAATCCTACGATGTACCGCATTTTTCGGTCACTTACATCCGGAACTGGTTATAGTCAGATTGATTCAGTTGGTGGTGGAATGACAACGTTTGTTGATACTGGTCTTACACCAATCACTATATACTGGTATCGTTTAACGGCTGTAAACGCATATGGCGAATCTTCCCCATCAAACGAAGATAGTGCCAAGACTTTGACGCCTCCCTACCCGTGGATTTCTCTTTCCACAACTGTGCTGTCTTTTGGGTCAGTGGCTGCAAACACTTCTGCAGAAAAAACTCTAACGATAACTAACCTAGGTGGAGCAACACTAACAGGAAACGTTACTGTCCCCTCAAATTCAGGATTTGCAATAAGTAAAACTTCCGTCAACATCCTAGCAGGGAGTTCAGACAGCGTTATTGTAACATTTAGTCCTCTTGCTGCCCAAAACTACAATGCGACGCTGACGATCACACATAATGCGCCCGGCAGCCCCTCATCGGTTGCTCTAGCGGGAACGGGTCTGTCAGCATCCGGAACTCCTAGTATTACACTATCGCAAAACTCTCTCCTGATTGTCAGCAATGATACAACGAGAGGTGTCGGCCCATCGACAATTATTGTCACAAATAACGGAACACAGGCACTGACAGGGACAATTGCATTTTCTGGGATTTCATTCATTACGATGACATCATCAACCGTGCTAAATGTAGCTCCGAATGGTGGAAGCACAAGTATTATTCTTGGTCCGAACGGACTGCCGACGATTGGGACATTTAACGGAGTAATTGCAATTACAGACAATGCTCCTAGCGGGTCGACAACAATACCAGTTGCTGCAAGAATATTTTCGATTCCTGCTACCGTAGATGTAACACAAACGATCACTTTCTCCAATTCTCAGAATGCCACGAATTACGAGCTCGTGGGGATTCCCGGGACAACAACGAGATCAGCCGCTTCAGTGTTGACAGGCGATTACCAAAAAAACTGGAGGATGTACCGTGACAATGGTGAGGCAACAAATTTCCTAGTGGAATATGATAAATCAACGGATTTTGATTTTGGCGCGGGAAAAGGATACTGGGTTCTAAGTGACAAGAGTATCGCGCTTTCAGGGACAGCACAAAATGCTACTCCTGCAGGTGGTGCATTTGCACTCACGTTGCAAAATGGATGGAATATAATATCAAACCCATTTGACAAGGCCGTGCAGTGGAGTGATGTGATGGTCTTTAACAATCTTCCGGCCAATGCAACCTCGTGGGATTGGAATACTGGAATTTGGTCTGCAGCGACATCGCTTGTACCGTTCAAAGCATACTACTACAATAATATTGCAAACAATAGCACTCTTTTGATCGCGTACGATCCGGGAGGCGCACTTGGAAAATTATCGAGTGCAACCGCCGTCAAGACAAGCGCTGAACAACATCTGTCGTTATCTCTTAAGGTCGGAAACAAAGAGCAATCAAGTGCATATTTAGGGTTCAATCCGGAAGCTAGCGATGACTACGACGCTCAAGATTATCCGGCACCTCCTAATTCGTTTGCGACTGCCAGCGTAGTTATCGAGAATGAAGCAATCTCGATTCCATTCAAAAGATTATCGATCGAACATCGAAAAGAAGTAGGCAATGGGCAGCAATTTAACATTGTTATTCAGAATGGAACAAAGAGCACCTCCGGACTCGTGTTCGATGGAATGGACACATTTGTTAGCGAGGAACTTTGGTTTGTTGATGATAATACTTTTGTCGGATATAACATCAGGCAGATACCTCAAATCTTGATTGCGCCATCAACAGGAGAACAACGATTTACTCTGTTTATTGGATCTCAAGCCTTTGTCTCTGAAGCAAAGTCTAAGCTTCAGCCCACGGATTTTGCATTGAGCCAAAATTTTCCCAATCCTTTCAACCCGTCGACCACGCTTCAATACGGGCTCCCGGTGATGAGCCATGTGAAGTTACGAATCTATAACGTCCTGGGTCAGCTTGTCGCAGAATTAGTTAATGGTGAACAATCCGCTGGTTGGTATCAAGTGAAGTGGAACGCTAATGTATCGACTGGGATATATTTCTATCGGATTGAAGCGGTAGATGTAACGAATTCCAACAACCGACTCGTGCAGGTGAAAAAAATGTTGTTGTTAAAATAGTTCGTGGTTCATTTTTGGTGATTAACTGATGAAATACAAATGATGTTCAATCAAATACTTGAAAGGAGATTAATATGAAGAAGTGGCTACTGTTGTTGCCTGTTTTGAGTGTTGCGATCATTGGCTGTGGCGGATCAAAACCGCTTCAATCAGCCGAGACCGGGGATATCCCCGATTGGTACACTAATGTACCCCAAGATCCGAATTATCTTTTTGCTCCGAATTCTGAATCATCGCAGGACATGCAGCTTGCTGTGGATAAAGCAACGGCAGCTGCGCGGGCAGATATTGGAAGGCAGATCCAAGTGAAAATCGAGGGACTGCAGAAGAGGTTTACGGAAGAGACCGGCACTGGGAGCGATGCGCAACTTCTCCAAATGTTCACTGATGCTGAGAAGACAGTATTATCGGAGACTCTAAATGGGAGCAAAGCGAAGAATCAAAAGATAGTGAAGGACGGAGGTTTGTGGCGGGCGTATGTACTTGTGCAATATCCTCTAGGAGCAGCGAATGAAGCTCTGATGCAGCAAATCAAGAACAATAACCAAATGTATACTCGGTTCCAAGCTTCACAGACATATAAAGAACTTCAGGATGAGGTGGATAAGTACGACAAGTTTAAACAACAGCAAGAACAAGCGCAGCCGCAACCCCATTAACAATCTTAGGTCGCTGCAGACTCGTGAAGGGCTTAGCCGCCTCATGTTTGACTATTGCCCGATGTTCCCCCCACGTCGGGCATTTTTATTGGTTGCATTTGTATCTGAATAGCAGTAGTTTTGCAGAAGAGGGGCGCTCATTAACCTACCGATCATCCCTCATTATTATATTATCCTGCGGGGTGCAGTAATTCATGTCAATATTCAACACATACCCGCTACTTGCAGTCTAAGCATTAAATTTCGACGCATACATGCAGTGTGCAGTCTATTATATCTGATTTCAACATAAACCTGTTACATGCAATCTAATCATAGTTAGGGCGCAATTGCGTTTTCATAGACTCAAGGTGAAACCATGAATAAAACTATTCTCTTATTACTTCTACTCCTGCCTGCCGTCGTTCTT
>Ga0182021_10005434_pt1 | contig 15083 bp, 12 predicted proteins | sample 612E3MmetaG_FD_120493 | JGI IMG/M metagenome (GOLD analysis project Ga0182021, IMG submission 120493) | Permafrost microbial communities from Stordalen Mire, Sweden - 612E3M metaG (Illumina Assembly) | ecosystem: Environmental > Terrestrial > Soil > Wetlands > Permafrost | place: Sweden... | reverse complement strand
ACCGCATCGGCGGCAGGTCGAACACCGGCGAAGGTGGTGAAGATCCGATGCGCTTCCGTCCCGTCGGGGCGGGCAAGAAGTTGTCGGACGTGATCGGCGCTTCACGCGTCGAACGCGATCTGCAGCTGCAAGAGGGCGATTCACTGCGCTCGGCGATCAAGCAGGTTGCCTCCGGCCGTTTCGGCGTCACCGCCGAGTACCTGGCCAATTCAGACCAGCTGCAGATCAAGATGGCCCAAGGTGCCAAGCCGGGCGAAGGCGGTCAGTTGCCGGGCCACAAAGTTTCCGAGTACATTGGTTTTCTGCGCCACTCGGTGCCCGGCGTGCAGCTGATCTCGCCACCGCCCCACCACGATATCTACTCGATCGAGGATCTGGCGCAGTTGATCCACGATCTCAAGAACGCCAACCCGCAGGCCTCGGTGTCGGTGAAACTGGTCTCCGAAATTGGCGTCGGCACGGTCGCCGCTGGCGTCTCGAAGGCCAAGGCCGATCATGTGGTCATCTCTGGCTTCGATGGTGGTACCGGGGCATCGCCGATCTCGTCGATCAAGCATGCCGGCACGCCCTGGGAACTCGGTTTGGCCGAAACACAACAGACGCTGGTGCTCAACCGCCTGCGTGGCCGCATTCGCGTCCAGGCCGACGGCCAGATGAAGACGGGGCGCGATGTGCTCATCGCGGCGCTGCTCGGTGCCGACGAATTCGGTTTTGCCACGGCGCCCCTGGTGGTCGAAGGTTGCCTGATGATGCGCAAGTGCCACCTCAACACCTGCCCGGTTGGTGTTGCGACGCAGGATCCGGTGTTGCGGCGCCGCTTCACCGGCCAGCCCGAGCACGTCATCAACTACTTCTTCTTCGTCGCGGAAGAACTGCGGCAGCTGATGGCGCAGATCGGTGTGCGCAAGTTCGAGGACCTGATTGGCCGCGCCGACTTGCTCGACATGCGCAAGGGCATCGAGCACTGGAAAGCCAGGGGCCTCGATTTCAGCCGCATCTTCCACACGCCTGCTGTCGCCGCGGAGGTCGCTCGTCATCACTGCGAAAGCCAGGACCACAACCTGGACCGGGCACTCGATCATCGCCTGATCGAAAAGGCACTTCCGGCGCTGGAAGGCGGCGACGCCGTGACCATCGAATCGCCGGTGAGAAACGTCAATCGAACGGTCGGCACCATGCTCTCCTATGAATTGGTGAAGCGCTACGGCCACACCGGACTGCCCGATGACACGATCCGGGTCAACATGCACGGCACGGCGGGACAAAGCTTTGGCGCGTTCCTGGCCCACGGCATTACCCTCGATCTCACCGGCGCAGCCAACGACTATGTCGGCAAAGGGCTCTCAGGCGGCAAGATCATCGTCAGGCCGCCGAAGGAATTCAAGGGTCGGCCGAGTGAGAACATCATCGTCGGCAACACCGTACTTTATGGCGCCATCGCTGGCGACGTGTATTTCCGCGGTGTTGCGGGCGAACGTTTCTGCGTCCGCAACTCCGGCGCCACGGCAGTGGTGGAAGGCACCGGCGACCATGGCTGCGAATACATGACGGGCGGCACGGTCGTCGTCCTCGGCGCCACAGGCCGCAACTTCGCTGCCGGCATGTCCGGCGGTATCGCCTATGTCTTCGACGAAGACGGAATGTTCGCGCAGCGCTGCAACCTGGCCATGGTTTCTCTGGAGAAGGTGTTGCCGGCCGCCGATCAGTTGGACGACGGCACTCGCCACCGCAACAGCACCGACGAGACACTGCTGAAGAGCTTGATCGAGCAGCATCTTGCCACGACCGGGAGCGAGCAGGCACAGCGCATCCTTGCCGACTGGGGCCAGTGCCGCAGCCGGTTCGTCAAAGTGTTCCCCCATGAATATCGCCGCGCGCTCAAGGAAATGGCGACCGCGACCAGCAAGCAGAAGGAAGCAGCCTGATGGGTAAGCCGACCGGTTTCTTGGAATTCGACCGCAAAGCCGAGAGCTACGCGCCAGTCGCTCGTCGCCTGCGCAACTATGGCGAATTCGTCTTGCACTTGGTTGATGCCGACGCCAAGGTGCAGGGTGCGCGGTGCATGGATTGCGGTATCCCGTTCTGTAACAACGGCTGCCCGGTCAACAACAACATTCCGGACTTCAACGACGCGGTCTACCACGATGATTGGCGGCTGGCGCTGGAGATTCTTCATTCGACCAACAACTTTCCCGAGATCACGGGCCGCGTCTGTCCGGCGCCGTGCGAAACGGCTTGCACACTCGGTTACGTGGCAGAGCCGGTCGGCATCAAGTCACTCGAGCGCGCCATCATTGACAAGGCCGGCGAAAATGGTTGGGTGCTGCCGCAGCCGGCAAAGCGTCGCACTGGCAAGAAGATTGCCGTGGTTGGCTCGGGTCCTGCCGGGTTGGCGTGCGCACAGCAGCTGGCGCGTGCCGGTCACGCGGTCACGGTGTACGAGAAGAATGCCGAACCGGGAGGCCTGCTGCGCTACGGCATCCCTGACTTCAAGCTGGACAAGCGCCTGATCGATTGGCGCCTGGCACAGTTGAAAGTCGAGGGCGTCAAGTTTCAAACCCGGACGCTGATTGCCGAAGGTCTGCCCGCAGGCGTCGCCAGCGACGCCGAGAAGGTCGTCGCCGCTGCGAAGCTGCAAAAGGACTACGACGCCGTGGTTCTGGCCGGTGGCTCCGAGACCCCGCGCGACCTGCCGATTCCCGGCCGCGATCTTGCCGGCGTGCACTTCGCCCTCGAATTTCTCATCCCGCAGAACAAGGAAGTCGCTGGTGGTGACAAGAACCCGATCAACGCCGCCGGCAAACATGTCGTCATCATCGGCGGCGGCGATACGGGTTCGGACTGTGTTGGCACCTCGAACCGTCACGGTGCGGCTACAGTCACTCAATTCGAGTTGCTGTCCAAGCCGCCGGTGCAGGAGGACAAGTCGCTGACTTGGCCGTACTGGCCCAACAAGCTGCGCACCTCGTCCTCTCACGCCGAAGGCTGCCAACGCGACTGGTCGATCGCAACCAAGGAATTCATCGGCGAGAATGGCCGTTTGAAAGCCCTCAGGGTGGTGCGGCTGGACTGGCAGGACGGCAAGCCGACGGAGATCCCCGGTAGCGAATTCGAGGTCAAGGCCGACCTGGTCTTCCTGGCCATGGGGTTCACCCATCCGGTGGCGTCATTGCTCAACGCCTTCGGGGTGGTTCGCGATGCGCGTGGCAATGCCAATGCCGATACCGATGGCTACGCCACCAACGTCCCGGGAGTCTTCGCCGCCGGCGATGTGCGGCGCGGCCAATCCCTGGTGGTCTGGGCAATTCGTGAAGGGCGCCAGTGCGCTCGGGCAGTGGATGAGTTCCTGATGGGAAGCTCGCTGTTGCCCAGATAATGGCCCCCCACGCTCACCTTCGTTCGCTGCCCCCCACCGGGGGGCGCATCCCCTCTAGGGGCGGCCCGGCGAGGGGATGATGAATATCGTCATTCTTGCGGCCGGGCAGGGCAAGCGGATGTACTCCGACTTGCCGAAGGTATTGCACCCGATTGCCGGCAAGCCGATGTTGCAGCATGTCTTGGCCACCGCGAGGGAATTGGCTAGCGGCCGTATCTGCGTCGTGTACGGGCATGGTGGCGAGAAGGTGCCGGAAGCATTCACGGCCACGGATGTCACCTGGGTTCGCCAGCAACCACAACTTGGCACTGGCCATGCCGTGCTGCAGGCATTGCCCTATCTCGACCAGGCGAGGCCGACGCTGGTTCTGTACGGCGACGTACCGCTGGTGCGTGCCGAGACTCTCCACCGATTGGCGACCCTGGCCAGCGATGCAGCGTTGGCTTTGCTGACCGTCAGGCTCGACAATCCTCACGGCTACGGGCGCATCGTTCGTGACAATGGCCGTGTCGCCCGCATTGTCGAGGAGAAGGACGCCGACGATGCGGAGCGGGCGATCGACGAGGTGAATACAGGCATCCTGGTTGCTCCGACTGCGGCGCTGGCGCGCTGGCTGCCGGGCCTTGGCAACAGCAACGCGCAGGGCGAGTACTACCTGACCGACATCGTCGGCTTGGCCGTTGCCGAGGGCCTGACGGTCGACACTGGACATCCCGATCATGCCTGGGAGGTCGAGGGGGTGAACAGCAAGGTGCAACTGGCCGCGTTGGAACGCATTTACCAGCGCAACGTTGCCGAATGCTTGCTCGTCCAGGGTGTGACGCTCGCCGATCCCGACCGTATCGATGTGCGCGGTGAACTGGTGTGCGGCCGGGATGTGTTCATCGATGTGAACTGCGTCTTCGAGGGCAAGGTAACGCTTGGCGACGGCGTCCGCGTCGCGCCGAACTGCGTCATCCAGGACGCGACAGTAGGCGCGAATAGCGTGGTCGGCCCCTTCGCCCGTCTTCGCCCCGGCACGGTTCTCGGCGCCGAGGTGCATGTCGGCAATTTTGTCGAGGTGAAGAACAGCACCATCGGCGACCACTCGAAAGCGAATCATCTGTCCTACGTCGGCGACGCCACGGTTGGCGCCCGCGTTAACATTGGCGCGGGCACCATCACCTGCAACTACGATGGCGCCAACAAGTTTCGCACCGTTATCGAAGACGACGCCTTCATCGGCTCGGACAGCCAGCTGGTGGCGCCGGTCACGGTCGGTCGTGGCGCCACGCTCGGCGCCGGTACGACGCTGACCAGGGATGCGCCGGCCGGCGAATTGACCGTGTCGCGTGCCCGGCAAAGCACCATTCCGGGTTGGCGGCGACCCGTCAAGATGCCGAAGCAGTCTTAGGCAGCGGCAGCCTGGGCTCGAACTTCGCTCGCTTCACCGAAAAGAACACGCGCAGGTTACGGACATTCGCTGCCGCCGTGAATAGTCGATGGACGAGCGCATGGTACGCAGCCATGTCGGCGACGCGCACTACCAGCACGAAATCCACGCCAGAGGCGACCCGGTAGCACTGTTGGACCGCAGGCTCGTCGGCGACCCGGGCCTCGAATTCGCCCAGCCGTTCCGCGCCCTGTTGGTCCAGCGTCAACTCGACGATCGCCGTCAGGCCGGGCAAGCGATCAGGCGACACGATGGCGATTTGCCGCTCTATCCATCCGCCAGCGACCAGACGCCTGACCCGACGCAGACAGGTCGGCGGCGAGACGTGAACCCTGTCGGCAAGCGCCTGATTCGTCAGCGCGCTGTCGCCCTGAAGGATGTCCAGCAGGCGTTGGTCGATTGCGTCGAGGCCAGAATTCCGCATGGCATCCATTGAAATAATCTTTCATCACCTCAACAAGATGGAAGAATATTGCATATCAGACGAAAACACGCAAGCCCATTTCACGAATCGGCGCTTAGTATGCGGCCATTCGTCATTGGGGAGCTTGGCCATGTGTGGCATCGTCGGCGCGGTTGCGCAACGCAACATTATCCCGGTTCTGGTGGAAGGGCTGCGCCGGCTCGAATATCGTGGCTATGATTCCTGCGGCCTTGCTCTGCACGTCGATGGCAATTTGCGTCGCGTGCGCAGCGTTTCGCGGGTGGCCGACCTCGACAGCCAGGCGGCGCAAATGGCGGCCTATACCGGCATTGCGCATACGCGCTGGGCCACGCACGGGGCGCCGACCACGGCCAACGCCCACCCGCACTTCTCCGGCGGTCCCCATAGTGGGTCCGAACTCGGTCGAATCGCCCTAGTGCATAACGGCATCATCGAGAACTACGACACCCTACGCGATCAACTCATCGCGCGCGGCTACCGTTTCGAGAGTCAGACCGACACCGAAGTCATCGCCCACCTGATCGACGCCACGTACTCGGGAGATCTGCTCGAAGCCGTGCGCAAGGCGGTTGCCGAATTGCGCGGCGCGTACGCGATCGCCGTCTTTTGTCGCGACGAGCCGCACCGCATCATCGGCGCCCGTCAAGGATCGCCGCTGGTGGTTGGCGTTGGCAAGAACGAAAACTTTCTCGCCTCCGACGCGCTGGCCCTGGCTGGCACCACCGACCAGATCGCCTATCTGGAAGACGGCGACATCGCCGATCTGCAAATCGGCAAGGTGTGGATTACCGATCGCGAAGGCCGACCGGCCGATCGCCCGGTACGTACAGTCGTCGCCCATTCCAGCGCGGTCGATCTCGGCCCGTACCGCCACTTCATGCAGAAGGAAATTTTCGAGCAGCCGCGCGCCATCGCCGACACACTCGAAAGCGTAGACTCGTTCAACGCTGAACTCTTTGGTCCGGGGGCAGCTGCCGCATTGTCCCAGATCGACAGCGTGCTGATTCTGGCCTGCGGTACCAGCTACTATGCCGGCGTCACCGCCAAGTACTGGCTCGAGGCCATCGCCGGCGTGCCGACCGCCGTCGAGATCGCCAGCGAGTACCGCTATCGTCAGTCGGTACCGAATCCACGCGCATTGATCGTGGTCGTCTCGCAGTCGGGCGAAACCGCCGACACGCTGGCGGCGCTCAAGCATGCCAAGTCGTTGGGCCATGGCCACACGTTGGCCATCGTCAACGTGCCGACCAGCGCGATGGTGCGCGAGACGGCCATGCAGTTCTTCACCCGTGCCGGCGTTGAGATCGGTGTCGCCTCGACCAAGGCCTTTTCGACCCAACTGGTTGCGCTGTATCTCCTCGCCAACGTCATCGCCAGGATTCGTGGTCGCCTTAGCGAAGAAAGCGAGACGAGCGCGTTGACGGCGTTACGCCACCTGCCCGCCGCGGTGCAGATGGTGCTGGCCCTGGAGCCGCAGATCATTGCCTGGGCGGAGCAGTTCGCCAGCAAGGAAAACGCGCTCTTCCTTGGTCGTGGCCTGCACTATCCGATCGCGCTTGAAGGCGCGCTCAAGCTCAAGGAGATCAGCTACATCCATGCCGAGGCCTACCCGGCTGGCGAGCTCAAGCACGGGCCGCTAGCCTTGGTCACCGCAGCGATGCCAGTCGTTACCGTCGCCCCCAACGACGCCCTGCTGGAAAAGTTGAAGAGCAACATGATGGAAGTGCGTGCTCGCGGCGGCGAACTCTATGTCCTCGCCGATGCCGGCGGGCGCATCGAATCGAGCCCAGGCACTCATGTCATTCGGATGCCGGAGCATTACGGACCTTTGTCGCCGATCCTGCACGTCGTGCCCTTGCAACTGCTCGCCTATCACACAGCCACGGCACGCGGCACCGACGTCGATAAACCCCGCAACCTCGCCAAGTCGGTTACCGTCGAGTGAGCCAGCCGCACCACTACTCGGCGTCGCTAACGGAGGCTGGCGAAGCCCCCCAGCGCGCCATCAGGGTGTGCTTGATGGCCAACTGATCGAGGATGCGAGCGACGACGAAATCCACCAGCGCCGCAACGCTGGTCGGACGGTGATAGAAGCCGGGACTCGGCGGAAGAATGACGCCACCGGCGCGTGAGACGCGCAGCATGTTCTCGATGTGGATCGCCGACAGCGGCGTCTCGCGCGGTACGACGATCAACTTGCGCCCTTCCTTGAGGGCCACGTCGGCGGCGCGTGCGATCAGGTCATCGGCGAGGCCAGAGGCGATCCTGGCCAGTGTGGTCATGCTGCAGGGACAGACGACGAGCGCATCAGGCGGATTCGATCCGGAGGCCATCGGGGCGGTCCAGTCCATTACTCCGAAGACCTCAAGCTGTCCGTCCCGGGCGCCATAGCGCTCGGCCAGAAGGCGTTTGCCTTCGGCCGGGATAGCCGGCAGATCGACGCCGTCCTCCAATAGGGCGACGGTGCGCGCGGCCGCCGAATAGGTCAGCCAGACCCGAGCGCCGGAAGCCAGCAAACAGTCGAGCAAACGCAGCCCATAGGGCAGTCCGGAGGCGCCGGTAAAGGCCACTGCGATCGTTCCGTTCATGCACTCTCCTCCGCCAGCAGCCGCGCTGCAACCAGACCGTTGATCACGCCAAAGACGAGAGCGAAGGTCGCGAATATAGGCACCAGGTAATAGACGCCATCATGAGGCACCAGCCATACGCGGGCCAGCAAGACCTGGCCGCCGATGTGCGCAAATGCGGCCAGAATACTCCGCGTTACGGTGCCAAACCACTTCCAGGGTAGAGCTTCGGCCAGGGCGAGCACGATCAGCGCCGCTGTCGCGCCGGTCAGGCCGAGGAAGAACCCCGGTGCCAGGAACTGGCCCACCAGGAGTGATCCGGCGAGCACCCTGAGTACCGAGACCCAGGCCGCTTCCCGCCAGCCGTGTTTCGCCAAGACGACCAAGACAATGATGTTCGCCAATCCGGGCTTGACGCCCGGAAGCGGTGTGGGGATAGCGGCCTCGGCAATCGTCAGGGCGATGGCGGCCGCTGAATATCTTGCGATGCGCCGGTCGGCGGCAGTGACTTTGAGCTCGATCAAGGAAAATTGTGATCCTAAAAAATTATGCAAACGGGAATTCGACTTGATCTATAATCGTTCAACCTGATTTGCTGATGCCGTACCTTGCTGCAGTTCGCTCTGGCCTTCTTGGGGGGATGCCTGGGCGCGGGTGCTGTGTTGGCAAACAACAAATTATGAAGCCATTTCGCTGTTTCGTGCCCCCCCTCCAGCCGCAATCGAGGCTGGCCCTTGCCAGACCGTGGTGTCGGCAGGCTACTGTTGCGGCCATCGCCGCCGCCCTGGTGGGTGTACCTTTCACCGCGCATGCCCTGGGTTTGGGCAAGGTGGTGGGCGAACCCGTCCTGGGGCAGGCGCTGCGACTGGAGATTCCACTTATAGGTTCGGTGGAGCGCGCCGTCGATGGCGAGTGTGTCAGCGTTCGTCGCACAGCGGACGCCCTCGAGGAAGACTATCTCCCACGTGATCTGGTCGTCCGGGTAGAAAGGCAGGCAGGCGCCGCTGCGCGCCTGCTTCTGACTACCCGTTCACCCCTGCGCCAGCCACTGGTCGAATTCCGCTTGGTGGTTACCTGTGGCTACAACCTTTCAAATGACTACTTGCTTGCGGTATCGCCGCCGGCAAGCGCGCCGCCCGCCGCAGTCGCCAATTCTGTCCCGGCAACTGCTGCTGCGGCTGCCTCGGTCGATGCCCCCGCTCTTTTCGCGCAGGCGGAGACCGGCCAGAGCATGCCTGATGGACTGCCCGCCAGCCGCTACACGCTCGATCGGGCAATGACCCTTCATCAGTTGGCGCGCAAGCATTTTCCTGGCCCACTGCGCCAGGAGCGGTTCATGCGCTGGGTAGCCGAGGCCAATCCTGAGCTATCGGCGGGCGTCACCAACCTGAGCCAACTCAAGCTGTCGGCCGGGGTGTCGCTACTGCTGCCCGTTGGCGTTCCGCCGCGACGTCCTGGGGATCACAGCCAACCGGCGGTTGTTGGTGTAGCCAGTGACGATGCGCCCGCCGCTGGCAGCCTGATGCCAGTCGGCATGGTCGCGACCAAGGGTATTGGCTCGCGCGCCGACAAGCTGATTGTCGGTGCCGGCGGCCGACGAGATCTGCGTGAGACCATGGCGATGGTGGATCGATTGACCGCCATGGCTGAGCAACAAATGGCGGCGCAGACCACTGCCAATGAGAAGATCCAGGCGCTCGAGACAGCGCTTGCCGACCTGAACAAATACGTAACGCAGCTGGAGACAAGTTCGCGTCAGCAGGAGTCTGCACTCAGACTCGAAACGGATACTGTCAAGAAGACCCTGGAGGACCAGACGGAGCAGGCCTGGTGGCAACTGCTCCTGGCGGTCATTGCCGGTGGCCTGGTCGGTGCCGCGCTGATGTACGCATTTCGCCTCTCCTCAGCTCGCGCAACGGCTGCGCGTGCGGATGCTCTAGTGGTCGCTTCGCTGGGTGCAAGTGAGCAAGGGGAAGGTGACGTTCAACAAGCAATCATTGCCTCGTTCGATGGCCCGGCGGCCAGCGAAACCGTCACCACCGGCAGGCCAGGACCGATGCCTGCCGTCAAGGAAGCAACGGTTGCGGCTGCGCAATCACCAGCGCCGACCGTGACGGCGAATGAGCTTACTCTGGAGCCGCCGCCGGCCAGGGAATTGCCGACCAGCGAAGTGAAGAGCGTGCCGGCCGCCAGCGATCCGGCAACCGCAGCGATTGAGCTGGCCAACATCATGACCGCCATGGGCTTGTCGGAGTCAGCAGCCCAGACGCTGGTTGAACACATTCGCGAGAACCCTCGCCAGTCGCTGCATCACTGGCTGAAGCTGCTCGATCTGCATCGGCTCAATGGCAATCGCGAAGAGTTCGAGCGCTCAACCGAAGAAATGCGGCAACACTTCAATGTCCGCTCCGATGACTGGGAGCGGGGCACGCTGGTCTCGCCGCGCAATTCACTTGAGAGCTATGGGCACATCCGGGCAAGACTCATCGAACTCTGGAGGCACTCAGAGTGTGTACAATTCCTGCAATCCTTGCTGATGGATAACAGGGACGGTACGCGCGGAGGATTCCCTCTGTCGGTCGCCGAAGAAATACTTCTGCTGATTGCGATTCAGAGCAATACTTGATGAACCCGGCAGTATTCGAACTGGCGGTATCTCCGGACGGAGTGGCCGCGCCTGGCTTTGGCGTGCTGGCTGCTTTCGTGCCTGCATCCGAAGGCTTCGCGCCGCTCGTCGTAGCTGGCTGCGACCCCCGACACGATCCAGGCAAGCCGATCGAAGGACTGGCGGGCCCCGCTTTCGCCCACATCAACCGGGCGCTCAGCCGCACACCGGGATTGCGCTGGGTTGTTGTCGATAACTGGGGCCGCTTCTTCGAGGCCGTACCCCATTGGCCAGACGATCCGGCCGCGCCACCGCTGCTCGATTTCAAGCGTTTCCCGGGTGGCGTCGGTGTCGATGCTTTCACGAAGGAGATGGGCCCCGCTGGAGAAGCGGGCCTGGAAATGCTATCGGCGATCATCGAGGGCACTAGCCATGCCGCGATCCCGACGTCGGTGCGCCAGTTTCTTGATGCTATCGAAGGGCATGGCAACCTGCCTGCGCCAGGCGCCCTGTTTCAGGCGGTGAGTTCTGCTGCCGTCACTGGCGACATCAAGGCGGCGGCGAAGGCGATACAACTCGATCCGGTCATTTCTGCGACGTTGATCAACTATGCCAACGCAGCCGCATTTGCGCACGCTGGCAAGACGGCATCAATCAGCGAGGCGGTACAGCGTCTGGGCATGATTCAGGTCCGCCGTGTCGTATTCATCGCCGAAATGATGGCGCGCTACCAGAAGGGGGCTTGTGCCGAGTTCGATTATCGGGCGTACTGGCACAATGCCATTGCCACTGGCGCTGCCATGCGGGCACTGATGCCGGAGTTCGGCATTCCCGAGAGACTTGCCGACGATGGCTTTACCGCCGGCCTGTTGTCCGGCATAGGCTGGTTGGCCATCGCCGAGACGTTTCCGCTGTTGATCACCGATTACGTCACGCGTTCGCGTGGTGTTGATGCGGTGACCAAGACGCGCTTGCAAAAGGAAGTCTTCCCGGCGCCGATAGCGCAGGTAACTGAGACTTACCTTTCACGATTCGATTTCCCGGAAACCGTTCACGCGGCGATTACCGGCGCCCAGACCAAGGACGGCTGGGCGTGGTACGACTGTCTGGCGGGCGCCGTTCGCGCCGGCCAGGCGCTGGCCCCGTTCAACTGCCTGGGCATCCCGGAAAATATTCCCGTCAGCGATCCATGTCGGCAGGAATGGCAGCGCTGGCAGGCGTTGCTTACGGCAATCAAAAGGTAATCGAGTCGTAGCCCGGCGTTCTGCCGACCAGGGCGACGCTGACGTGATTCGGTGCGCAGATCGCCACGGCATTGGCCCTGCTCAGCCAACCCTGCTTGACGCAGTACTGGCGAGGCCCCGGATCAGACAGCACGCGCGCCCTGCCTGGTTCCACTTCGACAACTGTTGTTCCAAGGGGGCCGGCCACATCGACTCGACGCTTGGCCGTCAGTGGATATTCGCCGACGATATGGCCGTCCAGGCGAACCACTACGCGCTCGGCGGGGCCACCGCGCCAAAGGAACGGAAACGAGGCGACGACGACCACGACCGCGAGCGCGATAACCACCCAGTCGCCGGCGCGAACCAGCGCCAACCATGACCTCACGGCATCAAGGCGCGATGACGCACCAGCACGCGGACCGTGCCGCGAAAGTATTCCGCCAGCCGCTCGGCGATGAATACGGAACGGTGCTGGCCACCGGTGCAGCCGAGGGCGATCGTCAGGTACGACCGATCATCGCTGATATAGGCAGGGAGCCAGTCTTCGATGAATCGGCGGATGTCCGCCAGCATCTTGCCAACTTCCACCTGTGCCTCCAGGTAGGCGATTACTGGTTGGTCCCGCCCGGTCAGCGGCCGCAACTGCGGGTCGTAGTGGGGATTGGGCAGGCAGCGAACGTCGAACACCAAGTCGGCGTCCAGCGGCAGGCCGTTTTTGAAACCGAAGGACTCGAATAGCAGGGTTAAGCCGTCGCGGCCTTCGATAGCAGAGAATTCCTTGACGAATCCCCGCAGAGCATTCGGCTTCAGGTTGCTGGTGTCGATCCGGTGACCGAACCCCGCTATCGCCTGCAAGGCTTCCCGTTCCTTGGCGATGGCTTCGCCCAGCGTGAAGTCGCCGATAGCGAGAGGATGGCGGCGGCGCGTTTCCGAAAAACGCTGAATCAGCACATCGTCGCGGGCGTCGAGAAACAGGAAGCTCAACTCGACGGTTGCGTTGGCCTGCAACTCTCTGAGCTCCTCCGGCAGAGCGGCAATGCCGCCGCCGCTGCGCATGTCGATGGCGACAGCGGCTTGGCGGTGACCATCACAGCCCAGGGCTGCGACCAATTGCGGCAGCAGCCGCGCAGGCAAATTGTCCACGCAGTAATAGCCCGCATCCTCGAGCACGTTGAGGGCGATCGATTTTCCGGAGCCTGATACGCCGCTGATCAGGACGAGCTTCATGGGCCGCATGTTCTGCCGCAATCAGCCATTCAGCCGGCAAGCCATTGGGGCCTTCGTTCTTCCATGAAGGCGGCTATGCCTTCGCGGCCTTCGTCCGAAACTCGAACGCGAGCGATGCGGCGCGACGTATCGTCCATGAGCTCGGCGTCCAGCGGCCGGTGAACCACGGCGCGTAGCAGATCCTTGCATTCGGATAGCGCATGCGGCCCGTTTTGCAGCAAGGCCTCGACGATCTGGCCGACCGCCTCGTCGAGCGCGGCTTCATCGGCGACCATTTCGTGAATCAGGCCGATCCGATACGCCTCGGCCGCTGAGAAGCGTTCGCCGGTAAGCATGTAGCGCCGAGCATGGCGTTCGCTGATGGCGCCGATAACGTGTGGTGCAATCACTGCCGGAATCAGGCCCAGTTTGACTTCGGAAAGTGCGAATTGGGCGTCGAAGGTGGCAATTGCGATATCGCACGCAGCCAGCAGGCCGACACCACCGCCGAAAGCAGAACCCTGCACGCGTGCGACAGTCGGCTTGGGCATGGTTGCGATGCGCTTCAGCATCTCGGCCATCACCCGCGCATCGCGCTGGTTCTCCTCCGCGCTCAATGACGCAGCATTGCGCATCCAGCCAAGATCGGCACCGGCACAGAAGTCGCGGCCTGAACTCGACAGGACGACAACGCGGACACCCTCGTCGCGGCCCATGACGCCGATGGCGCGAACCAGTTCCTGGATGGTGACATCGTCGAAGGCATTTCGCCTGTCCTCGCGGTTGAGCGTGATGATGCCAACGCCGGCATCAACTTCAGTGACGATGTTCTTGTACATGCATTTCCCCTTTTTGCTTGGGTCACGGCGTCCATGCTGCGCCAGGACGCAAGTATGCCACTGCCGGAACGCGATAGACGCGTTAGTCACGCTCGATAACGACGGCCGATCGCTGGGTCATGGCGACACCGGAAAGAACCAGCAGGCCACCCACCACGACTGAGGTGCTCAGTTGTTCGCCGAGCAGCCAGGCACCTTGCAGCACGGCAGCGACTGGAACGAGGTTGATGAAGACCGAGGCGCGGGCGGCGCCGATTTGCTTGACGGCCTGATTGAACCAGGTAAACCCCAGTGTCGTGCCAAACAGACCGAGAAAGCCGATTGCCACCCAGGCACGCAGCGAATAGTGGGGAACCAGCACGCCAGGGTCTGTGACCAACGTCGTCGCCAGCAACATCAGCCATCCGGCGATGCTGGCGTAGGCGGTGGCGACCAGCGGCGACAGGTGGCGCATGGCGCTGCGGCCGATCAAGGTATACGCTGCCCAAAGCACGGCGCAGCCAAGGATCAGCCATTCGCCGCTGCCGATATCGCCGCTCAATGGAGCCAACGGCGAGCCATGGCCGATCACGGTCAGGCAGCCCAACAGGGCGACAGCGCTGCCCATCGCCTTGCTGAAAGTCATGGCTTCGCCGAGCAACCACCAGGCGCCGATGGTCACCGCAACAGGATTCAGCGCAACCACCAGCGCGCCGCGACCAGCGGTCATGTGTTGCATGCCCACCAGAAAGCAGATGTTGTAGAGATAGATGCCACAGACTGCCAACGCCAGCACCTGGAACACCTGGCGGCGGCTGATGGTCGGTAGTCCGCCGCAATGCCATGCCACCAGCGCCAACAGGCTGACAGAGGCGAACAGGAATCGCCAGCACGCTGCCGCCAGCGGCGCCACGTCCTGGACGACAACGCGGGCGGCAACCCAGGTTCCGCCCCAAAAGAACATGGTCAAAATGAGCTTAAGGTATGTCGAGGCCGAATTCACGCGATGCTGGCAGTCGAAGGAGGTGATGGCCAAGGCGGCGACATTCCAATGGTGCACTGCACCAATTACTTCCAGGTCAGGTAGAATGTACTTAACGGCCGACTTAGCAAAGTCCAGTAAACCAGAACTACGCCATGGACGCAACTTCCCCAACATGACTGCGAATCCAATTCAATATCCCGTCTCAGTGCCGCCTGCTATCGGTGCCACGACCGTGGTCGCGCCGGCAGTCGCGTGGGTGAGAATGCCGCTGCCGTTTGCCCTTGACCATATCAACTTGTGGTTGATTGCCGATGGCGATCGTTGGGCCGTGGTCGACGCCGGCTACGCGCTGGACGTCGTTCGTGATGCCTGGCGGCAGATCCTGTCGGATCGCCAGTTGTCGCGCCTGATCGTGACGCATTT
>Ga0182021_10005433_pt1 | contig 15084 bp, 15 predicted proteins | sample 612E3MmetaG_FD_120493 | JGI IMG/M metagenome (GOLD analysis project Ga0182021, IMG submission 120493) | Permafrost microbial communities from Stordalen Mire, Sweden - 612E3M metaG (Illumina Assembly) | ecosystem: Environmental > Terrestrial > Soil > Wetlands > Permafrost | place: Sweden... | reverse complement strand
CACGGGTATCGGAATGAGCAAAGAAATGATTGATAACCTTTTTCGGCTTGATACAGACACAAACCGTAAAGGCACTGAAGGCGAATCCAGCACAGGTTTGGGATTGATTATTTGTAAGGAGTTCATTGAAAAACACGGCGGAAAGTTATGGATGGAGAGCGAAGAAGGGAAGGGAGCCACGTTTTATTTCACGCTGCCGGGCAAGAAAGATGCCTCATTTATTAGTAGGTGATTTAAGTATCGGACAATCCTTTTCAAATCTCATCCATTCAATTCCATACGGACTATCACGAGATCCAGAAATATAACACTTGAATTGGAGTAAATATCTCTCATCTTGTTGCTTGAAACGACCCTTCTGGTATCCTTATCTTTGTAATCGTTCGCCCCGCCCAACCAGACTTTAGATAACAAATAACTTGATTTAACTTCCACGACTTTCGAAGCTGCCCACAAGGTGGCTTTTTCTTTTTATAAAGGCGGCGGGACAGGGACTTTTTGGCGTTAGCAGGCAGTTCAACTGATGGAATAGAACAAAGCCCCTTCCATTTTTTTGTTTCTGGGCTTTCCTTTGTACCCTTTTCGGCTTCTCCCTGATGAACCCCGTCGGGATCACCCCCGTCCTTTCCCCATCAAATTCAAACAGGCGGCACGCGTAACTGAAACCCGAGGCTCCATTCCCGTGAAGATGTCCCTTCGGTTAACCAGGATGGACGGCGAGCCTTGGAAGTTTAAACCCTTGGCTGAATCGATGTCGGGAACAACCACCCCCGCCAATGAAAACTTTGCCTTTTTCATTCGATTCAATTCGGGGTCAATTGAGTAATTGAAGGACGAGCGAAAATCCGCTTTCTCAAGATTGGTGTTGATGAATATCGCCCTTGTGAGGTCGCAGTTTTCAAAGCGCAGCCCCAGCAGCTTGCAATTTTTAAATTTTACATCCCTTTAGTTATTTATTATAACTGTTTTTTATTTGCCGACAGCAATTTAGCCAATAAAATGGCACCACCTTTATATCGAAAATAAATTATCACCATCTCTTTCCTTACGGCAACAATTGGGTTCGAAAACAAAAAAAATATTATTTTGATTGCAATCAGGATATTAATGTCATATATTTGGGGATTACTTCCCTTCGCTTCATTGCCTGAGAAAAAATCTAATTGAGAACTAGGGTTGGAGAAAAAAGTCCATTTATAAATACCTCCCTGAGTTATCCCGCTCCACAACCCCGGGAAAAATATCCCATCCGATCAGCAAGGAACTATTACTTTATGCGCATTTATCGTATTTTGAAGTGTGAAATTTTAAGTATTCGATTTATGAAACAGCTTCCAAACATTCTGATTGTCGACGATGATAGAGAACAATTACATTACATCAAAACCATTTTGCAAGACATGAAAATTAACCTCCTTGAGGCATATTCAGGCCCGGAAGCTTTAAAGAAAATAAATGGGATGGATCTGGCACTTGCTATTATCGATGTTCGAATGCATGGTATGAATGGATTTGAACTGGCTTGTAATATGAATAAAGAAAGACCCGGAAACAAGGTGCCAATAATTTTTCTTACTGGTGATTATTATTTTAAAATAAATATTAATGAAGGCTATTCCGCTGGAGCCATAGATCTCATGTTTAAACCTGTGGATAATCAGATTTTAGAAAGCAAAGTTAAATTATTCGTTGATCTTTTTATTCAGAAACAGACAATTATTAGGAGTGTTCTTTTGTTGAAGAAGTCTACAAATGAATTAACCAAGGTCAATGCCAAACTTAAAAAGAGTGAAGAAAGATACCGCCTGATGATAGAAACCACTCAGGAAGCAGTCGTCATCGCACAAGACGGCCTGCTTAAGTTTGTCAATCCTATGACGCTAAACCTGTTGGAGGGGTATTCAATGCATGAACTCATTGGCAGACCATTTCTCGAATTCATCCACCCGGATGATCGGAGCATGGTGCTTGAAAATTATCATCGACGGGTCGCAAACTGTGCAGTAATGTCCCGGTATGCTTTCAGGGTGGTTACCCGTGAGGGCATCGTCAAGTGGGCGGAAATCAATGCCGCCTTGTTTGCTTGGCAAAGCAAACCAGCCACGTTGAATTTCCTCACCGACATCACCGAACGCAAGCAGGCAGAGCTGGCGATGAAAGAAAGCGAAGAAAAATACAGAACAATTTTAAATGCTTCACCGGATGGTATTTTTTTAACGGATCTTAAAGGAATTATAACCGAGGTTTCTGAAATCGGGCTTGAATTATTTGGCGCCGAAACCAAAGAGGACCTGGTGGGCGAAGATATTTTCCGATTCGTTCCGTCAGATGAAAAAAATACTCTAAAAGAAATAATTGAAAAGACAATGAATGAAGGGCTTGCACAAAATATTGGGATAAAAATCAAAAGGAAAAACCAATCTGTATTTGATGGTGAAACCAGTGCAACTTTAATACAGGGTCCTGATGGGACGTCTATAGCATTCATGATCATTATCCGGGATATTTCACAGCGTAAGAGATTAGAGACAATTCAGATCCATGCCGACCGTATGGCCAGCCTTGGAGAAATGGCCTCCGGCATTGCACATGAGATAAACCAGCCATTAAATATTATTTCTATGGTTGTGGATAAAATTTTATTTGAGTCATCTAAAACCGAATCTATTGACCTCAATTTTCTTAAAACCAAAGCAGATAAAATATTCGAAAATATAATCCGGATCAGGAACATTATCGATCACATCAGGACATTTTCGAGAAGCCAGGATGATTATGTACTAATAGCCTTCAATCTAAATTCAAGCATAGAAAATGCCGCTTCAATGTTAGCAGAACAATTCAAACACCTTGGAATCAAGCTGGATTTAAAACTCGACAAACAGATTCCTCAACTATTGGGCAATACTTATAAATTTGAGCAGGTTATCCTTAACTTATTAGGCAATGCAAAGGATGCTGTGATCGAAAAGAAGAGCAAACAGGAAGAATCTTTTAAAATGAGGGTTGGAATCAGGTCATATCAGGAGAATCACTCCATAATTGTTGAAGTTACAGATAATGGAATTGGAATCAGCAACGATGATTTCCATAACGTTATGCTTCCTTTTTATACTACCAAGGATGCTGGTAAAGGAACGGGACTTGGGCTGTCGATTTGTTATCAGATCATCAAGGAAATGGACGGAACTATTGATATAACGAGTGACGAGTTAAATGGAACAAAAATTATAATTACGTTGGATTCACAAATGAAAATGTAACAATGGCACTACCTGATAAGATAAAAATCCTGATCCTTGATGATGAGAAGCAATTCACGGAAGAGCTGAATGGTTTCTTCATGGGATCCGAATATGAGTCATTTGAGGCCAATACCCCTGAGGAAGGAAAAGAAATATTAAAAAATACTACTATTGATCTCCTGATCCTTGATGTACGACTGCCCGGTGTGAATGGGCTCGATATATTGAAAGAGGTGAAAATTCAATACCCTAATATGGAGGTCATCATAATTTCGGCTCATGGCGATATGGATACGGTGATCAAAGCCATGCGGCTCGGGGCATTCGATTATTTGCGTAAACCATTCAGGTATATTGATATTCAGATAGCCATTGAACGTACCCAAAAATACATCCAGCTGCAACGAAGGCTGAAGCAAGTGGAAGAAAGGAATTCACTCATCTCAAAAAACCTTGAAGAAAAAATAGACCGGCAGTTTATCGGGGTCAGCCCTGAGATTCTTGAAGTATTCGAACAAGCTATAACCGCTGCAAAATATCCCGATGCGAATGTGCTTATTACCGGAGAAAGTGGAACCGGGAAAGAGAATATTGCCAGGATAATTCATTATTCAAGCGAAAGGAAAGACCATATTTTTTGTGCGGTTAACAGCAGCGCTATTACAGAATCACTGCTGGAAAGCGAATTCTTTGGTCATAAAAAAGGCTCCTTTACAGGTGCTATCATAGATAAAATGGGCTTCTTTGAAGTGTGTAACAAGGGAACCTTATTTCTTGATGAAATCGCTGATATGCCACTAAGCCTGCAGGCGAAAATCCTGCGTGCCACTGAAGAAAAAGTGATTACAAGGGTAGGAGACACAAACCAGATCCATACCGACTTCAGGATCATTTCAGCTACAAATCAAGATATTATAACACGGGTGGAAAAGAAAAAATTCAGACTCGACCTGCTTCACCGGCTCAACACCCTTCACATACATATTCCTGCCCTGCGCGAAAGGCGGGAAGACATCAAACCCCTGTTGGCCCATTTTGTGGATGCATTATCAATGAGGCTTAACAAACCCAACATCCGCGTTTCCAAAGAGGTTTTTGATGCCCTGCAAAAATATGATTTCCCGGGAAATATAAGGGAACTGAGAAATATGACCGAAAGGGCCATTATCCTTAGTAAAGGCAATTTACTCGGGATAAATGACTTCCCGGTAAAACCGCCAAAAATTTCTTCTTCCGGAGATAATGCGGATTCTATCAATATAAAAATGAATGAAATCGATCTGATACGAAAGGCGCTCATAAGATCCAAATATAATCAGCAGGCAGCAGCTGATGCTCTTGGCATACACCGTGATGCTCTCAGCAGGAAAATGAAAAAATACAATATTACGATCAGCAAAAAAGAAAGTTAAGCATTTCTGCGTAACTACGTGATTATTTTGATGCATATCACATAAAGCGCTGTGGTCCTTCCGGAAGAATTCTCTCCGCCGGGAAAAATAATTAATTTTTTAGTATCTGATGCTCCGATGATTAGAGGTACGGAGTCCTCCATTTTTAATTTACCGGACATTTCTGGCCCCTCCTTTGCTTAGTCTTATGACATAAGAGGTAAACCGTCCCTCATGTAAAGCACGGAATTAATTAACCAATTATAGGAGATTAAAAAATGTCAGTAGAAAAGACCATCGGTTCATCCAGCCTCGTAGAGGTGATCGACCGTATCCTCGACAAAGGTGTCGTAGTGGATGCATGGGTAAGAGTTTCATTGGTTGGTATCGAACTTCTTGCTATTGAAGCAAGGGTAGTCGTTGCCTCTGTTGAAACTTACCTGAAGTATGCAGAAGCAATAGGATTAACTGCTAAAGCGGCATAAGTCAATGCAGTTAAGCAATTATTCTTGCTAAAACATCCTTCAAGGTATTTTACATGAAAGCATGATTTACCAGGAATTTTTCTTTTTCCCCGATGCAACACTCTCCCAAAGTAAAATCAAAACAAATCCATTAAATATGAATATCCTGCCTGAATTAAACCTGGATGGTTTTTTCGACAACATTATTACATCCTATGAAAACCGGATTCAGAAAATTCAAACTGCCTTTCAATCATCAGAAAATATTACGGAATCATCCCATTCCCTCTTCGACATTGTCCATAATTCATTAAACGATCTTAAAAAAGAACGGGACATTTTAAATTCGAGGCTTTGCGAAACTCTGGCAAAAAATGGTTCCTTACGAAAAAAAGACTACAATACGATGATGTCCGGCATTCTCTGCGTCCTTGACGAAAAGGAAAGAGAAGCCCAAAGCCAGTTTTTGACTTTTATTGAAGCTCAGAAAAGAACTGCCCAGGAATTGAAAAACAGCCTGTTGGGCATCAAAGATAACCCATCACAAAACGCCGGCGAAAAAATCAGCATCATCAAGGAACATCTTTCTCAGATTTCAAAGCAGCAGGAAATCAGGAAAGAAACGGTAATGAAGACATTCATGGATTTTCAGCAAATGCATAACAGGATTACTGAATGTCTTGAAAACCTGCTTGAAAAAGGCGATCACATCCTAATACAGGATATTAAAAAAGTTAAAGATCAAATAATCAAAGAAATCAACTAATAATACTTTACCTAAAATAATAATACTTTACCTAAAAATTCATAAAACATAGGAGATAAAAAAAATGAGACTAGGATCAGAAATGAAAAATTTGAGTGAAGAGTTACTTGCTTCTTTCAAACAACGTATTAAGGAAAATGAAGAGCTCGTAAACGAAGTGCAGAACACCCTCGACGGTTTCCGCAAAGACCACATGGATATGGCTGCAACTTTAACCGCCAATGCTGCTGCCTTGAGAAAAAATCTTGCGAGGGGTGAAAAGGAGCGGTTAATTAACGAAAAGGAACGGTTACATACTCATAAGGACTTTATGACCGGTATCCATCACGCAATTTCTTCCATCCAAAAGGAAGTGGCTGGATTTCAAATATCTACCATCAATATGATGAATGAATTTACAACCGAAAGGGCAGAAATGGCTGGCGATTTGAACAAATTCTTTGCACAGGGCAGGGCCGGCAGGAAGCAAAATGAAAAAACCAGGATGAAGGATTTTGATGCCCTCATGAAAACCATTAACGGCGATATTACAAGTATCAACGATGAGGTTTCAACAATTTTGAAAAATACGAATAATATGCTCGAAAGGTTTGAAAAAGAACATCTTCAAATGTCGGATGATCTCAGGGCAGACCTTGGTAAGAACCTGGCCGAAAGAGTTGAATATACCGGAACATTGCTGAATGGGTTCCAGAAAAGATTATCGGAAATCAGTAATGACAATCATAAGATGGCTCAGAAACTGAGAAAAGATCTTGCCCATGGCGAAACAGAAAGGCTTAACGATTACAATGGTATAATGAAAGGTATCCATTTGGCAATAAAAGGCATCGGAACCGAAGTAAAAAACATTAAGAATTCCACTGAAGGAATGCTTGATGATTTGTTACAAAACAGGGTTCAGGCATCGGCTGAGTGGAGCAAGATGCAGAACACAATGGCTCAGATAAGGAAAACAGGCGTTGCTTCGCAGGTTAAGGAGGTCACAAAGAAAGAAGCTAAAAAGAAAGCCCCGGTTGAAGCAGTAAAGGCCGTTCCCGTTGAAGCAGTAAAGGAAATCCCGATTGAAGTTAAAAAGGAAACCCCGGTTAAATCAGAGCCGGTTTTTACCTCACTCCCGGAAGAGCCGATGACACTTGAACAGAAAATATTGAATTATCTCAACAAGCATCCCAAGGGGGTAAAAATCTCGGAAATGGAAGAACCGCTGGGCCAAACGCGGATGAAGCTCGGATATACCGCTAAAGTATTACTGGATGAAGGGAAAGTATTAAAAATCGAAAATATTTACTACCCTGTACCTAAGGTTAGAAAATAATAGATGGACGATGTCTATTAAGAGATGACGATAAGGATACCCGAACAGGTAATGTATTGTAATTGCGGATTCGAAGTTCGCCCGCTGATCAGGACTTATAGAAACAATTACGCTCTTTGCTCTTGCGGAAATCTGATAACAGTAAGAAGAAAGTTGTGGTTTGTTCATTACTCCCGGGCTTTAAAAGAATTCCTCTCATCTAACCTATCAACATACTTACCCATATTATTCAACAAGGAAGATCATGGCAAAAATAATCAAGTGTGCATTTTGTAATGGGACAGGGAAGGATCCATTTGATTTACTCTCCCCTGTGGCGCATTGTCTTGTCTGTATTGGTACCGGCCTTGTTGAAGTAAAGGAACCCATGAAAAAATGCATTTTTTGTTCGGGGACAGGTAAAAATCCTCTTGGGGCCAGGATCCCCTGCATCGTTTGCGGAGGCAAAGGAAGCTATTTCAGCGAGAGCCAAACGATATGCTCCCAATGCAATGGATCTGGAAAATCGGCTGATGGTTTGCCTTGTGCCCGTTGTGGAGGCAAAGGATTTTATGGAAATTAACTTCAATCAATCATTCAATCAATATATCAATGAGCGATACCAATGAAATGAACACCGTACTTGAACTGAGGCCGATGTCAAATTTTGTAGAAACCGATTACATTAAGGACATTACTAACCGTGGTCTTATTTACGTAAAAGCAGGGTTCCCGGTACATTTCAGGGGACCCTCGGGTACAGGGAAAACAACAGTAGCCATGCATCTGGCAAGTAAAATCGGAAGGCCGGTAGTCATCATTCATGGCGATGCAGAGTATAAAACTTCCGATCTCATTGGCAGCGAGCAGGGTTATAAATATAAGAAGCTGGACGACAAGTTTATTCATTCGGTCCATAAATATGAGGAGGACATGAGCAAACAGTGGGTGAACAACCGATTAACCATTGCTGTTAAAAACGGGTTTACTCTGATCTACGATGAATTTACCCGTTCACGTCCGGAAGCGAACAACATCCTTTTACCTATATTGCAGGAGAGAATGCTGAGCACATCGGCAGCCAGGGAGGAAGATTATTACATGAAGGTTCATCCTGAATTCCGTGCCATCTTTACTTCAAATCCCGAAGAGTATGCCGGGGTAAACCGGACCCAGGATGCCCTTCGCGACCGGATGGTAACCATGGATCTTGACCATTTCGACTATGAAACCGAATTGAAGATTACCATGGCAAAATCTAACCTTTCTCTGAAAGATACTGAAATCATAGTAAAAATTGTCAGAGGTTTGCGCGAATCGGGGAAAACTGAATTTGATCCGACAATTCGTGGATCCATCATGATCGCGAAAACACTGGCAACGTTAAAAACGACACCATTTAAATCCAAAACCATATTCCGGAAAATCTGCCAGGATATTCTTACATCCGAAACGAGTCGCATTGGCTCAAAAACCAATCAGGAAAAGGTAAAGATAATCGTTGATGAACTTATTGAACAATATTCACATTAAAAAATTAAAGTCATGCCAATTTCAAGTTCAATAAAAGGACTTCAGAGCATTAAAAGCATGCAGACTGTCGTCAAATCGGGTATCCCCAATAAGGAGGATTCGGATTTCATCAAATTATATATGCTCGAAAAAGAACGAAACCGGCTTAAGAGTGAAGAGATCAGGATCCTGCAAAGGCTTGAGATCATCCAGGCCAGGTTGATGGAGATACAGGTATACTATGATGAGAAAGCAGGAGAAATGCATGTTCCTGAACCGGCAGAAAAGAGTAAAAAGTCCAGAAAGGACGATAAAAAAGAATGGAAAACCATGTCGATAGATTATTAAAAACAATGTATAATGGCTGAAATGACCCATGCCTTGAATGCGACCAATCTTGCCGATATACTCGAAAGGGTGCTCGATAAAGGTATTGTTATTGCAGGTGATATAAAAATCCAGATAGCAGATGTTGATCTTCTGACTATCAAAATCAGGTTGCTTGTGGCTTCGGTCGATAAAGCCATGGAAATGGGAATCAACTGGTGGCAGGAAGATTCCTTTCTCTCGTCGAAAGCCAGGGAAAAAGAGCTTATGGAGCAACAGGAGGCGCTTGATGCCCGACTGGAAAAGCTGGAAGCGCTCAATAAACCGATATAGTATTTATTGTAATTCAGGATGAAAAATGGAAATTAAAGATATTGTGGAAATTACAAAGGCTAAGTTGACACAACTTACTGGATTTAGTTCCCCCAATGCTATCGGAATAAACAAAGAAGAGGGTATATGGCGCATCACTGTTGAAATAACCGAAAAGTCTTCAGGCGCTCCCAATCTTGATCTCCTTGGAATTTATGATGTCAGGGTTGATGCTTCAGGAAACCTTCTCAGTTATGATAGAATAAGGATGAGGAAGCGATGTGAAAAAGACAGTTAATGAAAACAATTAAATCAGGATTCAGTATACTTTGAGGAAGAGATGTCTGATATTACAACCCCTTAAAATTGAAAAAAATGGAAAAAGATAAGGAAAAAGAAAAAAAAGATGAGGCCGGTTTTGAACTTTTCGGACTTGGCGGTCTGTTTAAAGGTATTGAAAAACTGGTTGACCTTGCCGGGAAACTCGAGGAAAAGGGTGGAATCAGCAAGGAAGGCGAACTCAATTTTGATCATATCAAAAAAGGCATGAAAGGCGTTTATGGTTTTACCATAAACACAGCAGGCGGAGGCGCTCCAAAAGTGGAGACTTTCGGGAACATAAAAAAAACACCCGAGGGGCCAAAAGTAGATGAAGAGAGAGAGCCGATTACCGACCTTTTTAATGAAAAAAACGAACTCGTGATTATTGCTGAAATGCCGGGTATAGAGGAAACTGACATTAGAATCGACCTGAAGGAAGACATCCTTGAAATTTCGGCAGTCAGTAAAAACAGGAGTTACAGAAAGGAAATGCTGCTCCCGGTAAAAGCCGTCAAACAGAATCTAAGGCATAAATTTACAAATGGCATCCTTGAGATCAGGATAAAAAAATAAGGTAATGGCACTCGCGGGCTTAGATAACAACGACCTGAAACTCATCATTTTCGGCGGAAAAGGCGGTGTTGGAAAAACCAGTTGTGCCATTGCCACGGCCCTCGCGCTGGCCGATCAGTTCAATACCCTGCTCATCTCAACCGATCCCGCCCATTCGGTATCGGATTGTCTCGGACAACAGATTGGTTTTAAAGTGACCAAAGTCGACGGCACGCTTAAGCTATGGGCCATCGAAGTAGTTGCCGACGAAGCGCTTTCCGGATTTAAAGCGGAGCACCAGACTGAGTTGAAAAAGCTTCTTGAAACCTCAACAAACCTTGACAAAGACGACATTGATGATTTGTTGACCTTGTCGATACCCGGTATTGATGAGGTTATGAGTTTTAAAACCATCATCGATTTCATTGAAGAAGGCGGATATGAAAAATATGTTGTCGACACGGCCCCCACCGGGCATGCTTTACGACTTATAGCATCTTCGAAATTATTAGATGAATGGATAAAGGTGGCAGCCAGGATGAGATGGAAATACCGCTATATGATCACCAGTTTTTCGGGTTCCTATCAGCAGGACGAGGTGGATACTTTATTACTCAGCCTGAAAAAAACGGTTAAACGGATTGAAACCATTTTAAAAGATACAACCCAATGCGAATTTATCCCGGTTTGTATCCCCGAAGCGATGGTAATTATGGAAACGGGCAGGTTGCTTACCGATCTTGGCAAATCTGAAATAATTGCGCAGCAAATCATTGTGAACAATGTGATGACATCCGGCGGATGTGATTATTGCCAACGCAGAAAAGCTGGTCAATTACCTTATTTGAAAGCGATAAGGAAATTATTTGGCAAACTGAACAAGATTGAAGTGCCGATGTTCGCCGAAGAGATCAAAGGCCTGGAAGCCCTGCATAAATTAAAGTCGTTTCTTTTCAGCGAAGAGCAATTAGCGAATTCAATCACTTAATCAACACAACAACCATGACTAAAACGAAAGATGAAATAGTACTGCGTGTAAAGGAAGCGCTGGTAAAGGATGTTGGAAGGGCTATCGCCCGGATCGACCCCGAGGACATGAAGCTTCTGGGTCTCGAGAGCGGTGAGGTGATCGTTATAGAAGGCAAACGTTCCACGCCGGTAAAAATAATGCCATGTTATCCTGAAGACAGGGATAAGAGCATTATTCAGATTGACGGGATTACGAGGGAGAATGCCCAGGCCGGGATCGATGAGAAAGTGAAGATCATTAAAACTACCTGCCGTCAGGCTGCAAAAATAAAACTTAAGCCCGAAATCAAATCCGGTTCGCTGAAGGCTGATGACGCAAAATACATTGGCTCGCTCATCAATGGCCTCCCGGTGACAAAAGGCGATAAAGTGAGAGCAAACCTCTTTGGGTCACGCTCGGTTGATTATACTGTAACCGGTATCAATCCTGAGGGCGTGGTACTGATAAACCCAAATACCAGTTTTCAGCTTGAACTGGTTAAGCAGGACGGGGAAGGCAAACGCAATGTGTCCTATGAAGACATCGGTGGGCTTGGGAATCAGGTTCAACGTATCAGGGAGATGATTGAACTTCCGCTGAAATATCCTGAGATTTTTGAACGTCTCGGTGTGCAGCCGCCCAAGGGTGTTTTCCTATATGGCCCTCCGGGAACCGGGAAAACGCTTATCGTCAGAGCCGTGGCTCATGAAACGGATGCATATTTTATCAATATCTCCGGTCCCGAGATCATGGGGAAATTTTACGGCGAGAGCGAAGGGCGAATCAGGAAACTCTTTGAAGAGGCCCAGGCACATGCACCTTCCATCATTTTTATCGATGAAATCGATGCCATTGCGCCCAAGAGAGAAGACATGGGTGGGGAGAAACAGGTGGAGAAGCGTGTGGTTGCACAACTCTTGTCACTGATGGATGGCCTGGAATCGAGGGGGAAGGTCATTGTGATCGGCGCAACAAATATCCCCAATTCCATTGATCCGGCCCTGAGAAGGCCGGGACGCTTCGACCGCGAAATTTCAATATCCATTCCCGATAAAAAGGGCAGGCTGGAAATCCTTCATATTCATACCAGGGGCATTCCCCTGGCGATGGATGTGGAGCTGGAAAAACTGGCCGAGATCACCCACGGTTTTGTGGGTGCCGATCTGGAAGCATTAGCGAGGGAAGCCGCCATGACTGCTTTGCGGAAAATACTCCCGCAAATCGATTTCGAGATGGCCGAAATCCCTTACGAACTTTTGATGTCGCTCGAGGTAACCATGGATAATTTCCTGGATGCGATGAAAGAAGTTGAACCTTCAGCCATCAGAGAAGTATTTGTTGAAGTACCGGATGTTAAATGGGATGATGTTGGCGGCCTTGATGAGATCAAAGAAGCTTTAATGGAAACAGTGGAATGGCCCCTGAAATATGCCGAACTGTTTAAAAAAGCCGATGCCAATCCGCCGAAAGGCATTATTCTTCATGGAAGGCCCGGAACCGGTAAGACTTACCTTGCAAAAGCGCTTGCAAGCGAAAGCGGAGTTAATTTTATATCAGTAAAGGGTCCACAGATTTTAAGCCGCTACATCGGTGAATCAGAAAAAGGAGTGAGAGAACTCTTTAGAATGGCCAAACAGACATCGCCCTGCATCCTGTTTCTTGATGAAATAGACAGCCTTACACCAAGACGTAACAGCGACAGTTCAGGCTCAGGTGTGATGGAGCGTGTGATCGGTCAGTTCCTTACCGAAATGGATGGTATTGAAGACCTGAAAGGGATAATTGTGCTGGCTGCAACCAACAGGATCGATTTAATTGACCCTGCTTTGCTAAGAAGCGGCAGGTTTGATCTGATATTCGAATTGCCATTGCCCGATGTAAAAACCAGGGAAAAGATATTCGGTATTCATACCCGGAATAAACCCCTCGATAAAAAAGTTAATCTCAATAAACTGGCGCTAAAAACCGACACCCTGACAGGTGCCGATATCGAATTTATTTGCCGGAAAGCCGCTATGCTTGCCATTCGCAGCATGATCGATCAGAAACCCGGAAAGTTATCTGAGGATACTACCAAGATGATCATCCTGGAGAACCATTTCGAAGAAGCGATCGGGCTGGTGTTAAAACAAAACGCAATAAAGAAATGAGGTAAACAGAAAAAAAATAAATAACCCATCAAATCATAAATTGAACAAAACATGTCGATAAAAGAGATATATATTTACGGGGTTGTGCCGAATTTTTACGGAACGACACAGTTTCAATCACTGGAAAATTCAGGGGTTTATGCCATAACTTTTCAAAACATATCTGCCATAGTTTCCGACAGGGAGAGTACACACCTTGATTATTATAACAGGGAATCTCTGGGATATTTACTGGTTCACCATCAGAAAACTATTGAAGAACTCCAGAGTAAAGGATTCCTTATGATTATTCCTATGAGGCTCGGTACGATTGTAAACTCAAAGGAAGAAGTTAATAAAATACTTTCAAACGGCTATGGTTTAATTATTGAGACACTGAAAAAAATCGAATACCTGACTGAAATTGACCTGGTGGTTACCTGGGCAAATTTCACTGAGGTACTGCAAGGTATCGCTGAACTTGAGGATGTGAAGGAACTGAAAAACGATATAATGAAAGACAATGGCCTGATCACCAAGGTTGATCAGGTTAAGATGGGGCTGTTTGTCAAGGAAAAATTAGATAAGAAGAACAAAGCAACTGAATTAAAAATCCTGGATGCCTTATCCCCATTAGGCCTCGATATAACAATGAATGAGGTCATGAATGACGAGATGGTAACCAACTCCGCGTTTCTCATTAACAGGAATAAACAGGAGAAGTTTGAACAGGCCATTGACCAGCTTGATGAAGAATACAATAACACACTGAACTTCAAATTAATAGGTCCCTTACCTTGTTATAGTTTCTATACCCTTGAAGTGCAGGAGTTGAATCCTGAGAAAGTGGAACAAGCAAAAGAAGAGCTTAAACTGGGAGTAGAAACATCAGAATCTGAGATAAAAAAAGCATATCTGGGAAAAGCAAAATTATTTCATCCTGATGCTCAACTGAAAAATGACGACGAGGAAAACTTCAACAGGATTAATAAAGCTTATCATACGTTGATTGATTATTCGGTGGCAGTAAGGCAATCTTCCAAAGAAGATTTAATCTCTCTTGCAAAAGAAAAAGTGCTTGACAATTTGATCCTGGTAAAAATAAAGGAGTAATATGCAGCGCGACGGAAAATATATTTATTGCATTATAGCTTCGGATTACGACATCAATCTCGGGACTATAGGAATAGGCGGACGTGGCGATCTGGTGTCGACCATTGGGTTCGATGGCTTGTGTATGGTGGTCAGCGATCATCCGCTCAGCAGGTTCGTTGTAAATCCCGAAAATATGCTGGCTCATCAAAGAGTGATTGAAGAAGTGATGAAGGAATTCAGAAGCGTACTTCCCATCAGGTTTGGCACCATCGCTGCTACTCCCGATGAAATACGAAACCTGCTGAACCGCCGATACAGTGAGTTTATGGAATTGCTCAAACAGTTCGAAAACAAAGTAGAACTCAACGTGAGAGGAACCTGGAGAAACATGGGAATGATCTATAAGGAGATCGACATGGAACATAAAGAGTTGCAAAAAATCAGGGCAGAAATAGATAAGTTGAAAGGCCAGGAGAAAAAAAATCTGAAAATTGTCGAAGCAGGAACCCTGGTCGAACATGCCTTAATTCAGAAAAAGGAGATTGAAGCTGAAAAGATCATCGATGCGTTCCGGAAATCGGTGTTCGGGTACAAACATAACAAAACAAGCGGAGATGCCATGTTTATGAATACGGCATTTCTCGTAAATAGTGGCAGAGAGGTG
>Ga0182021_10005432_pt1 | contig 15086 bp, 13 predicted proteins | sample 612E3MmetaG_FD_120493 | JGI IMG/M metagenome (GOLD analysis project Ga0182021, IMG submission 120493) | Permafrost microbial communities from Stordalen Mire, Sweden - 612E3M metaG (Illumina Assembly) | ecosystem: Environmental > Terrestrial > Soil > Wetlands > Permafrost | place: Sweden... | reverse complement strand
TCGACCCCGCCCGTGCTGATCGCTGGAAAGGCCTCGGCAACCTTGCGACCTCCGCCTGGCGGCTCTCCCCCGGTCATCGCCATCACCGCAGGCGACGTGACCCTGCGCGACCTCACGATTTCCAATGGCAACGATGCCGGCGTCAGCGTCTCTGGCGGCGCGACCCTGCGCATGGACCGCTGCTACGTCCTGAACAATGCCGCCAACGGCATCATCACCGCGAACTCGGCGTTTGATATCGCTAATACGGTCGTTGCCGGCAACGGCACCGATGGGCTCAGTTCCGGCGTTGGTCTCGGCTCCTACACAGGCAGTGGCCCGAAGCGGTTCTGGTTCAACACCGTGGTAAACAACGGCTTTGGCGGCGTCGTTTGTGGCGCCAGTTACACGCTGACCGGCATCCTCGCGAACGGAAATGGCACGGCCAACTTCTCATCAAGCTGCGCGATCAACGGCACCACCTCCACGGCTGCGCCAAACTTCGGCACCAACTACCACCTGACCGCGACATCGCCCTGCAAGGACACTGGCGGCACTACCTGTCCGCCTGACGACATCGACGGCGACACGCGGCCGAAAGGCACTGCCTGCGACTGCGGCGCTGACGAGTACTAACCACAGCGCAGCCGGCCTCATCCACTCGCCCCTTGACTCGCCCTGCCTCTATCGCCATCGTTTCGTGCATGACGGTACCGCGTAGCCGGCGCAAGGACGCGAAATGAAGCAGCCCGGACAGAGCAGCCCCGATACCCTGTCCTACGACCGGCTGCGGCCGCAGGACAGGGCCGGGAAGCAGCCGCCGCCCGGCTATCCGACGACCTCCGAGTTGCCCGGTAGCCCCGTCGTCGATGAAGTCCGCGCGCCCACCACGGCGCGCGTGCGACCGCTGCGCACGGATCCACTGGCGGTCGGGCCTGTGCCGCAGGGATCACTCTCGCTCACACCACCTGAAGCCCCTGCACCGCAACCCACCCCCGAGCCCGCGACCGGCGCCTTTCGCACCGGCGAGCAGGTGGCCAACTTCGAGATCATCGGCCTGGTGGGCAAGGGCGGCATGGGCTGCGTGTACAAGGCATTCGACCGCAACCTAGGACGCACGGTGGCCATCAAGACCCTGCACGGGATCGACCAACACCAGCCCACCGCACTTGCCCGGTTCCGACGCGAGGCCCAGGCCGCCTCGCGCGTGGTCCATCCCAACCTGGTGATCATCTACAGTTCTGGCACTCATGGCGACACGCCCTACATCGTCATGGAATATCTTTCCGGCCGCAGCCTGGCCGCTGAGATCGCAGAGGGCCCACTTTTCATCGAGCGCACCGCCGACATCCTGATCGCGGCCTGCGCGGGTGTGCATGCCGCCCACCGCGCCAATGTGGTCCACCGTGACCTCAAGCCGGGCAACATCTTCCTCGCGCGCACGCCCATGGGCGAGACGCCCAAGATCCTCGACTTCGGTATCTCGCGCATTGGCGACGACGACGCCAGCCTCACGGGCACGGGTGACATCATCGGCACGACCTACTACCTCGCGCCCGAACAGGCTGCCAGCCGCGAGGTCGACGCGCGCGCCGACCAGCACGCCCTGGGCGTGATCCTGTACGAGTGCCTCACCGGCGTGCGGCCTTTCACCGGCTCGACCGCCTACGCCATCATGCGAGACATCGTAGAGGGAATCTTCCAACCGCTGTCCCGCCTGCGCCCCGAGATCCCGCGCGCCCTGGAAGCCGTGGTCATGCGGGCCATGAGCCGCGTGCCTGACGACCGTTTCGCGAGCGTGCGCGACCTGGGCATGGCCCTGATGCCGTTCACCTCCGCCCAGGGGCGCCAGCAGTGGAGCTACCACTTCAATGCGCCCGAGGCGGAGATGCCCATCGCGCCCTCCGCGGCCGTGCCCACGCCCTCCGGCGCAGAGGCGCGACCTGCGCCCGCCGAGGGTGCGCCTGCCCAACCGCCTGCGCCCGTGCCCACCAAGATCCTTCCCGTGGGTCAGCCCGCGCCCTGGCAGGTGCTGCCAACCCGCACGACCCCTGCTGCAGTTTTCGTCCCCCCACCCGCGCCTGCCGAGGGCCGCAGCCGCGCCGTCGCCTTGGCCGTGACAGCCGCCTTGGTGGTTCTCCTGGCGCTGGCAGCGTTGCTGTTGCGACCCTCGGGGCCTCGCGATACGGCGCGATCGGCTTCCTCCTCAGCGACTGTAGTCGAAGTCACGCCACCGCCACCGGCCCCTCCCACCCCGCCGGTCGCTCCCCCGCCCATCGTGCAGGAAGCGTCCCCCACCCGCGCAGCACCGTTGCGGCGGGCGGACAGTCGGCCGACGCCCGCGCCACGCAAGCTGAAGAAGAACCCTCGAAACTCTGTCAAGTTCACGCCCGAGGGTGTTCCTATCATCTAGAATGACGGCCCATCATGTTTCGCGGCGCAGCCCTCCTGGTCGCTTTCTCGCTCGCACTCGGGCAGGGGCAGGCACGGGCTGATCGCGATGATGGAGACGCGCTCATCAGCCAGGGACTGAAGGCCATGCGCCAGGGCGACTACCAGGCCGCCCTGGATGCCTTTCGGCGCGCACACCAGACACGGCCCACGACACGCTCGCACGCCGAGATAGGCCTGGCCGAGCAAGCGCTGCACCGCTGGGTAGAAGCAGAAGCGGATCTGGCCGGGGCCATGGCCGAGGAGGAGGACGCGTGGCTGGAGGAGCATCGCTTGGTGCTCGACAAAGCGCTGGCCGACGTGCGCTCGCACCTTGGAATGCTGACCGTGGAGAGCGGCCCCCACGGGGCGAACGTAAGAGTGGACGGGGAACCTCGTGGTGTCCTGCCCCTGCCCGGGCCGCTCTGTCTGCTTCCGGGCACGGTCAGGGTCGAGATCACGGCGACCGGCCGCCGGCCCTGGAGTGCTGAGGCCCAGATCAAGCTCGGCGAGACGACGCGTCTGGCGCCCATCTTCGAGCCGCTGGACCCGCCAGCCGTCAAACCTGTCGCTGCCGTCGCACGTCCCGCCACGGTTGACCGGCCTCACCGGCCGCGCATGGCCGAACCGACGGCGCTGAAGGTGATCGGCTGGCTGGCGCTTGCTGCGGGCAGCGCAGCCGCGGGCGGCGGTGCCTATCTCCTGGCCAGCGACAGACGAGCCGGCTCATCAAGGCGGCTCGTCGGAATCGAGTGTCTTGCACTCGGCAGCGCGGTGGCGTTGAGCGGCGGAGTGATCGCCGTGGTCACAACTTGGCGCAGTACTGCCTCAGGTCATGAACCCGTGGCAAGCCTATCCCTAGCGGGCCGGTTCTAGCCGGCCGGCCGCTCCTAATGCTAGCGCACTTAGATTGTGCCGCTTTGAATGATGCGGCGAAGCTCGGTAGCAGGCAGCCGTGACCCGCGCTTCTCCTCCTCGAAGATGATCTGAGCCAAGGTCGCAGTGGTCAGGTCGCGGTTGGTGCCGTGGTCCACCACCTGGAAGTCCTCGCCGGAACGGACCAGCGCGGCGAGTGCCTGCAGCGTGACGTAGTGGCTCTCGTGGGTGTCGTACAGTTTGCGGTTTGAGTAGCGCCGAATGGTTCGCATGATGGATAGCATTACACGGCCAATAGAGTTCGCCACTCTGTATCAAGATTTTTGGACGCAAATGGTTGCACGCGGTGCGCCTGCGTCAATGCGCCTCCTTACAGCTTGTCAACCCGGGGCTTTTGCCAAAGACTCCCACCTGTCATGGACACCATCGACGCGGGTGCGAAGGCGAGACTGGAAATCGACGGGAAGCTGCATGAGCTGGCGGTGATCGAAGGGACCGAGCACGAACGTGCCATCGACATCACCAGCCTGCGCAGCCGCACTGGGTGCATCACCCTGGACGACGGCTACGGGAACACGGGGTCATGTCAGAGTGCCATCACTTTCATCGACGGCGAAAAGGGCATCCTGCGCTACCGCGGTATTCCGGTGGAGGAGCTGGCCGAGAAGTCCAGTTATGTGGAAACTGCATACCTTCTCATCTACGGCCGCCTGCCCAAGGAGTCCGAGTTGCAGCGCTTTTCGAAGCTGCTCACGCAGAACGAGAACCTGCACGAGGATATGAAGTACCACTTCGAGGGCTTTCCCTCCCAGGCGCACCCGATGGCGATTCTGTCCGCCATGATCAATGCGTCGAGCTGCTTCTATCCGGGGCAAATGCAGCGGCCCACGCGCGACGAATTCGACGAGCAGGCCGCGCGCCTCATCTCGCAGGTGCGCACGATTGCCGCGTTCTCGTACCGGAAGTCGCGCGGGATGCCCATCATCTATCCCAAGCCCAGCTACAAATACACGGAGAACTTCCTGCACATGATGTTCTCGGACGTGTACGAGGACTACAAGCTGCAACCCGCGATTGTGCGCGCATTGGACATCATCTTCCTCCTGCACGCTGACCACGAGCAGAACTGTTCGACCTCAACCGTGCGCATGGTGGCCTCGGCGCAAGCCAACCTGTTCGCCAGCGCAGCCGCCGGGGTGTGCGCCCTGTGGGGGCCGCTGCACGGCGGGGCCAATCAGTCGGTCATCGAGATGCTGGTCGACATCCACCGCGCCGGCGACAACGGTTCACGTTTCATCAAAGCGGCCAAGGACAAGTCGAGCGGCAAACGCCTGATGGGGTTCGGCCACCGGGTGTACAGAAACCACGACCCGCGCGCGCGCATCATCAAGAAGACCTGCGACACGCTCCTAGATGCGTTGCACATCTCGGACCCGCTGTTGGATATCGCCCATCGCATGGAAGAGACGGCGTTGTCCGATCCGTATTTCATTGAGCGCAAGCTCTACCCAAACGTGGATTTCTACAGCGGCATCATCCTGCGCGCGCTGCGCATCCCCACCGAGATGTTCACCGTCATCTTCGCCATCGGCCGCATGGCCGGCTGGATCGCCAATTTCAAGGAGATCCTCGACGATCCGAAGGGGCGCATCTACCGGCCGCGACAGGTCTACATCGGCCCCGTGCTCACCAACTACGTGCCCATGGATGCGCGCGGGGGGTGATCGGGCCAGCGTGGATCGTCGATCTCGGCACACGTGACTACGCGGAGGCGTGGTGCGTGCAGCAGGAGTTGGTGGCCGCTCGCCAGCGCGACGAGATCCCAGACACCCTGGTGCTGGCGGAACACCCCCACGTGCTGACCATGGGCCGCGGCGCACACCGGGAGAACCTGGTCGCGCCGGCGGACATGCAGGTCTTTGAGGTCGAACGCGGGGGCGACGTGACCTACCACGGGCCGGGCCAACTCTGCGGTTACCCCATCCTGTACCTGCGCGAAAACGAGCGGGACGTACACCTCTATCTGCGCCGCCTCGAAGAGGCCATCATCTGCACCCTGGCCGATTTCGCCATCGAGGCCGGCCGGCGTCCCGGGCTTACCGGGGTGTGGGTCGGCCCCCAGAAGCTGGCCTCCCTCGGCGTGGCGGTGCGCCGCTGGGTAACTTTGCACGGATTCGCGCTCAACGTGTGCACCGACCTCGATCGCTTCTCCAGCATCAACCCCTGTGGTCTTTCCCCCTCGGTGATGGGCTCCATGACCCGCATCCTCGGGCGGCCCGTGGCTGTTGCAGAAGTGCGCGCTCCCCTGCTTCGCCATCTCGCCACGGCCCTTCACCGCTGCTGGGCGGACGAAGAGCCCATGGGCAACCGCAGGTCGTCCCTGCCCCAGGGATAACCGCGCTCTTCCCGGCGCCGTTCGACTTAGGAAAGTCTTTCCGGTACGGTAGTCGAATCATGAGTCAGCGATGCAGGACCCTCGGACGCGCGGTCGCGCTCACGCTCCTGGGAGTGACGCCGGCCCTCGCCGCGCCGGCCGCGCCCACGACGTCGCCGCCGGAATCGCTGCCGCCGACGTCTATCTTGGAAGCCATTCCGCCCGTGCCCGTGCCCCCGCCCCCGCTCCCCGGCGCACCCGGGATCGCGGCCCCTTTGAAGCTGCTGGAGGCTGATGTCGGCACCCGGCTAGGCCTGCGCCTTCAGAATCCCAGCCATCAGGAGAAGCTCAATGACGTGGGCTTGGAGGGACAAGTGCAGCTTCTCCTGTCCGGCCAGGCCACCCGCCACATTCTCTGGCAGGCTGATTTCGTCGGAACCTTCGGCACCGTCGTTCCGGGCAGTCGCGCCGACGCGAGCGGCACCTTCAACCAAGCCGGTCGCACCGACACGACCGGGAGCGCGGCTGTGCTCGACCTTGTCGCCCGGCTCGAATTCCACGACGCCTTCAACCTGTGGCTGGGCCGCATGTTGGTGCCGGCCGATCGGTCTGGGCTCAGTACCGAGTGGTCCCTCGCGCCCTGGCTCTTCCCGGGCCAGTTCATAGCCGGGGAAGCGCCGGTTGGCGCCCGCCAGGGCCCCCATGGCCGCAGCGACGGCGTGACCCTGTGGGGCCAGATTGGCGGCGGCACCTTCAAGTACTACCTGGGTGTGTTCAACCTTGCCGATCCGGCCCAGAGCCCCCTCTATTCGGGCCGCCTCAGCCTCAGCCTGCTCGATCCCGAGCCCGGCTACCGCAATGCCAGCACCTACTACGGCAGCAAGAACGTGCTGGCGCTCGGCGCGGGCCTGCAGCACCAACACAACGGCTGGGCAGACCCAGCCGCGAATCCTCCAACCGCGTGGGCCGACTTCACCGAGCTGAACTTCGACCTCACCTTCGAGAAGAACCTCGGTCCCGCGGGCGTGCTGGACCTAGAGGGCGCCTTCTACAAAATCTGGGGTCGCTACGCCCCGGCAAGCAACAGCTACTTCGTCCTGGCCAGCTACCTTCTGCCCATTGATGTCGGCCCGGGCAAGTTCCAACCCCTGTTTCGCCTGCAGCAGGCATCCGACCGGGCCACCGACGACACGGACGCGCTGGCCGACGCGCAGATCGGGTACATCATCGATGGCCTGCGCGCCCGCATCGCGCTGGACTACCGCTACAGCAAGGTCCTGGGCCAAACGGGCAACGCGCTGCTTGTCGGACTACAACTGATGACCAGGTAGAGCCTGTCGAGAAATTGCGGGCCGCCGGAAGACCGGGCCGCGGATCGCGGATCGCGGGTCGCGTGAGCGAGAGCGTGCGGGTGAGCGAGTTCGTGTGCGGGACGCGGAAGGAGGGGAGCGGGGGGCTCGAACCGCCAGTCGCTCGCGCCAGTCGCCCACGCCAGCCGCTGCACGCTGGTCGCTACCGCTCACGCGAGCCGACCTGCGCTCGGAGTCTCCTGACAAGCCGTAGATGCCGTTATCCCGCGCGGAACTGGAAGTCACGCTGGCGTACAACCCCGCCGTCCTCAAGGTCGACCAGAAAGGCCGTGCCCTCGCCCACCATGCCGTTGAAGGCGCGCAGGTACCAGACGTCCAGCCCCCACCTCTTGTGCCCACTCTCGCTGGGCGGAGACCATTCCGCAGCTTCCAAATCGCCAAGCCCAGGCGGCCGCGCACGCGTCTGGCTGGCGATTTCCTGAAAGTGGGGCGAGGCGCGCACGATCTGTTCCGCCTTGCGCCCCAGCGCGGGCTCGATCTCGCGCCGCCATTCGCTGACCAGATGGAAGGCCTTTAGTTCCCCCCCCACCGGCCCGTCGGCCTCGTACACCTCGTCGCCAGGCAGGCCGGCGAAGTCGGCCACGTCAAACTCGGGGAAGATGGTCTCGGCAACAATCTGCGCCTTTCGTTCGCCGAAGCTCTGTTCAGCCACCCGCTTGCCTTGGCTGGCATAGTAGGCATACAGGCGCACGATGATGTTCTGTGAGGGCAGGCGATGGTCCCAGTCCGCCACCCACAGCGCCGCCTTGTAGGTCTTGCCCCGGAAAGGCAAGAACACCGGCAGCGCCTGCGCCAGCTTCTCACGGTCATCCGCCGACTCATAGAGGCCCTGCAGCTCGACGCGCGAGTGGCGCCGCAAGTCGCGCTTCAACTCTTCCCGCAAATCTAGCGGAGCCATAGGAACTAGAATAGCCGGAGTTGACGATTTGCGCACTATTAGGACCTTCATGAGCCGTCCGGCCAGGCGACGGCCGGCGAGGCGGTTGGGTAAGGAAAGGATCGTCCGCCGCCGTCCCCACGGCCAAGCCACGGCGGACATGAATTCTTCGACGCAGCGATGCAGATGCGAGGGTTCTGCAGGGACGCGCAACCTTCTTCCTGCGGGTCCGACTACGAACGAAAAGCCAGCTGCGCATCCCTTGCCCGCAAACGTTCGCGTGCACGTCGCAGACTGGGGGAGATCTCCGCGGCTCTTGAAGGCGACCACGCCGATCGTATCCACTCTGATAGGCGGGAGTTGTATCCGAGACCTTGGCAGGCCATGGCGCCGTGCTGCTTGAGCAAATCGAGGCGGATGTCACGTGGTGCCCGCTGGGCAAGCTTGAGCAGATGTTGCTTTGGATTCGGCAACTCGTCGGGGCGTGGGGGCAACGTTGCCCTCACGCCGATCAGCGCACGCATCACGGCGTGGTCAGACAACACCCACGATTCCACAGTTCGCACCGCAATTCGCAGCAGGAGACTCGGTGGCGTGGTCTGGCCTTTGAGCCAATCCCCAAGCAACGCCAACGGGCATTCCAGTCGATCGAGGTCGGTCAGAAGCAAGACCCCCTGGCGCTGAGACATTTGCACCCAACTCTTCGTTTTCTTGCGTAGGTACCCACGTCCTCGATGCTGGAGCGTGGGAGACACCTCGATCGGTCCAGGCAATTCTGCCAGCAGGCGACGCCCCACAGCCTCGCTCAGCGGATCCTCCGTCGCCAGCGCCCAGTATCTCACGGCCATAGCTTCAACTGGCCAAGCTCGGCCGCCTTGTCTGGGCGGGTCTTGGGCAGCACCACTTCGGCCACGCTGAATCCATCACCCAGTGCTCCGGCCTCTCTCTCGTCCAACGTGCGGGCTTGGGTCCCTTCAGCGGATGGTTCCAGCAATACGACTCCCCGTCCGTCGATTCCCAGGTTGCTGAGCAAGACCTCGCTGTGCGTGCTCACCAGAATCTGACGCCTGACTTTCCTGTTGTGCTGGAGTCGATCGACGAGCCGTGGAATTTCGCGAACGATGGCGTCGTTGAGTGACAGCTCGGGCTCCTCGAGTAGCAGCATCGAGTTTCCATCCAGCAGGGACCAGAGCAACCCGATGAGGCGCAAGGTGCCGTCCGAGAAATGCTCCTCCGATTGCCAGCCGGCATTGGGGCGGTGATGGTGGTACAGGGCCTCGAGGTGGGGATGGCCAAGCTCGTCCTTTTCAAACTTCAATTCCTGGAACTGTGGCACCGCCTTGCTCAAGGCCAGGTTGATCTTGTTGAGCCGGGCCCTCCGAGTCTTTTCCGGTGTCTTTGCCAGCCGGTTGAGAAATCCCTGCCCAAACGGATCGTCTGCCAACTGCCGACCGCCTATCTTGTCCGAGTACCTGAGCAGCTGCGGGACCAGGTGCAGGTAGGTCGTGTCGGCAAAGAACGTCGCCAGGTCGCGGAAGGTCTTGTTGGCCTGGATCTGCTCCAAGTGGGTCTGGGTCAGTTAGGCCAAATCGACCTGATCGGTTGCCTCCGGACGTCGCAGGAGTTGCTCTCCTCCCCTCCAAACCTCCTCCTGCGAAACCAAGACGCGCTGGAGGCCCTTGCCCTCGGACTTGAAACCCAGCCGGTAGCGCCATTGCATTGGTCCGTCCGCCGTCTCGGAGAGCTCCACATCCACCACGACTTCGGGATGTGCGCGGGCGTGGAGGCAGCGCAACTTGCTGATGCCGCCACGGTCGCTGATGGCTGTCTGAAGGCCGCCGCCGCGTGGCTTGCTCACGTCCCGCAGGAATCGAAACACGTCGAGGAGATTGGACTTGCCAGATGCGTTGGGTCCAAGCAAGTAGGACACCTCGCGCAAGGGGACGTCGAGCTCCCTGAAGTTGCGCCAGTTCTTGAGCCGCAGCCTAGTAATCAGCACGACGAATCTCCCTACGGGCTTCCAGCGAAGTCACATTCGCAACCATGGTCGTAGTCTACCCTATCGCGTTTTTTCCGTGTGTTGCCTGTTGCGATGTCAGTCACGCGCGAGAGCGTATCCGACGGAGCGCGTCCCCGTCGCGGACCCCGCCTCCGTCTCCGCCCCGGGCCCTTCCCCGGCTCCGAATCCCAGGCTACAGCTCGCCCTTGACCCTGCGAATATCCGCGCCCAGCCCGCGCAGCTTCTTTTCCAGGTGCTCGTAGCCGCGGTCCAGGTGGTAGACGCGCAGGACCTCGGTGGTGCCCTTGGCCACCAGGCCGGCCAGAACCAGGCAGGCCGACGCCCGCAGGTCAGTGGCCATGACCTTGGCACCCCTCCACTTGGTAGGGCCGCGCACGATGGCGGTGTGCCCTTCCACCACGATATCCGCCCCCATGCGCCGCAGCTCGGGCACGTGCATGAAGCGGTTCTCGAAGATGTTTTCGCTCAACACCGACTGACCCCGCGCCTGCGCCATCAGCACCATGAACTGGGCCTGCATGTCCGTGGGGAAACCGGGGTAGGGCCGGGTGGCGATATCGGTCGGTCGGATCTCGCCACGCCCGATGACACGGATCGCGTCGCCCTCGACCGCGACCTCCACACCAGCGGCGTGCAGCTTCGAGATCACGGCGTCCAGGTGCTCGGGCAGGCAGTCCTTGACCAAGACGTTGCCCCGGGTCACCGCCGCCGCCACCATGAGCGTGCCCGCCTCGACCCGGTCGGGAATGATGGCGTGGTCGAGAGGATGCAATTCATCCACCCCCTCGATGGTGATGAGCGAGGTTCCCGCCCCACGGATGCGCGCGCCCATCTTGTTGAGCACGCGCGCCATCTCCTCGACCTCGGGCTCGCAGGCGGCATTCTCCAGGGTCGTGCAACCCTTGGCCAACGCCGCCGCCATCATGAGATTCTCGGTGCCCGTCACCGTTATCATGTCGAATACGATAGTGGCCCCATGCAGCCGCTTGGCCCGGGCACTGACCAAGCCGTGTTCGAGTTCGATGCGCGCACCCATGGCGGTCAGGCCCTTCAGGTGCTGATCGATGGGCCGTGCTCCGATGGCGCAGCCACCGGGCAGCGACACGCGCGCCTGGCCGTAGCGCCCCACCAGCGGCCCCAGCACCAAAGCCGAGGCGCGCATGGTCTTGACCAACTCATAGGGCGCCTCGAAGTTGGTGACGTGGGTGCTGTCCACCGTGGTGCGACCGTCGCCGTCCACCTCGGCGCCCAGTTGGCGCAGCAGCTTCTTCATCGTCACCACGTCCCCCAGATCGGGAACGTTGCGATAGGTGGAACGACCCGCGGCCAGAAGCGACGAAGCCAGGATGGGCAGCGCCGCATTCTTGGCGCCGGAGACCCGCACCTCACCGCGCAGCTTGCGGCCACCGCGTATGACGATCTTGTACATGAAGTGAACTCGACGCCCGCGCCGACGGCCAGGGAAGGCCGTCGACGGTCAATCGGCGAAGTCCGCTTTGGCTAGGTCTTGGCGGGAGCAGCGGCGGCGGCAGTGGCGGCGGCCTCAGCGGCTTCGGCGCCCTTCCTGTGCTCGGCGCAACGACCGGCAAGCACGGCCGGCTTGCGGCAGCCTTCCTTGCTGCACATCTTGAAGCGGAACTTGCTGCCGACCTTCTTGCGACGCCAGCCGATGTAGTGCTTGCGACAGTAGCCCTTGGCGCGCACCGGCTGCTTGCACTTGGGGGCGCGGCACGTCTTCCCGCCAGCGGCCTCCTCGCTCTTGACGGCTTTCGCGGCTGCGGGCTTCTTGGCGGGTGCTTTCTGCTCAGGCATGGATCTTCCTTGTCAGATGGTTAGGGGGCTTCGAGGATGCGGTTCTGCCGGCCCAGAGTCAAGCTGGCAACTTGGTTGCAATGCGCTCCACCGCCTCTTCCACGTTCTCGCGGAAACCGAAGGCAGAGAGGCGGAAGTAGCCCTCGCCACAGCTTCCGAAGCCCGAACCCGGTGTGCCCACCACGTTGGCCTCGTGGAGCAAACGGTCGAAGTATTGCCAGGAAGTCATGCCCGCCGGCACCTGCATCCAGATGTAGGGCGCGTTCACCCCGCCGAAGACGCGGTAGCCGGCGCGACCCAGCCCCTGCCGAATCAAGCAGGCGTTCTCCATGGTGTAGTCGATGTTGGCCTGCGTCGCACGCGCGCCTTCAGGGGTGAAGACCGCGGCGGCAGCCCTTTGGATGGGATAGCTGACCCCGTTGAATTTGGTGGTGTGGCGGCGGTTCCACAGGCCGTGCAACGCCACCTGGGCACCCGTCTCGTCGCGCGCCTTCACTTCCTTCGGAATCACCGTGAATGCGCAGCGCGTGCCGGTGAATCCAGCGGTCTTTGAAAAACTGCGGAATTCCAGGGCCACCTCGCGCGCCCCCGGGATCTCGAAGATGCTGTGGGGCAGCTCCGGGTCGCGCACGAACGCCTCATAGGCTGCGTCGAAAAGTACGATGGCCTCGTGCTGCTTGGCCCAGGCCACCCAACGTTCGAGAGAGGCGCGCGGCATGACCGCGCCAGTCGGGTTGTTGGGTGAGCAAAGGTAGACCAAGTCCACGCGGCCCTCGGGCAGCGGCGGGTCAAAGCCATTTTCCGCGGTGGTGGGCAAGTAGACCAGGCGCGCGTAGCGGCCCTTGTCATCGGCAGGGCCGGTGCGGCCCGCCATCACGTTGGTATCGACGTACACCGGGTAGACCGGGTCGGTCACCGCCACCACGCTGTCGAGCGCGAAGATCTCCTGCATGTTGGCGGTGTCGCACTTGGACCCATCAGAGACGAAGATCTCGTCGGATGCCACGTCCGCGCCCTGGCTGCGGTAGTGGGCCGCGATGGCGTCGAGCAGAAACTCATAGCCTTGCTCGGGCCCGTATCCGCGAAAAGTCTCTCGCCGCGCCATCTCGTCAGCGCCAGCCTTGAGCGCGTCCACGATGGGCACAGGAAGCGGCAGCACCACATCGCCGATGCCCAGACGGATGATGCGAGCCTCGGGGTGGGCCGCTGCATAGGCACGCACCCGCTTGCCAATCTCGGGGAATAGGTAGCCGGCCTGCAGCTTTTGGTAGTGCGTGTTGATCTTGGCCATCGCTTCGACTTTCTTTCGGGCTGCGAAGCGGTAAGACTAGCTAACTTCACCCCCGAGGCGCAATGGCACGCAAACAAGTGGTTCGAACTCTCCTCGCTCTGCTCGCGATCCCTCTGCTTTCTGGCCCCCTGGCCGCGGGCAAGAGCGCCCCGGCCGCGCCCGATCACCGGCTGGCCCTGCTGCACGCGCTCAAGAGCGAACTTCAGCGTTCCCAGGACAAGCTGCGCCTGCCGGGCGAGGATGGGCCGTACTTCATCCGCTACCTGGTGCGCGAATACGACGACTACGATCTGGTCGCGCGTTTTGGCGCCCTGCTGGAGGACAGCCACCAGGACCTGCGCCAGGCCAACGTGGAGGTGCGGGTGGGTAGCTACAAGTTCGACAACACCGCCGACGACACGACCGAGAGGGTGTTCGATCTGGATGACTTCGATCGCTATGAGCCGCCGGTGGGTGCGCCCATCGACGACGACGTGGATGTGCTGCGGGCCACCCTGTGGCTGCAGACCGACGCGCGCTACAAGCAGGCCCTGGCCACCCTGCACAAGAAGCGCGGCGCCCGCGTGACCAAGATGGTGGAGGACGAATCGGTGGCCAGCTTCTCGCGCGAAAAGCCCCAGCGCGGCGTCGACAAACCGATCACGCTCAAGCTGGACCGGGCGACCTGGGAAAACCGCCTGCGCCGGGTGTCTGCGCTGTTCAAGGCCTATCCGGAGATCTTCGATTCCCAGGTCAAGCTGTCCGTCGATCACCAGACCCGTTTCATCGTCACCACCGAGGGTACCGAACTGGTGAACGAGCGCCTGATCTATGGCCTGCACATGACCGCCCACGCACGCGCCGCCGATGGCCTGCTCATCAACCACTTCAAGAGCTTCTACGGCGCTTCCGAAAGCGAGATGCCTGACGACGCCACCCTGGAGCGCACCGCCCGGCAACTGGCCGACGAGGTCAAGCGCCTGCGCGAAGCACCCATGATGGATCCATTTAACGGCCCGGCCATCCTGCTGCCCGAGGCAGCCGGGGTCTTCTTCCACGAGGCGCTTGGGCACAGGCTGGAAGGTGAGCGGCAGAACGACAACAAGGAAGGGGCGACCTTCAAGGGCCAGATCGGCAAGGCCATCCTGCCGTCGTTCATCAGCGTGCTCGATGACCCATCGGCGGCCAAGCTCGACGGCGTGTCGCTCAACGGCCACTACGACTTCGACGACGAGGGCGTGGCGTCGTTCCCCGTGACCCTGGTGGACCACGGTATTCTGCGCAACTACCTCAAGAGCCGCACCCCGGTGAAGGGCGCCCCCGCCTCCAACGGCCATGGCCGCGCCGAGGGAACCCTCGATCCCATCGGCCGCATGGCCAGCACCATCGTGAAGTCCGACAAGATGGTGCCATACCCGAAGCTCAAGGAGATGCTGCTCGACGAAATCCGGCGGCAGAAGAAGAGCTTCGGGCTCATCATCGCCGACATCAGCGGTGGCCAGACCAATACCACCACCTATGACTTCCAGGCTTTCAAGGGCATGCCGCGCATCGTGTACCGGGTGGACGCCGAGACCGGCAAGGAAACCCTGGCGCGCGGGGTGGAGTTCGTGGGCACGCCCATCGGGTCGCTCAATCGCATCCTCGCGACCTCGGACACCAGCGCGGTGTTCAACGGCTTCTGCGGCGCCGAGTCGGGCTACGTGCCGGTGTCAACCGCCGCGCCCGCCGTGCTGATCAGTGAAATCGAACTGCAGCGAACCCGCCGCGCCATGGAAAAGCCGCCGATCCTGCCCGCGCCCTGGCGGTAGGGAACCAGAGTGTCGACGACAACTCCAATGAGTGCCCGCGGCACGCCGGACTCGCTTCACGGCTCGGTTGACCACGCGGTCGACATGGCGATCGGCCCCGCCATCGCCTCGGCGTCGCACCTGATAGCGCCGCACCGATAGCGTCGCACCGGTGTTGACCTCGGTAGCGCGGCGCTGGTGACCCGGATTTGCCCGGTGGCAGGCCACTCATCATGTCGGCACGTGCGTTTCTCGACGGACAGTAGACGTGGGCGCCGCTACGTTTGC
>Ga0182021_10005431_pt1 | contig 15088 bp, 11 predicted proteins | sample 612E3MmetaG_FD_120493 | JGI IMG/M metagenome (GOLD analysis project Ga0182021, IMG submission 120493) | Permafrost microbial communities from Stordalen Mire, Sweden - 612E3M metaG (Illumina Assembly) | ecosystem: Environmental > Terrestrial > Soil > Wetlands > Permafrost | place: Sweden... | reverse complement strand
CGTGCGACTCTATCCCAAATACAAAGAATGCCTGCTGGTGATCTTACGCAAAACTGCAATCACATGGTCACAACTCAGGCCGTCAAATTTGTCTACGGAACGGATGATTATCAAATCAACTTTGTCGATAAGCGGCTGCGGTCATCTTCTCCGGCGAAGGAGGGAGGAACAAAATGATTTCACGCCGGTTACAGATCGAGGTCATTTCAGGGGAGCACGTCAGAAGGGATACGCCCCCGAACTAGTTTGAACTGTTCAGGGGGGTGTAAAGTTTGTGGGCTTGCCCTTTACCCCGGGGGTGGGGGTGCCTCTTCTTTCCAGCCCGCAACCAGCCATCTCCATGAGGGAGATATGGGGAGGAAAATGCGTAGGGCAAGAGTGGCTCGGCGGCCAAATCCTCGCCTCGCCGGTTCGGCATGGCGGAACGAGCGTCAGACGCGAACAACCACCTTGCCGAAGTGCGCGCCCGCCATCTGGTGGCGATAGGCATCGGCCGCACGATCGAATTCGAAGACGGTGTCGATGATCGGCTTGATCCTATTTACGACCATCGCATCCAGCATGTCTTCAAACATCACTCGGCTGCCGACGAAAATGCCGTGCAGGCTGGCGCCCTTGAACATCAGGGGATGGGGCGTCGTATCGCCCTCCTGGCCCGAAAGCAGGCCGATCAACGCAACCTTGCCGGCGTAGCCGACGGATTGAAACGATCTGGCCAGTGTCCCTGCCCCGCCGACTTCGATCACGCAATCGACGCCGCGCCCGCCGGTTACACGCAAGACCTCTTTTTCCCAGTCCGGCGTCTTCTTGTAATTGATGAGATCGAGCGCGCCGTGTTTCGCCGCGCGGCCAAGCTTCTCGTCGCTGGACGACGTCACGATGACGCGCGCACCGGCCGCGTGCGCAAATTGCAGCGCGAACATCGAGACGCCGCCCGTGCCGAGCACAAGGACGGTATCGCCGGGCCCGACAGGCTTGCCGGTGACCATCAGTGCGTTCCACGCGGTAACGGCGGCACAAGGCAGGCTCGCCGCTTCTTCAAGAGACAGGCTCTCGGGGATGGCAACCAGCCCGTCCTCGTGCAGCACGACATACTGGGAAAGCATGCCGTCGACGCCCGGACCACCCAGCGCGACCGGTCCGTTATGGGGCGGCCCATTCACCCAAACCTGAAAGAACGTACCAGCCACACGATCGCCTTTCTTGAACCGGGTCACACCCTCGCCAATCTCGGCGACTTCGCCGGCACCGTCGGACAGAGGTATGAGGCTTTCCGAGGACGGCGAGCCGGGATAGACGCCCTGCAGCACCATTAGATCGCGGAAGTTCAGAGAAGTCGCGCGCACGCGGACGAGTACTTGACCGCGGCCCGGCTTCGGATCCGAGCGATCTGCCAGGTGCAGTGCATCAATCCCCGTCTTACCCTTTGCGATCTCATAGATTTTCATGCCTCGTTCTCCAAAATTGTCCGCTTCGCCAGGTAGATCGTTCAACCAACTCCCTGCTTCGTCAACGCCCGCCGTCTGACCGGCCGGACGCGCAACCAGCGGACCTCTAATTCCTCACAACTGCCCAAACGTTACGCCGCGATAACTCCAGCCCGCGCCGGTGATCGCATCCTGGATCGACTTCTTCATCTCGCCGGTCGAGAAGCGATAATTGTAGATTTCTCCGATGGTGCCCTTCTCGGTGAAGCCGTAGGCCGTGCCGAAGGAAATTTCCGTCTTCTGGCCGCGGAACATTTCCGCCGCCACGGAGAGCGAGGGAATACCGGCGCGCCATTCCACCGACCATTCCTGATCGACGGCGCGAACCTCGTTCTGGGCGGCATCGAACTTCAGGAAAATCTTGAAAACGCTCTTGAGCCCCGCCTTGGCGAAGATCTCGTACCATCTCGCGTCGACGATCCGCCATTCGGCGACCAGATCGCACTTTTCGTCCGGCACGGCTTCGCGAATGTGCCAGGGCGCGGTATCGCGGTTGAGCGCCAGCAACGCGGCGCACAATTCCGACGGCGGCTTCGCCGGTGTCCCTGCTTTCGGCCGCTTCGTCCCGGTGAATACGTCGAACAGTCCCATGACCGTCCTCCACGGTGACTCGCGAAGAGAGAATAGCACCGTTTGGGGCGCAATTCCGACGACGCCGAACATCGTCTCCGGCAGAGCGACGGATGTGCTTATTGGAGACCGCCCGACTTGCGGCGGCGATTGTGCGCCCCTAGCCGGTACACATCTCCGGCTCGAGCGAGTCTGGGTTCGCGTCACCGAGAGACGTAATATTGAAGTGTTTTCGGACTTTCGAAAGTTCGCCGATAATGGTCTCGAACTCGGCGTCGGAAAGCGTTGTGCTCCCGGGGGCCATCATGTCCATGGCCTGGACGTGAACCAGGATTGGCGCCAGGTCGCGCTTTCCCGACCCTAGAAGGCCGTCCACCATGTCGCACAAGCTTCTCGCAATTACGTCGAGTAGTTCATGACCGAAGGTTTCCGCCAGCGTGACGATTTGATCCGCGCAAATGAGAACAGCCGACATGTCCGCTTCGGAGAGCTTGTCTTCCGGCTGCGGTGCATTGACGATGGCATTGATCTCCGCAATCGAGCGGATGATGGCCTCATCGCCTTGGTCACGCATCTGTTCGATGTTCTTGCGTGCGTTTTCAATGGCGGCGAGATGCGAGATGCCGCCCGAACGCGCGACGAGCTTGGAGAGGCGCGTCTTTGGAAAATGGGTCTTCTTGGCTTTTTTGCTCACGTCGCCTCGCTCAAGGCCGCCACGGGGGGCGCCTTATTGTCTGATGTCTTCGTGGAGTCCGCTTCGGCCGGCGCATCGGTTTCGCGCTTGTAGATTCCGTCCGCTGGAGCAACGTCCTTGAAGCGGCGATCCGGCCCGATGTATTGCCCGGCTTCGATGTATGGGCGGTGGGTGCATGCGATCCAGGTAATGCGATCGAACAAGGTCTGCGGAGATATCGGCTTTCTTGCGACCAGATTCGCGCCGGCGTCGCGCGCTTCGGCAACGTAACGAAGATGCGTGTAGCTGGAGAGAACCAAAATCGGCGTGAAACGCGCGGGGTTGTCCGTCAACCGGCGGAGCCAGCGGATCAGTTTGCCGCAGAACATATCCGGGAGCTTCGCTTCGAGAATGCAAAGATCGAAGCAACTGTGCAGAAGGCATTCGGTTGCTTCTTCGCCCGTGTCCACCAGCACGCACGGTTCCGCTCCGAAGCCGCGCATGATTTGAGAGGTGATGCTACGCGTAAAGTGATCGCTGTCGGCCAATAAGGTCGTCATTCCGCCCAAGTTGATGCAGGCTTGCGACATCTCCCCGCCCCCGCGGTCCGAATAGCGACAGACTCGTTGTTCACGCTCCATATTTCGGCCGAAAGGTTAAAACCTAGTTGAGGGCGTGCGGCATCGCACGCAGAAATAGCCAACGAAGATGACACTTAATTGCACGCGTCTCTCGAGTCTTTGGAGTTGCAGCGTGCGAACTGCCGCGAAGCAATGAGCTCGCAAATCCAATTTGCAGACGACCGACTTCGCTGCGCGTCAATTCCGGCGGGCCGGCAGCAGGCGATTACTCGGAAAAACTTAACCGTTTCAAGTTCACAATTGCGCTCCGGAAACATCAGACTAGGGGCGATGAAGTCGTGCTTCCGGACGCGCAAGCCCGAATTGGTATGGAACCATGCTGAAGAATCTCTATGGCGAAAAAGCCGCCGTTCTCTCGCAATCGGAATTGAACGGCATATTCGCTTCGCAAGGACACTACGCGATATGCCGAGGCGGCCAATTCACACGGTTGAGAGGTGCAAATCTCGACGGTCTCAATCTGGCCAATCGGAATCTCAAGGAGGCCGATTTTTCGGGAACGTCCCTCGTCAAGGCGAACATGTTCGGCTCGAATCTCATGCGAGCGAGTCTCTATTGCGCCGACTTGCGGGGCTGCAATCTGCAGAACGCAAACCTGACAAGCGCGGACATGCGCGGCGCTTCATTCAGAGGCGCTAAACTGTCGTTCGCCATACTGGACCACGCCGATCTGCGTGCAGGGATGATGATGCGTGTCGCGGCTGGCGGGGGCCCGTCGATCTTGGACCGCGGCGACTTCGTCAAAGGCGCAAACGAGGCATCGGGCGGTGTCGATTTTTCGAACTGTTCAATGAAGGGCGTATCGTTCGGGAACGCAAGACTGGACAACGTGGTCTTCGACGGAGCCCTTCTGGCAGGTGCGAAGTTCAGGGACGCGAGATTTACCAACGCGTCCTTCCGAGGCGCGGTGTTGACGGGCGTGAACCTGAAAGAGCTTGCCGTACCGCCCGAAGCCCTGAAAGACTGTGTGCTCGACGTTTCCGCGCAGGCGCTGGCAAGATCCGCCGACCTGAAAGCAAGGCTCGATGCGCATTACGCCTGGATTGACTCGGACGGAAGGCAGGGAGCCTCGGCGGTTCTCGACGGCGAAGATCTGCGTCCGTTGCGCTCGGAACTCGCCGGACGGAGCCTGATCGGCCTTTCCGCCCGCCGGGCCATCGCCATTGGTATCAGTTTTGCCGGATGTGAGCTTCAGGGCGCGAAATTCGATGGCGCAGACCTGCGCGATGCGGATTTCACCGACGCGGACCTCAGCGGCGCATCGCTGAAAGGGGCAAAGCTCGCGCACGCGAAGTTCGACAAGGCCGTCCTTCGCAATCTTCATCTGCTAAGCGGAGAAATCGCTCGCCCCGACCTGAGTGGGGCGGACGCCGTGGAGGAGCAGTTCCAGTATGCGACGTTGGACGAGAACGTCTCCGCTCTCGGTCTGTCCGACGCGAGGTTGACCTAGCGTTAACGCCGCTTCGCTAATCGGTCTCCGCCGGGCCCAGCGGGATGCAGTCCTCGGGGGCGAGGTGTTCGAGTTCGTGGCAGAGTTCGTCGGCGTCCTGGTCCAGGCCGGCCCAGCGCAGCTTGAGAATCAGAGTCTTGAGGTCCTGCGGCGTTACTGGTTGTTTGGCAGTTTGGTTTCGCGCGGCGCCAGTAACTTGAAACATTCATTCCTCCCGCTACTCTTATTTGTTCTTTTTCTGTCCTGCCGGTCTTCTTACACACGCGGCGCCAGCATTGATTTGTGCTGTTTTACACCAAAACAGTTGATAACGGCCATTGAATAGTTGTGGGGGCAATTGACGCAGCGCCTCGCGCGGCTGCGCGCACGATGGTGCGAACGCCCTCGCCGGACTCGCCGCAATTGCGGTACCCTGAGACGCGTGCAAAAAATCCGCATCCTCTCTTTGGGAGCTTCGTCCATGAGATCCATCCTGCGCTTCGCCGCCGCCTTCACGCTCGCTGTCGCCGCAGCCTACGCCGCCGCCATCACGCCGCCGCCGGTCACGTCGAAGGACACGACGGTTGACACGGTGCAGGGTGTCAAGATTGCGGACCCGTATCGCTGGCTGGAGAACTGGTCCGATCCGAAAGTGCAGGCCTGGAGTACTGCGCAGAACACGCGCACCCGGACCTATCTCGACGCGCTCAAGAGCCAGGCGCCGATCAAGAACGAGCTGATGAAGCTGGTGACCGCCACCTCGCCTTCATATTTTGATCTGTCCGCCAAAGGCGCGCGTGTCTTTGCCCTCTACAGCGATCCGCAGAAGCAACAGCCGATGATCGTGACGCTGAACGCGGCGGCCGATCCGAAGAGCCGCAAGACCGTGCTCGATCCCAATGCCCTCGATTCGAGCGGCCATACCGCAATCGACTGGTTCGAAGCCTCAGGTGACGGCAGCAAGATCGCGGTGTCCCTCTCCAAGAACGGCAGCGAGGACGGAACGCTTCACGTCTACGATGTGGCTACGGGCAAGGAGATCGGCGCGCCGATCTCGCGCGTGCAGTTTCCGACGGCGGGCGGCGGCCTAGCCTGGTCCGCCGACGGCAAGGGCTTCTGGTACACGCGCTATCCCGGCGCCGAAGCGCTGCCCGCGGACCAGCATTTCAACATGCAGGTCTATTTCCACGTGCTGGGAAGCGAGATCGCGAAAGACCAGCTGGCATTGGGCAAGAAAGACGGCCTGGAGAAGGTTTCCGAGGTCTTCCTCAACAACAGCTTCAACCTTCCCACCGTCATGGCGATGGTCCAACGCGGCGACGGCAACATCTGGGCCTTCTATGTGCTGAAGCAAGGCGCCGCGCCGGTTCGCGTCGGCACTTATGGCGACGAGATCGTCTACGCCACCTTCGGGCCGGACGGCGCGGTCTATGCCATCTCGCGCAAGAACAGCTCGAACGGGAAGATCGTGAAGCTGGCCTCCCCGGCAGCCGGCGGACTGGCCTCCGCCAAAGTCATCGTGCCGGAAAGCAATGTCGCCATTCTTTCGGGCGGCGCGGAAAGCGGCGCCCCCGACCTCGCCTTCAGCCGCACCCGTCTGTTCGTGCGCGACATCGTCGGCGGGCCGAACGACGTGCGGGTCTTCAACCTCGGCGGCAAACGGGCCGGCCAGCTGCCTTTGCCCGGGATCGCCGGCAACAGCGAGATCGTGCCTTTGGCCGACGGCCGCGTGCTGTTCGACGTCACGACCTATCTGCGGCCGCGCTATTACGCGGCGTGGAATCCGGCAACCGGCAAGACGCGAGAGACCGCGTTGAAGGTCGTTTCGCCGGTCTCCTTCGCCGACGCCGAGGTGACGCGCGTGTTCGCCACCTCGAAAGACGGAACGAAGATTCCGGTCAACGTCATCATGAAGAAGGGCACGAAGCTGGACGGCCTCAATCCCCTGTTGCTCTACGGCTACGGCGGCTACGGCATCAGCGAGACGCCGGGCTTCCTCGGCTCCTTCCGGCGCATCTGGCTCGACGCCGGCGGCATTTATGCCGTCGCCAACATCCGCGGCGGTTCGGAATATGGCGAGCGCTGGCACCGGCAAGGCATGCTGACCCACAAGCAGAACGTCTTCGACGACTTCCATGCCGCGGCCGAGTATCTGGTCGGTAAGCATTACACCTCGCCCGCCAAGCTGGCGCTGTTGGGCGGATCGAACGGAGGCCTGCTGATGGGCGCCGAGATCACCCAGCATCCTGGGGCGGCGCGCGCGGTGGTGTCGGCGGTCGGCATCTACGACATGGTGCGCGTCGAACTCGATCCCAACGGATCGTTCAACACCACCGAGTTCGGCACGGTGAAGGACCCCGCGCAGTTCAAGGCGCTCTACGCCTATTCGCCTTATCACCATGTGTCGGCGAAGGCGGAATATCCGGCCGTGCTGATGTTGACGGGCGCCACCGACGGGCGCGTCAACCCGATGCAGTCGCGCAAATTCGCCGCGGCGCTGCAGGCGGCGACGTCTTCGCACCATCCGATCCTGCTTCGCACCAGCATGAACTCTGGCCACGGCATCGGCAGCTCGCTGTCGGAACGTATCGCCGAACAAACCGACGAACTCAGCTTCCTGTTCGATCAGCTCGGCATGACGTGGCGGCCGATGCATTGAGTATTACTATTTGTAAAAACGACAACCGGCCGGACACGGCCGGTTGTCGGCGTTTTCGAACCTTTGCGGCTCTGACATAACAACAAATTGAGCGTTTTCCCGTTGCGAAACCTGCCGGGGGTACCCACATAGCGGGCGTCAACGGTGCATAGAGGGGGTTTCATGCTGCAGGTTGAGAATCTGACCCATATCTATCATGGCGGCGTCCGCGCCATCGACAAGGTGAATCTGGAGATCCCGCGCGGGATGTTCGGCCTTCTGGGCCCCAACGGCGCCGGCAAATCGACGCTCATGCGCTGCGTGGCGACGCTACAGGCGCCGACCAGCGGCAAAATCCGGTTCGACGACATCGACGTGATTGCCGAGCCTGAGAAGCTTCGCCGCGTGCTCGGCTATCTGCCGCAGGATTTCGGCGTCTATCCGCGGGTTTCCGCCTACGCCATGCTCGACCATATGGCGGTTTTGAAAGGCATCACCCGGCGGGGCGAACGGCGCGATACCGTGGAAGCCCTACTGCAACAGACCAACCTGTGGAGCTTACGCAAGAAGGCAATCGCCGGATTCTCCGGCGGCATGCGCCAGCGCTTCGGCGTCGCCCAGGCGCTGATCGGCCGGCCCGCGCTGCTGATCGTAGACGAACCGACGGCGGGCCTCGACCCGGAAGAGCGCAACCGCTTTCTCAACCTGCTGTCGGAAATCGGCGAGAACGTCGTGGTCATCCTCTCGACGCACATCGTCGAAGACGTCTCGGATTTGTGCCCGCGCATGGCGATCATTGCCGATGGGCGCATCGTGACGACGGGCGTGCCTTCCGAACTGACGGCGAACCTGAAGGGCCGCATCTGGCGCAAGGTCATCGCCAAGGCGGACCTGGAAACCTACCGGCAGCAATACGTGGTGATCCTGACCCGCCTGTTCGGCGGCAAGACGTTGATTCACATCCTGTCGGACGACAATCCCGGCAACGGCTTCGAGCCCGTCGATCCGGGACTGGAAGACGTGTACTTCACCTCGCTCCCCAAGAACCGCCGGGCAGCCTGAGATGTTCCGCAAGATCGCCGCGTTCGAGCTGCGCTATCAGCTCACCTCGCCCGTGTTCTGGGTCGCCTTCGGAATCTTTTTCCTGCTGACGTTCGGCGCCACCACGGTCCCCTACATCCAGATCGGCTCGGCCGGCAACGTGCATGTCAATTCGCCCTATTTGATCGTGCAGAAACTCGGCATCATGAGCGTGTTCGCGGTCTTCATCCTTACGGCGTTCGTGGCCAATGTCGTGGTGCGCGACGACGAAACGGGTTACGGGCCCATCGTTCGCGCGACGCTGGTCAGCAAGTTCGACTATCTGTTCGGACGCTTCAGCGGCGCCTTCATCGCCGGTATGATCGCCTTCGCCAGCGTGCCGCTCGGCATCCTGATCGGGAGCTGGATGCCGTGGCTCGATCCGATGAAGCTAGGTCCGCTGCGGCCGGAGGATTACCTGTATGCCACTTTCCTGGTGGCGATGCCGACCCTGCTGGTGATGGGCGCGATGTTCTTCGCCTTGGCGACCGCCACGCGCTCCATGCTCGCGACCTATGTTGGCGTCGTGGGCTTCCTGGTGGCCTATTTCGTTCTGACGGGCCTGTTCGCCAAGCCGCAATACGACCATATCGTGGGCCTTCTGGAACCGTTCGGGCTCGGCGCCGTCGGCGAGGCCACGAAATACTGGACCGCCTCCGACCGCAACTCGATGCTGCCGCCGCTTGCCGGTATCGTCGCCTACAACCGCCTCATCTGGTTCGGCGCATCGTTCGCGATGCTGGCGCTCGCCTATAGCGTCTTCCGCTTCGAGACCAAAGGCGCCAAGCGCCAGCGCCCAGCCGAACGGGACGACGCGCCCGCCCCTCAGCCGACCGGCCCCCTGCACGCGCCGCGCTTCGACGGCTACACCGCGCGCGTGCAGAGCTGGAAATGGACGCGCTTCGAGATGGCGCAGGTCTTCAAGAGCCCGGCGTTCTTCGTGCTGCTGGCGCTCGGCCTGCTGAATGCCGCAGGCTCGATGTGGTACGCGGACGAGTTTGCCGACTACACGATCTATCCGGTGACGCGCGTCATGATCGACGCGCTGCGCAGCGCCTTTACCATTATCCCGATCATCATCGCCGTCTATTACGCCGGCGAACTGGTGTGGCGCGAACGCGACAAGCGCACGCACGAGATGTTCGACGCTTGCCCGGTTGCGGACTGGGCGTTCGTCGTGCCGAAGCTGGCCGCCATCGTATTGGTGCTTTTGGCGACCTTTCTGATTTCGGTGGTCGCGGCCGTCGTCATACAGACGATCAAGGGCTATCACGATTATCAGCTCGGCCACTACCTGCTCTGGTACGTGCTGCCCGAAACGCTTACGGCGATCGAAATAGCGGCGCTGGCGGTCTTCGTGCAGGCGCTGTCGCCGCACAAATATATCGGCTGGGGCATCATGGGCCTCTATCTGGTGGCGACGCTGACTTTCGCCACCATGGGTTTTGAGGACAAGCTCTATCTGTACGGCACTGCGCCTTTGGTTCCGCTGTCCGACATGAATGGCGAAGGCAAGTTCTGGATCGGCAACGCTTGGTTCAATTTCTATTGGTGTGCGTTTGCCCTGGTGCTCGCGGTGCTGACTTATGCGCTGTGGCGGCGAGGCACGGAAACGCGCCTCAGGCCGCGCTTCGCGCGACTGCCGCGCCGGCTCTCCGGCGGCGCCGGCGTGCTTCTGGCGATTGCCCTTGCCGCGGCTGCGGGCAGCGGCGTCTTCATCTTCACCAACACTCACGTCCTGAACCCGTACCGCACCTCCATCGGCAACGACAAATATGCCGCGGATTATGAGAAGGCCCTGCTGCCGTTCGAGAAACTGCCCCAGCCGCGCATCATCGACGTTGCGTTGAACGTCGCCATCTATCCGCACCAGACGCGGATCGAGACCCTAGGCAGCTACGTGATTGACAACCGGACCGGCAAACCGCTCAAGCGGATGCACATTCGCTGGGACCGTGACTTGAAGATGCTCTCGCTGAAAATCGACAACGCGAAACTTGTGAAGGACTACGGCCGCTTCAATTACCAGATCTTCGCCTTCGACAAGCCGATGGCGCCCGGCGAAAAGCGCATGATGCGGTTCGAGACCCTGCTCGAACAACAAGGCTTCAAGAACAGCGACAACACCACCCGCATCGTCGACAACGGCACCTTCGTGGACAACAGCAAGATCACGCCCAGCATCGGCATGGACAGAAGCTCGGGCCTGCTGAGCGATCCCAGCAAGCGCCGCCGTTACGGCCTTCCTTCGGAGCTGCGCCCGCCCAAGCTGGAAGACGACAGCGCGCGCGCCAACAATTATCTGCGCCACGATTCCGACTGGGTGACGTCCGACATCACCGTCTCAACGGTCGCCGACCAGACGCCCATCGCGCCCGGCTACCAGGTGTCGGAAACCGTGGCAAACGGACGGCGCACGGTACGCTTCAAGTCGGACTCGCCAATCGCGAACTTCTTTTCGATCCAGTCCGCGGCCTATGAGGTCAAGCGCGACAAATGGCACGATGTGAATCTGGCCGTCTATTACGACCCGCACCATCCCTACGACGTGGACCGGATGATCGCGGCGATGAAAGCCTCGCTCGAAGTGTATACGAAGAATTTTTCGCCATTCCAGTTCCATCAGGCGCGCATTCTCGAATTCCCCGCCTACTGGAACGGCGCGCAGTCCTTCGCCAACACGATTCCCTATTCCGAAGGTGCCGGCTTCATCCAGAATTTTGCCGCGATCCAGAACGATCCGGAAAAGATCGACCTCGTTACTTATGTGACCGCGCACGAGCTGGGCCACCAGTGGTGGGCGCATCAGGTGATCGGCGCCGACATGCAGGGCATGACCATGCTGTCGGAGACCTTCGCACAGTATTCCGCGATGCTGGTGATGGAGAAGCTCTACGGCCCCGAGCACGTCCGCAAGTTCCTGAAGTACTCGCTCGACCATTATCTGCGCGCGCGCGGCAGCGAGGAGGTGGAAGAGCTGCCGCTCGAACGCGTCGAGAACCAGGGCTACATCCATTACGACAAGGGCGCCGTCATCATGTACCGCCTCAAGGAGACGGTGGGCGAGGACGTGGTGAACCGCTCTTTGCGCCGGTTGCTTGGGGAATACGCCTTCAAGCCCGCGCCTTATCCTTCCTCCAAGGACTTTGTCAAAATCCTGCGCCAGGAGGCCGGGCCGAAATACGACGCGCTCATCACCGACCTGTTCGAGCGCATCACGGTCTACGACCTGAAGACCGCAAACGCATCCTGGAAGAAACGCCCCGACGGAAGATACGATGTGACGCTGAACGTCGAGGCGCACAAATACTATGCCGATGGCAAGGGCAAGGAAACCGAAACGCCGCTCAACGAAGAGGTTCCCGCCGGCGCTTTCCTGGTGGAACCGGGCAAGAAAGGCTTCAACAAATCGAAAATCCTGGCGGTCGAACGCGTGCCGTTGAAATCCGGCGCGCAGGTGCTGCATTTGGTGACCGGCCGCGCGCCCGCCTTCGCCGGCATCGATCCCTACAACGAGTGGATCGACCGCAACTCGGACGACAATGTGACGAAGGCCACGGGCGGATAAGGCTTCACGCGAGGGCCGCGTAGAAAAACGCCGCCGCGAAGCCTAGGGCCGCCAAAATGAGCAACATGATCGTCGCGCGGCGGCCGCCGCCGAAGCTCAGCGTGTAAATGGCCTTCATCACATTGTTCGACGACGCCGCGATCAGGACCGCGGCCGTCAGCGACGCGATAGGCATGCCCGCCACGCCGCCTTGCGCGAGGTTGATCACATAGGGGTCGATATCCGTCACGCCAACAGCAGCCGCAACGGCGAAAAGTCCCGCCGAGCCGAACGCGGTCTTCGTCCAGGCGGAAACGGCCGAGATGACGATGAACAGTACGGCGAAAACCAGGGCCGTCTGGATCTGAAGCGGATTGGAGGGCGAGACGTCGAGTTCTTCGCCCGCTTTTCCGGCCATGCGCCACGCGAGGGTGGCGATGGCCACTCCAGCCAGAAACAGTCCTCCCAAGGCCGGCGCCAGCGCCAGCGCGAGGTGCATATCGAAAATTGCGACGACGATGCCAAGGCGGACGTACATGATCGCCGTCGCTGCGACGATCCCCGCCGCGAGTTCCGGCCTCGGCGCTTTCGCATCGCGTTGCTGCTTGGCAAGCACGATCGTCGTGGCGGTGGACGAATAGATTCCGCCCAGCACCGCCGGCAGCAGCGCGGCGTTGCGGAACGGCACGTATTTCTGGATCAGATAGCTCGCGTAGGACAGCGCGCAAACGGCAACGACGGCCAGCCAGACCTGATAGGGCGTCAGCGGCACGAAGGCGACGAGCGGCCGGTTGGGAACCAGCGGCAGGATCACGCCCACCAGGATGAGGAACTTCCCGGCGGTCAGAACCTCGTCTGTCGGCAGCCGCCTGGTCAATCCGTGCAGCCGCTCGCGACCGCCGAGCAGCAGCACCGCAATCACCGAAACCGCGACCGCCACCCAATAGGGCTGGGTCAGGCCGACGGGACCAAGCGCATAGGCCAGCAGATTGCTGGCCGGGATCATCAGCGTGGGCTCGCGCGCCGTCCGCTGGGCGGCAAAGAGCCAGAGCGACAACCCCAGCAGTCCGGCGACGAACGCGACGGCATAATGCGGCTCGACCAGAAAAAGCATCGCGCCGCCCATCCCGAGCATCGGGAAAGTGCGGATGCCGCCCGGGGCGAGACGGTCTTCGCGCTTGTAGGTTTCCTCGAAGGCGAGGCCCATGAAAACGGCGAGCGCCGCGACAAGGCCAAGCCGCCACGCCAAGTCCAGCGGATTGCCGCTCACGGCGGGCCCGCCGGGCCGGGCGCGGACACGATATGGACGTCGCGTTGCGGGAACGGGAGCTTGATGCCGGCCTCCTTGAAGCGGTCCCACACCGCCAGCAGGACATCGCTTTTCACATTCTGAGTGCCGTTGCGCGGATCCTCGATCCAGGCGCGGATTTCAAGTTCGATCGAACTGTCGCCGAACCCCTTCAGCAGGCATAGCGGTTCGGGGCGCTCCAGCACGCGAGTCACGCTTTTTGCCGCGTCGATGCACAGCGCGATCGCCTGGCGAACGTCGGACTCGTAGGCGATGCCGACCGGGATGCGCAGCCTGAGCTTGACGTCGGAATAGGACCAGTTCTCGACGCCGTTCTCGAGGAAGTAATCGTTCGGCACCAAATGCTCGACTCCGTAGCGGGTGCGCAAAGTGACGTAGCGCGCGCCCATCGCCGCCACCCAGCCGTAGCTGTTCTTGTATTCGATGATATCACCGGGCTTGATCGACTTGCCGATCAGCAGGGTGAGGCCGGCGACGAGATTGCCCACCACGCGCTGCAAGCCGAGGCCGATGCCCAGGCCGACGGCGCCGAACACGACGGTCAGCGCCGTGAGATCGATACCGGCGAACGACAAGGCAATGACCACCGCCACCGCCGGCAGGATGATCTGCAGCAGTTGAGTGAACAGAACCTGCAAGGACGGGGTCAGCGACGACGCGCGGCCGATCTGCCGTTGCAGAAACCGGAACAGGATCGTGGTCAGCCAGAGTAGCGCGGCCAGGAAGAACAGCGCGTTGATGGCGGAGAGAGCCGAAAGCCGGTGCTTGCCCAGATGGATAGCCGAGGCGTCGAGCTCGCGCACCAGAGGATCGAGCAGGCCCAGAATGCTCAGCGCGGCGATGCTCCAAACGACGATGGAAATCGTCGCCGATGCCGCGGGGCTTCTGACGGAGAAGGACAAGAGGCGAATGCAGACCCAGGCGATCAGTAGGCCGATCCCGGCGTTCACCAGCGGCAGAACGTAGCCCGACAGGTTCCCGATCACCGCCGCGGACCACAGCACGAACAGCCAGATCAAGGGCGGCGCTACCGAGGCGGCCACTTTGACGAAGGTCGGGGCCCAGTTGCGCGGCAGCGAGTGAAGAGCCAGCTTCGTCAGGCGCGGGCGCAACAGCATGCCGAGCCAGAAGGCGGCGGCGCCCGCCGCTGCAATCACGCCAAGCTGAACCAGGAAGACGGGAGCCTCGATCCGCGAGAGCAGCGTGCCGGTCGTCGCCGGCAAGAGCCGGTCGAACCCCCAAAGGTGAAAGAGTGCTTGCATGGCTGATCGCTGGCGTGGCCCGCCATCATCGCCTCCGGCCAGCCGCCGTTCAAGCCGTCAAGCCGGCCGCGGAGGAAATATCCGCATGGTCCGTTGTCGGGCTCTTACGATCCCGGTAGTTTCGCTTCGCCGAATTGACCGCGGCCATACCGGAGGCGACAGATGAAAGTGGTTGTGTTCGAGGTCGAAGACCGGGAGCGGAGCGCCTTCGACCGCCTGCGGCCCGCGCATGAGGTCGTGTTCGTCACCGATCCGCTCAAGGCGTCGAACGTCAAGGAGCATGCGGATGCCGATGTCGTATCGACCTTCATCTATTCCGATCTGGGTCTCAATGTCATCGAACAGCTTCCGCGCCTGAAGCTGATCGCCACGCGTTCGACCGGCTACGAGCATATCAATGTGGAAGAATGCAGGCGGCGAGGCATCGCGGTCTGCAACGTCCCGACCTATGG
>Ga0182021_10005430_pt1 | contig 15093 bp, 8 predicted proteins | sample 612E3MmetaG_FD_120493 | JGI IMG/M metagenome (GOLD analysis project Ga0182021, IMG submission 120493) | Permafrost microbial communities from Stordalen Mire, Sweden - 612E3M metaG (Illumina Assembly) | ecosystem: Environmental > Terrestrial > Soil > Wetlands > Permafrost | place: Sweden... | reverse complement strand
TTTGTATTGTTTAATATCCACAATGTAGCTAATTGTATGGGCTGAGTTATCCATGTTGGTGAATACCAATCCCAGAGTACCATCCTCTGCCTTCCATGCAGAATGTGAAACTGCCGGCATTTCAGTATTCTTCTGATTTGCACTCCATGATGCACTGAGAATCGGATTGTCTCCTTCAAGCTTAGGAGGACGTACCATTTCACCAAAGAACAGGAATTTTTTTACCGCATCCTTATCTAGTGCCTTGCATAAAGATTTTAAATATTTAGCCTCAGGACTCTCCAGGTTCAAAATATTTGGATCAAACCAGCCCATCTGCTCACCCCATAAAAACATCTGCGCGTTCCTCATCATAAAAGGTAACCCTGTTGAATAGGCCGAACCTTCTTCACTGTCCCAAAAACCTGTGGTCATTCTCCCAAATGTTAAACAGAACCCAGAATATACATACTTAAACATCGGGATAAGTTCAGGTGCAATACTGGAAGCATTGCAGGCTAATAACCCGTCAAAAACATCAATATAAGGTTCTGCGAAATCTTCAGTGGTGAGAATCATTTCCGGATTCTTTTTACGGGCATTTTCTTTACATAGCTCAACCATCTTTCTGTTGCCTTCGACCCAGTGACTACCTCCACCAATAGGATGACCATGGCTGGCATCAAAACAATATGTGGGCTGACATGAGCCTATCTGATCCATATACACACCGTCAACGCCATACTCGGAAACCAGCCTGGTTATTATTTCAGACTGCTTATCCTGCCAAAACTTGGTATATGGACACATTATCGCTTGTGGATTTCCGTCCCAGTGCTCTAAATAAATAGTAAGATCCTGCCATACGCTTGTTGGCCACTTTGAATAACTTATTAAATCATCAAATAATTTATATGGCACTTTGCAGGTATATGATTCAGGATACTCATTCTTCCAGCTTTTGGCATTTGTTGCCCAGAATCTCGAATCTATGTACGGTACCAGTTTTATGCCGGCACCACTCAAATCTTTTATTTCATTCAATAATAACTGCTTATTTGGGATATAATCAAAATAGTCAGGATCAGCAAAACAGCTGGATGGAAATTTATACCAACTATACCACTGATATGCAATGGGTATATCTAAGTATTTTTTAAGAGGTATCATGTTATTGGTCGGCTGGCCTGCAAACCATAATGGGGTATTCAGATACCACCCTGGTATATCCTTCCTCTGAGATAGTTTGCCTTTTGAACACCATTTTTGTTTAATTGCCCAATCGTGGTATATCTTTGATGCTGTTATCCAATCGCCCTCGTAAACTCCGATTACCACCTCGTATGGCATAGTATAGCTGCTTTTGTTTCCCGGAACTCCCATTCCCTCCGGATAGTTCCTTATCCCATATTTCAGGCTTCTGCCCTTTTCATCTATGTCATACCCGAATTTTTTAACGTTGGCTTCCGAATCGTGCGTTGCAAGATACAATCCATTGTTATTCTTCCCCTCAAAAAGAGTGCTGAATTGCATTGTACATCTTGCCGACGGATAGGACATAACCTGTGGTGGCCTGGGATCGTCATCTAACATCTCCTCTATCCTTTTAATGGGATTTTTTAACAGACATCCATGAAAATCAGAATAAGCTAACTGCACATCTTCATCCTCTGAAGCTCTCAATCCTTTTATTGAGGGGTATGTTATTTCCCATGTTCCAAAATGTTTACTCATGTTGTCTACATTAATCTGCCAGTACGATAGAGACGATTTATCAAGCCTGATCGTCGCGTGAACATTCACTGCATTTTTCTCAGTGTCAAGAGTAATATCCTTCCAATACAGATGCAGAGTGAGGTTGCTGCCATCAGCCGATTTTTCTATATTATATGTCCGGTTACATTCTACATTATTATCAATAGTCACAAGTCGATTAGACATATGTTTGAATTTTATCTCCCACAGACTGCTTTTCATCGTTTCCCCCAGCAGAAAATCAAAATCCTTCTGCACATTTTTTATGCTATACAAACCGAATCCGGATCCTCCTTCAAAAAACTTCAATTCAATAATCCCATTGGATATTGATATGCTTTTTGTGGTTTCTTCTACCGAAAAATCCGTTTTAGCAGGTCTCTCAATACATTTAAAGGCCATTGCTTCAGTGACTGAAAAAGATGAAATCGTCAGAAAAAGCACAAATAAACTAACCCGAAGAATAATTTTGCAAAACATTTGAACCTCCTTTTTTAAAGAAAAAAACCTACAAAAACTTCATTTTTCGATGCCTCTGGTTAAAACAAATATATTTATTAGTTTTCTAAAAACACGCTTTTTGCCACCTCTATATATCTAATAATCATCACGTCATAATATTGTGGTTTTATACCTGCACATAACTATCCCCTGGCAACCACTATTTTTAATTGAGTTCAGCTACAAATATTTCACCCTGTGAAATAGCAATACTAAAATTTCACAGGGTGAATCATTCCTATATTCCCTTTAATCCTTGCAATTCCAGGTTTCCCTGCAACAAAAATTGCCAGAAACAAAATAATGGTTTAATTATATAATTTTTTAAAACAATTATGCGGATAGGCTGACCTTCATTTAGTTGAAAATTACATTAGTTCGTTTGTGCTGCCCCTGCATTGAAGTTTCATATACTGTCCCTCATCCATATAACCTATCAGATCACTTAGCCTCAAGGTTGTTTATACATTTAAAAAGATTCATGCCAGTAGAAGGTGAAATAGCTGTCTTTGCTTCTCTCAGATCATTATTCATAAAAAAACTATTATCTTTTATATTTTCTATTTCTAAGAATACATTCGTGCCCGGCTTGGCCGTGCAATCTTTGACCGTTGCGTTTGTCCCGTTTTTTAACTGAATGACAGCATAATCATTACCCGGGTTGAGTTTTGTTCCCGAAAAGCCGTCGATTTTGAAATTGGAAAAATCTTCGCAGAAGATGCCGTTTGTGCAAAAGTCAGGCAGATCATTATCGCAAGCAAGGTCGTACTTGGAAATTGTCAGGCCCGATACATTTTTTGCATAAAAAGCGGGGATGTCATGCTTAAATACCGCGTATTTATTATCGAAAGCAGGTCTTAATTCAAAATTTCCACCTCTTGTTAAACCGTAAGGACTACTTTTGAAGTAATGATGAATATTAATAAAATCAATATTTTGGATGGAATTTGGATAATACCCGTAAATAAGTAAACAGCTTTCAGAAATAATATTAATATTAGAGAACCTGATATTTTTGATAACTCCATGATTTTTAATGTCTTGCTCAACTCCATTCCATGCACCCAATGGTATTTCGGAAATATGTATTGGTTCACCGCTGCCCCACCATCCATAATGCAAACGCGTATTTATAATAATGTTATCAAAGAGAAGATCTTCAATATCTTCATTTTCTTTTGAAAATATACCAATTCCCCTGTTGGAATATATAACAAGATTTTGGAAAGTACAATTATGTATATTTTTTGCGGCCCAGCCGATTCGGATACCCGAAGAGCGTGAGGTAATTGTACAATTCGAAACATTAACATTCTCAGTTTCACTTTTACAAAATCCGTCTGCACAAGGGCTTATTGCAATACCATCGTCACCTGCAATTATAATACAATCTGAAATATTTACATTTTTCGAATTACTTATATCAATCGCATCAGCATTCGGCACGAGCAGGCTATTAAGAAAATCAACGCCTGTAATTTCAACACGGTCACAACAGGCTAAATGGACACACCAGTTAGGAGCATTTTTGATAGTCACATCCCTCATCAGGATATTGCTACTTTCAATAAATGTTATGAGTATTCCTGGTCTACTTCCATGATTTTTTATTGCGGCCGGTCCATCAGGAAAAGCACTTTGATAGTTTTTACCCTGTCTTGCGTATTCAGGATCATAACAGCATTCCGGAAGTACAACATCCCAATCAACAAAAGCAGAGTCATTCCCGTCAATACTTCCATATCCTGTAATTGCCACATTCGATACATTTATACCGTAAATTAAAGATGTGCTTCTCTGTTCGGATGTACGCCCCATATTTTTATAATCTGAAAGATTTGGACTGCCTTTTATTGAGGCGCCTGCATCCAAATGAAGCGTGATATTGCTGAAAACTTCAAGAGAACCGGACAGGTATGTTCCCGAAGGGAAAAAAACCGTACCGCCACCCGCTTTCTCACAAGCATTTATCGCTGATTGGATAAAATTAGTATTAAGGATTTTATTATCACCTGCAGCACCATAATCCACGACGTTAAAAAACGGACTATTTTGAATACACATACCAGATTTTTCACTGAATATCAGAAGTATAACCAACATATATTTTATTAAATGGTCAGTTTTCATTAACGTTAGCTTATAATTGATTAAATAAACGACTAAATTTTTGTACATGATTTAAAACCACCTCGAAAAACTATTTTTTGGTACCGGTGTGTGTAACAAATATATTTATTAGTTTTTGAAAAAACTAATCTTTGCCCCCCCTCTATCAGGGTCAACGCATTTAAATTTTAATGAGTATCAGGAATAATGCGCATAAGATCTTTGATTTTTCTATGTGAGCAGTACAAACTCACCAAGTTCGTCGGTCGGCTTCGACGACCGAATGACGCAGACGGCTATTTTTTTTCCAGCTTTTAAAATTTCATATTATAACATATATTTACATACAATAATTTTGTATGATCAGAATAGATATCATGAATCGTGAATCATACATAATATATAAAATGAATAGATCAGCCTCTACTTTTTTATTTATAACCAGAATCAATGAAAATCCTGATTGTTGAAGATGAACCAAAAGTTGCGTCATTTATAAAAAAGGGACTGGAAGAGAACAATTATGACGCTGAAATAGCATATGATGGATTAACTGCAGAAAAACTCGTTAAGTCGAACAGATATGACCTTTTCATACTCGATATAATTATTCCGGGAATAAATGGTCTTGATCTTTGCAGAAAACTTAAAGAGATAAATTCAAATATACCAGTCCTCATGTTAACTGCACTGGGAACCACTGATGATAAAATTACAGGGTTTGAAGCCGGAGCCAGTGATTACCTTGTTAAGCCATTCGAATTCAGAGAATTACTTGCTAGGGTCAGGGTATTGCTCAGAAAACCCGATCAGCCAAAGGGAAAAACGAACATTCTTGTTGCAGGTGATCTTGAACTCGATCTTGAAAGGAAGATGGTTCGCAGGAGTGACACTTACATTGATCTCACAGCTAAAGAATTTTCTTTGCTTGAATATTTCATGAGAAACAGGGGAAGGGTCTTATCCAGGGTCGATATTGCAGAAAAAGTCTGGGATATTAAATTTGATTTCGGAACAAATGTCGTAGATGTCTATGTTAACTTTCTCCGAAAGAAAATTGATAAAGGATATGATAAAAAGATGATCCATACCAGGGTTGGGTTTGGATATGTTTTTGGAGATACTTAGAATGCAAATCAGGACCAGATTATCACTGCAGTTTCTCCTGCTTGGGGGGATTATTATGATCATTGCCTCAGTTGGTATTTATCTTTCCTCAGCCAACCTGAGAAAAGATGACTTCAATAAACTTCTCTGGAACAAAGCCAGAACCACTGCTAATGTGTTGTTTAACACTACAGCAGCTGAAGCGAACCGTTTTCTTGGAATTGAAAGAAACAGTCCTGTTAATCTGCAGAATGAAAAGATAATCATAATCAATTTTAACAATGATATCGTATTTAGTTCCGATGAAAAGAAAGAAATTGAAATCAGGAACTATGTACTCGAAAAAGTACGATCCGGTTTAATTGTTACGTATAAACAGGATCCATATGAAGTGGTCGGAGCATTGTTTTATACAGATTATGACCGGTTTGTTGTAATCGCAGCTGCAACTGATAATGACGGTGCATTACGAATGCAAAAACTGGGGTTTACACTGATTATTGTTTGTCTGATCAGCCTCCTTTTATTCTTTGTAGCCGGATGGTTCTATTCAGGAAGAGCATTAAAACCAATTTCCGATGTCGTGGAAAGAGTTGAAGACATAACGATTACAAGCCTTAATCTAAGAATATTTGAGGGAAACGGGACAGATGAGATCGGAAGGCTGGCTAAGACTTTCAATAAAATGCTCGAACGACTGGAGACCTCATTTGGAATGCAAAAAAATTTTATTGCTAATGCTTCACATGAACTCCGTACTCCACTTACTTCTGTTAATGGTCAGCTGGAGGTATTGTTGATGAAAGAACGGTCAGCAGATGATTACAAAATTGCCCTTGCATCGGTCCTCGATGATATCAAATCGCTCATAAACCTGTCAAACAGATTATTACTGATAGCACGCACCAGTGCAGAGGATCCGGTACATTTTAATAAGAAAATCAGGATAGATGAAATTCTCTGGCAGGCCCAGGAGGAAATAGTAAAATTCAATACCGATTATCACATCAATATTTCAATGGATAATTCTCTTACAGACGCTGATCAGATGATTGTTGTTGGAGATGACTATCTACTGAAAGTCGCAGTTTCCAATCTTATAGAAAACGCCTGCAAATACTCTTCTGACCATACAGTCAATATAAAATTCCATCATATTGAAAAATTTATTGAGGTTGTATTTGAAGACAATGGCATCGGAATTTCAGAAAAGGATCTTAAAAAGATTTTTGAACCATTCTACCGTGGTGACAATACAATTTCTTTCTCAGGTACGGGAATCGGACTACCTCTTGTTAATCAGATAATTAAAAACCATAATGGAACTGTGGAAATCTCATCTGTTGTAAACAAGGGCACTACGGTAAAAATTTTGCTGCCTACGGTATAAAAATGACTTTTTCAACAGCCTAAGGGGCAAACTTTAATTCTTTTTTAATTTTATTTTAATGACAGTTTAATAGCCTGTCCTTAATATTGTATGGGTTAGTAATTTTACACTAGTTTTTGTTTTTTTTTAGTTTTTTCCCAATAGTTAGGTTTTTAGGTTCACTTTTAATATTGTCCAGGTTTATCCTGGCAGTTTATTAAGGTAGTAGGTTTTACAAATGAGGTCGTAGGGTTTAAGGGTATAGTAAAATTATTATATTTACGGCTTTTTAATTTGCAGGACCTATTATTTTTTTTAGCCAAAGACAGAATTCCCGCAATATTATATTTATAAAAGATAACCTGACTATGATTTTTTTAAAAAAGAAGTTTCACAGCAATTTAATTGAATCCGGGTGCCATACCTTCCTTTTCATATTTTTGCTGACAATTTACTCCTGTCAATCCAATAATAAGTCATCAACAAAATCTGTCGCAGCCCCACCGGCTGCGAACGAAGATTATTTCCAGGAGATAGGGAAAGAGATCGGAATCGATTTTGTTCACTCTATTGGCGACAAGGAACTGACCAACATTGTCGAATCAAGCGGCGCAGGTGCCGCATTTCTCGATTATGACCAGGACGGTTTTATTGATTTATATGTCTGCAATGGGACATGGGTCAAAGGTCTTAGCAGTGGTGAAAAACCAGACGAATTGCCTCACAATCATCTTTATCACAACCGCGGAAATGGCACTTTCGAAGATGTCACAAAAAAAGCCGGAGTTGGCGGCCCGTGGTACAGCATGGGAGTCACCGTCGGTGACTATAACAATGATGGTTATCCCGATCTTTATGTAAGTAATTACGGGACAAATGTACTTTATAAGAATAATGGCAACGGAACATTTACAGACGTTACGAGTCATGCAGGTGTAGGAGGAAAAGAGACAGATTTCAGTACAGGAGCAGTCTGGCTGGATTATGATAACGACGGTTTTCTTGATCTTTACGTAGGCAATTATCTTAATTTCGATCCTAATTATAAATATTATTACGCTCCGGACGGATTTCCCAGTCCGCTGGCTTATGATGCCCAGCCTGATGTACTATATCATAACAAGGGAAACGGGACATTTGAAGATGTAACCAAAGCAATGGGTATAACAGATCGTGATGGAAGAGCCATGGGTGTTGGCGCCGCTGATTATGACGATGACGGATTTGTAGATATCTATGTTGCCAATGACCATTCAATGAACTATCTCTGGCATAATAACGGTGGAAAAAGTTTTACAGACATGGGTACTCCTTCCGGAACTGCATTCGGTCAGTCAGGCGAATCAGCCGTAAGTATGTCGGTGGATTTTGCGGATTACACGGGTTCCGGACGAATGGATATGTTTATTTCGGATGACAAGTACTGCAGACTATATGAAAATATGGGAAATGGCATCTTTTCAGACAGGTCATATACATCGGGGATTGCTATGCCGGCCGGACAGTATGTAGGATGGTCATCCTCATTTATCGACTATAATAACGATGGTCTTATAGACATATTTAAAGCCAATGGTGCGCTGAAACATCTTTACGGACAGGAAGACCAGTTATTTGAAAATGTCGGAAACGGGAAATTTAAGGATGTTTCGACCGAGAGCGGAAAATACTTTCTGAAAGAACTTGTCGGCCGCGGAGCCTGCTTTGGCGATTATGACAATGATGGAGATATTGACGGGTATATTGTCAATCTTAATGACAGGGGATCTTTCCTGAGAAACAATAAGGGAAATCAGAATAACTGGATCTTGCTGAATCTGATCGGGACATCCAGCAACAGGGATGGAGTCGGTGCAAGAATAAAACTTACTTGCGGTGGCAAGGTTTATGTTGCTCAGAAAAAAAGCACTACAGGTTACCTTTCACAAAACGATCCGCGCCTTCATTTTGGACTTGCAAAAAATGAGCTGATTGATAAAATTGAGATAAGATGGCCTTCCGGTATTGTACAGGTTCTAGATAACATAAAGGTCAATCAGATTCTTCCTGTCAAAGAACCTCAAAAATAACATTGTAATGAATAAACATAGAACGATCATTTTCTCCTTCTTTTTAATGGCCATTGCTGCATCTTGTTTCTTTCTTTCATCCTGCGGTGAAAAAAACAAGGAAGGAATGATTATTTTAACACGCAGCAAGATAAAATCAAATGGATTAATCTTCGATAATTCTGATTCGTGGAGATACATTTCACAGGCGCAGATAGTTGAAATGGATCCTTCTAAACCGGAAGCTTCTGAAAAAGTCCTAACAGGAAACTTCTACTCAGCTCGTTCTCCACATATATCTTTTGATGGAAATTATATGCTTTTTGCTGCTCAGCAAAAACAGAATGAACCATGGCAGATATGGGAAATGGATCTGAATAATCTTAAATCCAGGCAGATAACATCTTCAAAAGAAAATTGTATCGATCCTGCCTATCTGCCTCTTGGACGTCTGTTATTCAGCAAATACTCAGCTAATGACACGCTGAAAGCCGGACATTCTTTGTATATCTGCAATAGTGATGGCAGTAATCTAAGGAGGATCACTTTTAATCCTCATACATATTTGGCATCCAATGTATTAAGCGATGGGCGTATTTTAGCTATCGGACGGCAGGTATTTCCTGCTCAGGGTGTTCCGATGTATATGGTATTAAGACCTGATGGCACTAAGTCTGATCTGTTTTATAAAGGCGCTGAAGGAAGCAACTTAAACAGCCCTGGACTTGAAACAAATACCGGCAAAATAGTTTTTATTGAATCAGACAAAAGCAACCCGGAAGATGGAAACCTGATTTCAATTAATTATAACAGGCCTTTGCATTCGAGAGTAAATCTTTCAAAAGAAATTAAAGGTGATTTTCGGTCTGTCTTTCCGCAACAGAATGGAAGATTCCTGGTGTCATACCGTAAGTCAGAATCTGAGAGATATTCGATATGCGAATTTGATCCTGAAAAGAAGGAGCTTGGAAAAGCCATTTACAGCAATAAAGAGTATGATGTAATTGAAATGGTGGTAACCGGAAAGCATGAAAGACCTAAGAAACTTCCCAGTGAAGTTGATATGGGAGTAAAATCCGGATTATTGATGTGCCAGGATATCAATGTTCCGGATAGACAGCCGACAAGCTCATTTTCAAAAGCTTCCAGAATTAAAATCATTGGAATTGACTCAACACTGGGATATGTTGATGTTGCCGAAGACGGATCATTTTATCTTAAGGTCATGGCTGACAAGCCTTTTCAGATTCAGATAGTTGATAAAGACGGGCATGTCACCAACAGTTCCTGCGGATGGATCTGGTTACGGCCCAATGAACGCCGTGGATGTGTTGGGTGTCACGAAGATCCTGAGATTGTTCCGGGCAACAGAGTTCCTCTGGCAGTCAAAAAATCTCCTGTAATTGTACCGATGCACATAAATAAGGTAGTTGAGAAAAAAGTATCATTGGAATAGATATGAAGACATCAAAGATTATAACTGTAATAGTGTTTTTTTCAATTCTCGGATTGATCACCTATTTTCCGGGTAAAAAATGGGCAAGGAGTCATGTCAATTATATGACAGCTGTTGATGATCACCCTCTCAATTGCTTTTCATGCCATGTTTATACCCAAAAAAGCGGATTCCTATCAAAGCTGGTCAACAGAAAATATCTTTCGCCCTTTAATCTCGCAGTCTCAAAAGATGGCAACAGATTATATGTTGTTGCCCAGGAGTCTGATGCATTACTGGTTGTCGATGCAGCCAATCATAAGGTATTAAAGAAGATAGGTGTAGGCAGACTTCCTCACAGCGTAGTTCTGAGCGCTGACGGTCAGAAGGCTTATGTCAGTAATGAATGGGCAGATAATGTCTCAGTTATAGATCTTGCATCATCAAAAGTAGTTGATACACTAAATACAGGGAACGGTCCCGCAGGGCTTTCTCTGAGTGCAGACGGTAAATTTCTGTATGTTGTTGATTCTTATTCTTCAAATATTTCTGTTATTGATGTCAATACCGGTGAAGAGAGAAAAAGATTTGATGCAGGAAATAATCCTACAGGGACAGAGTTGTCTCCTGATGGAAAAACCCTCCTCGTAACCAGCAGACGATCACTGATAGCGCCATATGGAGAACCAATTAAAACTGAACTCACTGTTGTTGACGAGAGTTCCCAGAGAATAGCTGAAAGACGTAATATCGAGTCAGCTTATCTGATGGAAAATGCAGCCTTCACCCCCACCGGGGATCTGGCCCTGATAACTATGATAAGACCAAAAAACCTGGTTCCATCCATCCAGGTAGAACAAGGCTGGATGATGACGTATGGTCTTGTAATAATTGAGCCAAAGAAAAATGGCAAGACAATCCAGATGTTGATCGACGAGCCAAATGCATTCTATTCTGATCCATTTGATATTGTCATCACACCGGATGGGAAAAAAGCCTTCATTTCAAGTTCAGGAGTAAATACTATTTCAGTTGTAAATATTGATTCTCTGAGAACTTTAATTGCAAAGTCGACTCCTGAGCAGCTGGCAACCTATTCAAATAATCTTGGAATCAGCAGCAGATATATTATCAAACGCATTAAAACAGGGGCTGACCCAAAAGGACTTGCCCTCTCTTCTGATGGCAAGTTATTGTATGTCGCAGAACAACTGGAGGACAGAATAGCAGTGATAAATACTGAAAGTCTTGAAACAACCGGGACAATTGATCTTGGAGGACCAAGGAAGATTACCGTTGCCAGACAGGGCCGGAGGCTATTCAATAATTCCGGGCATACTTTTCAGACTCAGTTTGACTGTTATACCTGTCATCCTGATATGCATGAAGATGGTCTGGTCTATAATATGGCATCAAAGGATATGGGTCGCAATCTGACAAATACGCAATCTTTGCGCGATATTGGAGATACTCCTCCATATAAATGGAATGGTAAGAACCAGACTGTTTATAAGCAGGACGGCATGCGCTTTTCGACTGTTCTTACAAGAACTGAGCAGTTCAATTATAAAGATCTTGATGCTCTTACTGCCTACATAATAACAGGAATACCATATCCGCCAAATCTTCAGTATAATCCTAACGGGGAATTAACAGAATCACAACTTCGCGGTAAAGCAATATTCGAACGTACCAAAGACAGTTACGGAAACGTTATCCCGGAGAACAACCGTTGCATAACCTGTCATACCCCCCCGTATTATACAAATCTGAAAATGGCATATGTTAAAACTCTTGCAGTGTCTGATGATTCAATGCTCTTTGACACTCCCCACCTTAATAATATATATGCTTCTCCCCCTTATTTACATGACGGCCGTGCAGCCACGCTTGAAGAGATATGGACTAAATACGGCAGGGAAGATAAGCATGGAGTGGTTAATGATATGACAAAGAACCAGCTAAATGACCTGGTTGACTATCTGAAATCACTGAGAGCTCCTCAGTATGAATATAATGATCTGAAAAATAAACATGGTAAGAAATAAATCTAAACAAAAGGAAAATCATGAGAAATGTCCTTCAGAATAACCAACTGCGAACTGCAATTACGATGATCCTCTGCGGTATTTGTTCCATACTGGTCATCAATTCTCAACCGTCAGCCGGGAAAAAAACTACAAACTTAAATTCAAAAGATATTGTCAATACAATTCCTGTTTATGGTCATTGGAAGAATTTCACAACAAAAGATGGATTGCCAAATAATCATGCTTATTGTGTGCGTATTGACGGGAAACGCGTATTAGTAGGAACACATGATGGTATGGCTGTTTATGAGGACGGGAAGTGGACGACCTATACAACAAAAGACGGATTGGCTCATAATGGAGTTGTTTCAATTGATGTAAGCGAACTTACAGGTGATGTTTGGATTGGTACATTGGGCGGATTAACCCGCTGGTCAGCCGGCAAATTTGAAACATTTAATCAATTAAACAGTGGCCTTCCCAATGATCTGGTTTACTGTGTTTATTGTGACGGAAAAGATATCTGGACTGCAACAGGAGGCGGTGCCGGTCATTATGATACCTACTCAAAGCAGTGGGAAATATTTACAGAAAAGAATGCACCTATGCATGAGCCATGGACCTATGGAGTTTCTGCCGGAGACGGAAAAGTATATATTGCTGCCTGGGGAGGTGGCATTATAGAATATACATACAAAACAAAACAGTTTAAAGATTATACCGATCCTGACGGTGAAATGGAAATTGACCTGCTCCCTGATGATGGTCCTGTGCACGATATAACAACAGGTACTGCATATGCTGATGGTATGCTGTGGGTGTCATCATACTTTGGTTTTTGCAGTTACGATGGTACTCACTGGAGAGGATACTTTGATCATGACAGCGGTCTTGCCAGTAATTTCATCAATTTTGTCAGAGCAAAAGGACCTGTTGTATTTATTTGCAGTGACAAGGGCCTGAGCAGTACTAACGGGAAAAGCTGGGTAACTTATAAGAAGAATGACAATAACAGTGACGGTTTTACCATTATCAAAAACTATTCAAGAAACGATGACAGCACTGTCGTTCATATCACAAAAGAAGTACCTACCTCTCCTTCCATTGTTCACAATTTTATTATAGGTGTTGACGCTGATGATAACTACCTGTGGGTAGCAACTGAGGGAGGTGTCAGCCGGGGGGAATTACTTAAAGAGCAGAAATGAAAAAAAATAGATTGAAATAAAGGAAATTTGGATCAATATGGGCAATAATCAATTACTGATAGATCTGTCAAAACTGACGGATGGAGAACGCACAGAAATGAAAAAACTTGGGATACTCTCTGATGGAGATAAATTGAATCCATCGGTATATCCTTCCGTGCATATAGACAGGGCAGCAATTGAGAAACATGTCACTCATGCGCCACATGTGATTAACGAAGCATATGACTACCAGAAACCATCATCCTTTTCACGGGCGCTGCGTCTTGATTTTGGCGGACACAAAGTTTTATTGATCTCCGGCACTGCCAGTGTTAATGAAGAAGGTAAAGCTGAACATATAGGTGATTTTAAAGCCCAGTTGTGGAGAACATATGTCAATATAACAAACCTCCTTGCAGCTGAAGAGATGTCATGGCACGATGTTGTCAGAACAACCAATTATTTAAGGGATATTGAGAGGGATTATGCCGAATTCAATAAAATCCGTACTTCATTCTATGACTGGCTTAATCTCAACCCGCTGCCAGCAAGCACAGGAATTCAGGCTAGGTTATGCTGGGAAACTCTTCTGATTGAAATTGAAGTATATGCTATCTGCAAATCAAATCAAAATTGATAATATGAAAAATACCTTTAAAATATTAACGATTATTCTTCTGGGTTTAATTTTTCAGTCATCTTACCTGAATGGTCAGGAAAAACAGGAAAAACAGGATAAGCAGAGTAAAAAAGTCAATTATGGTAAAGCTCCGGATGAGATCTTCCCTTATGACAAATTTGTAAAACCATATAAATATCATTTTCTTATTCCATTAACATTTAATGGCGCTGGTCGCGAATTAAAACCTCCGGCAGATCTTAAAGAAGTAAGGATTGGTTTCCTCGCACCATTGAGCGGATCTATAATGGTTCCGCAGGGTAAGCAAATGCTCCAGGGAGCTACCCTGGCCATGGAAGAAGCAAACAAACAAGGAGGATACAAAGGGATTCCTTATAAGATGATGATTCATAATGATGTCGGGGCATGGGGCGCCGCAGCCAATGAGGTAGTCAAAATGGATGACGAGAAAGTATGGGCATTTGTTGGGTCAATTGATGATATCGTTTCGCATGTTGCCTTGAGGGCTGCATTGAAACTAGAGATTTTCATGGTATGTACGGGGGACCCAGATCCTACTTTCACAGAAACTAATATACCATGGACACTTCGGGTCATTAGCGATGACCGTCAGAGCATTTACTCATTAATCAACCAGATCTATAAGAAGGATGGCCATACCAGAGTCGCAATCATCAGAACCGGAGCCCGATATGGACGCGTTGCCTTCAAGATATTCTCAGAAAATGCCACACGTGTTGGTCACCCGATAGTTATTGAAGAGAGATTTGCTGATGGAGAAACTGATTTTAAATCACAGCTTGAAAGAATAATGGTAACAAATCCTGATGCGATACTCGTTTGGGGGAATGCAAAAGAATCGGCACTTATTCTAAAACAGGCCAGGACCATTGGATTAAAACAACCTGTCTATGGCTCTGACAGGATGGT
>Ga0182021_10005429_pt1 | contig 15095 bp, 9 predicted proteins | sample 612E3MmetaG_FD_120493 | JGI IMG/M metagenome (GOLD analysis project Ga0182021, IMG submission 120493) | Permafrost microbial communities from Stordalen Mire, Sweden - 612E3M metaG (Illumina Assembly) | ecosystem: Environmental > Terrestrial > Soil > Wetlands > Permafrost | place: Sweden... | reverse complement strand
TCTTCCAGGCTCATGCCGTTGGTGCGCACCGCCTGCTCGGCGAAGCGGCGCACGCGCGTGATCAGGTCATCGCGCGCGTAGCTGACGTACTTGAGCACGTCGGTCACCGTGTCGCCGGTCACCACGTGCTCGATCTGATAGCCGCCACCCGGCGCCAGCGACACGTGTACGGTGTTGGTGTTGCCGAAGAGGTTGTGCAGGTCGCCCAGGATCTCCTGATAGGCTCCGGCGAGGAAAACGCCTAGAAAATACGCTTCCCCGTGGGTGTACGGGTGCAGCTCAAGCACATTCTTCACATCGCGCCGGTCGATGAAGTGATCGATCTTTCCGTCAGAGTCGCAGGTGATGTCAGCCAGCACCGCCCGCCGGGTGGGTTCCTCGCCCAGCCGGTGGATGGGCATGATGGGAAAAAGCTGGTCGATGGCCCAGATGTCGGGCAGCGACTGGAACATGGAGAAGTTGCAAAAATAGGTATCCGAGAGAGCGCGCTCCAGGCCCTCGAATTCCTCGGGTGCCTCGCGCATCTCGCGCACGACCTTGAGCACGCGCTGACAGATGGCCCAGAAGATGTCCTCCGCAATCACCCGTTCGGTCAGCGACAGACTGCCGAGTGAAAACAACGACAGGGCCTCTTCGCGATATTCCAGGGCGTCGTGGTACGCCTCGCGCAGGTTCTTGCTGGAGATGTCACGGGCCGTGTCGAACAGGTTGCGCACCAGACGCGAGACGTGGTCGGGCAGCTTGTCCGGCGCCTTGCCCACGTCGAACTCGCCCACGCCCAGCACGTCGATGGCCAGCATGGAATGGTGGGCGACCACGGCCCGGCCCGATTCGGTCACGATGGTGGGGTGGGCGACCCCAGCCGCGTCGCACACGTCTTGCAGGCCGAACACCAAGTCGTTGGCGTATTCCTGCAAGGTGTAGTTCATCGACGAGGCGAAGTTGGTCTGTGACCCGTCGTAGTCCACACCCAAGCCGCCGCCGGCGTCGAAGTACTTGAGCGGCGCGCCCAACCCGACGATCTCGACGAAGAAACGGCTCGCTTCGCGCATGGCGTTCTTGACGGCGCGAATGGCCGAGATCTGGCTGCCCAGGTGAAAGTGCAGCAGCTCGAAGCAGTTGAGCATGTCGGCGTCGCGCAGGAAGCGCACCGCCTCGACCACCTCGCGCGTGGACAAACCGAACTTGGACCGATCGCCCCCGGAAGCCTCCCAGCGGCCCGATCCCTTGGACGCCAGTTTCACCCGGATCCCGATGCGCGGCTTGACGCCGATCTTCTTCGCGGTGGACGCGATGAGATCCAGCTCGGAGAACTTCTCGACGACGATCATAACCTTGCGCCCCAACTTGGAGCACATGAGCGCGGTCTCGATGTACTCTTCGTCCTTGTACCCGTTGCACACGATGAGCGCTTCCTCGTCGTCGAGGATGCCCATCACCGCCAGCAGTTCGGGCTTGGAGCCCGCCTCCAGGCCGTAATGGTAGGGCCGGCCGAACTGGACGATCTCCTCGACCACGTAGCGGTGCTGGTTGACCTTGATGGGATAGACGCCGCGATACTCGGCCTTGTAGCCGTACTCGGTGATGGCGCGCTTGAAGGCCTCGTGCAGTTCCACCACGCGGCTTCTCAGAATGTCCGAAAAACGAACCAGCAAGGGAAGTCCGATGCCCCGGCGAACCACCTCGTCGACAAGTTCCTTCAGGTCGATGGAACCGGCCTCGGGCCCCTGCGGGTGGCAGACCACGTGCCCCAGATCGTTGATGGAAAAGTAGCCCTGGCTCCAGTACGGGATGCCGTAGGTTTCGGAGGAGTCCGCGACCGTCCATTTCCGCGGGATTCCGTTGCTCATGGCCGCTACGTTGAAGAAAACTGGCGCAGAATTCCACAAGAAAACTCCGCGGGCATGCGGAAAGCCAGTTTCGGCTGATTCGAGGCGCGGCGCACTTCCGCGTCAGCTGCGGCTTCGCGGCCAAGTCGTGCTAGCTTCCGGTTACTGTGGCGAGCACATTTGGACAGCTTTTCCGCATCGCAACCTGGGGTGAATCGCACGGCCCAGCCGTCGGAGTCGTGGTGGACGGCTGCCCGCCGCGGGTGCCCATCACCGCGGAGGAGATCCAGGTCGAGCTGGACCGGCGCCGGCCCGGCCAGAGCCGCATCACCACCCGCCGCGACGAAGCCGACGCGGTCGAGATCCTGTCAGGCGTGCATGGCGGACTGACCCTGGGCTCGCCTATCGCGCTGCTGGTGCGCAACACCGACGCGCGCTCTGCCGACTACCAGGAGATGCGGACCGTCTTTCGGCCGTCGCACGCTGACTTTACCTATCAGGCCAAGTACGGGGTTCGCGCCGCCGCGGGCGGCGGCCGGGCCAGCGCGCGGGAAACCATCGGTCGCGTCGCCAGCGGCGCCATCGCGCGCAAGGTGCTGGCCGCGCAGGCCCAGGTCGAAATCGTGGCCTACGTTAAGCAGGTCCAGGACCTGGCGGCCACGGTGGACAGCGGCACGGTCACGCGAAGAGACGTGGATGCGAACATCGTGCGCTGCCCGGATGCGGCCGTGGCCGGCCAGATGATCGCGCTCATCGATCAAGCCCGCGCTGACGGCGACTCTCTGGGCGGCGTGGTCGAGGCGGTGGCGCGCCACGTGCCCGCAGGCCTGGGCGAGCCGGTGTTCGACAAGTTGCACGCTGACCTGGGCAAGGCCCTGCTGTCGATCCCGGCCTGCAAGGGCTTCGAGGTGGGCAGCGGCTTCGCCGGCACGCGCCTGCACGGATCCGAGCACAACGACACCTTCTATGCAGAAAACGGGCGCATCCGCACCCGGACCAACCGTTCCGGCGGCATCCAGGGCGGCATTTCCAACGGCGAGGACATCATCGTGCGCGCCGCCTTCAAGCCGGTGGCCACCATCCTGCGCGAGATGGAAACGGTGGACGCCAACGGCAACCCCGCGACGCTGCAGCCGCGCGGCCGTCACGATCCCTGCGTGCTCCCGCGCGCGGTTCCCATCGTCGAAGCCATGATGGCCCTGGTGCTGGCCGATCACTTCCTGCGCCAGCGGGCGCTGGGCTAGCTACTCCTGAATCGACGGAACCTCCTGCGATCCGACCAGGGCCGCAAGGTTGCGCTGGGCCTGGGGATAGTCAGGCCTGTACTGAAGCGCCAGACCGTAGTGCCGCCGAGCCTCTTCATTATGGCCCAAACGACGCAAAATCGTGCCGCAGTTGTTGTGGGCTTCGGGATAGTCAGCTTTGTACTTCAATGCCTCTTCATATGCGGCGACGGCCTGCAAGAGCTGCCCGGTCTGCGCATAGGCGTTCCCAAGGTTGTAGTACGCCACGGCGTGATCCGGCTTCAGCGAGACGACCCTCCGGTACTCACCAATCGCCTCTGTCAGGCGTCTCGCCCGTGCCAGTGCCCGCGCATAGTTGTAGTGTGCCTCCGCGGACTCGGGCTGCAGTCGCGCCGCCACCTCAAAATGCGAGACCGCCTCTTCAACCCGTTCGATTTGCCAAAATGCGTAGCCGAGATTGCTGTGCGCACTGGCGTCCTGAGGATCCCCGCGCAACACGGCCTGCAGCCGCGCGATCGCCTCGGGCACCCTTCCGGCAGCCAATAGAGCGATCCCAAGATTGCGGGCCGCGCCGGAATCACTTGGCCGAAGCTTGAGCGCTTCCTCGTACAACACGATCGCGGCATCGCCCTGCCCGGCCCGCGCCAGCGCATCTCCCTTCCCTGCGAGAGCCATGAAGTAGGTCGGGTTGATGCGCAACGCCTGATCGAACTGCTCAATTGCCGCCGATGTCTGGCCCATTCGCAAGAGCGTCCCGGCCTTGTCACAATAGACCGTTATGTAGTCGGGCCTCAGTTGCAGAGCTTTGTCGTAGTTTGCCAACGCCTCCGCGGTTCTTCCTTCGCCTTCCAGCACCTTTCCAAGCTCTTTGTAGGCCCGGGCATTTGCTGGACGCTTGCTAATCGTGTCGCTCCAGAGGGCAACAGCGCTCTTGTAGACTTCATTGCGCTGCACAGTGTTCCAGCCGAGCAGCGACGCGACGACAGCGACCGCCACCAGCCTCGCCTGCTTGTTCACCTTGGCAAAGAGTCCGACAGTGGCGATCGCGACCACGGAAATCAATGGCAGGTACATTCGATGCTCCGCCATGGTTTGCGTGGCCAGCGGAACAACACTCGAACTGGGCGCGAGAAGGCCGAAGAACCAACACCCTGCAAATCCCAGTTTCGGCCGACAAAGCGTCGCGTACGCGGTCGCCGCTAGCAGCACCAAAAGAATCGATGCCTGAAACCAAACGGTCGCGAAGTCCCTCACCACATCCACACCGTAGTCGAATACCAACGTCTGTGGCCAGACGGCCAAGCCAAGGTAGTGAACAATGGCTTGACACTGAGTCAGGCCATAGGCCCACCACTGCACCCCCAAGCCGAACCCAGCGGTTCCGGCGCGGTCTTTGTGGGAAAAGACAAGCAAACCCAGCGGGACCCAGGTCGCCGACAGACCCAGATATAGCGGCCACCGTTGCGTCAGTGACTTCTTGAAGGAACCTGAAAAGAATGCCCGGTCGTAGAGCAACACCATGACCGGCGCTGTGGCCATGACCTCTTTGCTTGCCATTCCGAGCAAACAGGAGGTGATGGCCCAGCCGTACCAGAAGGCTGTCCTGGTCGAGTTGAACGAACGGCCGGCGCAGTAGAGTGTGCTGAGGTAGAAGAGGCCGACGACCAATTCATTGCGCTGGATGATAGCTGTTACCGACTCGGTGAGGAGCGGGTGAACCGTCCAAAGAAGAGTTGTCGCGAGCGCAATGGGCCGCGCTTTGCCTTCAAAGCGTCCTTTCAGCGATGGCAGCCGCAGGGTACGCAACAGAAAGCTGAAGAATACGAGCGCGACCGCCATGTGAAGGAGAAGGTTGACGACGTGATATCCCGCGACGTTGGTTCCGCCCAAGGCATAGTTGACTGCCAGGGAAAGGTTGACCATCGGTCTTCCGTTCGCCCCGGCCGAAGACAGGGGCGGAGCCAGGGCGTGGGTAATGGGCCACAGGTGCCTGATCGATGGGTTGTCGACGATTGCCGCGATGTCGTCGAACACAAACGGACCGGAGAAGCTATTGTGGTAGGCGGCCAAGGCCGCAGTAATGATGACAAGCAGACACAACGGCGCTGCGAGCTGCGTCTCGCGAGCAGGCGCCTCTTGATCGGGCGTCTTGGTCACGAGGCGGAGTCTACCATCGCGTTGCCATGGCCCAAGGTTCGATCATGATGCGCAGAAGTGTGGAATGTCCGCGTACGCAGCGGGGCTGTGGGTTCCCGGCCAACCCCTTGCAGGTCCGCGTAGATCGTGTCACCGCGGTTGGCGGGTCTCGAGAATCTTCAGGATCTTCGGTGCACCCCGCGGCGCGCTTTGCGCGCTTTCCTGGAGGGTGCGCTCGGCGGCATCAGTCAACTTGGGGTCAGCGCCGTGGTCCAGCAGTAGGCGAAAGGTCTGGGCGAAATCCCCTTCAATAGCCCGGAACAAGGGTGTCCCCCCGCCGGCGCAGCGCTGGTTCACGTCGATCTTCTTTGCCAAGAGGAAACTGACCACATCGGCGAATTCCCGATTGCCCATTGGATCACCCATGGCCGCGATACACAGCGGTGGATCGCCCAGCTGATCTTGATCGTCAAGCGGCGCGCCGCCCTCGACGAGCGCGCGGACGGCTTCCAAGTCTCCTCTTTGTAGGACGATAACCAGCGCTGATGACTTGTCTTCCGCACGCCGAACACGCGGATCCGCCTTCTTGGCCAGCAGTGCAGAAATGACATCCACATCCCCCGATTGCGCCGCCAGGATTAGCGCGGTACTCCCGTTCTTCGAGACCAGGTCGGTCTTCGCACCCGCATCCAACAATCGCCGCACCGCGCCGGGGTGACACCAATGGGAAGCAGACATCAAGGGTGACCAGCCCTCCCGCAGCTCGTCGACATTTCTACCCGCGAGCAGACGATCGATAGCCGGGACATCGCCAAGGGTCGCGGCCTCATACAGCGAGGTTGGCACCGGCAAATGGACCGTCGCCACGGACGGTGTGAGCCGCATCTCTACCTGCAGGGTCGCATCAACCAGCGAGTAGAAGGTAGCCGTTCCTTTCAGTACAGCCCGCTCGGAGGTCAGCTCGACGGCTTCCGCCTCAATGCGGCCCTTCGGCGTTCGGAATGTCATCCGCCTGGCGCCCAGAGCCCTGAAACGTCCCTGGTCAACCACCGCCCCCGACTTGTCCAGATAGAGATGTCGCTCGCCATCGACGAAGAGAATGTCGCCCGTCGCTTTGCTCGGGACTTCGCCCTCGTCGCTCGTTGCCTTGAGGGCAATCTGCCAAGGTCGGCCGTAGAGCAGGCGCAGCCCATCATCCTGGGTCACGGGCTGCCTTCGTTTCGAACAGGCAGTCCCAGAGCACAGGATGAATGCCAGCGCAAGAACCAATCGCCTACGCACGTTCACCATCACGCATTTCTAGCATAGAATCTCGTGCGCTAGCGCGACAAAAGGGCACGGCTCGCTTCGGATAGAGCGCGCTCCTGCTGAACGACGAGCCGGTCAACATCCATGAGGGGTCTGCCCTGTTCCCGCTCCCATTCGCGCACCAAACACCGGCGCAGCGAGGGTGGGAAGGTCGTGCGCTTCAGTGCCGCCAACGTTGCCGCCGAATCGCGCAGCTGTCCCAAACGAAATCGTTTTCCATTGGAAAATCGCGCTCCATTGGCCTTGATCCAAGTCTCCCATGAAGCTCGAGAGAGCGTGAGCGCACCGACCTCGTCCCGCAAGGCCGCCCCCGTGATGAGGTCCAACGCCCGTGCCGCCGCCAGCGCATCGGGGTGTCCCCCGAGCCGGCCCAACAGCACGGGAAGGCCGGATGGCTCCCCCGCCATGGCGAGCGCGTAGCAGTACGCCCGACTCTCCTGGAACTCCTGCGCCCGCGCTGCCAGGTTGCCAACAGCGCCCGAGAGCGCAGCCGTCGCCGCCCAGGGAGCGGTATTGCGTCGCAACTCCGCCAGAGCCACCTCACCCGACAGGTGCACCCAAGCCGCCGCGATCGGTTCGGCGTCCTCCGCCACTGCGCGGACCAGCCAGCTCTGCAGACGAATACCGTCGTTGGGATTGCCCAGTCTCGACAGCAGCTGAGCCCCCAAGACTGGGGCTGCGGCACCCAATCGGGCAACAGCGACTTGCGCACGGTCGCGCGCCACGGGTATCCCGTGACGGCTTGCCAAACATACCGCGATGTCACCGAGCGGGTCTGGCCGAGCCAACCAAGATGTGACCAACGCGGGGATCTCCGTGGCGGAGCTGATATGTTCGGCGGCCTCAAGAATGGCGAGGTCCAGGCGTGGGTTCTGACCTGCCAGCTGAGCCAGTGTGGCGGTTGCACTGGGCAGATTGGTGGCGGCCCATACATAGAGTGTCGCAGGGTCCTGTTCCTTGAGCCCAGCAGCGGTCAGCTCTGCGACATCCTTCAGCGCAGTTCGCAGGCCGACCAGCGCGTGAACCATGCGCCCTTCCAAACTGGCCACAGAATGCCAGTCGCAAGCGTCGGCGACTTCCAAGTCCCGCAGCAGGCCATGGCGTCGGTGCCACCACGCGGCCACCTCGTCAATCATCTCAGCTGCCAGTCCCTTTTCTGTAGCCGCGATTGCCGGGAGACGCGGCGGGCGCGCGCACGGTGTCCCCCTTCGCGATTGCATCGGGGGGGTCTCGACCAGCAACGCTGCCCGCTCCTTCCCTCGCGCGCACGCCCAAATCAGGCTCCAATCCCCATGCGCCTGCCCCTGCGCTGCCATCGCAATGGCAGACAGCAGGAGTCCTGGCCCAGTTGCGGCACCCAAGTCCCCATGCGCGACTGTCGGGGAAAAGAGGCGGGAAGGATCCTCGAGCCGATTGTTGATGCGCGGAACAGTGAACGCCCAGTCGTCGGTACGATGACGCTCGCCATTCAAGTCGACATAGAGGTCGGTCACCCGCGCAGGGGCAGGCAAAGATGCGATCGCGTCGCGAACCGCCGTGGTGAGCCCGCGCCCGACACAAGGCAATTGCGAGCCCACCGGATTCGCCTCATCGGCCAGTCCAACGCCAACCACGCAGCCAAGAGACGGCAATTTCAAGTGCTTCTGCACTCGGGGCGAACAGAGCAGCACACACGCAGCGGCTTCGCCGGGAACCAACCCGCCTGGTACCCCGTCGCGGAGCAGGCGCTGCTCATCATGCAGCGCTTTGAGAGTCTGGGTATCCACCTGAGAGTCCACAGCACCCACGAGAGCAAATTCCACCTCATCGTTGGCAATTGCGGTAGCCGCCAGAGCGATTCCCATGAGCCCGCCGGCATGGTCCATTCGTAGGGTCACCGTGCTGCCGATACGCAGTGGCGCTGCAGCCTCAGAGAGTACGTTGGTCAGAATCGTCGGCGCGTTTTCCGGCAACCACGAACACGGTGCCGGAAGCGCCAGCCAGGCACGGATAGGTGCTGGCCCCTGTATGTTCCGACCGTCGATCCCGGCAAGGCACTCGCTGACGGCCTCGCCGAGCAAGAGAATCATCCGACCAAGCAACGACGCAGCCTCTCCCTCTACGCCACTCTCCAATCGAGCCACAGTCACATCCACGACCTCATCGTCGCCAAGCTCAAGTGGGCACAACTGCACCCGCGACAATCCCACGGCACTGGCCGCGAGCGCCAGATCCGCATTGGCCCCCAGCGCCGATACCTGACCTTGTCCAATGATGCAAACCGGGTGCGCCAGCATGGGCTATTCGTTCTGCCAGGCTCTCTCGCCACTCCATTGGACCAGGGAGCGCTGCAGTTTATCTTCTCGGCCGTGGCACTCAATGGCGGCCCGCCAGACAAAGCGCACGAGAGCTCCCTCGGATTCGATGATGACGGTGTCGAGGGTAGGCACCGCGGCCATTTCACGGTCAGAGAACAGCGCCAGCACGCGAAACTCGATACGCGGCACAGCCACTGCCAGGCGACCAAACGGGACCAAGTTGAGGGTTTCGATCAGCTCTCCTGGCTGCAACACCCGGTCCAACCGTTGGTCCGCGGGAGCTTGCCGGCAGAATCGTTCATTGTAATCCAAGGGAAAGAGCGGCGCGCGATTGTCTTGCCATGCCTGATCGTAGGTGCCTGCGTCGCTGGCCCGCGGTTGCCAGCTGCGGTCAATGGGGCCAAACCCCGCCACTGTACCATCAAGAATCCCAGCTTTGGCGGGCTGGTCCATTGGCTCCACGGAGCACGCCGGCTGGCCGACCAGTCCCTCCACGACACGCGCAAATCCGCGACCGACGGGGTTCTTGGCAAAGCACAACGGCGGCTTCGCGCGTGAGCCCTCCGGATCCCATCCCCCATAGCCAACTTCATAGGTTATGGGCATTTGCGTAAACGACGCGGCAGGGCCCGGCACCACACTGGAAAGGCGCCTTTCCCATACCCGCGGCCCGTGCACGCGCAACCCTTTTGTCCGGCCAGCCACTCGCATACCGACGTCGATCGATCGGGCTGGAACGCCGCCGGGAGCATGGGCGATTCCGTGCGCAATAACGTCGGTGGCTGGCCTGCGCAGCACGAAATCCGTATCGTAGCGCAAACTCGATTGCCCAGGCTTGCCAAGATGCTGGGGAGCCATGATGGGCGGCTGTTGTTCACGCGGGCGAATCAGCCGGTTGCGGGAATCGAATCGGAACGTTGCGCGAATTGCCACAACCCATACCTCACGAGCCTCACAGTCGCGCACGAACACGCCATCTACGGCAAACGGAGTCTGATTTTCGACTTCCCACATCGAATACGTTCGCTAGCGGGTCACAATGAACTTGCTACCTTCTCTTCGAAACCACACCGGAAGGACTTGGGCATAGGTGCACGCGTCGTTGTCTTCGGTCACGTAGCGCAAGATGTGCGAGGCGTGGCTTCCATGGGCGAGAAACGTGGTTCGCATACGATCCGTACGGGCCTCGACCAGCCAAGGTTGCCCTTCGTCATCAATCGAGGCCAGTTGACCGCTTCCGTCCTTCCACATGTCCCGGATTCGGTCAAAGCACTGCGACCAGGTCGTTCCTGGGACGAGGAACAGGGCTCGGTCATACTCCCGGCTGCGCTCCGCGAACAGCGTCCGAAGTCGATCGCCGTTCTTGGCTGCCAGCGCCCTCCAAAGCTCCTGATACGACTTCATAAGTCCATCATACATTTGGCGCTCCACCCCGGTCGTGGGAGGCGCCTTCGACCATCCGGCCGGCATGAAGTCACCTTTGAAGAATGCCCAAGTGGGAAGGGGCAGCGGCAAATCGATCGTACGCCGAAGGGCGGGCGAATTGTTGGTGAACGGGGGAGGAAGCGTGTCCACCTCGAGCGGTCCAACCGTGACGTCGCCGAACCGTTGCTCACGGTATCCATCCGCAGAAAGCAGTTGACCGGGTGGACTGGAGGCGCTGGTTGCCTTGCCTGCACTGGCCAGCAGGCCATCGTACACGACGCGGGTTAGAAGTGCGCCGGTGCCGGGTGGGGCCGCGACCTCGCGAACCCTGACCTCGAAATGCAACTTGCTGACGTTGGGCTCATTCGCAGGTCCGAGCAGCAGCAGGACTTCGAATTCGTTCTTGCCACTGCGCACAAACGGGTTGATGACCTGAGTTAGATCAATGGGATCTCCGGTGTTGTCGCGCACCAATTGGCAGCCATTGACGACAATCATCAAACCGCAATCGGACGATTTGACCAACATTTCGACGGCTGGCTTGATAAGAGTGTTCATGCGTCAAGACAATCAGAATATCTTCCAGGTATGAGCCTCAAACAGTACGGCCAGGCAATTCTTCTTTTCTTTTCGGGTCTTCGAGTCCTTGCTGAAGTGCGCTCCGAAGTCCTTGCCCTCGGCCACCTTGGGCGCAGCCTCCGCGGCGGCGCTGCCATACTCGTAGTACAGCAGATAGTAGATGGCGAGGCCGGTGAACTTCAGCTCACCCGAGGTAGCAAAACCATCCTTGCTCTTCTTCGGGATGATGGAGCCGATGATTCCGCAGAATTCAGTCCCGTCTCTACCCTTGGCGCTGATCTCCGCGCAGGCGGACGCCGATACCTTCCACACCCGCACCTCACCATAGGCTCGGCCAACCAACGTGAAACCGACCTTCGCCTCGAGAAGCTTCTGGTCGGGCGAGACTGCGCCGCCCCATTCAAATCCTAGTCCACCGCCGATCTCACCTTCGACGGTCAGACGCAGCTCCAGAATCGCCTTTGCCTTGGGTTTGACTGCGGCTCCGATTTTGGCGACCTTGCCCTTCTTGGCAAGCTCTTCCTTTTCCCTTTCCTTTTTTTCTGCCTCTTCCTTTTCGTCGTCGGCGTCGCCAGCGGCCCACTTCTTGGCCGCAAGCAGGAACTTGGCCAAAACCGCGCCGCCGCCAGGAATGGCGGCCGTGGCCGCGATTCTGATCAGCCACTCCAATAAGTCGGTGCTGATTTCAAATCCAATGAGAGGCGAGAACTTGAAGTGAATCTCGCCCTTTCGATATACAACCGGCGAGGCCTCCTTCTCGACCAACTCCGCGCCGCCGCCAAACGAGACCTTCGGCCACTTGATTTCGACCTTGTCCACGGGTCGGCCGTACAGCTTGGGCGCTCCCTCACGCTTTGTGAATCGTTCCAAATCCTCGAACTTGCCGGCAAACTTGCTTATGAACGATTGTGCGAGGCTGAATGGCCCAGAGCTTAGCGGGCCAAGGTCGTCCTTGTGCGCACCGCGGGCGTTGAATGAGAAATCGATCTTCTTGGTGGAACCACAGTAGACCAACTCGACTGCGGCGCCGATACCAAAGTACCCAGTCGGGTCCAGTTTGTTCGAGGGCTTCTCCCCTTTCGGGACGGATTCCTTTTCGTATTCGTAGCCCATCCACAAATCCCCCTTCCAGGAGAAATTCGGATAGACCCGAATCCACACGGGGGACGTGACGCAGGTAGGCAGTCCGGTGCCTCCGCCACAAGTGAGGACCCGCACCTCGTAGACGTCCATGGGAATGTCCTTGAACGAGAAGACGTAGCGGACCCAGAAGAGCTGGGTGTCGATGAACCCAATTTCCGCGGTGTGCTCGGGGTGGGCCGATCCACGTTGGCCGGTATCCACCATCAACTCGTCGACCAGGCTGCCCCCCGGCTTGGGAAATTGCACCTGCCCCTCACCCTTCTGGTTGACGACATGGTAGTTGCGGTCACGCACCTCGATCCACGGACAGTCACCAGTGGACCCGCTATGGAAGCCGCAGGTGCCGACGAGACCGAATTTGACCGGATCAGGATCCTTGCCTCTGAGAATCTCTAGTGTAGCGCCAGGGGTCTTGAGTCCGTTGATCGCGTACTTGCGAGCGCTGTGGGAACAGGCCATCGTGAACTCGGTCAATGTGCAGGGCTTGGCTGCCTTCTGGACGAAGGGGCTGGAGTTTCTCGACGGATCCTCTGGATGATCCACGGCGGATCCTTCGCCCGATGGCGGTAGCATCGGCGATGACACGAGGACGGGGGTTACCACAACCCCTGCTGCGCACACGGTGTTGCCCTTGTTCATCAACGCCTTGTCGGTCAACCGAACCACCGGCTTGCCTTCGAAGAAGACGTTGGGGGAAAAGGAAATGAACGAGGTCTCCCCGATGAACACGCCGCTGGCCACTCCGCCCAAAGACCCAGCTTCATCGCCGGTACTCTTGGCGAACTTGCTGCTCTGGATGGCCGCAGGCTGCCCATCGAGCGTGATGGTCGTGGTCCCAGCGACCAGATCTGCGCTGACCGCGATGTTGGGATACGGAAGTGGAATTGGGCCCGCGGAACTCGGTGTCTTGCACACGTCCGGGATCGTCGCTGTGCAAATCGCGCCACTGCCCTGATGAACAATGGTCAGACCATTGGCCGACACGGTTGGTGGCATAGCGCTCCCCTCGGATCTCTAGTTGAGCGCGATGTGCCCGCCACGCAGGCGATGGGTCAGCTGGGCCACGGAGGTGATGTTGATGCCCTCAATGCTGATGTTGCCATCGGCGCTGAGGCGAACAAGCGCCTTTCCGCAGCGCAACTCGATCGACTTCTGTGCGGTAATCTTAACGTTTTCGCCGTCCACAACGGCATCCACACTGGCCGGCGATGCTTGAGGCACGGCGATCTCAGTGGGGCGCTTTTTGGGCTTCATTACTACAACCTCGCCCCCGTAGCGTAGGGCATCTTGGCAACGGTGGGCAAGAAGGAACGATGTGCGAACGCGTGCTGACGCGAGAGGGCAGACGCCCTTCCGGCAGCGCGGGCATGACAACGCGTTCCACCCCTGCCACGACCGCCCCACGGCAGATGACGCACGTGCCATGGGTGGCCAGGACGCACACCGCGGTCCTGTGGGGTCTTGCTGGCTCCATGTCGGAGAGCCTCCGTGTTTTTGGGAAGGACATGTCGTTCGCTTGCCCTGTAAGCTAGCCCGGTGGAAGAACCCAAGATTACGACACGCGAGTTGACCGATGACGAGCTCGAGGACCGGCTGGTGGCAGCTCTGCGCGGCCGAAAGGGTCAGGTCACCGAAGCGGACCTGGTGGTTGCGTCGGGGCTAGCCCCACAGCAAGTGGGTCCTGGGTTGCGCCGTCTCCTCGTGCAGTACCGCAGCAACCTGGCGGTCACGGCGGACGGGCAGCTTCTGTACCGATTCGATCCACAGCTTGTGCGACGGGATGCGCGGCCTTGGGCATTTCTCAGGTCGGCACTGCGCGCGGCCTGGCGGGCGTTCGCGCTTTGCTTCAAGGTGCTGACAGGGTTCGTGCTGCTCGTCTACCTTGGCCTCTTCGTGCTGCTCTTGCTGCTGGTTTGCGGGGCGGACGTGCTCACCTTCGCCGACGAGGCTGTAGGCGCACTCAAGAAGCCAGATCGGCTCGGGCGGCTTTGGGGCGCTCTCCGCGGAACCGTCGACTTCGCCTGCAAGGTATTCGCTTTCATCTTCGGCCCTTCCGAAAGAAGGCCGGACGAGTTCGCCGACGAGCGCGAGCTGCTCGCCTTCGTGCGGGCGCGCGAGGGCGTGATCGCGCCGGCGGAGATCATCGCGCAGACCGGCTGGCCGTCGTCGATGGCCGACCAGGAGTCCACACGCCTCGTGGCCCGCTATGGCGGCGATGTCGAGATCGAGAACGGGCAGGTTCTCTACACCTTCGCCGAACTGATGGCCAGCACGCAACCCGACCTCGACACTTGCCCGCCGCCCTGTTGGGAGCGCCTTGAGACGCCGGTAGACCTCACAGGAAACTCAGCGCGCGTTGACTGGGTCATCGCAGGCGTGAACGCGTACGTCTTGCTGGTCGCCACAGTACTGATGCTATTGGGCTTCGCCAACCAACTCGATACGAACCTCAGCGTTCCTTGGCTGGGCCATTGGCTGATCCAGGCGCCGATCTTGTATTCCGTGACAGCGTTTCTCATCTGGGGCCTGCGACGCGAGTGGCTTGCCAGGCCCGAAAACGAACAGCGCGCGCAACGCAACCTGCGCCGACTGCTGCTGCGTGAAGCTTTTCACAATCGCAACCCTGAGCCTGCCGCCTTGGCGGGCGAGCTGGCGAAATCCCTGACGCCCATCACCGCCGCGGCAGTGGAAAAGATGGCCGAGTCCATGGCCATCGAGCTGGGCGCGCGGATCGATCCGGGAGACGATGGGCGCCTGCATTTCTCCTGGCAGTCCTTGCTCGACAGCCAGGCGGCGGCAACCGTCCGCCGCTCTGGCCGACGTGGCCGTGTCCTTGGCGCGGGCCGACCCGAAGTGATCTTCTCGACGGATGCATAGAACCAGCCCGCCAAGGCGTGAAGCTCAACAACCAGCGTGGAGAGGATCGCAGGCTCCGAGACTCGCCGTCGGACAAGCAGGTCGGCTGTTTCCTCTCCTCCGCCTCCGTGCCCTCTGCGCTCTCTGTGAGAAACAGCTAGGAGCCTGTTGCGGATAGCCGGACCGAGCGTGGCGGAGCGCAGCCGGGCCGGATGCAAGGAGCAGCGAAGCGCCGAATACTGGACGTATTCAAGCGAGCGGCGACGCAGCAGACGGCC
>Ga0182021_10005428_pt1 | contig 15099 bp, 14 predicted proteins | sample 612E3MmetaG_FD_120493 | JGI IMG/M metagenome (GOLD analysis project Ga0182021, IMG submission 120493) | Permafrost microbial communities from Stordalen Mire, Sweden - 612E3M metaG (Illumina Assembly) | ecosystem: Environmental > Terrestrial > Soil > Wetlands > Permafrost | place: Sweden... | reverse complement strand
GTGAAGGCCACCACCTTCATATAGTCGCTGGAACCGCCTGCATCCGGACCAGCCCCAGCGGACGCCGTATCTGCTCCAGGCGCTAGAGGGTTCGGACGGACCCGTCATCGCGGCCAGCGACTATATGAAGGTGGTGGCCGGCCAGATCGCGCCGTGGCTGGCGGGGCGCATGGAGACGCTGGGGACCGACGGCTTCGGGCGCAGCGACAATCGCGAGTACCTGCGGCGCCATTTCGAGATCGACGCGGACTCCATCGCCGCCGCCGCGCTGTCACGCCTGGCGCGCGATGGCAAGTTCGACGCCCAAAAGGCGGCCGCCGCCTTCGCCGAACTGGGCGTGGACACCGAAAAGATAGACGCCGCGCGGGCATAGTCCCAACCTCAATGCAAACCGGGCAACGGGTCGCCATCACGGGGATGTTGGTCTCTGGCGCTCTGGCCGTGATCAAGATCGCCGCCGGAATGAGCGGACACTCCACCGCTGTAGTGGCGGACGGGCTGGAATCGGCGGCCGACGTGGTGGCTTCCGGCTTTGTGCTCTTCGGATTGACGCTGGCCGCCAAGCCCGCCGATGAGAATCATCCCTACGGCCATGGCCGGGTGGAGACGCTTACCGGTTTGTTGATCGGCCTCGTGCTGATGGTGGGCGGCGCGTTCATCTCCTGGAATGCGATCCGCCGCGTGGGCCAGCCGCACGAACCGCTGGCCGCGTTCGTGATCTGGCCGCTGGTAATCTCGATCGCCGCCAAGACCGGCCTGGCGAGCTTGAAATTCCACTTCGGCAGGAAGCTAGGGAGCAACGCGCTGAAGGCCGACGCGTGGAACGACGCCACCGATACCGTCTCCGCGTTCGCCGCCCTCATCGCTGTCGGTCTGACCCTGAAGAACAGTCTGCGCTTCTCCGAAGCCGACCGCTACGGCGGGTTCGTGGTGGGGCTGATCGTGGTTTCCGCCGGCATACGGGTGGTGCGCGAGACCACCATGCAGCTCATGGACACCATGCCCGATGCGGAGCTGATCGGGCAGATTCGGGAGGCGGCGTCGGCCGTGCCCGGCGTGCGCGGCGTGGAGAAGTGCTTCGCGCGCAGGACGGGCTTCAAGTATCACGTCGATCTGCACCTGGAGGTGGACCCGGAAATGACGGTGCGGCGGAGCCATCAACTGGCCCACGAGGTGCAATTGCGCATTCGGGAGCGGCTGGACTGGGTGGCGGACGTACTGGTGCACGTGGAGCCGGCGCCGTAAGTGGGAAAGGCTCCGCCCTGCGGTCAACGTGCCATCAGCAATGGCTGTTGCCACGCCTGATCGCCCAGGGGATGGCCGTCGCGCAGGCCGAGTTCGGCGCGATGAAGGAGGTTAACGGTCCAGAAATCGCGCTGCCGAGCCCCGGCGGCCAGGCTGCGCCGCAGCATGCTCCCCCAGGAAAAGAACCGTCGCCGGGCAGCGAGACATTCGCCGCGCAATTGGTCCGGAGTCAGATGGCGCGGCTGGAAAGCCACCGTGTTATAGGCATAGGCCGGGTCGAGCCACCAGCGTTCCTGCAGCAGCCGCCCCTCCTGGGCCAGGCGCCGGTGAAGAGCCGTACCTGGGAATGGCATCAGGTGAGCGAACGCCGCCAGCAGGAATCCATGGTCGATGGTGAACTGCACGGTGCGCTGGAAGTCGTCCGGCGTATCGGCGTCGCATCCGAACACGAACGTGCCGTACACCGGGACATGAAAGCGCCGCAACTCGGCGACGGCGCGCTCGATGCCACCGTGCACCGCGTTGATCGGCTTGCTCATCTCGCGGAGGTTGGCCGGCTGAAGGCTTTCGAATCCGATGAGAAGGCAGCGGCAGCCGCTGCGGACGATGAGATCGAGCAGTTCGGGATCGTGCGCCACGTTGATGCCGGCCTGGCCCACCCAACCCACGCGCAGTGGAATCAGCGCCCGCAGGAACTCTTTCAATCGCTCGGCTTCGCAGGCGAGATTGTCGTCCACGAAGAAAATGAGTTTCGCGCGGTCGCCGCCGGCGGATGTGGCGGCCACCTCCGCCACCACATCGTCCATGGGCCGCTGCGTATAGGTGTTATGAAACGCCGTCTGGACGGCGCAGAATTCGCAGGTCAGCCTGCATCCACGGCCGAATTCGATCAGGCGCACCGGCAGGTATCGCCGGCCGCGAAAAATGCTCCGATCGTAGCGCCAGATTGTGGGGGAAGCGCCGCTATCGGCACGATAAAACTTCGCCATCCGGCCGTGCAGGAAATCGTCCACCAGCAGGGGCCACGTCTGTTCCGCCTCGCCGATGACTACGCTTTCCGCGTAGCCGGCCACTTCATCCGGACAGAGCGTGGCGTGAATTCCGCCCATCGCCACCGGCACGCCGCGCCGCCGGTATTCGCTGGCGATCTGATAGGCGCGGCGCGCGGTGTAGGTTTCCACGCTGATACCCACCAGGCCGGTCGGCTCGTCGAAGGGAATCTTCTCCAACCGGTCGTCGCACAGACGCAGTTCGACCTCGGGTGGCGTCAACGCCGCGAGCGCCGCGGCCCAGAGCGGCTGCATTTGCCACGTACGCAACCCTTGCCTTTCGCCAGAGCGCCGGCCCAGGCAAGGATGGATGAGGGTCACTCGCGGCGTCACGGGCGGCTCCATTCCCGGCACGACGCCTCCTCGAGTTCCGCCGGTACCAGCCAGTGGTGGGGCGCGGGCGCCTCGCCGGGAGCGTCAATCGAGTACGGTTGTGCGAACCGCGGCTCATGATAGAGGCGGCGAACGAAGATGCGGTAGCAGAGGTTGCCGACGAAATTGATGGGGCAGCGAAGGTCCGGCCGGCTGATGCGTTTGACGATTCGCGGCAGGCGGAACGTCTCGCGGTAGGCCCATTTGAAGCCGCGGAACAGTTCGTCCGGCGTCATCTGCGCGGGCTGGATCACGACATGCATCGTGTCGTAATCGTTCCAGTTGAAGCTGATGATGCGCCGCTCCTCCATCAGTCTTTGAAACAGCGGGGTGCCGGGATAGGGCGTGTAGAGCGAATAGCGCGGAATATCGATACCGAGCTCCTGAACGAGCTCCACCGTGGAGGCGAAGACGCTGGCATCGTCGTGGTCGAAGCCGAATACGAAGCAGCCTTGGATGGTGATTCCGCGCCCTTGCAGCATGGCGACAAAGTCCTTGTAACGGAACGCATGGTTGAAATTCTTCCGGATGGAGCGCAGCGTGGTCTGGTCGCCGGATTCGAAGCCGACCAGCAGATAGACGCAGCCGCTGGCCACCATCAGGTCGAGCAACTCCGTGTCTTGCAGGCTGTCGGCCGTTACCAGCCCGCCCCACTTCTTGCGCAGCGGGACCATGGCGGTGAACAGCTCCCTGGCGTACTCGGCATCGTCCACCAGGCTGACGTCGTTGAACGCAATGATGCGGCCCGGAATGGCGCGGATATCGCGCACCACGTCGGCAACCGGCCGCTTCAGGTACTTCGGCCATACCGCGGGCACGGTGCAGAAGTCGCAGGTACGCCGGCAGCCGCGGGTAGCCTGGACGGTGTTGGGCATCATGTAGCCGCCGCTGCGCTGCAGATCGCGGCGCGGCGCGGGGACATCCACCAGGGCGCTGTCGGAGAGCGCGTGCTCCCGATACACGCGCTTCATTCCGTTGCGCCGAAAATCGGCGACCAGCCGCGGCCATGCGGTTTCGCCCCGGCCCACGACGATGCTATCGGCGTGCGCCATGGCCTCGCCCGGCAGGACGGAGACATGCACCCCGCCCAGCACCACCGGTATGCCGCGCTGCCGGTAGTGCCGCGCCAGCTCGTATGCCGCCGGTGCGCAGCCGGTGATGACACTGATGCCGACCAGGTCCGCCGGATAGTCGAGCGGAATCCGGTCCACGCTGCCATCCACCAGTTTCAACTCGATGTCCGGGTCGTCCGGAACCAGCGCCGCCAGCGTGGTGAGGGTCAACGGCGCTTCGCGCATGGAGCGTACGAACGGCCCGATCCGCAGCTTGTGCATGTGCGCGTCCGGCATGATGAGAAGGATTCGCATGGTTCCTCAGGGTTCGATAGCCAGTTCAGCCGGCAGAAACGTTCGCCGGTAATAACGAAAATTCAAGTTCAGGGCCAGGTCAATCAGCGGCAGAGTCGCCGCGCCGGCTACCCGCTTCAGGATGGAGCGAAAGCCATAGGTTTCTTTCCAGGCGTAGTGGAGGCCCGCTTGCAATTGGTCCACCGTCATTCCCGAGGGTTCGAAAACGACGTGCCGGCCGTCGTACCGGCTCCAGTCGTTCGTGAGAATCCGGTTCTGCGCCTGGAGCCGCGACCATGCACTGGTGCCTGGAAACGGCGTGTACGCGGAATATAGAACCAGGTCGATGCGATGGTCGTTGACGAATTCCACCGTGCGTTCAAACACCGCCGGCTGCTCTCCGTCAAAGCCGAACATGAAGCAGCCGAGAATGGCAATGCCCTCGTCGTGGAGCATGCGGCACGTCTGGCCATAGAGCTTGACGTCGTTGCACGTCTTGCCCGCGCCGGCCAGCGAGCCGGCATCGATCGATTCGAACCCGATCACCAGACCGCGGCAGCCGCTAGAGCGCGCCGCCCTTACCCATTGCCGGTCCGCCGCGGACTTCAGCGATGCGCAGGAGAACCACTTGCGGCCGGCCCCCGCCAGCACGGCGAACAGGTTGGCGGCGAATTCCGGGCATTCGGCGGGATTGGCGTCGAGCAGCGCCACCGGCCCAGCGGGCATACTCCGAATATCAGCCGCGATCTGGTCCATGCGCCGCTGAACGTAGCGCCGTTGATGCATGGGCGGGACCACACAAAAGGAACATGAATTGGCGCAGCCGCGGGCGGTTTCGAGAGTATTGGCAATCGCGTACGCCTTCGGGCGCAGCAGGTCGCGGCGGGGCGCCGGAAGGTTGGAGACGAAGGCGTCCTGCCAGTCTGCTTCATAAAGGGGAAGCATGGATCCGCGCGCGAAATCGCGCAGCAACTGAGGCCATGCGACCTCGGCGAATCCCTTCACCACCGCATCGGCGTGCTCACCCGCTTCCTGAGGCATGAAGGTCGGATGGTAGCCACCGAGCACGACCGGAATCTTCATTGACCGCGCCGCGTCCGCGAGCTGGTAGGCGCGCAGGGAGTCGCAGGTCATGGCGCTGATGCCCACCAGATCCGCTCCGCCGAAATCGGCGGGAACCCGGTCGACGGTTTCGTCGATCAGCGTCACCTCGGCATTGAGCTCCGGCGGGACTAGCGCCCCTAGCGTGGTGAGCGTGGTGGGGGCATAAGCGCCCTTGCCGCGCGTCTCGTGCCAGCGCCGGCCGTCGTCGAGCCGCAGTGCACTGGCGTTGATCAGCAGAATTCGCATGGCTCCCGGCTCATCTCTCGCAGCGATCCTTGACGACGCACTGCAACGGCGGCGGCAGCGCAAAGTCGGTCGGATATAGATAGGCGCGCTTCATACCGTGTCGGACCGGGGCGGGCTCTACTTGCGCCAGAGACTTCGGAGCGTAAAGCCGAGCACCACTCCCACTCCCAATGCGGCTAAACCATAAAACACCTTGGTTCGCCTAACGATTTCGGTGATGATGACGTTGTCCATCGGATTGAGCCCGGCGTGTACGCGAAAGATCTTCCACTCTCCGTCCTGGCGCCGCGCGACAACCGTCCATCGCGCCTGGAATACGAAGTCCTGGCCGGCCGACGTGTGGAACGACTCTTCGATGTGTCCGCGCGCGACAGCCAGGTCGCCGAAAAGGTCGGTATGATCCGCCACAACCTTTACGTGATGGCGGCCGCCCTCGCCGGTCTGGTCCCAGACCCTCTTCAGGAAGGCCTGCAGGTCTTCAAACGTCCTGACTTCGTCTCCGGAAACCACCACGCCCGTAAATCCGTCGGCCAGCAATGGCTTGATCTTGTCCGGGTCGCGACTATTGAGCGCATCTTCGTAGGTCGCTCCGATCTTGCGCAAGGCATTGTGGTCGGCTTCATCGGATTGTTGCGATGGCGACATAAGTTCACGTCCTTTCACTGCTGTTTCAAAAGATGGTCCTGGTAGTTCACGCCTAACTTCGTCCGAGCGGGAATCCTTGCTTTTCCCACACTTCTTTCCGTATGAGGTAATTCAGCGCCAGCGTTTCCGCCAGACGCTGCCGGTTGGCCGGCAGCGTCACGCGGCGAAGAACGTTCGCCGGGTGGTAGAAACCGCGCCAGCTTCGCCGGCAGGCGTCCGCCAGATCGCCGGCGGAAAAATGGTTCGGTTCGAACACGACATCGCCCCAACGATATTCCGGCGTGAGCCACCACTGCTCAAACTTCAGACGCCGCTGGGCCTGCATCTCACCATACAGCGGTGTGCCGGGGAATGGAGTCAGCGGGTTGAAAAACGCCAACATAAACTTCTGTTCGCTGGCAAACGTCAGCGTGTCCGGGAACGCCCCGGGTGTGTCGTAATCGTAGCCAAACAGGAAGGACGCGCAGATTCTGATGCCGCTGGCGTGGATCTTCGCGACGGCACTGGCGAACCCTTCCGCGCGGGACCGGGCCGACTTGCCCATCTGCCGCAGACTCTCCTCATTCAGCGACTCAAGTCCGATCAATAGGCCGGCGCACCCGCTGGCCGCGGCCAGTTCCAGCAACTCCTCGTCGAAAGCGAATTCGATGCCCGCCTGCGCCATCCACCGGACCTTCAGCGGAATCAGGGCGCGAAGCAGCTCCTTGGCGCGCGGGACATCGCCAATCAGGTTGTCGTCCACGAACTGGATGATCCCGCGGGGTAGCGCGCGGATCTCGTCCACCACTTCGCCTACGGGACGGCAGTCCTTCCTGCGTCCGAAGTACTCGCTCACCGAGCAGAAGCCGCAGGTATACGGACAGCCGCGTCCGAATTCGACCATATTGTTGCGGAAGTACGGTTTTCCCCGGAAGATGTCGCGGGAATAGCGCAATCCTTGAAGCGACGGCCGCTGCTCCTGACGGTACACGGGCTGCAGCCGGCCGGAGCGCGCATCCGCGAGCAGGCGCGGCCATAAGTCCTCCGCCTGCCCGATCACTACGGTGTCAGAGTGCTGCGCCGCCTCCTCGGGAACGGCGGTCACATGGAATCCGCCGAGCACCACCGGAACCTTACGGCGGCGGAACTCCGCCGCGATTTCGTAGGCCCGCCTGGCGGTGAAGGTCTGCAAGGATATGCCTGCCAGGTCCGCGGGCGCGTCATAGTCCACGGTCTCGATGCGGTCGTCGTAGAAGCGAAGCGCGACATCGTCCGGCGTCAACCCGGCAAGCGCCGCTATGGTCAGCGGCTGCATCTGTATGGCGCGCACTCGACCGCTGATGGAAGGATAGACCAGTGTGACGCGCATCGCCGCCCAACCACTCAATCAGAGTTTAGCACCAGAAACGCTATAATAAACTTGCCTAGGTATGAGTGCAGGCGCCACCGACGTTGCGAGCGGCGAGGCTGACGGGGCCTCGAAGCCCATTCCCAATGCCCAGCCGCTACCTTATTGAACCTGCCACGCCGGAGGACGATGGCGCGCTGCGCGCTCTTCTGCGTTCCGCTTTCATGGATGGGCCGATCCGACTGTCGCTTCAACGGGAACCGGACTTTTTCGTAGGCGCTGAGATCGGGAATCTCGCCACCACGGTGATCGTGGCGCGCGATACATCGACAGGGGCGGTGGTCTCCACGGCCGGGCGAGCGATCCGGCGCGCCTTTATCGACGGCAGCGAGGGCACGTTGGGCTATCTCAGCGCACTGCGAACCCGGGACGATGCAAGGAAGACCGCTCTCCTGGCTCGCGGCTACCGGCACATCAGGCTACAGCACGCCGACGGCCTGGTTCCTTACTATGTCACCACGATCCTGGATGGCAACGAGGAAGCCCGGCGCATCCTGACTTCGGGGCGCGCGGGCCTGCCCGCCTATGTTCCCTACGGTACGCTGCGGACATACATGCTGCCGCTCTATGGACTCCGGCGACGCTTCCGCGGCGGCGGTGTGACTCGCGGCGCCGCGCCAGAGGCGCTGCCCGGCGCGCTCGCGTGCCTGAACCGCTTTAACACCGGATTCCAGTTTGCGCCCATCTATAGGGTGGAGGACTTCGCCGCAGATTCCCGAATGTTACATGGTCTTTCGGCCGGCGATCTCTATCTCTGTTTTCGGGGGCGGGAGGTCGCTGGCACGATGGCGGTGTGGAATCAGAACGGGTTCAAGCAATCGGTGGTTGCTGGATACTCACGCAGTCTGGCGGCAATCCGCCCCGCACTTTCGCTGGCGGCGAGGTTCGGACTGGCGCCGCGACTGCCGCGCAAAGGCCAGTCGCTGCCATGTCTCTACGCAGCCCTTTTGAGCAGCCGCGACTCGGACGTGGCCGTGTTCCAGGACTTACTCGACGCGGTCCTGACGGATTGGACCAATGCGGGGTATGCCTATCTCTTGCTGGGAGTGTGCGACCGGCATCCATTTAGTCCAATTGTAGAGAAACGATCGGTAATGACCATTAGTAGCGGGATCTATGTTGTCTATTGGCCGGATAGTAAGCCCGACCGCCTGCCGTCCACAGACCGGATTCCACATCTCGAGGTGGCGACGCTATAACACGATGAGAACCACGGGATACACGATCGGCGTTGCGGACCTCGAAGCGTCCGACCGCGGGCGTATGTTTCAGTTGCTGAGCGATTCCTACCTCGGTGTGAAGCGCGAGGCGTTCGAACGCGACCTGGCGGCAAAGGAACACGTGATCCTGCTGCGCTCAAGCGAAGGTGAGATCGTCGGATTCTCGACTCAGGTCAGGCTCCGCCTCACCCTGCCGGATCGCACGGTGTTGGCTGTCTTTTCCGGGGACACGATTGTTAGTGAACGGCACCGTGGGTCCTTTGAAACCGCTCGGGAGATATGCCGTTATTTCCGGCGGGCGATATCCGAGTATCCGAAAGAAGAGGTCTACTGGCTGCTCATCTGCAAAGGATGGCGCACCTACCGTGTATTGCGGCTGTTGTTCAGAGATTATTCGCCGCGCGCGGACGCGTCCGATCCGTTGGCGTTTCGCGACGTCGCTGACGCGTTCGGAAACACCAGGTATCCCGGGCTTTACCAGTCTTCCTCGCGGCTCATTGTGTTTCCCGGCGAAGCGCAGCGGATCCGTCCAGGCTCGCCGGAAGCCATCGACCACCGGCGGAGTGATCCCGGTCTGCTGTTTTTTGAAAAGGCGAATCCAGATCACGAGCGGGGCAATGAGTTAGTCTGTGTGGCTCCAATTCGCCAAGACAATTTCACCGCGGCAGCACGCCGCTTCGCGGGATACGGGGAGCGGTAGCGTCCTGAAGACCGTTCTGTCCAACTCGCTGCTTTTTGCCTCCTCCCTGGCGGGGACGATTCAATGGCGGATGGCCACCCCTCGTGCCGGCATCGTGCAGGCGCGCGTCCTTCGGGATACGCTTGGCAGGAATGCCAATACGGCGTTCGGACGCGAGCACGGATTCTCCGGCATACGCACGGTGGGCGATTATAGGGAGCGCGTCCCGGTGCGAGGCTACGCGGAATTCGAACCTTACATAGAGCGCGCGGCCGCGGGCGAACTCCGTGTTCTGACTGCCGACGCAGTGGAATCGTTTGCGCTCTCGAGTGGTTCCTCGGCTGCCAGCAAGCTGATCCCTTACACGCCCTCGCTTCTCGCCGACTTTCGGCGCGGAATCACCCCGTGGCTGGCCGGGCTCTACCTGGAGCACCCTTCGCTCCTGTTCGGCAAGTCCTACTGGCAAGTGTCGCCTGTGGGCGCACCTGGAGGCGTGAGTCCCGGTGGTATCCCTATCGGCTTCGGCGAAGACAGCGAGTACTTCGGGCGATACCGGGGAGCACTGGTGCGGGCGACACTGGCCGTGCCGGAGCGCGTAGCCGGCATCGCGGACGTGGACGCCTTTCGCTTTGAGACGTTGCGTCACTTACTAACATGCCGGAATCTGCGCTTCATCTCCGTGTGGAATCCGTCGTTTCTGACGCTGTTGCTCGCCGAGGTGCGCAATTTGGCGCCGGCGCTGATCCAGCGGATTGGAACCGATGGATCGGTGAAGCGCGCGGGCGAACTGCGGCGCATTTTCGACCAATGCAAGGGCGCCGAATTCACTCACCGCGATAACTGCGGCCGCACACTCGGTGAAGCCGTCTGGCCGAAGCTCCGGGTTATCAGTTGCTGGTCCGACGCTGGGGCGCACGAGGCGGCCTTATGCCTCAAAGCGGCCTTCCCGAGCGTGGTAATCCAGCCGAAAGGACTGATCGCGACGGAAGGAATTATGAGCGTGCCTTGGCGCGCCGTGGGCGCGGCACTAGCCCTCCGCTCGCATTTCTTCGAGTTCCTGGAGGCCGGCTCCGACAACCCGAAGCTCGCTCACGAGCTCGAAACCGGCCGCACTTACTCCATTATCCTGACCACTTCGGGAGGACTGTATCGCTACCGGATCGGCGACCTGGTCGAGGTGACGGGTTGGATCGCTCAGTGCCCGCTGCTGGGGTTCCGCGGCAAGGAGAGCGATGTGTCGGACATGGTGGGAGAGAAACTGAACGGCGTCCATGTCGTCCGCGCCGCCGGGGAGGTGTTTGCGCGCTATGGGTTCCTTCCCGAGTTCTGGATGGTGGCGCCGGAGCGAGGCGAACCAGCGCCGTGGTACGCGCTCTACATACAATCGAGATCGGCCCTGCCGGACGGTTTGGTTTCCGCGCTTGATGCGGCGCTGGGAGAGAACTTCCACTACGCGTACGCCCGGCGGCTTGGCCAACTCGCCATGATGAAGCTATTTCCGATCGATCCCGCATCGGCCCCTGAGACGGACTATATGAGAGCGCAAGTGGCCAGGGGCCGGCGCCTCGGTGGAATCAAATGCCCGCAGTTCGACCGGACCACCGGCTGGAGCGGAGTGTTCAAGAAGGATGTTGGGAACGTTTCATGACCCGACAGGCCCGACACAGCGCGATCTGCCGAAGGGTATACCAATAGCCGGCCAATCCTTGCCGGCGCGCCCGCTTACACAATCACCATCTTGCCCACGCCGTCGGCGTAATGTTCGTTGATGGTGAAGGCATCGGCGACCGCGTGGAGGGGGCGGGTGTGGGTCACCAGGGGGGCAAACCACGCCATGCGGGCGGTGAGCAATTCGAGCGCGGCGTGCGGTTCGTCGTTAGAGCGCCGCACATTGAAGATGGCGAGCTCCTTGCGGCGCATGGGGGAGGTTTCGAAGGGCACCATGGCGTCGGAGTGTATGCCGGTGAGGACCACGCGGCCGGCGCTACGCGCGGAGTGGATGGCGGCATTGGTGGTGCCCTCCTTGGCAGCGCAGTCGATGGCGCAATCCACTCCGCGTTGGGCGGTATCGGCCAGAATCTGGCGGGCACCGTCGATCTGGGCGGGGTCGAGCGCGGCATCGGCGCCCAGGTGCCGCGCCAGTTCCCGGCGACGGGCGACGGGGTCGATGGCCCATATGCGTCCCGCGCCGGCGACTTTGAGACAGGCGATGGTGAGCAGCCCGATGGGTCCGGCGCCGAACACGGCGACGGTTTCGCCGGGTTGGACGGCGGCGAACCGCATGGAGTGCAGGGCCACGGCCAGCGGCTCGACTACGGTGGCCAGTTCCAGGGACATGCCCGGCGGGATGGCCAGCAGGTTCGCCGCCGGCAGATTGACGAACTCACGGAAGAAGCCGGGGTAGCCGGGGTTGCCGAGAAACCGGATGTTGGCGCAGACGTTGCAGCGGCCGGCGCGGCAATACTCGCAGTGGTAACAGTACAGCGCCGGCTCCAGCGCCGCGCGGTCGCCGGGCTGCCAGCCGGTCACGCCGCTCCCCGTCCTGACCACCGTGCCCGCCGGTTCGTGGCCCAGCACCATGGGATATGTGCACGGCGAATCGCCGATGCTGCCTTCGGCGTAGGAATGGAGATCGCTGCCGCAGATGCCGACGGCGCCGACGCGCACCTGGACCTCGCCAGGGCCCGGGTCTTCGATGGATTGTTCCGTCAAATGGAATTGGCGTGGAGAGATAAGTTCGGCTACCAGCACTATAGGGTTCCTACGGCCATTGTAAGATAGGTACGCATGCGGAGTTTTCGCCAGTTCGAAGCCGGACCCGATCCGTTTGGCCGCAAGTTCCAGATCCTCTTCAAGTGGATGCAGACGGCCATCTCGCTACGCCACGCCGACACCGTCGACGTGAAGTTCATCCTGGTGGATGAGAACGGCGGGCGTACGGAAAAGACCATCGCCTTGCCGCACGCCGGCTTGTTGCGCGCGGCCGCGGAAGCCGGCCGCCAGGTGGACGACCCGTGGTGCTCCCGGCTGGGCGCCATGCATCTGCGGCGCCTGGTGGAGACGGGCGAAGACATGGAAAAGGATCTGGTCACGGTGTCCGCGGCGGATATGAAAAGCTACGCGGAGGAACTTCGAGACTCGGAGACATCCGCGGCGCTCTCGGAGTAGCGGAGGGAAGCCAAAGGCCCCGGCCTTTTTCACTGCTTGTATACCACGCCGCCCTTCATGACGAAGTTCACTTTGCGCAATGCCGCAATCTCCTTGGTGGGGTCGCCTTGCACCGCGATCAAGTCGGCCAACATCCCGGCCTTCACCTGCCCGATCTCCATGTGGAGCACCCGTCCCGCCGTGGATGTGGCGGCCTTCAGCGCATCCACCGGCGTCATGCCGTACTCCACCATCGTCTCGATTTCGCGGGCGTTGTCGCCGTGAGCGAACACGCCGACGTCGCTACCGCTGAGGATGGTCACGCCGGCATCGAGCGCGGCCTTGAAACTGGCCCGTTTGCGCTGGATGGCGCGGGGCTCGGGCTGCTGTCCCTTTTTCCAGCCGGCATATTGCGCCGTGGCATCGCCGGCGGCCAGCGTGGGGCAGAGCGCCACGTGACGCTCCGCCATGAGCTGGAAGATTTCGGGCGTGCCTTCGTCGCCGTGCTCGATGGTCTCCGCCCCGCCCAGCACGGCGCGCCGCATGCCCTCGGGCGTGGTGGCATGGACGGAAACCGGGACGCCGGCGCTGGTGGCCGTCTCCACGGCGAGCTTCATTTCCTCCAGCGAAAAGGTGGGGCGGGCGCCCGGACCGGCGCCCCAGCGGTAGTCGCCGTATAGCTTAATCCAATCGGCGCCATGGCCGATCTGGTCGCGCACCACGCGCGTGAGGCTGTCGATGGCGTCGGCCTCTTCGGCGCCCTGCGGCACGCGCCATTCGAGGGCGAATCCTTTGGGCGCGTAACTGCCCGTCGCCACGATGGCGCGCGTGGAGGCGAGAATTCGCGGACCCGGGACGATACCCTGATTCACCGCCTGCTTGAGTTCGACATCGGCGTAACCGGCGCCCTCGGTGCCCAGATCGCGGATCGTCGTGAAGCCCGCCATCAGGGTGGAACGCAGGTGATTCACCGCGCGCGCCACCCGCAGGGCGAGGCCTTCGTGAGCCACCTGATCGTTCCACGGAGTTTCGTCGTAGGGGTGGAGCAGGATGTGCGAGTGGCCTTCCACCAGGCCCGGCAGCAGCGTGGCGCCGGGGAGATCGATCACCTTGGCGCCGGCGGTGTCGATGGACGCCACCGGTCCGGCGGCTTCGATGCGCCCGCCGCGCACCCGCACCGCCCAGGCTTCGTGGAGGGTCTCGCCATCGAAGACGCGCGCGGGCTTGAGCACGGTGGCGTCTTGCGCCGCGGCGGAAAAGGCGAGGATGAGGAACAGGAGGGGACGCATAGTGGGATTATAGGCCGCGCGGCGCGCGTTGGTAAACCGGAAAACGTTCCGTCTGTCCCCGGTTTTATTGGTCGGGTTGTATTGCACCTATTGGCCTTCCACGCCAGCGCTCTAAACCGGGGACAGACGGAACGTTTTCCGGTTTGCTTGCGCTTCCCGAGGCGCTGTGATACTCATGCTTCATGCGACGTAGAGACTTCCTTCCGGCTTTAGCGGCTTCGGCCGCGCTGGCGCAAACACCCCCGCCTCCGATGAAGAAGGGGCGCTTGAAACAATGTGTGACTTCCGGGGTGTTCGCCCGCGGGACCAGCCTGGAAGATGGCTGCAAACTCGCTGCTTCGCTCGGCATCGTCGGCTATGATTTGAAGGGGCCAGCCGACTGGCTGACGCTCCAGAAATGCGGCCTGACCCCGACCATGTATCCGCCGGGTCCGGGCGGCAGCATCTCCGACGCGCTCAATCGCAAGGATCTCCACGAGAAACTGGAACCGCTGATGCATGCGGCCATCGATGAAGCCAATGCCGGCGGCGTGCCCAACATCATCGCCTTCAGCGGCAATCGCAAAGGCATGTCCGATGCCGAAGGCGCCGACAACTGCGTCGCCTTTCTCAACAAGGTTAAGTCCCACCTTGAAGACACCGGCATCACCGTCTGCATGGAGTACCTCAACAGCAAGGTCAACCACAAAGACTACATGTTCGACCACATGGCCTGGGGCGTGGATGTCATGAAGCGCGTCAATTCGCCGCGCGTCAAGATTCTCTACGATATCTATCATGCCCAGATCATGGACGGCGATATCGTGCGCAACATCCGCGACCACATACAGTGGATCGGGCACTTCCACACCGGCGGCAATCCGGGGCGCAAGGAAATCGACGAGACGCAGGAACTCAACTACCGGTTCATCGCCCAGGCCATCGCCGACCTGAATTTCACCGGGTACTTCGGCCACGAATACTCGCCCACGCAGGGACGCGACGCGGTGGCCAGCCTCAAGCAGGCCATCGAGATCTGCACGGTGTAGGGTCGTCTCGCCGCCGGGTGCATCGACAGCCGGTAGCTTGAGTTGTAGAGATATTCCACATGCCGCCAGTCCAAGCCGTGTCCGGCGGACACCTAATAACAATTGGATATTCTCTCGAAATTGGGATAGACTACACCTAAAGAGTGACGCCGGGCCGGTCTCAGCCAGCCCGGCGCGCGCGTTTCAGGGTCACAATTTGGGAGTTTAGGAGTTCATTAAATGAAAAATGGTCGGAACGGGAAGTTTTTGCTTTTTCTGGTAATGGTTCTCGCCGCCAGTCTGTGCTTCGGACAGACTCAGACGGCCCGTCTCCAAGGCACGGTCCATGACGCGTCCGGAGCC
>Ga0182021_10005427_pt1 | contig 15099 bp, 12 predicted proteins | sample 612E3MmetaG_FD_120493 | JGI IMG/M metagenome (GOLD analysis project Ga0182021, IMG submission 120493) | Permafrost microbial communities from Stordalen Mire, Sweden - 612E3M metaG (Illumina Assembly) | ecosystem: Environmental > Terrestrial > Soil > Wetlands > Permafrost | place: Sweden... | reverse complement strand
GCTATGTTTTGCAAGCTCGACGCTGAAGGCGTCTTCCCAAATATGGCGATACACCTGATCCTTGCTCACAGAGATGACAAGCATCTTATTCAGAGATGGAGGTTGAAATGAAGAATCGCTCCATATATCAACAAGTTTGGATGATGCGCAACCAGCCAGCAAGGTAAAAAAGCAACTGAGTATTCCTACAAGGACGAACGACTTAAATTTTTTCATAGTAGCGCCTTTTTATATATTAGTGAGAACGACTTTAAAAGTTTTTTGCTGCAGCATTATCAAATGCGTCATATGCCTTCATGATAGTGAGATCTGTTCCGCAGACTGTCGTGCGATTAATATTGACAAAATCATCTGTCAGTTCTTTTACAATTGGCTTTTGCTTATCTTCGAGCGACCTCTTACCAGGGCCATGATATACGAGAGCTTTCATATTGGCGCAACCTTTATTTTGCCATTTATCTAGACGGACAAATGATGCCTTCATCGTGTCACAGGAAGTATACAACTGATTTCTTGCGATTGTAATCAGCCAAAAGGATGAAAATGTAGTTAATCCTTTTTCGAGAAGATCAGCCTACTCTTCTGGCTCATTGTTTCAAAGCGGTTGCACAAATCTTTCTATTTCTTTCAACAATAAAACCGTTGCCTCCCCACCAAAAGCACCGGCCATATTGATCATTAGTTTGGATAACGTTTCTCGACTTCATCGTACAACTTCATATGCTCACATGATCTCATTGAGTGCGAAGTAATGTGTGATGTCTTCAAGCACTCTTACCGGGGCCATGATACACTAAGACCTTCATAATAATATGTCCAATATTTTTGCATATTAAGTCATCAAATCAAATCCATTGGCATGTTTCACCTAATTGTGGATGGAATTTCCATTAGAAACTAATCCTACCGATGAGCAAGAGATTGTCCACGTTATTACTTCTTTGTAATTTGACTGATATTCGAAAGCCAGATTATCGCATCTTCAAAAACCGTGAATGCCCTGACTTTGAAGCCCTGGTTTTGGGCGGCATTTTCAAAGAACTTCGCCTGGTCAAAGTCCTCATCAGAACGGGCAAGAACTGCCGTTTTCCTTTGGAAGGTTTCGCCGTATTTTGCAAGCTTGGATGCAAGTTCGTATATGTCGGCTGACGACAACCGGGATTTCACATCTCGAAGGTCGATGAGTATCGTATAATCTCGAAGATTGGTAGCAGTACTAGCGATTTCTGCGAGTCCCTGCTTGCTGGCATCCATATCAAGATCCCCCGTTGGGGTGCTTTTTATAAAATCCCCGGCTTTAATGATCTGAAGTTTGAGGTTCGATTGAGATCGTTCGGAGAGAATATGCTCAACGGACTTCAAGAGATCGTCAGGGTTGTATGGTTTTGTGATATGCTCCCCCCCCTCAGGAGTTTCATTCCTGATTATATTTGCAACTCCTACGGTACCATTTATTACCATCACCTTGCTATCTATATGGTTCTTTTCGAGAAACTCTAGGACTCGGAAACCACCTTTGTCAGGATAAGTAATGTCGAGCAATATCAAGTCGAATTTCTCGTTTGCAAGCAGGGGGAGAGCACTCGTACAATCAGCCGCTTCGACGACACATGACTTCAAAATCACTTGAGTAGAATCTCTCCGGTGCTTGTCGTCATCAATGAGCAATATTTTCGCAGCCATAATACCTCCAGAACTTTTTTTAAACGGATTGAGACTTTATTTATATTATTTTTTTTCTTTTCCTGACAATCAAAACTACTTCCCGGGCACTCTTACTAGCGACAAGAGACATTAGGGTTTTCATAATTGTCCTTTATTTGAATAATCGCTTCGTATTCCACGACGAATCTCCTTTACATGCATTGACCGTGTTTTGTCTCAATTATCTTTGTGATACCATTGTGCTGGTGACCGTATATCTAACAGGAACCCGACGGTGATGACAGTGAAGTTACTTTTCAGGTCACCTCTGCCCGGGATTGCTTTAAAATCATAATTCAGAAAGACGTAGCGAAAGTCACCGGTCAATAAGAGGTATGTAGTTATGGGAAATTCCAAGCCACCGCCAAAATGCCAGCCGACTTTCTGTACGGTCTCGTCGGTAAACAACGGCAACCTATTCTGGTCATAATGGAACGTTACGTGGTACCAGCCGAAGCCCATAGCCCCGTATACAATGGGGAGTGGATAAATCAGGCCGGTTACCATCACCGGCCAGCTGCGAACCGTCAAGGCACCGTTCGCATATTTTTCCTGACGATTGTTGATGGAAGCTTCGACACCAATAACTGACATAAATTTCAAACGCATGGCTACTCCACCCGTATAGGTTCCATCGTCGGCATCCTGGGCTTTATAATAACCAAGCTGGGGGCCTAGATTTATGCTCTGTGCATTCACTTGAGAAACCAGCAATGCGGTTAGACCCATGATCAGAAAAACTTTCTTCCACATAAGAATAGATCCTATTCACACATACACTCTAAGCATGATACGATATGGGTTCTACTTAACGACAACTTCAAAAAGGACTCGCATGTTGGCATGTGCTTCCTTTGTATTAATATCACCAGGTGCCACTTCATACAATGCCGGTTTTGTTCTGCCATATCCGATCACAGTGATTCTCTCCTGCGCAATACCTTTTTCGATTAAATAATCCCTGACGGTATTTGCTCTTTGTTCGCTTAATTTCTGATTGATTTCTTCTGTGCCTTCAGCAGAAGTATATCCTGCCATGCGTACGTTTATTTTGGGATTTTCCTTCAAAGCCTGCACATCCATATCCAGCAACGTCTTCGCGTCCTGGCTAAGTGTAGATTTATCGTAATCGAAATGCGTGTCTCCGAAGACGACTACCTTCTCATCGGCTTTTGGATCAAGCACAAAGATCATAACTTTCGGCTCAGACACTTTCTGTTCGGATAGCCGCACTTGAGGATTTTTCTTGAATAGCATCATCAACAGCACCAGCACGATAAGACACAAAATTCCCACGATTGAAGACAGTATATTCTTTATCTGTTTATTGCGTTTTGCTCTGGATTTGTTTCCCAGTTGCTTTTCAGCCTCAAGCCAATCAACAAAATCATTACCATCCTTAAAGCCATGTTCCTTGTAGAGCTCATATGCTTTATTTTTTATTTCCTTATCTTCTTCGTCCAAATCTTTCTGTATCATTTTATCACCTCTTTCTTGAAATAATAAATTGCCGTCCCACCCATTACGTCGTGCGTTCCCCTCGCAATCGGCTTTATTCACATATCCTTCTGTCGTTGCTCCAACAATATTACCGTTCGGGGCAGTGCGTCTCCAACGCCATTTATTTTCGTGGTCTTTGTAGAATTCCCATTTATCGTTCAAATCTTTCTGTTCCATTTTATTACCTCTTTCTTGAAAATATAAATTGCCGCAGAGTATCTTCTGCCGCCGGTCCCTCCGGAGGAACTCTGATCTATCCCGTATCTATATATCCTGCTTTTGTCAGAATGTATACGGAGAAGGCTGACGATTAATCCCTCCATCCGTTACGACGTGCATTCCCCTCACAATCACCTTTATTCGAATAACCTTCTGTCGACACTCCAACAATATTGCCATTTGGGGCAGTGCGTCTCCAACGCCATTTATTTTCGTGGTCTTTGTAGAATTCCCATTTATCGTTTATATTTTATGTAACTTTTCTTTTTTGATTAAAATCATTCATTGAAATAATGGACACTATGCCAACAATATCGAGAAGTATTCAATTCATATGTGTTCAACAAATTTTATAAATAGCGGATCTACTATGATGGACTAGACAAATTAAAAGTAATATCTCCCACCAATAGCAGCGTCAAGAACAAAACCAGTTGACTGTGTAAGCTGGAACGACGGAGCCAACTCAAGAAATAAATCAATGGGTATTTGGTGCGGCATCCAAGCAATCCCGAATACGCTGCGAAGAGCGAACAAACTTCCATTTCCACTGCCTATGAACCATCCACCGATTCCGTAGTATAATGGAAATCGGTCCGTCGAGTGAATAACATTCCATCCATGCCAGAGGTAATCTGCATGAACATGAATTCGGTGGTCAGAATTATTACGATTTCCAATGACTGACCAGCCAAGGCCAAAATCGAATGCATTATAATTCGATTTCCATAATTTCGCGCTGAAGCCAATTGGTTCGCCGATCATCACTCCGAGTCCGAGTGAACGCTCTTGTGCGTAGGAGTTTTGAACGACTAACAATAGGCAAAATACAATAACTGCAAGGCTAAAATGTTTCATTGAGAGATTACTTTTTTGTTATAACATTCTTTGAGCTAATCACTTACGTTTCACATGACTTGAATAACACCAAACGGCTTGTGACCAATGCCCAAAAACTTCAACCTCCCCAAATCCCTAGAGGGAAAAGGGGAGGTGAATAGAGCAATTTCTAACCGTAATCTGTAAAGTTGGGCTGTCTCTATAACTTCAGCTAATCACTAGCAATCGTTACGTATTTTTCCCGTTTTACATTCACGGTTTATTTCTCAACATAAAATTCCATGCGTCGATTCTCTGCCCTGCCTGCTTCCGTTTCGTTTGTAGCAACAGGTTCGTTCATACCTCTTCCGACAGTTCTCATTCGGTTCGATGCGATACCTTTTTTGACAAGCCAGTTTTTTACTGTCTGCGCTCGCTTCAAAGAGAGACTCTGATTAAATTTCTGGCCCCCTACATTGTCCGTATACCCGGTAATTACTACTCGCACATCGGGATTCGCCACCATCGCTTTGTGTGCCCTCCAGAGTATTATCTCAGAATCTTTCGTCAATGTCGCTTTATTGAACTCAAAATTAACACCTCTCAGAACGACGGTCTTGCCTTTGACAAGAACAATAACTGTATCATTACTCTTCTGTGCCGCCAACCGACGCGCTTCTGCATCTGCCGCTTCCTTTACTCGTTTCGCTTCTGCATCGGACGCTTCCTTTACACGCTGCGCCTCTGCATCGGTTGCTGCCTTGACACGCTGTGCCTCTGCATCGGCATCAGCTTGCTGCTTCACCCGCTGTGCATCGGCTGCAGCCTTCACACGTTGCGTCTCTGCATCGGTCGCTGCTTTTACTCGCTGCGCCTCTGCATCGGCATCGGCCTGCTGCTTCACCCGGCGTGCTTCTGCATCTGCAAGCTCTTTCTTTTGCGACTCCGCTGCTTCGTCGTTGCCACCTATCGTAAACGCAAGTCCGACAGAAAAAACATACCATCCGTCATTTTTCCCGTTGGTAAGAAAATTATTATCATTCATACGCGTCCGTCCGTCTAATTGATCGGAAAGGGATAAATTATATCCACCACTAACCTGAAGCAGCATTCCGCTGGAGATCATGGTTTGGGCGCCGAGACCGAATGGTATATACGATAACAAATCCGAGTTGGTGATATTGAGTGTTTTCGATAGACCGAAACCACCATAGACGTACGGATTCACATTCTCCAAAGAAAAAGGGATCACCATTAATCGGAAATCGGCCGTGAGGAGCTGTGCACTATAAATATTAGGAGCATTGAAGTCGGCGTATCCAAGACCTACTTGGCCCAACAACGCTGGCACGAATTCCAATTGAAAGAATCCGCGCGCCTGATATCCCCATTTGTCACTATTGGTATTATCTCCTAAGGCGCCGCCTAGCGAAACACCCCAGGCTTGCCTAGCGACCTTGAATTGTGCCTGGGCGTTGTTCAATACACAGAACATTACGACCAGCAGTGTACACAAGATAAAACGTTTCATATGATATCTCCTTGTTTGGTTAATATGTTTTAGTGAGTACTGCATTGTAAAGCAAATTACTTTCATTGCTTTAATTTTTAGATCCAATAGCTGTATCCTTAATATACCTCTCAGAAAAACTGCTCGAACGGCAATCACCTTGTCCATTTTTCCATAAATTTTGAATTAATCGTATGCAGTTTTCGATTAAAATCAAGGGAGGAACCTTTCGCTGCAAGAATCAAAGATTGGTGCTTAAACTCATTGGCCGCAATCGTAAATCTTGATACGGTGTCTTCAATAATCTTATCGTTCTGAAGAAGTAGATGGAGGTTGTCACTACGTTCATTTAATTGCGTCGCCTGCATTTCCATCTTGCTCACACGTAATGAAATCTGACTCACCTGCTGCCGCAGAAAGTTGTTTTCTGATGCGAGTGTACTTGCCGGACGATACCCGAGGGCAAAACCAACTGAATGACTCAGTTTCGTGATACAAAAAGGGATGACGAACCCGATGATTATCCCGACCATTGCAAACTTTGTTTTGATCCACTTTGCTTCTACGAATGTGAATAATTTACTTGAGTTAGAATACAGCTTCATCGTACCCTCCACTCTTCAACACACGGACTAGTTCACTTCGTCCGCTGTGAGCAATCAAATGCACTACGTTTTGTTCTTGCTGTCTCTTCACAAGCACCAGATCGAAAGAGCTGTCCGACATGTTTTGCTTCTTATATGTGCGCCCCTTAAACAAAAATAGCTCCATCGGGTTCTTCCATAACGTAGCCTGGTGAACGCTCGGTATTCTTCGACGTGCGATAGATTCTGAGAATTGCTGCTGCACATCCGACGAAGAAGAAACTAAACATCGCTGCGAATATCTTCTTATGGTTGATTGATTCCTTCATTGCTCAATGCCTCTTTTTCTATTTTGTCTACTATCTCTGGTTTTTCAGATAGTGATATTGATTGTTTTTGGGTTCTTTTTTAACTGTCCTAGAAACTGAATAAAATACCTACTGTAAATAGAATCGAATGAATATTCCGTTCATTTGAAATGAAATGTTTATCATCGCCTGCAACATACAGTGGATCGCGACTATCATTTAAAGCAAGATAGGAATCAATACGTTGGTTGCTTCCCGCATTGACATCTCCCCATTTTTTGCCGGAAAGATTCATAACGTTATATGAGATGTTGATGTCGAGCGCCATATCAGAGCCGATACTCACTTCCGTCCCCACCGAGAATCCTATGCCAAATCGCGTTGCACCATCCATACTATACGTTGCGCTCGGAACTCTTGAGACTCCTTGAAACGTCGTCTTCCCGCTGAATCTATTCAATGCGAGGTCAACGCCGATGTACAAAGGAACAGGAAATACAGGGAGATTCAAACGATATTCAGGTCCAACTTTCAGCGATAGGATTGTTTGCGATAGTTCCACTTCTCCCTGTCCTGGTTCAGAATTTCCAGTGTTACTTAACGATGAGTAATCAATTTCACCGGTAAGATTCCATCCGGATAAACCGACCTTCGCCTTTCCATGAATATTTGGTCCACTGCTGAGACCATAATGAGAACCGTTATAGAATTCGGAAGTCGAGCCGCTGAAATCCGATGTTGGAATCATTGTACCAATACCAACACCGAATTTTAAAATTACTTGCGCTCTCGAAGGTGTCATCATCAAAGCTATAAGTGCAAGAAGTGCAACCAAAAATGGGAACGACCAAATAACAAGTTTCATTACCTCCTCAGTGAAATTACTATGACAGTGAACGAATTGACTAGTTTCTTTATTGTTTCAGTTGTGCGGTTTGCAATGATAGAACTCGTGATTTGTACAAAAGCCTAAACATTTTTAAAATTACACAACTTATACTTAAGCAGATGACAATTAAAATATGTACGCGTTAAAACGGATACGCTTTGCTACTTAAACACCTCGGAGTTTGCTCCGGGGTGTTTAATCGGTTTTTCTAGATTCCCGATAGCGCCTGGGAATGATTTTTCTTTATTTGTCATGCCCACGGATTTTAGATGAGCATCTATTAAACGCGGATCAGAATAAAAATTACTTCATGAGAATCAACTTCTTCGTCGAAACGAAAGATCCGGTTTCTAAACGGTAAAAGTACACACCGCTCGAGAGACTGAGTGTTCCCGTATTAGCATTGAACGGCACAGTGTAGCTGCCGGCTTCCTGGCGCCCGTTAACGAGTGTAGCAACCTCTATACCAAGTAAATTGTAGATCTTGAGGGAAACCTGAGTAGCCTTCTCAAGACTATATTCAATCTTCGTCGTCGGATTGAATGGATTCGGATAGTTTTGGTTCAATGCAACAACCTTTGGCACAGCAATCGTTATTTCCGCTTCGATGGAGTATTTATACGTTCCATCATTATCAATTTGTTTTAAACGATACGCGTATGTTCCCGATGAAACACTTGCATCCGTGTACAAATAATTGTGCGCTGCATTACTCGTTCCGTTTCCTTCCGCAAATCCAATCTTCCTCCAACTATTTACTGTTGACGATTGACTATTGATCAACCGCCGTTCAACGTCGAAACCGTAGTTATTGACTTCCGTTGCTGTTGACCAGTGAAGTTCTGCATTCATACGATTTGCCGTTGCTGTAAACGATACCATTTCCACAGGAAGCACTGTCGTACTATTTAATGAAACCGTGCCAGCCGCGTCAACCGCTCCGGCTAACAATCGGCCGGTCACCGCTGCGCCATTACCCGCCGAGATGGATTTATTAGCCAGTAGGTTTCCGCTAAAAGTAGAGTTCGTTGCTAGAGTCACGTCAGTACCACCGACCTGCCAATAGATGGTGTGCCACTGAGCACCGTTGGTAAGAACCACGTTACCATTATTAGTTAGTGTGCCACTTATCTGGAAGATGTAAACGCCTGCCCCGTTGAGAGTGAGGGTACCATTTATAGTAGCGTTGCCCCCTATTTTATAGACACCCGGAGTTTGGCTTGTACCACCTAATTCGAACGCACCTCCGTTTAGAAGAGTAAAATCTGTTCGTCCGGCAGCGTCGAGATATGCGGTGTTCAAATCAGTATGGGCTGCCGTAACTTGAGTGGTTCCCTCGTATTTCAAACCGCTTGTCGTTATGAGAGCCGCTACAGTTGAAGTTGCCGTTCCGGCATTTCCTTTAATGCTGCCAGTACCGGTAACCCCCGCGGCGGACAGAACACCAAAGCTCGCGGAAGTTCCAAGGTTTAGAGACAGCGGAAGCACCACCGTCTTGGTGATGGTGTTCTGTTGTAATGTGACATTTGCAGTTGCTGCCAACGCTCTACCATCCAGTGTTGCACCGGTTGCCATCGTGACTTGTGAATGAGCCATGATAGTTCCCTTTACTACATCGGTCGTGCCAATAGTCGCTGCAGTGCCCGTCACCCAAAAGACGTTGGATGCCTTGGCGTCCCCGGCGAGTATGACCTGGATACCACCATTGGGAATGCTGAGATCGGTTGCTACCTGGAAAATCCAGATATCAGTAACGCTGCCCGTAAGAGTGACACTTCCCGTTATCAAACAAGTGCCCGTGAATTTATAGAGGCCGCCGGGAAGAGTTAACCCGCTGAGATCCCCTGATCCTGGATTCAAAAAAGTACCGGTAGGTGTTGGTGTTCGTCCAGCAGCGTCGACGGACGCCGTACCTAAGTCGAGCTGGGCCTGGTCTACCAAAGCCTTGTTTATCTGCACAGGTGCAGGACCAGCACTTACCGCATACATCCCCCCGGTGACTTCAGTTAACCCAAAACCAGAGTAAAAAGTGCCTGCGGCCGGACTCAATCCGAGATCCCCTGTAATAGCGGAAGTCGGAACGTCGGTCACTGCCGAGTAGGCAAGAATCGCAAACCTTCCGAGTGTCAGAAGATTTACCGGTGATGGACCTGTTATAAAAGTCTGTGCTGCTGAATAAGCACTTGTTCCATCAGCATTCTTTGCACTCACATGCCAGTAATAGGTTTTTTCATAATACAAACCTGTTATCTGTTTCGAGGTGCCTGTGAGCGTCAGGTCGTTATACACCGTAGTGCTAAAATCGCTAATTGTCGAAACCTGCAACTGATAGGAAGTAGCACCCACCGAAGCATTCCAAGTCAATGTCGGAGCCAGTTGCTGATTCTCCGCCGCGGCAACAGGCGTTACTAACACCGGCGGATTTGGCGTTACGGAAAACGCGACTGCATGCACCATTAAGACAATCGCTAATGTCAGACCGAAAAAACGTGCCCATCGGTCTAAGATACCTTTTGTATGCGTTGTATATGAAGTCTTCATGAGACTCTCCTTGAAATTAGTGAAAATGAGCAAGATCTTTTAAATTTGAATCATCCCTCTCTTGAGAACGAGGGTTCAATGTTCAGCCATTGAATAATGAATTCATCCATCGTCGACTTCAGTTGGGAACGATATCGATTATGACTGTTCTATTATAGAACCGTTCTTCCGGGAAGAAATTGTCAAACGGTGCAAATTGGAGATTTTCACCACATGCAAATGTTTCAAATGTAATCCCTTTCTTCCCGATGTTCGCGATTGCGCGTTCAATAATTGTCCGTGCATCCTGAACCCGTTGACTGGACAAACTATCGTTTTCCGCTTCCTCTCCAATAATATCTGTATGACCGTGGATAATAACGAGACCACTGTCCGGAATGAGCGGTGTAACAACCTCTTTAAGAAACTGTTCGTAGCTTGCGATCGTCTTCGATTTGTCGAAGTCAAAGAGAATGCTGAACCGTACTGATTCTTTTTTCGGTTCGTCTCTGCGGATCAGGTAGACCGCACTTTCCTTCCTTACAGATTTCCCGCCTTTCGTTTCTCCCAGCATCACGAATTTATAATCGCCCTGGGAACGATCACCCAGGATGGTATTCCCAGAAATGCTTTCCTGGTCTCGTGTGGATGGCCCGAATCGTTGAACCTTTCCTTGGCCATCTGTGATTTCCAACGACCACGATTTGAGCACATCCCTTGCCCCAACAACATAGAAAATAACATGGCTATCCAGAGGGTCCTGCACTTCTGTAACGAATTGCACTGGTTTCAGCATGTAGTGAGGACCACCCCCAACCTGCATCATCAACTCCGGTGAACTACTCTCGATATCAACCCGACGATCTCCAGCCCGGAGAAGAGCAAGTTCTTTTGTACCACCGGGTGTTTCTGATGGTATGCGCGGTTTATCTCGTCCTTCAGTTGTTATCCTCGAACCATCTATTCCAAATATATCCACGAGATACTTCTTGATCGTTTCCGCCCTTGCTTTGCCGAACTCTGGTTCTTTCTCTGATGCTCCACTAAGCGAAATGAGCGTCCTGGGACTTCTTTTCATACGATCACCGAGAATATTCAGGATGTTATAATACACGGTCATCTGTCGGAGTGAACGTAAAGCCCTGCTTTTCGGTTGAACTTCCTGCAATTGTTCCTCCTTGAAACTTGCCGCCTGACCTTTCGTCAACGTAATATATCGATTTGGTATCTTAGCCGATCCCGCCTCGAAAAACACATAATTGCAAAGCGGAAACGTTTCCCTTACCCTGTGCTGAGCCGGTACGGCTTTAGGCGCTCGAACCGAAAACTGGACTTCGCGCTCGACGACCCCCTCTCTGCAGTCGCGCATAAAAATGACAAAGAGTAAAGCAACGGCCAATCCAACTGAAAGTGGGATGCCAAAGAAATAGGTCCATTTGCTTAAAGGAGTTGTTGGTTTCCTTCTCATGATTTCTATAATCTTGATTCTCATAACAGCTTTCTTATAGTTGGAATGCTGAATTCATCTGCGCACGACTTCAATCGGGAAGGATATCAATGATGACCGATCTGTTATAGGACCGTTCCTCCGGGAAGAAATTATCAAACGATGCATATTGTGGATTTGCACCAAACGCAAACGTTTCATATGTGATCCCTTTCTTACTGCTGTTCGCAACTGCCTGCTCAATAATACTCTGTGCATCCTGAGCTCGTTCAAGGGACAAGTTTTCGTTATACTCTTCCTCTCCTATGATATCTGTATAACCTTGGATAATAACGAGACCGCTATCCGGAATGAGTGGTGTGACAACATCGGTGAGAAACTTTTCGTAACTCGCGATGGTTTTCGATTTGTCGAAGTCAAAAAGAATCCTGAAGCGCACTACATCTCTCAACGGTACGTCTCTGCGGACCAGGTGGACCGCACTTTGCTTCTTCACAAATTTTCCGCCTTTCGTTTGTCCCAACATCACAACCTTGTAGTCACCCTGGGAACGATTACCAAGAATGGTGTTCCCGGAAATGCTTTCCTGGTCTCGTGTGAATGGCCCGAGATGCTGAACCTTTCCTTTATCATCTGTGATTTCCAACGACCACGATGCGAGCACTTCCTTTGCTCCAACCACATAGAAAATAATATGGCTGTCCAGAGGATCTTCCACCTCTGTAATGATTTGTACCGGCTTCAGCATGTAGTGGGAACCGCCCCCAACCTGTATCAACAACTCAGGCGAATCACTCTCGATATCAACCCGACGATCTCCAGCCTGAAGAAGAGCAAGTTCTTTTGTACCACCGGGTGTTTCAGATGGTATGGTCGGTTTATCTCGTCCTTCAGTTGTTATCCTTGATCCTTCAATTCCGAATATTTCTACGAGATAACTCTTGATCGTTTCTGCTCTTTCTTTGCCGTACTCTGGTCCTTTCTCTGGAGACGCTCCAGTAAGCGAAAGGTTTGTCCCGGGATTTCGTTTCAGACGATCACCCATGATATTCAGGATGTTATAATAGATGTTCATCTGACGAAATGACCGACCCGCAGTACTTTTCGGTGGAACCTCCTGCAGTTGTTCCTCCTTGAAACTTGCCGCCTGCGCTTTCGTCAGCACAATATATCGACTCGGTATTGCAGAGGATCCTTCCTCGAAGTACACGTAATTGCGAAGCGGGAACGTTTCCCTTACCCTGCGTTTAACAGGTACGGCCTTTGGCGCTCGAACCGAAAACTGAATGTCACGCTCGATGACCGTAGCCGCGAACCGATGAATGACTTTCCCCCTTCCATACTTGATCCCAACACCCACCCGTATGGTCGACACTGCCCAGGTTTCCGTCGCGCGTGGATCCTGACCAAAATAGGGTTGGTACGAAATAAATGGTGAAATATCGACTTGGTTTTTATCGTTCGGAGAGTTCGCGAGTGGAATATCGTAGCCAATACCGATTTGCGCCGAGTAGACTGTTCCATTCATATCACTAAACTCGGCTTTGGAGGTGAACTTGGTTCCCTGCGTAAAGATAAATGATTTTTCATCTTTCATGGATGATTTTGGCATGTTGAGAGCCCAATTGAAAGCGACTCGGGGACCACCAAAAATGTAAAAGTTTTCGTAATCTGAGAAAGGAGCAATCCGTAAGCTCGGTTCGATGGTAATATAACTTATCGTTGTAGATAAGTCTGACAACTCACCGCATGGACAAGGAGTCTCGTTGAACGATCCACGCCGGTCATCATATCCCACCTGCAGTATGCCACCCCACGTAGGATCGTGGCGATATTCCACCAAGCCGGCCAGATACCAACCACCTCCAAAACCTTTATGAAAAGCAGCCGGAGTCGTTAACTCGGGATTCAGTCTTTGAGTCGTTCCGTCATAAAAGTTCAAATTTACAGCTCCAGCTCCGCCAAACCACCACTTTGGCTGTGCCCTTTGAGTTTCCTGCGCAAGAAAAGTTGCGTGGATACACATCAGTATCAAAGAACTGATGAGAATTCTTTTGAGCCAAAAGCTCATGAGCCTCTGACTTCGGTTAACCGTGCGATATAGATACATACGTACCTCCTTATTAAAAGTGGTTTTGTTTCTCATATTTAGCTCAATTACAAGTTCACTTATGAACGATCTTAATGTCCTTCATCTTCATTATCAAAATTATGTCCATCTCCGTTATTCACACCGAAGCTCAACCCGCCAGACAAATGCCTGGCGGGCAGATTCCATACCTTATATCTTATCGCTTATCGACAATATTGGCATCCAACGTAACTGCTGCAATCCGTGTCAACACTCTGCCATTCAATGTCGCACCGGTAGTTAATGTGATTGCTTGATCAGCCAGGATATTTCCATAGAAGATAGAGTTCGTTCCAAGTGTTGCAGAAGTACCGACTGACCAATAGACATTTTTCCAATTTGCGCCGTGGGCCAGAACAATACTGGTGCCGGCATCCGTGATGAGTGTCGATCCCATCTGGAATACCCAGACGGCATTCGCGTCGCCTTGAGCATCAAGAGTCAAAATCGCGTTCGATCCTGTTCCTGATATCCCAGACGATGTCGAGTTAACATAGAGACCTGGGGTGAAAGTCAAACCGCCCAATTGTCCTGGCAATGAGATGGCATTTAATGACCTTCCTTGAGCATCATTATAAGCAGTAGTCAAATCGGTTTTCGCCGTGCCTACTGTAGGATCAGCCGTCGGATAAAGCGTTCCAGTCACATTTCCCGCAAGAAGCCCAACAATTGTGGCTGTAGGGAACGATCCGACATCACCGTAAATATGAGTAGTAACACCGGTGTTGGAAACTCCAGCGCCAGCTAGAACAGCAAAGTTACCTGCAGACAATAGATCGACAGGTGCCGGACCAGCCCCAAAGATTGCTGAGATCGTGTGATTTGCTGTAACGTTGGGGAACGTGTAGCTGGGCACAGCACCGACCGATGAGCCATCGACTAATACATCGGCAATATGGAAGGTTGTATTAGTCGGTGTGATGGTGAAAGATTGATTGGCTCCGGGGTTCACTGAGACACTGCCCGATGGTGTAATCGTTCCATTTGCACCAGCACTGGCGGTGATGGTAAATGCGTTAGTTGCGAATTTCGCTATTAATATTCGGTTAGCATTTATTGTAAATGTATAGATTGAATTTGTCGATACGATAGTTACACCCTCCGTCCAGTTCGTAAATGAATATCCACTGTTCGGTGTGGCGGTTACTGTTACTGAAGCACCTGAATAAAATGTACCGCTTCCATTTATAAATCCGACTCCACCAGTCGTTCCACCTGCCGGTGGATTGGATGATAACGATACGGTATACTGCGGTATAGCATTAAAGTTTGCTACTAATGTTCGGCTAGCATTTATTGTAAATGTATAAGTTGCATTTGCAGATACAACTGTTACACCCTCTGTCCAGCTCGTAAATGTATATCCAGTGCCCGGTGTGGCGGTTACTGTTACTGAAGCACCTGAATAAAATGTACCGCTTCCATTTATAAATCCGACTCCACCAGTCGTTCCACCTGCCGGTGGATT
>Ga0182021_10005426_pt1 | contig 15099 bp, 9 predicted proteins | sample 612E3MmetaG_FD_120493 | JGI IMG/M metagenome (GOLD analysis project Ga0182021, IMG submission 120493) | Permafrost microbial communities from Stordalen Mire, Sweden - 612E3M metaG (Illumina Assembly) | ecosystem: Environmental > Terrestrial > Soil > Wetlands > Permafrost | place: Sweden... | reverse complement strand
CTGTACGAATTACTACACCGGTTTGATGGTCGAATACATCTCCCGGGCCTCCCACGGCATCCTCAAGATGCAGGCCAAGGACAGCGCCGGCCGCCTGATGGCCGACCTGAAGGAGGCCATCGTCGACGGCGACCCGATCCGGCCCGGCGTGCAGCCGATCAAGGAGTGGGTGGCCCTGGCCGAGACCTTGAAGGGATTCCCCGACCTCGACGGGAACGGGATCCCGGATATCCCGCTTCGATACGCCAAGCCGGAAGGCCGTTTCGCTTCCGTGCCGTCCTGGAATCCGATCTCTCTTTTGGCCGGCGCCGGGCTTCTGACCTACGGCGCCCTGGTCCTGATCATCCTTGTCATCGCCCTGGCGGTGATTCTCGTTCGCCGGTGGATCCGCCGTCGCCGGAAGCATAATCTCGGTTGAAGTCGGGGGGCCGTCCCCCGAAACGAAGGAGCAGGTCCATGCCGAAATCGGTCCGCGCCTTGATCGGACTCGCTTTGATGGGAGCTCTCGCCGCGGGTGCATCGGCCCAGACGGGAGCCCGGGTCTGGGAGGAGACGCTGGTCATCCCCACCTACCTCGTCGAGCCGCCCGAGCCCAATCCCATGTTTTATGCCGGCCGGGCCTACCAGGGCGCCAAGGGGCCCGTCTATCCCTACGCCTTTCTGGACCGGCTGGGCGACATCAAGCAGGACAAGCCCTATAAGGCCGTCTACCTGGAAAACAAGTATCTCAAGCTGTGCGTCCTGCCTGAAATCGGCGGCCGCCTTTTTGCCGCCCAGGACAAGACCAACGGCTACGATTTCATCTATCGCCAGCACGTCATCAAACCGGCGCTCATCGGCATGCTGGGGGCCTGGATCTCGGGCGGAGTGGAGTGGAACGTGCCCCATCACCATAGGGCCACGACCTTCCTGCCCGTGGACCACCTGATCGTCAACGGGACGGACGGAAGCGCCACCGTCTGGGTGGGGGAGATCGAACTGCGCCACCGGACGAAATGGATCGTCGGCCTGACCCTGCGGCCCGATTCCTCGGCCGTGGAGGTGACCATCCGGGTTTTCAACCGCACGCCGCTGGCCCAGTCCATGCTCTGCTTCGCCAACGCCGCGATCAGCGCCGATCCGGATTACCAGGTCATCTTCCCGCCGGATACGACGCTGGCCGCGTTCCATGGCAAGAACCAATTCAGCCATTGGCCGGTCTCCGAGGAGATCTTCAACGGCCAGGATTACCGGTCCGGCGTCGATGTCTCCTGGTGGAAGAGCCACGTCCGGCCGACTTCGTTCTTCGCCTTCAACGGAGAGGGCAACTTCCTGGCCGGCTACGATCACGGCAAGGACGCGGGCGTCTGTTTCGTCGCCGATCACAACTTCGTTCCGGGCAAGAAGCTCTGGACGTGGGGGACCGGCTCGGACGGCGCGCTTTGGGAGAAGATCCTGACCGACGCGGACGGCCCCTACGCCGAGCTGATGTTCGGATCGTTCTCGGACAACCAGCCCGACTACAGCTGGACGCGGCCTTTCGAGACGCGCGCGGTGAAACAGTGGTGGTACCCGCTGCGGGGGACGGGCGGAGTCAAGGCGGCAACGAAGGATGCGGCCTGCGAGCTGACGATCACCGACGGCCGGAAGGCCCGGCTGGGGTTCTACGCGACCCGCGATTATCCCGACGCCCGGGCCGTCCTGTCCGTCGGCATCCGCACGGTTTATGAGGAGAAGGCTTCCCTCGGTCCGGATCGTCCCTTCGTGCGGGAGGTGCCCATTCCCGAGGGCGTCGACCCCGGCGCGCTTTCCCTGTCGCTCATCACCGCCGAAGGCCGGGAGCTTGTGCGCTATGCCCCCATGCGGATCGACAAGCCCGCCCTGCCGCCGGCCGTGGTTCCGCCCGCTCCGCCCAAGGACATCGCCACCGTCGAGGAGCTCTATCTGGCCGGACTGCGCCTGGAGCAGTTTTATAATCCGGCCCTGGAACCCTATCCTTATTATGAAGAAGCCCTGCGGCGCGACCCCGGCGATTACCGGACGAACGTCGCCTTGAGCGTCCTCTTCCTGAAACGGGGAATGTATCGGGAAGCCGAGGAGAAGCTCGAACGGGCCGTGGAGCGGGCGACCCGCAGCTATACCCGGCCCAAAGACGGCGAGGCCCTCTATCATCTCGGCCTCGTCCGCCGGGCCCTCGGAAAAATCCGCGAGGCGGAGGATGCTCTGCATCGGGCCTCTTGGGATGACGGCTGGCGGGCGGCGTCGTTCTCCGTCCTGGCCGAAATTGCTTCGCGCGCCGGCGACTTCGCCCAGGCGCTCGAGCGGCTCGATCGGGCCCGGGCCGCCGACGCCCTGAATCCGCGGACGCGGATCCTGGAAGCGGCCTTGCGCCGCAAGCTGGGCGATCTGGACAAAGCCCGCGCCGCGGCGGCCGAGGCGCTGGCCCTCGATCCGCTGGATTTCTGGGGCTGGAACGAGACCGCACTTCTGCGCGGAGGCGCGGGATCCGACGAGGGCAAGGCGGTCCTGAAAAAGCTGGCCCAGCTGATGCGTGACGCGCCCGCGGCTTATCTCGAGCTGGCCGCCGATTATGCCCGGGTCGGCCTCTGGGACGAGGCCGTCGAGGTTATCGAGCGCCTGGTCGCGCTGAACAGGAAAGGGGCCTCCGATTTCCCGTTGGTCCATTACTGGCTGGCTTGGCTTCTTCATCAGAAGGGAGACGACGCCGGTGCCGAAGACCGTCTGCGGGCCGCGGCCGCGGCGCCGCCGGAATACGGATTTCCGTTCCAATTGGAGATGATCGACATCCTGCGTTGGGCCCAATCGGTCAACGCGGCCGATGCCCGGGCCCCTTATTACCTGGGCAACCTGCTCTTCGATCTCCAGCCCGAAGCGGCCCTGGCCTGCTGGGAGCGGGCCGCTGCGCTCGATCCCAAGTTCCCCACCGCCCGCCGCAACCTGGGCCTGGCCTATGCCCGGGTCCGGAACGACCTGGGCCGCTCGGTCAAAGAGTATGAGGCGGCCGTCGCTTTCTCTCCCGACGACGCCAAGCTTTACGAAGAGCTCGACAGGATATATGAAGCCGCCGGGGCGCCCGCGGCCAAGCGGCTGGCCCTCCTGGAGAAAAACCATAAAGCGCTGGTCAAGCGAGACGACGCGCTGACCCGGGAGATCAGGCTTCTGGTCCAGACGGGCCGATACGATCGGGCCATCGAGCTCATCGACAGCCATCATTTTCACGTCTGGGAAGGCGGCGGCGAAATCCACGGAATCTTCGCCGAGGCCCATCTCCTGCGCGGCGAGAAGTTCCTCGAAGCCGGGAAAGGACCGGACGCCCTTCGCGATTTCGAGGCCGCGGCCTCCTATCCTCCGAATCTCGAAGCGGCGGCGCCGGCGGGCGGGGGTGGATCCGCCCGGATTTCTTATCTGACCGGCTTGGCCCAGGAAGGTGCCGGCGATGCCGGCACGGCCCGGGCGGCGTTCGAAAAGGCCGCCGCTTTCCACCACCCGCCTTCCGAGGCCGCCTATTTCGAAGCCTTGGCCCTGCGCAAGCTGGGCCGCGGAAACGAGGCGGAGGAGAAGCTCAAGGCCTTGAGGGCGGCGGCCGAGGAGCGGCTGAAATCCGCGCCGGCCATGGATTTCTTCGAGAAGTTCGGCGAGAAGCAATCGGCGGCGGCCGGCAAAGCCCAGGCAAATTATCTCGGGGGGCTGGCTTCGCTCGGTTTGGGCGATCCGGCGGATGCGGCGGTCCATTTCAAGGCGGCTTTGGCCGCGGATCCGAATTTCGCCGCCGCCGCCCGCGCGTTGAATAAGATGGGGGCCGTGTCTATAATTCGCTAATCTTGAGACTTCTTGGGAGGGATTGTCTCACAATTAGCGAATTGGAGACCCGGCCCTAATAAAGAGAAGGAGGGTGCGGGAATGAAAAAGAGGAGAGCCATCGGTTTGATCGGCGCCGCCGGGCTGGCGGCGGTCATCACTCTGTCGGCGAAAGCGCCCGCTTCTTATGAACACATCACACCCGCCCTGGGAGCGGCCCGCTGGCTGGATGCGGCGGCGCTTAAAACGGCGGACGGGCTGGCCTGGCCGGCCGATCCCAAGGACCCCCAGTCCGTCAACGCCACCCTTTATGCGGGGACCCCCGGCGTTGTGCTGTTCTATCTCGAGGCCCAGGCGGCCGCCCGGGCCCGAAATCTCGATGCCGCCCTTGTCGACGGCCTGACGGCCAAGGCCCGGGGCGGAGTGGACGAGCTCCTGGCCGGTCTGGACGGCGAGAAGGGAGCCGGCCTCTATGAGGGCCTGGGCGGGATCGCCTTCACTCTCGAGGAAACCTACAAGGCCACAGGCGATCGCCGTTATCGGCAGGGATTTATGAAATGCCTGGATATCATTCGGTCGAAAGCCAAGGCGGCCGGCAAGGGCCTCGAGTGGAGCGCGATCAGCGACATCATCGCCGGTTCCGCCGGCACGGGCTTGTGCCTTCTTTACGCGGCCGCCGAGCTCAGCGACAAAACGCTGCTCGATCTGGCTTCCCGCGCCGGCGATCGGCTCATCGAGCTCGGCCGGGCCAATAATGGCGGATTGGATTGGGCCATGGAGCCGAGCTTTCCGCGGACCATGCCCAATTTCTCCCATGGCACGGCCGGAGTGGCCTTCTTTCTCGTCCGCCTTTACGATGCCACGCGCCATAAAGCCTATTTGGACGCCGCCTTGGCCGGGGCGAAATATCTTCTGTCCATCGCCAAAACTGACGGGGACGCCTGTCTTATCTTTCACGATGAACCCGACAACAAGGATCTTTATTACCTCGGCTGGTGCCACGGCCCGGTCGGCACGGCTAACCTTTTCTATGCGCTGTTCAAAACGACAGGGGATACGGCCTGGATGGAATGGGTCCGGAAAGAAGCCAATGCCTTGATGGAAAGCGGCATCCCCGAGAAGGAGACGCCGGGCTTCTGGAACAATTCCGGTCTTTGTTGCGGACTGGCCGGAGTGGCCGATTTCTTCCTCAATCTTTTCAAGGTCACCCGGGATTCGCGTGACGCGGCCTTTTTCAACCGGATCATGGAACGGCTCCAAGCCAAAGCCACGGTCGACGGCGGCAAGCTGAGCTGGATCCAGGCCGAGCACCGCAGCCAGCCCAAGCTTCTCATCGCCCAGACCGGGCTGATGCAGGGCGCGGCCGGCATAGGCCTGGTCTTCCTCCGCTGGGACGCTTACGAGGCGGGCCGCGCGCCTCTTATCCACATGCCCGATTCCGCGTTCTCCAATTTGAAATAAGGAGCCTCCCATGTCTTTCGAGAAACGCCGCTTCGATACCAAGGTCGTCCACGCCGGCGAGATCACCCCCCGCGTCCTGGGCGCCGTCAGCCTGCCCGTCTTCCAGACGGCCATGTACGAGACCGCGGGCGACGGCCGTTACCACGACATCCGCTATATCCGCCTCAACAACACCCCCAACCACGCCGCGCTTCACGTCAAGCTGGCGGCCCTGGAAAACGCCGAGGCCGCCCTGGTCGCGGCCAGCGGCATGGCCGCCATCACCACGGCCCTCTTGGCCGTCCTCCGTCCCGGCGGCCATATCCTGGCCCAGGAGAGTCTTTACGGCGGGACCTATGATTTCCTGGCCCGCGATCTGGCCGGCTTCGGCATGTCCCACGATTTCATCGACCCGACCCGTCCCGAAACCTGGGCGGCCAAGCTGCGCCCGGAGACGCGGGCCGTGTATGTCGAGACGATCAGCAACCCCCTGATGCAGGTCCCCGCGCTCGAGGCTGTGGCGTCCTTCGCCCGCGAACACGGCCTGGTCTCCATGATCGACAACACCTTCGCTACGCCGGTCAATTTCCGCCCGGCTGAACACGGTTTCGACCTGTCTCTCCATTCCTGCACCAAATATCTGAACGGTCATTCCGACATCGTCGGGGGCGCGATCATCGGCCGGGCCGCGCTCGTCACGAAATGCCTTCTGGCGCTGGACATCCTGGGCGGCTCCATGGATCCCCACGCCTGCTTTCTGCTCCATCGCGGCCTCAAGACGCTGGCCCTCCGCGTCCGCTTCCAGAACGGGTCCGCCCTGCGCGTGGCCCGGGCCCTGCAGTCCCACCCGGCGGTGGCCGGCGTGAATTACCCCGGCCTCCCCGATCATCCGGCCCATGCCGGCGCCGCACGCCTCTTCGACGGCTTCGGCGGCATGCTGAGCTTCGAGCTCCAGGGCGGGGAGGCGGCGGCCAAGTCCTTCATGAACCGGGTGACGATTCCGCTCATCGCCCCAAGCCTGGGCGGCGTGGAATCGCTCCTGACCCGGCCGGCGGCGACGTCCCATTCGGGGATGTCCCCCGAAGAACGTCGCCGGATCGGGGTCACGGACGGACTCATCCGGATGTCCGTGGGCGTCGAGGACACGGACGATCTGATCGAGGATCTGGCCGGGGCGCTGGGCTGATTTCCGACGGCGACGCGTTTCAGAACCGGTGTTGGAGTCCGCCCAAAAGGACGCCGAAGCGCGCCAGACGGACCAGTGTGTCGCCGTACACGGCCAGCGGCAGGGGCCAATCCACCCCCGCCAGCTTGGCCGGCGTATAGGGTGCCAGCGGTCGGGCCGATATCACGAGCGGTGCGGCGGGCGGCGCGGCGGCCCCCTTGAGGGGAACGCGCAGCGTCTGGCCGACCCGGATGATGACGCCCCGCAGACCGTTCGTCTGCTGGATGGCCCGAACCGACGAACCATAGCGCGCGGCGATATGGCCCAAGGTCTCCCCGGCGCGGACGTAGTGGGGCACGGTGAAGACCGGCGGCGGGATTTTCTTCAGCTCGATGAGAAAGGGATAGACCCTCCGCCCGAGCTCCTGGGCCGTGCGGTTGAAGAACCGCACATGGTAGTGGGTCCGGTGCAGGGGGACGTGGATGACGGGGGCGTCTTTCCAGCCGAGGGCGAATTGAAAGATATGGCCCAGCCAGGCCTTGTCCTCGCCGATGGAGAGGGCATAGTCATAGAGAGCCTTCTGGACGCGGCCGTCCAGGAGAATGACGTCGACGTCGGTGAGCAGAAGGAGCGAGCGGACCAGGGCCCAATTGCGCGGCAGGTCCAGGTTGGCGGCCGTGCCCGGCGTGTACCAGACGCCTTTGCCCGGCTTGTAATAAAAGCCCAGGTCGACGTCGCGGCCGACCTGGTGGGCGGCGTGTCGGCGGAGCTGGCCGCCCTGGGGATTGCTGATGTCGCCGATGGTGAGCGGCGGCGTATCCGGGAAGAGGGCGTGCACGTGATCGACGGCCTTGCGGACGAAGTCGATCGTCTCGGCGGTGGCGAAATTGCCGTCGGCGTTGGCCAGCGTCCACTTCGGATCAGTGGGGAAAACGAGACCGTTGATCAGGACGCCGCCGCCGGGAGAGCCGACCGAAAGCGAGCCGAGCACCGCGGGATCGGTTTCGACCTGTTTTCGCAGCTCCGAATCGGGCAGAGCCAGGAAGGACGCCGGCGCCGGCGGGGGCGCGGGGGAGGGCGGCGGCGATCCTCCCGCCGGCTCCGTCTGCGCGGCCGGCTCGGCCGTGACGACCAGGTTGGATTGGGCCGGAGTCAGGAAGGCCGCCGCGCGGACGACGGCCAGCGCCAGGGCGAAGGCTTTCCAGAACGGTATCATGGTCTTGATCCGGGGACATTGTAGCCGAAGAAGGACGATCCTCCAAGCCGCCTCCGTCAGCTTTAAAATGGTTGGCGGGCGAAGGTGCTTGTCGTACCGTTTGTGCCTCAAAAATGCCGGACGGTTCGGGCAACCCGGGCCAAAACACGCGGATTTTTCCCAGCGAGAAAAATCCGCTCCGATGCTCCTCCTCCGCTCTCCGCCCGAGAGATGAAGAGGATTGATTTTTCTGGGCAGAACCATGCCCGCTCCCTCGTCGCACGGGTTTTGGCCCGGGTCACCTGAACCGCCCTTTTACTGGCGCAAACGGTACTTTTATCGCATCACCCGCGATATTTTTATCGATTCGAATTTAGATAATCAAGCCGTACGGGTTTTACCTCAGACGCCGCTCGCCCGCCTTTTTTCTAATTTGGCCGTCCTCGCTCAGTCTTCGCACGGGTTTCGGCCCGGGTTACCCGACCCGCCCTTGCTCTTAACGCGAATATTTCTTTCTCCGCATCACCCGCCAAGAATTTTATGTCAATTTTAATTACGATTATTTATTATTTTATTGGCGGACGAGAGGGGCTTGGCGGAAAACTAGCGCATTTCCCCCCAAATTCTCCGAGTCAGCCCACATTGGTCTTGCCAAATTGGCTCGTTTTATCTATCATTTTCCCATGAACGCGGGCTTGAGGAGAGTGGTTTTGATCGGCCTGGCCGGAGTGTTGGTCTGGGCAGGGCTGGCTTTCGCCCAGAAGCTCAAATCCGGGGAACAGGCCTTCTTTCTTAAAAACGGCGATACGCTGATCGGAGAGATCGTCGAGATGGACGCCGAAAAAGCCGCCCTCCAGCTCAAAGACGGGACGAGCATCCTGCTGCGCGACATCTGGATGATCAATTTCGCCGACGAGCAGTGGAATTTCCCCAACGAACGCGATCTCCTCGAGACGAACGAGCATTATATCTTCCTGAAAAGCGGGGATGTCACGTCCGGCCGGGTGACGGCCTTCGCCGCCGATAAGAGGGAATTCGAGCTTGAATCCGGCGACAAGTTCCCCCTCGCCTCCGTGCGTCGGATCTACTTCTCGAAAAACGTGCCCCGCGGATTGCGCTGATTTCCCGCCTGGCCGGCGGCCGCGGGGGCGGTCGTGGAGCCGGAGAGGACCAGGATCAACAAAGGCCAAGCGGGCCGGAACACTCTACTCATGGTCCGGATCATAGCCGGGTCTCCGGCGGCAGGCAGCGGCGCGGCGTTTTCAGCCCGGGGGGTCCGGCGCCGCGATAAAAAAAAGACCGGGAGACGGGAGCGTGATCCGCTCCCGCCGTCCCGGCCTCGAGTTCAGGCGCGTATCAGAATTTGTAGCCGATGCCGAGTCCGGCCCGCAGACCGCCGACCTTGATCGACGTCCCGTCGACCGTGTCGGATCCGGTCAGATAGCCGAGGCCCAGCTGGGCGAAGAAGGTCGACGAGAAGCTGTAGCGCAGGGCGGCGTCGGCCCGGAATCCGATCGTCGATCCCGTGACTGCCGTGTCCTCGACAGTCTCCTTATAAGCGGCCAGAAAAAGACCCGCCGCGATTTCAAAGCCCAGGTCCCCGCTGAGCGGTCCGGCATAGCCGGCGCCCGCGGAAATGAAGTGCTGGGTCGATTTGGCCGCGCTTTGGAAAATGGGCGTCGTGCCGCTGGCCGAGAGCAGCCCATAGCTCCCGAAGACGAAGAAGTCGCCGCCCAAGGCATACGCCAGCCGAAGTTCAGGAAAAAAGATGGTCTTGCTGTAAACGGTCTTGTAGTTCGAATCTTGGGGCATCAGGGCGCTGCCCGTGAGGACCAAGCTGAATTTTTCCTGGGCCAGGGATATCCCGGCCAGCAAGACCAGCATAATGACGATAAGCGCTCGTTTTTTCATGATCGTCTTCCTCTCAGATCGCCACTTCATTGGAAACGGCGACTTCGGCCCCGCCGACGAAGGCGGTCAGCTTATAGGTGTAAACGACACCTTTGGTCAGGGGGCCGTCATTGATGGTGACGCCGGATCCGACCTGGGCGGGCGTCAGTTCCTTGACTGAGGCATAGGCGCCGGAGCCGGCCTTCCGGTAGAGAACGTACTTCTGGACGACCGCCCCGCCGGCGTTGCTGACATGGACGGTCAGGGCCGCGTATTCGCGTCTCACGACCCAGGCCTGTTCGACCTGGCGGGACCCGGTCATCGACACGCTGATGTTCGTGATCTGCACCGTGATCTGGTCTGAACCCGTGGCGCCGGCCGTGTCGGTGGCCACGGCCTTGATCGCGTGGCTGCCCACCGTCTCGAGCAGGGCATTCCAGTCATAGGCATAAGGGGCGGTCGAGTCGCCGAACCTCAGACTGCCGTCGATGTAGAATTCGACCTTGACCACGGAGGTATCGTCGGTAGCCGTGGCGGTCACCGTCACGGGCCCGTTCACGTATGATCCGTCCGCGGGATTCGTGATCTTAACGGTCGGCGGGAGGTTGGAGAAGTTGGCCCAGACGACGCTGTCCCCCGTGATCCGGTAATTGAGGGGGTTGGTCGTTCCCGTGGCGCCGTGGGTCCAATTGACGAAATGGTATCCGGGATCCGGGGTGGCCTGGATGCGGACGATCGAGTCGGCATCGTATTGGGCGCTGCCCGCCGGGCGGGTTGACCCGCCGGCCGTCGACTTGACCGTCAGCCAGTATTGGGATGAAAGGTTGAAGTTCTTGACCTGCGCTTTTTCATCGGTGGTCATGAAATCGAGGGCGTGGGCATTCGTCAGCGCGGCCAGCGGTCCGGCCGCCCCCGCGGCGGCCGCGATGGTCGGCTTGAGGACGCAGAAATTCATGAGGCAGGCCGTCTGCCCGGGTTGAATCGTCAGCGTATAGGCCCAATAGGGATTGTCGTCCCCGTTGACGAAATGGTTGACGATGAGAGGGACCGGGACGGCTCCGTTGCCCTGGAGAACGTGCGCTTCCCGGGGATCGGATGACGTGGTCCCTGAAAAATTCTGCATGGTTCCGACCCAGGTGTCCGTCAGGTCGGATATCATGTCCCCGTTCGAGGAGCCGGTGATCCTGGTATTGGAATCCGAGCCCAGGTTATTGGCGATGAAGACATTGAAGGAGAGAGGGGTGTCGGTGACGTTTTTAAAAAAGTTCAGCCAGCGGGCGAAAGCGTCGTCGGAGGGAACGAACACTTTCCGCCAGATTTGCATGGAAGGCCAGTCCACTTGGGGCCCCTTGCCTTCCACCCGTGCTGCGTCTTGAGTATCGGTACCCCACAACGTCTGGATCGGAAAATCGACCTGGCGTCCGTTGCCCTCCACGAAAGCCGGGCCATTCTTGTTATAGAAAATATAATACGAGCCCGTCCGCGGCGGGCCCATGGTTTCTACGTCGGAAACGGCCAGCGTATTGTAGCCGTCGAAAGCGTCATTGAGCGTAGAGGATGCGGTTCCTCCGCCGAGCGTGGAGGCGGCGACCGCGTGGGTATATTCGGCTTCGGACATGGCCCCGGAGGCCGATGACGTGGTACTGAACGTGATGTTCGTGTTGATGAACCACTTCATCCCGTCGTTGTCGATCAGCGGCTCGGAACCCGTGGCCATGGGCATGACGAATCCCTGGCCGCCCACGTTGTGAGAACCGCGCACGCCGGAGCCGGGATGCCGCTTGAGAAGCTTTTCCAGCTTGATCTGCTGATTCCTGACATGCCGATGATCCAGCAGGGCGACATCGGCATAGAGCGCCTGGCCCAGGAACGCCAGAACCAGCAGGCTCCCGGCCAGAAGCCCCAGACGGTAGGGCATTCGTTTGAAGATCATAGGGATACTCTCCTTAAAAAGAGATATATGCGCTATTAAATATTCATGAATATGAAAAGTCAAGCCTCGGTATTCATGCGAAAGCGGCGGGGAGGGCGGCCCTTGCCTTCCCGTTTGTAATAGCGCCGCATTCATCTATAATGAAAGTCCATGTCCCGTAAATTTCCCAAGATCGTGTTTCTTTTCCCGGTCCTGGCCGTGCTGGGAGCGGCCGCGTTGCTCCTGGTCCGGCCGCATCGGCCCAATGTCCTGTTGATCACCGTCGATACCTTGCGGGCGGATCATCTCGGCTGCTATGGATATGCGCTGGCCCAGACTCCGCATATCGACGCCCTGGCCGCCGCCGGCACGCTCTTCTCCGAATGTTCCGCTGCGACCCCGATCACGCTGCCCTCCCATTCGAGCATCCTGACGGGCCTTTGGCCGCCGGCCCATGGCGTCCGCGACAACGGCACGTATGTCCTCGCCGACAAGGCCGTCACCCTGGCCGAACGGCTGAAAATCGCGGGATACGAGACCCGGGCCTTCGTCTCGGCTGTCGTCCTGGCCCGCCGCTATGGGTTGGACCAGGGCTTCGATTCCTACGACGACGATCTCTGGTCCGAGAAGGATCCCAAGCTGTTCATGATCCGCGAGCGCAAAGCGCCCCGGACGATCGACCGGGTCGTGGAATGGTTCGAAGCCTGGAAGGCCGAAAAAAAACGGAAACCCTTCTTCACCTGGGTCCACCTTTTCGACCCCCACCAGCCCGATACTCCTCCCGCCTGGGCCCGGGCCCTGGCCCCCACGCCCTATGACGCCGAGATCGCTTCCGCCGACCGCGAGCTGGGGCGCCTCTTCGATGCGCTCAAAGAGGCCGGCGTCCTTGACGACACCATCATCGTTTTCACCGCCGACCACGGCGAAAGCCTGGGCGAGCACGGCGAGAAAACCCACGCCATCTTCATCTACCGGGCCACGATTCATGTCCCGCTGATCATCCGCTGGCCGGGAAAATATCCGGCCGGGAAAAAAGTCGCTTCGCCAGTCCGTTCCGTGGACATCGTTCCGACCGTCCTGGCCGCCCTGCGCTTGAAGGGCGCCGCGGAAACGCAGGGGGTCGACCTCGCTCCGGCTGCGAACGGGCGCGACTTTCCCGCCGACCTGCCCCGATACTCCGAATCCCGGCTGTCCGAATTGGGCTTCGGCATGGCCCCGCTCTATGGAATCCGGGTAGGAACGTGGTCGTATATCCGCGCTCCCAGGCCCGAGCTTTATGACCTGCGGGCGGATCCCGACGAGAAGAACAATATCTTCGCCGCCAATGCGTCCCAGGCGGCCCGCCTGGAGGACGATCTGAAGCGGGCCTTTGCGGATTGCGCCTCGCGGGCGATCGAGAGCCGTCCCCGGGCGCTCAACCGTGAAACGATGGAGATGCTCCAGAGCCTGGGCTATTTGGCCCCGGCCGGCGTCCGGGAAAGCCTGGGCGGGATGGACCCCAAGGACGGCATCGGCATCTATACGGCTCTCGAGGACGCCCGCCATGCCATGCAGCGGCGGGAATGGATCCCCGCGGAAAAGACGCTGCGCGAAATCCTGGCCAAGGTCCCGCGCAACGTTTCGGCCCGCAACATCCTGGCCCTGCTCCTGACCCAGTCGGGCCGGATGGCCCAGGCCCGGGAGGAATACCTTCGTTCCCTGGCCGACGATCCGGGCCAGGCCCGCGTCTATCTCCAGCTCGGCCATATCGCCCTTCTGGAAAACAAGATGGACGAAGCCCGCCGGAATTTCGCCCGGGCCTCCGACATTTCGCCCGGCTTCGTCGAAGCCTACAGCGACATGGGCCTGGTCGAGGTCCTGGCCGGGAATCCGGTCCAAGCCCGGGAATGGTACGACAAGGCGGTGGCCGTCGATCCCGATTTTCCGGCCGTGTATCGCCGCGTGGGGGATCTCTATTATGAGCGCGGCGATTTCGCCTCCGCCCTTGTCCAGTACGAGGAGGCCGCGGCCAAGTCGCCGGACGACTTCCGCTCCCTTGTCCAGGCCGGCAACTGCCTGCGGCGTCTTGGCCGTCCGGGGAAGGCCGAAGTGGATTTTCTGAAGGCGGCGCAAGCCGGCAGGAAATCCTGGGTGCCTTATTACAACCTGGCCTGTCTCTACGCCCTCGGCGGCGATACCGGCCGCTCGGCGGCGGCCATGCGCCAGTCCCTGAAGCGCGGTTTCAATTCGCTGACCCTCCTGACCGGCGACGCCGATCTTTCGGCTTTGCGGCGGTCGAGCGAATATCCCCCGATTCTGAAGACCGTCCAGGAGCGCCGGCACGACGTCGAGATCGATGAAGACGGATTATGACAGGAAGGCTTCCTTGGACGCTCAATTGATTTCCGCCCTGACCGCCATCGTCGGCGCCGACAACGTCATCGTCGATCCCGACCGGCTGGACACCTACGGGCACGATGAATTCTCGCTCCGCGAAATCCAGCACCGCCCGGACGTCGTCGTCCGTCCCAAGACGACGGAGGAGACGGCCGCCGTCCTCCGCCTGGCCAACGAACACCGCATCCCCGTGACGCCGCGGGGCGGGGCGACCGGGCTGTGCGGCGGCTGCGTGCCCGTCGCCGGAGGGATCGTCCTGTCGCTGGAGCGGATGGACGCCGTGGTCGAGATCGACGCCGGGAACCAGATGGCCGTGGTCGAGGCCGGCGTCTCGCTCATCCAGTTCGAAAAGGCCGTGGCCGAGGCCGGCTTCGACTTTCCGCCCCACCCCGGCGAGGAGAGTGCCCTCATCGGCGGCATGATCGCCACCAATGCCGGCGGCAGCCGGGCCGTCAAGTACGGCGTCATCCGCAACTACGTCCGCGGGCTGGAGGTCGTCACGGCGGCCGGCGACGTTCTCCAGCTGGGCGGCAAGCTGATCAAGAGCAGCACCGGCTACAACCTGATGCATCTCTTCATCGGCTCGGAAGGCACCTTGGGCGTTATCACCAAAGCCGTCATCCAATTCCGGACCAAGCCGGCCTTGACCCGCTCCCTGGTCATTCCCTTCGAGACGCTCGAAGCGGCCATCGGCACCGTGCCCGTCCTCTTCCAGCGGGACCTCATTCCCCTGGCCCTGGAATTCGTGCCCCTCGACGTCCTGCGGATCAGCGAAGAGAATCTTCAGAGGACCTGGCCTTCGCACCTCGGCGACACCCATCTTTTCGTCATCCTGGACGCCGTCTCCGAGGAGGAGATGGACCGGCTGTCCGAATCCCTGGCCGAAGCGGCCCTGGAAATGGGCGCCCTGGACGTCTTCATCGCCGACACGCCGGCCAAGCAGGACAATGTCCTGGCCATCCGCTCCAAGATCTATGAAGCCCTGAAGGCCTCTACGGTGGAAATCCTCGACATCTGCGTGCCGCGGGCCGAGATCCCGGCCCACGTCAAGCGCGTCCAGGAGATCGCCGCCGCCCACGGCGTCTGGCTCCCGACGTTCGGACACGCGGGCGACGGCAACGTCCACACCCATATCATGAAAGCCCGCTATAAGGACGGCCGGATCGTGCCCATGGCCGAGGAGGAGTGGCGGTCGTCACTCGAGGCCATCCGCGACGAGGTCTACGCCGACGGGACGGCCCGCGGCGGCGTCATCTCGGGAGAGCACGGAATAGGCTTGGTCAAAAAGCCCTACCTGGCCCTGAGCCTGCCCCCGGCCCAGAT
>Ga0182021_10005425_pt1 | contig 15100 bp, 12 predicted proteins | sample 612E3MmetaG_FD_120493 | JGI IMG/M metagenome (GOLD analysis project Ga0182021, IMG submission 120493) | Permafrost microbial communities from Stordalen Mire, Sweden - 612E3M metaG (Illumina Assembly) | ecosystem: Environmental > Terrestrial > Soil > Wetlands > Permafrost | place: Sweden... | reverse complement strand
GTGAAGCCGAAGATCACCGCGAAGAGCAACGCCAGCCCGAAATTGGTTCCGATGACCCCTGGGTCCGTGGAGATCTGGGTGGGCAGGGGAACGGACTCGACGAAGTTGGGTTTGGAGGTCTGCGTGGTCTGGCCGCCTCCTGAACTTCCGCTTCCCGAACCCCCCACCAGGAGCTCGCTACCGAGCAGTTGGGCCGTGCTGCCGAGAGGCGCCCACCGGGTGCCGGATACGGTGACGCCGGTGCTCCAGGTCTTGGATGTCGGGTCGAAGATGTCGAACGAAACCCCATCCTTGGCGACTCCGGCGGGGAAGTAGAACTTGCCGTTCCAGGCGATGCAGCTGGCTTCCGACTCCAGGGTGTACCAGGCAGGCTTCTCCGACGGCAGGGTGACGCTGCTCCAGGTGCTTGCCGTCTCGTCGAAAAGGAAGAGCCTGCTGGTGAGCGCCTCGCTGGGAGCCGAAACCTCCGCCAGCACGTAGCCGTCGACTGCGCTCACGCCCCAGACGCCCCAGTCGGTGGTGCTCGTCGCCCGGCTAGGGTCGAAGTCGGTTCCCAGAGGCATGACCTTGAGCCCGGTATCCTCCCAGGTGCCGCTGCCCCGGGCCAGCCGGTAGACACCGACACCCCCGAAGCTCGGATCGGCAGCCGTGGCGCTCTCCACGGTGAATCCCACGTACAGGTACTTGCTGTTGCCCCGAGGCCGCCAGAAGTCCTTGCTCTTGTCGAGATTGTCACCGACCAGAGGGAGACCATCGTTAACTGCGGTGGCCTCTCCAGTGCCGGGGTCGAGCCGACCGACCCCCAGGTAGCCACTGCCGCCCCAGAGGTAGCCGTTCCAATCCGCCAGCTCATCGTAGAAGGGCTGAGAGGTGTCCACGCGATGCCAACTCGAGTCGCCAGCGGAGCGTGTATAGCACCCACCGTCAGTGACAACCAGAAAGAGCTTGTCTCCAACGGCTACAAGGCCGTGATCCCACTGGAACTCGTCCCAGCTGAGCCCCGAGCAGGCGTCTTCCCACTCGGAGGCGCCTTTTCGGAGCAGCTCGATGTGGCCGAACGTGCCCGACTGCTCGAGAGTAGTTGCCCAGAGGTTGCCGGCGGAGTCCTGGACGACGTCCCTTGCCGTCTCGCCGGCAGGGAAAGGCACGTCGGTCCAGTCCGATGCATGGGCGGTGCTCGCGAAGACAAGCAGCAGGACCAGGGAGACAAGGAGAGCGAGGGCGCCGGCTGTGACCGAGGCCACCGGGGGTCGTTCCCACCTCGCTGGACTCGCAAAGACACTCCTCACTGCTGGGCTGCCCATGGGCTACAGCATAGTCGGACGGCCGCGAGTGTCAATCGTCGACTGTAGCGGCTCTGGCGGGGGGCTCTGTCTGCGCGGCGAACGAAGCGACCGTGGGGGCCGGCCGGTGGCCCGGGCCGGCCCCCACGGGGATTGTCTCTACTTGGCCAAGAACTGCACGAGGTTCCACTCGAGTTGGGCTATCTCGCCCCGGGTCATGGGGAGGAGCGGGTCGAGTTCGGACAGGGGCAGCCCAACCAGCAACCCGTTGAACTCCGCCAAACGGGCGTTCTGCCCGTGGGCAGAGCTCAAGGCAGGATTCCAGGTGGACTGGTACGAGGTAGTGGGGGTCTTCAGCAGGCCTCTGTCCATGCTGTCGATGGTCCTCACGATCATGGTTGCTGCCTGGAAGCGGGTGACGTTCGCGAAGGGGTCGAAATGGGTGGCCGTCTCACCCTGCACGATGTTCCGGGATGCGCATACAGCCACGTATTTCGCCGGGTAGAAGGGATCGCTGCCGGTGGGCTGCTTGGAGACGTCGGTGAAGGGGCAGACTTCGGCGCCGGTGACCGTGAAACCCGCAGCTTTCACCAGCAGCTTGGTGAATTGCTGGCGATAGACCGGGCTAGACGGGAGGAACGTGCCGTTGCTGAAGCCGCCGATGACGCCGCGATGCGCTAGGTTGTAGATGGCAGTGAAGTACCGGTAGTCGGCGGACACATCGCTGAAGGGCGACGTGATCTTCTTGGTGGTGAAAGTCCAGCTGACCGGGGCGTTGAGCAAGCCGAACCCCTTGGTGTTCTTCACGTCGCCGGTGATCGTCACCTGGTAGGTGGTGTTCGACTCGAGCTCCACCTTGGGAGTGAGCGAGGCGCCCAGTTCGTTGCGGGTCATGATCGTGGCTACCCGGTCCCCGCCGACCTTCTGCAGGTAGAAGCTGTCGGCGGTGATGGTGTTGGGGTCCACGGCTCGGTCGAACGTGACCAAGGCGACCACGTCGAGCTCCTGGTCCTTCGCACCGTCGGCCGGAGTCTTGCTCGCTACCGCGGGAGGCTGCGCCAGCACCGTGGTAAAGCTCCAGACGATGGGCGCTCCCAGCACGTACATGCCGTTCATGCCGGAGGCGGTGCCGATGAGTGTCACGTCATAGGTGGTTGCTTCCTGGAGCGGATCGGTGGGCGTGAGCGTAGCCGTCCTCGTGGCGGTGTTGTAGGTGATGGAGGCCGGCAAAACCGCGCCTCCGTGCTTGGCGAAGTAGAAGGAGAACTGGGTGAACTTGCTGGCATCCATGTCCGAGTCGAACGTGATGGAGATCACCTGGTTGAGCGAACAGTTGACCGACCCGTTCACCGGGGTCTTGGTAACGACTCGTGGGGGGATGGCCGGCACGGTGTGGAAAAACCAGGTGAGCGGAGCGCCGGGCACGCTCAGTCCTGCCGTGCTCTTCACGTTCTGCGTCAAGGTGATGTAGTAGGTGGTACCGGCGACGAGCTTGGCGAGGGGTATGACCGTGGCCGTCTTCGTGGCGGCGTCGTAGCTGACGGTCGCCGGCAGTGGGAAGCCGCCCTCCACCTTGATGTAGAGGGTGCTGCTGGTCACCGTCGACACGTCCATGTCCTGATCGAACGTCACTTTGACGATCTGTGCGATGGGGCAGTTCTTGGTGTCATTGGCGGGGTCGACCGAAACCACCTGCGGTGCCGCGGCAGCTGCCGAGGCACTTCCCGGGTGTGATCCGGGCACAAGGGCAAGTAGGCCGCAGGTCAAGACGACGACCGCGAGGACCGCGATCAACACGAACAAGGCTGGCTTGCGACTGAAGTAACGCGCGCTCATCAATACGCCCCTTCTTCTAGTGTGATGCGTGATTCTTCATCCGGTGTTAATACTGGGAATTGCCGGTGATTCCTGCCGGCGTGAAGGGCTTGGAGGCCCCAAGATAGCACCGGAGGCCGGCACAACACCAGGTGTCGGGGGCGTCGCGCGAGATGCGGCACAGAAGTCGCGTTTCGATTCTCGTTCCTACAGGTTGACCACCTTGTCCGCTTGCAGCATGGTTTCGGTGATGGCGTACATGTTGGAGACCTCGCCAACCGCCACCTTGTCCTGCAGCTCGAAATGGCCGATGCACGTGCCGCAAAGCAACACCTGCACGCCTTGGTCGACGAGCAGCCTGAGGTCTTCCAGCGCCGGCGAGCCCTCAGCGGCGAGTTTCACCCCGCCATTGTAGAAGATCAATACGTCCGGCTTGGGGTGCACCTCGGTAAGAACGTGCAGGTGGTTTCTCAGTAGCAGGCGGCCCAGCTCGTCGTCGCCCCGCCCCATGCCGTCGCTCGACACGGCAAGGACGATCTGCCCCAGCGGCGGCGAGGGAACCGCCGCGGGGTTGCTGAAGGTCTGATCGGTCATCTTGCGCCTCTTTCGCCACGATTGATTACTTCGACGTCGTGCACCGCCGTGACCTCGATGCCGGCGGATCTCAACGCGTCTCCAGCTTCTTCCCGATGCCCCGCGGGCACGCGCAGGCAGACCCCGCACTCCGACGTGAGTGTGCGGGGCACCGGGATCAGCGCGCAGGGGATGCCGGCCGCTCTCAATGCTGCCTCGCCCTTCAGCGCCTGGGCCGAGGGGACCACGAACAAGGCGTGGGCGAGGGCCTCAGCCACCGCGGGTTGTCGATCCTGCGGAGACTCCGCTCATTCCAGCATCTCGAGGAAGGCCTCCACCCGAGTGGAGAGTTGCCCGATGTCGTTGGCCGAGTAGTCGGTGTCGATGCGGAGAGTCGGTAGCCCCGCCGCCTGGGCCGCGCGACCGACCGAAGTAGCCTCGATCTGATAGGGAGTGCAGAACTGCAGGTCGCACTGGACTATGCCGTCGGCGTGGTACTCGTTGGCGAGCCGGATCACATCGTCCAGTCTGGCAGTGTTCGGGGTGAAGCAGGCGCAGTTGATGTCGAGGTACTTGTCGGTGAGGGCGTCGAGCATGCCGGCCGTGTCTCGTGGGCTCTCGTCCACCAACTTCGAATAGTAGCGCGAGCCGGTACACATCTCTTCCATGACCACCACGCCGCCAGCCTTCTCGATGACGTCGTAGACTTTCCAGTTGGGCACGGACATCGGAGTGCCGGTGACGAGGACCCGTGGTGCGTTTGCGGGCGCCACGCCCTCGCCCGCGGCTACGCGGGCCTCGAGCTCATCGGCGATCTTGTTCACCATGGCGGTGAAGCGAGGCACGTCGTCGTAGAAGGCCACCTGGACGGCCAGCAGAGCGTCCTTGCCCGAGATGGGGACGGGTGAAGCCTTGCGAGCCGCGTTCAGCCGCTGCAGCGCCCGGCGCTTGTCGTTCACCTCTTTGATCGCGCGCGCCAGGTTCTCCGCGGTCAGCTTGCGTCCGCTCACCTCTTCCAGCCGGGTGACGAGCCGCTCGATCTCAGTCCGCCAAAGCACTCGGTCCTCCGGCCGCTTCATCTGGGGAAGCTCCATGACGTGGACCGGGGCCAACTCGCCCAGCAGCTCGTAGGCCTTCTTCTTGCCGTCGCAGGTGGTCTCGCCCACGACCAGATCGCAGGCTTCGGCATAGGGACAGACCTTGCCCAGCTTGAAGCCCATGAAGGACTTGATAAGAGCGCAGGTGTTCTGGGGCAGGATGCGCTCCACCTCTCCGTATGCCCACTCCGCGCCCGCGCAGAGGCCCACGCACTGTCCGCCCAGCGCTCGGATGATCTCCTCGGGGACATAGAGACAGAAAGTCCCGACCACGGTTCCACCGGCAGCTTTGTGGTCAACGAGCTCTTTGATCCTGAGCCCGTGGATCTCGCTCATGACGAAATCGAAGTAGCCCATACCTTCGGGACGGCTGGTCTGAGTCAGATAGGCGTCGTGATAGAGGACGGGTATCGCCGAAAGCAGGGCATCGTGGCCCTCAAGGTCGAGTCCCAGCGCTGTCCACATGGGACGGTAGTCGGTCGCGGGCTGATTCACTTTCTCTCCTTCTCATGGTGGCGCCGGTCGAGTGCCGAGCCCGCGGCGGCTTACCGAAGGAGGGCGAATGCTATCCGCTCGATGGGAGGGCCGCGGCTCGGTCGCCGGCGACAGTGTTGGCTGTCACTGGGCGGTCACCGCTCACTGGCTGCGTGCAACCCGTGCACGCGGTGCCACTTGCTCAGGTCTTCGTCTTGCCGATCACGCTGTGGCACCTCCTCACCTCGACTCGTGGACGCCCGGACATCGGGCGGCGTGCAGGGTGACAGCTTAACCGGCGGAGGGGCTGTGGACAATGCCTCGGTTCGCACCGTACGATGATGGAAACGGAGTCAAGCAGGGGGACCAGAGCGCGCGGAGGATGCGGTGCGGATGACCGGCAAGGAAGAGCTACGCCTGCTGCTGCGGGACACCTGTCCGCCGGCGGCCCCCGGACCTTCCGGCGCTGTGGCGCTCGGGGCTTCCGGTGTCCCGGCGGCTGTGCTGGTGGGGCTGCTTGCGCATCCCGACGGTGCGCGCGTGGTCCTCACAGAGCGGAATCCCGACCTCAGGGTCCACGCCGCGCAGATCAGCTTCCCGGGCGGCTGCATTGAAGAGATGGACGACGGCCCTGCCGCGGCGGCCCTTCGAGAGGCTTTCGAGGAGATCGGGCTGCCGGGCAGCAAAGTCGAGCTCCTGGGCTGCCTCCCGCCACACTTCACAGTGACCGGCTTCCTGGTGCATCCGTTCGTGGGCTGGATCGAGCCTCCGGTGGAGTTCGTACCCGACCCTCGCGAGGTAGCGAGGATCATCGAGGTGCCGCTCGACTTTGTGCTCGACGCCGCCAATCATCGCCGGGAGACCATGGAGGTGGACGGGGTGGTGCACCACTTCTACGCGTTGTACTACGCCGGACACCGTATCTGGGGGGCTACGGCCGGCATCCTCGTGAGTCTGGCTCGGCTGCTCGAAGAGGAGAAGCGATGAACCGAAGATTGCTGGTTGCGGGAATCCTATCGGTCGCGTTTCTGCTTCCCGGTTGCGCGGGGAGCGCCGGCACGACCACCAGTGGACTGCCGCCCATCGTGGTGCCCACGCTGCCTGCGCAGATCCCGGGATACCTAGACGTCGATCCGGCCACTGGGCTGCACGTCACCGGGACACCAAAGGTCATCGATTTGGCCACGTACCGGCTGAAGGTGGACGGCAAGGTCAAGCAGCCGCTCAGCTTGTCCTACGACGACCTGCGCCGGCTGCCCAAGGAATCCGGCACTTGTGACCTGGTCTGCCCCGGCGTGTTCGTCGACACCACTACCTGGTCGGGCGCCTCGCTCAAGACCGTGCTCGACATGGCTCAGCCGCTGCCGGGCGCCAAGGAGATCAAGATGACCCCGGCAGACGGTCACACGGCCGTGCTGAGTCTGCAGATAGCGGTCACGCCCGGCAATCTGCTCGCCTACGAGTGGATGGGTCAGCCGTTGCCGGTTCTGCACGGCTTCCCGCTGCGTGCGGTCCTACCGGGACAAACCGGCACCCTCTGGGTGAAGTGGCTGCTCGAGATCACCGTGGACTAGAGTCACCGTCAGCCAGGGAGGCTGAGTGGGACAATCTCAGACATGAACGAAGTCACGCGACCCGAACGGATCCAGTACCTCGACGTCTTGAGGGTGCTGTCGATGCTGGCGGTGGTGTTTCTTCACACAGCGGCCGGCACTTTGAGGGTCGACCGTGACTCCGCAGTGTGGCACTTCGCCAACGTCTTCACCTCCCTCGCGACGGCCAGCGTGCCCCTCTTCTTCATGATTTCCGGCGCTCTCCTGCTCCGCAGTCCGAGTACGGCCTCGGTGTCCTACACGCTGAAGAAACGGGTGCCAAGGGTACTGATCCCGTTTCTGGTCTGGTCCCTCGTCGCCGTCGCCTACTATGCCTACATAACCTGGAGGACCAACGGAGCCCCGGACTGGTCGCTGACCGTCGACAAGCTGAAGCATCTGCCCTCGGAACCGACCGCCATACACCTGTGGTTCATGTACGCGCTGATCCCCCTCTACATCCTGTCGCCCTTCATCAAGAAGCTGATCGACTCCTTGAGCCGCGATCTGGTGGTCTACCTGCTCGCCATCTGGCTGTTCTTCTCCTGTCTCCTTCCCACGGTGGCGCTCTTTCTCCCGGCGTCCTACCGCCCCATCGTGACGCTCGACCCGAAGTACGACTTGACGTTTGTTGCCGGCTACGCCGGCTACTTCATTGTTGGCTACTACCTGATGCAGATGAAGCGGGTCGTTTCGACGAGACTGGTCGCTTCCGTGGCCGGCGCCGCCGTTGTCTGCATAACGCTCGGCACCTGGTGGAAGACGAACGCCCTGGGTCACTACGTGGAGATCTTCAAGACCTACACAGGCATCTTCGTCGTTGTGCTCTCCTGCGCTCTGTTCCTTCTCGTCAAGGAATCGCTGAGGCGCCGGCGGCTTGGACGAGTGGCGGGGACGGTGGTCGGCTACCTGGCCCCACTGGCGTTCGGCGTCTACCTCGTCCACAACCTGCTGGTGGACCGGCTGTCGCGGTGGATCCATTGGTGGCCCGCCAGCTCGGTCCAAGTCGTGATCGCTTCGTACGTCGTGGTGCTCGCCGCCTCGATCGCGGTGATATTCGTGCTCTCGCGCCTCAAGCCCCTCAGCTATGTGTTCACCGGGCAGGTCTACGGCAGTTGGAGGAAGTGGACGGACGCGCATGGCGAGCCGCCGGCGCCGGATGGCCGGCCGCCCGAAGGCGCGCCGCGGGAGAGCGAGCCATAGCGGCCGGTTGGCGTCGGATTTGTCGAGGGGCCCGGCGTTGGTCGAGCTGACCGGCGCTGGTCGAGTGGCTTGGCGCTACTCCACCAGTCTCGCCGCTAGGTGTCCCTCGTGGATGGCATCGAAGATCTTGCGGGGCCGCACGCAGTCCCCAGCTTCAAGCACCGCAAGGGCGGGGTCGGCTCTCAGGGCTTCGATGAGCTCTCGGTTGGGCCGGAATCCGGCAGCGATGACGACGGTGTCGACGGGAACGTCGATTCGTCTTCCGTAGCGGTCGATGACGGTGATGCCCTCCTCGGTCACAGCTTCCAGGCGCCGACCGGTCATGACCGTCACATCGAGCGTCCTGAAGCGCTCCTCGTAGACCAGCTTCTCGTCGAAAGTGATGCCGCACATGAACTCATCGAGCATCTCGACGAAGGTGACCGGGTGGTCGTCTTCCGCCAAGACAAGGCCCACTTCGGTGCCCACGATGCCGCCGCCGATGACGGCCACCCGCTTCCCGAGCCTAGCCCGGCCGTGAAGTACGTCTGCGGCGCCGACGACTCTCCTACTTTCGATGCCGGGGACGCCCGCGAGGCCAAGCGGAGTCGCCCCGGCGGCCACGATGACCGCGTCGAATCCCTCACCTCTCAAGGTCTCGGCCGTGGCCTCTTCGCGCCGTACCGGGATCGCGAGCTTCGTCACTTGGGTCACCAGGTAGTCGATGAGCGGCCGAAGGTCAGGGGCCTTGAAACTCGGCAGTGAGGCCTCAAGGAGGGCCCCGCCCAGTTCCCGTTTCTCGTAGAGGGTGACCGCGTGGCCCTCGAGGGCACAGACCCGGGCGGCCTCCAGGCCCGCCGGGCCGCCGCCCACCACCGCGACCTTGCGGGGATGCTCCGCCGGGGTTATCCGGAACTCCTCCTCCCGGCAGAGAGCCACGTTCACGCTGCAGGAGACGGTCTTGGCCCGGTGGTCGCCGCGCGCCAGACAGCCGTCATTGCAGCGAATGCAGGGGCGGATATCCTCGGGCCTACCCTCTTTGGCCTTCTTCGCCCACTCGGGGTCGGCCCACAGGGGGCGCCCGAGTCCTATGAAGTCGGCTCTGCCCTCGGTGAGGATGCTCTCGGCGAGAGCCGGCAGGTTGATAGACCCGGAGGCGACCACCGGGATGCCGACCGCCTTCTTCACAGCTTCGGCCGCCCACGTGTTGTGGGCGAGGCTCATGCCCATGGGGCTGACCTCGTGAATGGTCTGGTGGTGGTTGCCACCGGAGACGTGGATGAGAGAGACCCCCAGGGCCTCGAGGCGTTTGGCGAGTTCCAAGGTCTCCTCGATGGTATGTCCGTCGGGCTCATAGTCGGTGCCGGAAAGGCGGGCGCTCACGGGGTACTCGGGTCCTAACTGCCGCCTGAGCTCCGCGACCACTTCGAGGAGGAAGCGCATGCGGTTCTCGGGCGATCCGCCGTACCAGTCGGTTCTCTTGTTGGTGCGCGGGGAGAGGAAGTTGCTGATGAGGTAGCCATGGCAGGCGTGCAGCTCGACCAGATCGAAGTCGGCCACCTGGGCTCGCTTGGCCGCTCGACCGAAGGCTTTCACGATTTCTTGAATCTCCCCGAAGGTGAGCTCAAGGGGCGCCGGGCAGCCTTGGGCGTAGATCTCCTCCCAGGGGACCGGGGAGGCGGCCTTCGGCTGCTCCAGGTTGAAGCGCTGCCTGCCGGCGTGCGAGATCTGTATGCCGGCCTTGGCGCCGTTAGCCTGGATAGTCTGGGCAAGGAGCGAGAGTCCCGGCAGGTGCTCCATCCGGGCGATCCCCAGCTGGCAGGGGGAAGCCTGGCTCGCATCGTCATCCACCCAGGCGTACTCCGCGATGACAAGACCGGCGCCGCCGCGGGCAAGTTCCCGGTAGTGGCGGAGCAGCCGGCCTGAGACCGAGCCGTCGGGGTTGGCAAGGCCCGTGTGCTGCGGGGCCTTTATGATCCGGTTCTTGAGCCGGAGGTCTCCGATGGTCCCCGGCTCGAAGAGACGGGGGAAAGCCTTGTCCATGGACGTATCCCTTTCGGACTACGGAGTCACCTGGTAGATTCCGTAATGCTTCGCCGTGTCGATCATCGCCCTGAGGTTCTCCTCCAAGCCGTCGTCAGGGCTGGCTCCCACATCCAGGATGTAGCCTCCCCCCTGGCCGGCAGTATCGATGAGGTTACGTGTGTAATCGACGACCTCCGTGGGCGTTCCCGCATGGATCAGCGACAGGGGCACGTTCCCCTGAATGCAGGCAACAGTGCCGATCGTCTCCTTGGCACGAGCCATGTCCGTTTGGTCGAAAGCCCACACCGTCTTGCCCTTCGGCAGGTCCATGATCGTTTCCAGCCGGGATCCGAAACGACCCTCGGCAAAGCACATCGGGATCATCCCTTCGTCAATGAGCCCAAGCACAACTGAGCGCAATGTAGGCCAGTAGAAGGTCCTGAACTGCTCGTCGCTCATGAAGCCGTCGGCGCCTTTGTGAAGAGGCAGCATGATGACGGGTGAGCCCAGGTCCCGTTCTCGCTTGAACACCCAGTCGAGCGCTATGGGCACGAGCCGTTCACATGCCGCCAACACCTTCTCCGGACGACGGTACATGTCGATCATCATGCCACGAGTTCCGCGTAGCGTGTCGCTCAGGATATCAAACGGCGCTTTGCACATTGCCTGGTAGTAGCCAGGGAAGCCGAGAACCGTCAGCTGAGCGAATGCGCCAAAGACGGCAGGCGCCCACTCTCCGAACGCGCGGGCGGCTGCTGCTAGTCGTTCCAGTCCTTCTGCCATCTGCGGAGAGCCCCAGCCGGCGACATGTCCGAAGACGAACGGCAATTCGGTCAGGTCCAAGAGGGAAGACACCTTGCCGAAACCGGCAAAAGCACCGACGGCCCGAGGGAGGTAGACGCGCAACATGAAATCCGAGAAGTCGGAGATGAGATGGTCGTACTCCTCAGGGAGCATCCACTTCCTTTCGTTGTACTGGAAGCTCGCGTCGTCGGGCACACCATGGCCCGGCCAGGAGTACAGCCTGTAGTCAAGCGCTTCGAGCATCTGTGAGGAGGTGGCGCCCGGCAGGGGCGGAACCGCACCGTCCGGCTGGAATCTCAGGTTGAAGTCGACCCACGCGCGCCCGGCTCTGGCGGGATCACTCATTGCCTCGCGCGCGGTCATGCCGGCGAGGACCGCCGGCCAGTAGCCGATGTTGAGGCAGATCGGCACTCGGTCGGGTTGACGGAGCTCCAGCGCCGCGATGATGCGGTCTACCCGGGCTTTGTAGTCGGCCTTGGCTTCCGGACTGGCGAACTCCATCTCCGGGTTGCGCCAGCGATCGATGCGCCAGGCGCGCTTCTCCTCAGCCGACAGGCTCTCCCATTGTCGTTGCTCCATCTCAGTCACTTTCGTGCAGGGATGGCCGCGGCGCGCCGCTCGTGGGCGCGCCGCGGCCATCGAAGTATCTACTAGGACGCCCAGCTCATGGGCTTCAGCTTGTCGGCCACCGCGACCTGCGGGGCGGCGACATTGCTGACCACAACCAGCTCGAATTGATGTTTTCCGCCATTCGAGAGTCGCCACTGCCCGCCATAGGTGGGGGTGACGACGTTGTTTTGGACGGGATGCGCAGTGCCCCACTTGACCGGGGCGGTGAAATCGAAGGGGCCCGCCACCGAGTCGGTCATCTTCGTCTCAGCGACGCGCTTGATGATCTCTTCCTTGTCGTCGAGGTTGGTGGTTCGCTTGAGCGTGTCGACGGCCCATTCGAAGAGCACGTAGTGCATGATGGTCTGCTGCCACTGCATGTTCATGGTCTTCTCGAAGTCATCGCACAGCTGCTGGGGAGTGTCCCCGGTGAGTGACGACTTGAAGGGGTAGGTCGGGTGGAACCACTGGGTACCGCACTGGCCGTCGGCGAGCGGGCCGATCGCCTCCATGGTGGTCGGAAAGAGGGTGGGCTTGATGCCCTCCATGATCTTCGGCTTGAAACTCTGCTGCGCACACTGATGCGCGAGCGTGGTCCAGTCCGGATCGATCATGACCCCCTGGAGTATCTCGCAGCCGTCTTTTGTGAATAGGCCGATCTGGTTCGTGAATTCGTCGCTCGGTTCGTTGTATTGACCAGAATCAATGAAGGTGTAGCTTGGGTCGGGCCAGCCGGTGCCGCCCTTGCCGTACGACATCCGGTAGGCGTTGCCGGGGGCGTTGTTTGGCCACAGTGCCCCTATCTTCTTGTTGGTGACGACCTGGTTGAACATGTCTACTTCGGTCGCCGCCTCCTCGGTGAGTCCCCAGAAGAGGTTGTAGGTCCATTTGAAGGGCTTGTCGGGAGCACCGCCCCGCTGAAAGATGAAGACCTCCATGGGGACATCGGTGGAAAGGCAAGGGGTTCCCGACGCCTCGCACTGATCGGCCACCGGGTTCACGGTGTCACCCGTGGCGGCGCACATCACCATGTCGACCTTCGTCTCGTTGATGAGTGCGCCAGCGACCGACCCAGCTCGCTGAGTGTCGGACTGGCTGTCTTGCACCTCGATCTTGAACGGATGCTTCTTGCCGTCGCCGAGGAGTAGTCCGTCCCCTGCTGCTTCGCGCCACTTTCCGGCGATGTACTTGCCGGCAATACCGAAGGCCGCCAGGTTCCCGGTCAGCGGATCGACGAAGCCGATCTTGACCTCGCGGCCCATCTCCGGGCCGGTGCTTGCAGTGGTCGTGCTCCCAGCGGTGGTCGGGGGCGCGCTGCTCGCGGTGGTGCTCGGCGCGGCTGAAGTAGTGGTGGTCTCCTCTCCTCCGCCGCATGCCGCCAGGACACCGCCCAGACTGCCGGCTAGCCCGACGGTAGCTCCGGCGACGCCGGCGATCTTCAGGAACTCTCGACGGCTAACGTCCTTGTTGATGTCGACCATCTCTACCCCTTTCCTCAGTTGAGGACCACGGAAACGAGTCGGAACCTCTTCGCCCAGTGCCGGTTCATCTTATGAACCCAGCATATCCAATTCTTGAACTCATCGAGCGTAGCAACTATTCTGGGCGTATGTCAACACCCCGCTCGGTGGTTCGAGCAGGTAGACTGATAGGGCGGCTATCCCGACTCCCGAAGAGACAGGCGAAAATGGCTGAGACCACCGAGAAGACAATGCCGCGGACTAACGGCGCGCCGACCCGCACTCTGGAAAAAGGCTTGCTCCTTTTGGGACTGTTCGACGTGGAGAAGCCTGAATGGAGTCTCCGGGAACTGCGTGAGCATACGGGGCTCTCCAAACCGACCGCTCGCCGGCTCATAAAGACCCTCGAGTCAGGCCACTGGGTCGCCTACGACGCGGATTCGGGCCAGTACCACCTGGGATCGAGCGCGCTGAAGGCGGGCTACCTGGCCATCTCGGAATCGGAGCTGGTACGGGTCGCCCATCCTCTGCTCGTCCGTCTGGAGGAGGAGACCACGGAGACCGCCAGCTTCTCCGTCTGGATTGGCCAGGGCGCTCTGATATTGGACACGGTGCCGACGTCGCGCCCGTTCAAGCCCTATACCATTGCCGGGATGGTGTTGCCGGGGGTCTCCAGCGCCGACGCTCAGGCTCTCATAGCGTTCATGCCGGAAGACGTCTGGGAGAGTCTTCTTTCGGCGCCCATCGAGGCTCGGACGGAATACACAGTCACCGATCCCGAGACCCTGCGGGAGAGGTGGCATACCGTGAGGCGGGAGGGCGTGGCCCTCGACTGGGAGGAATGGAAGGTCGGGGCGCCCGCTTGCGCGGCGCCGGTGTTCGACGGGACCGGCCGCCTCCGGGGTACTATCTCCGTGGTGCCCGCCATCGAGCGTTGCAGCCAAGAACAGATGCGCGGCTACGCAGAGGCGGCCAAGAGGACCGCCGCGGACATGTCCAAGAAGCTCGGCTGAGCCCGGCGGATGGCGACCGGACCGAGCCCGGGCTTCCCACGATTCAGGCCGTAGGCACTCTATAGGTGGGCGATCACGTCCTGCGAGGTGGTCACGAGCGCGATGGCCGGGATCATCCACTTCATGATGGCTTCGTGCAGTTCGCGGTTGCCATCGGTGCAGGTGTCGGACGGGACGATGAGGCTGTAGAAGCGATCGGCCAGCACGAACGCCGCATGACCGACCGACATGCCGGTAGCCACGCCGGTGACCACCACGGTCTCTACCTTCTTATCTATCAGGTATTGCCTTAGGTCGTTGTGGCGAAAGATGTCGAACGGCCAGTTGTAGAAGACCCGCTCTCCGGGCATCGGGGCCAGTTCGTCAATAACCTCGACGTCACGCGTGCCCATGCGATTAACTATGATTTCCCTGCCGCCGGTCCAGAAGCCTCCGTAGGAAGCGTACTTGGTGTCATCTGGCGTGTAGGTGCAGACGAAGATCACCGGCTGGCCCTTCTCGCGGAAGGCCTTCTGCAGCGCCTGTATGTTAGGGATGATGCCATCTTCCTGGGTGGCGCGGCAGTGGCCCATAGCCTCTATCGGGCTGGGGGCCTTGCAGATGGCATTCTGCATGTGGACGAGCAAAAGGGCCGGTCTGCCCACGAGCTTCCATTCAGTCATCAAGCCTTCCTTTTCCCGCATTAGGCTTCCGGCCGCATCGGCTATCGCCGCGGCAAGGATAGCGAATCGACGCGAGAGGCGTCCGGACGGAGGCCGCCAGAGTTTTATCCGAGACCCAACCGGAAAAGGGGAGAGCACATCGGAGCCGTATCGGCCTCAACGGGAGGGGATCGGGTGGCCGGACGACCGAGACTGGGAGTGGTGGCGCGGGAAGTCACGTTGTTCCCCCGTCATTGGGAGTGGCTGAGAGAGCAACCCGGTGGTGCGTCGGTCACCCTGCGGAAGCTCGTGGAGGTGGCACGCCTCTCCACGGTGGACGAGGTCAGGGTGCGCCGCGCACGCGAGGCTTGCTACCGTTTCATGAACACCTTGGCGGGTGACGAGCCCGGCTATGAGGAGGCCCTGCGCGCGCTCTTCGCGGGCGACGAGGAGAAGCTCCACGCCTTCACCGACGAGTGGCCGTCCGACGTGCATGCGCATGCCCGTCGGCTGGCGGGCTATTCGCTCGGTG
>Ga0182021_10005424_pt1 | contig 15100 bp, 10 predicted proteins | sample 612E3MmetaG_FD_120493 | JGI IMG/M metagenome (GOLD analysis project Ga0182021, IMG submission 120493) | Permafrost microbial communities from Stordalen Mire, Sweden - 612E3M metaG (Illumina Assembly) | ecosystem: Environmental > Terrestrial > Soil > Wetlands > Permafrost | place: Sweden... | reverse complement strand
TTTCGCTTAATCTTATTCATGAATAGACCTCCTGGCGGTTTGTGCTCGTCACACAAAACTGTACCAGAAGGTCTATTCTTTTTCTACTCGTCCCCTTTATTAATTTAGGGGTTAATCATGTTTTCCGGGTATTACATGTCAGGGCTGTGAATAATTAATAGGATTATACAGAACTAATGATCTATAGTCAAGAAGTGAAATGTCACTTTGGAGATCCATGTATCATTTCCTATACGATTTGAGGTCTCCCGAATCAGGGCGGGAATCTGCGTGGCAGGCCGTGAAACTGCCGTCTACGAGCCATTTTAGTGCCAATAAAAGCATCTGATGTCTTTTCGAACCTGATGAAACCAGATTCTTCGAGTATGCTTGACATGGTCTCAATAAGGAATTTTTGTATAATATATTCCTTGACAAGAATATTCTTTTTAGGGTATATTCAGAATATGAACTCAGCTTTTATGACCGCTCTTGCCGAACCCAACCGCATGCGGATTGTCGAGCTTCTACGCGAGGGACCACGCCCAGTAGGTGAGATCGCCATGCAGCTCCGACTCCGCCAGCCACAAGTCTCCAAGCACTTAAAGATGTTGAACGAGGCCGGGTTGGTCGAGATGCACCCGTATGCTCAACAACGCATCTACCAGCTGCAATCCAGGCCCTTCGTGGAACTCGATAGCTGGCTGGAAACCTTCAGGCATATCTGGGAGAAGCGCTTAGACAACCTCGATGAATATTTGCAGGAAGTAAAGGAGAAACAAAAACGCGACGAGAAATAGCAGTCCTACAACCAGCATTCAGCGATAAATTAATGTTTTATGTTTAAAAATATTCATAATAAGGACCCTATGGCCGAAAAGACAAACAACACACATAAAGAAGACCTGGTCGTAACCCGCATCATCGACGCCCCACTCGAGATGGTCTGGAAAGCCTGGACCGACCCCGATCACGTCAGGCGCTGGTGGGGGCCAAAATACTATAGCTCCCCCACATGCAAAATCGACCTGCGGGAAGGCGGCAGGTTTATCTTTTGCATGCGCGCGCCCGAAGAACAAGGAGGCCAGGATTCCTATACTTCCGGCGTCTACAATAAGATCGTGCCGATGGAACTGCTCGAATTTACCCAAAGCCTGAGCGACAAAGAAGGCAACAGAATCGATCCCACCCAGGCAGGCATGCCAGCTGATTTTCCAAAAGAGATGCAGATGACAGTCGTCTTTAAAGCCAAAGGCAACATGACCGAACTGACCATCACGATATACGGTTTTGCAGCCGGTCAAATGTATGTCTATGCCCTGGCAGGCTGGCACCAGTCATTAGATAAACTGGCAGGAAGCTTGACGAAAGCATAGCTGTATTAAGATATTGGTTCTTTAATTGCTATCAGAAAATTGAAGCAAGCCGATGAGGAACGATAATGTCAATGGACAGAAAAACGTAGTCTCAAAATGCAACTCGTCAGGTCTGAACGATCGCAACATCCTTCGATCCCAGGCTGACAAAACCTTTAACAACGGCGCCTGTTACCAGATTTATTCCGTCCAGGGGTACTTTCACCTGTAACCGTTCATCAGAATAATTAAGGATGAAGGTCCATGTATGTGTGCCATCGCTGCGAAGCGTCATTTCCACCCCAGCGGGCAGATTTTGCCTGTCCTGGACACCCGTTTCCTCGATGACGCGACGTAACAACCAGGACAAGCCTGCCTGCTCCAAGGAAGTACCCAGATAATAACTCGATCCCTTTCCAAAAGAATGGCGGGTCACTGCCGGATAATCCGCATAGAAATCTTCGAGGTAATGGGCTACTACTTCCGCACCCTCCAGTCGGATTATGTCACTCCAATAATTACAAGCGAAACGGTCTCCAGTATCGGTCTGGATAGAATTCGCATCCCTCGAACCGTATGGCACGAATTCCTCGACCCACAAACCCAGCAATTTACGAAACTGTGCGGGATAACCACCGAGCTGGACATGCTCGGTTTCATCCACCAGGCCACTAAAAAACGTCATCACCAGATTGCCCCCCCTGGCAACATAGTCCTCGATGTTTTGCACAGCCCGATTGCTCACCAGATATAAATGCGGCATGATCACAAGCCGGTATCGAGAAAGGTCGCCAGCGGGGTGTGCGAAGTCCACAGTAATATTGCGCCGGAACAATTCAGCGTAAATATCGATCGTTCGCTGCAACAGGTTGAGATCGTTAACCGGTTTGTCGCCGCTTTCGAGTGCCCACCAGTTCTCCCAGTCGAAGAGAATTGCGACATCCGCTTGAACGCGGCTGGAAAGCAAACCCTCGAACCGCTTCAATTCCATGCCCAGTGCCTTAGCCTCACGCCAGACGCGGGAATCGGTTCCGACATGTGGAATGATGGCGCTGTGAAATTTTTCCGACCCCGCCTGCGAGGCACGCCACTGAAAAAACATTATCCCATTCGCACCGCGCGCCAACGCCTGATAACTACCCAATCGCATCACGCCGGGTCGTTTGGTCGTGTTCCGTTGCCTCCAGTTAACCTGCGTGGGAGCCTGTTCCATCAACAGCCAGGGCTGTCCATTTTTTAATGAACGCATCAGGTCATAGCCCATGCCCGCTTCAACCATCCATTGAGGTTCGGATGTATCGGGGTAACTATCGAACGAGACCACATCCTCGCTTTTGGCCCATTCCCAATAATCGAGCGGTTTATGAAACCTCATAAAGTTGGTCGTCAGGGGAATGTCCGGTGCATGCTCCCTTAATATTTTTTTTTGTTCTTCAAAACACTCCAGCCATGAATCGGAGAAAAATCGGCGCCAATCCAGGCTCTGCATGGGATTTCCCTGGGCAGGCATTCGGCCCGGACCTTGAATCTCTTCCCAATCACCATAATGTTGACTCCAAAAGTCAGTGCCCCAGGCTTTGTTCAATTCATCCAGTGAACCATACCGTTGCGACAACCACGAGCGAAACGCAGCGATGGACGCATCGCAAAAGCACTCTGTGACATGGCAAGCATATTCGTTATCGACATGCCAAAGAGCGAGAGCCGGATGATCGCCAAATTTCTCCGCCATACGCGTCACCAGGTTTTGTGCACCGGTCCGATAGCTTGAACTGTGAGGGCAATAGTGACGGCGCGAGCCATGCCACAATGTCACTCCATCTGCAGTGACGGGTAGAATATCGGGATGCCGGCGGACCATCCATGGCGGTGGTGATGCAGTCGGTGTAGCCAGATTCACCTGTACGCCATGCGCATGCAAAAGATCCATGATTCCGATGAGCCATGTAAAATCGTACACACCAGGAGCAGGTTCCAGCCTGGACCAGGCGAATATCCCCAAAGACACAAGGTTGACGCCTGCTTCCTCCATCAACCTTGCGTCTTCCTGCCAAACCTCCGGACCCCATTGTTCGGGGTTGTAATCTCCGCCAAAGACAACCTGTGGGAACATCGTATAGCTCCAAATACTAAAAATTAATAATCCACAATCCTGACCATACGGGACCGGTATTTCTCACGGAACTGGGCATTCAAACGAAGTACTTCCTGCTCATTACCCGTGAAAGAACAGCGTAAACAATAATATTCGTCCTTATCCCGATCATAGAGCATATCCATGTCAATCTCACGCACCAAGCAGCGCGGACAGCGATAATTCAATCTGCCTTTTCGACCTTGAGCCATGTGGTCAATACTCCTCTGCCTCTGATCATCTTCCGGATGCCCAACGTATACATGGGCGAAAATGCAAATCCTTCACGGTAATAGCCGTCCGCAACCATTCTATCCGTCGACATACTCAGACGCGTGCCTATTTGTGGGATGACAGCCTCGACCCGATTTACACCTTTCATAACTGCCTGGCGGCATCGATACGCATAATCAACACTTTGACTTCCACCTTCTCCTTCGATCCTGAGGCTGACACCGGTCAGATCCTCAGGGTACTCCGTCGTGCCGTAGCATGCGGTGATGTATTCATCGATCATGATGTCAGCTTGCGAATCGGTCGAATCCAGGATCTTTCGGACGATCTCGATCTCGCCCTTCCCCTCCCATATGCGGAAAACGGACTGTACGCGGATCGTGACATCAGAAAATTCGATCTCGCAAGTTTCCAACGTCAGTATGCGAATGTCTCCATCCTCTGTAAAGGAAGCCTGTGTGCGGCAACTGCATAGATCCACCTCTTCTTCCTTGTACACAAACTTACAGCTTTTAATGGATCCTTCACCGGCATAATGCGTGAAATAGCCTGCACGATAATTGGACTGGACGAGATAAGGATATGACGCATCCTGAAGTTGTCGCGTCCCTACACCGCAGGGGCGAACGAGCTTTGCTGCGTAAGGACGCAGGTCAATCATGGCACCGCCCTGATTCATATCCAAACAGAAGCGCATCCACGGATCCACGTACCAAAACTGCTGCCGATTGGAACCAAAAAGGATATCCTTCCAGAGGGTGCATTCGGGACGGGTATAAGGCCGATCTTTACGATAGAGGTCAGCAAATTCACTCAAAGTGACATCCATCGCCTTACCTTCCCGTTTTAGCTGACCATAATATGCCATTCCATCCCGGTAACTCTTGAGCAACAGACCATAATCGGCCTCCCAGCGTCCGCTCTTGCTCATCCAGCCGGGCCCAACGAACATCATGTTGTAGGAAAAACCACGGTTATATTTTGCCATGGCGCGATATTGATCGACGATGTTTTCAAAATAGGGCATCTCGCGATCTTCATAAACCATTCCCCGCAAAATGTTCTGTGGATGGGTACCATAATATGACCCGGGACCGTCGAACACGGCCATCAAATCCCGGGAAAGATGAGGAACGGCAACAATCCCGATATCGTCGGCTTCGTCCGAAGCAGGACAATGGATGTTGTGCTTAGAAGGGATCCAGGGGTTCCAGGGACCGCCGTCTAAAAATGTGTACCAGGAGTTATTGGCGTTCCGGTACGCCTTCGGCCCCTCCTCCCAGCAGGTAGCCACAGCAACCCTGACCATGGGATATTTTTCCTTGATATAGTTGACCAATTCGGCATCCATGTAATAAGAACCGGTCGAGGTCGGATAAAAGCCAAATGCTTCAAAAAACCTGCCAAGCACTTCATCCACGATCTGCCTCTTATCTTCCATGGAGAAAAGCCAGATCGCCAATTCCCTGGATTTGAAGCGGTCACGAAACTGCTGGCATTGCAAGCCGAGAAACGTCGAGCCAATCTCATCGCCATATCTTTCATGGTGTTCCCTGGCGATGGCAACCGCCTCACGGTTAAACAGACTCGCATAGGTCATTTGAATGGTTGTGCGGAGGCCGTGGTCGTGAGCAATCTGCTGCTGGGTGCGAAATATATCAAGCGATTCCTGAAGAACACTATCCCGGGAAATGTCTTCATTTCTCCCATTTCCCTGTTCTTTTTGGATATATTCCGGCACCATTTCCGGTCTATGAATGACCGTTACGTAAAACTCGCTCATGTTTTATTTCACACCTGATTAAAACCAACCAGAACAATGTCCTTCCTCACGGCACTATTGGAGCTGCAGGGCGGCCATAAAGCAGTCGTACGTGAGGGGGGGAGTTAAACATAGGTCAGCCCCCATCTCCCTTGCCCGTGTCTCATCTGCAACCGTCGAACAAACCAACACAGGAATTTCACAATTCGTCAGATCTCCAATCAACGTTTGCGAAGCTTCGAGTTGCTCCATCGAGGCAAATAGGACTGCCGCCGGTTGGAGATCACAAACCTCTTCAGCCGAAAGAACAGAGGGCTTCAGCGTAAGTTCATACCCGCTCCGTTCGGCATACCGCCCGATCAGATACGATAGGGCTGCATCATTTCCGATCAATATGATTCTTGAAGAGGCGGGGGGCATGGTGGGTTTGTCTCTCCTATGCCTTAACACTTCCCAAACTCAAGCCTCCCTGCCAGAAACCCTGCAGGAACAGAAATACAAACATTACAGGAACGATCGCCACGACCGACCCGGTAATCACGAGTATATAAAGCACATGTGCAACCCCCGGCTGTGAAGCCAGTGAGTTCCAATACGCCAACCCCACTGTGAGCACAAATAGATCCGATCTACTCAAGAGCAGCAATGGCAAAAAATAATTGTTCCATGCGCCGACAAACGCAAAAAGCAAGACGGTCACATATCCAGGCGCAAGGAGGCGGAACGCAATTGTGGCAAAGATCCGGAATTCGCCCGCACCGTCAACGCGGGCAGCATCAATTAAATCCTGAGAAACCGCCTGCTCGGCGTAAATGCGCATCAAGTAAACTCCAAATGGATTGACCAGTGAAGGCAGGATGACTGCCAGCAATGTGTTGGAAAGGCCGCTTTTACTCATCATCAGGAAAAGCGGGACAGCAAAAACAGTAGCAGGAACAAAAATGGAGGCAAGAACGATACCAAATAACAAGTTGCGACCCGGAAACCGATATTGGGCAAATGCATATCCAGCCAGGGTGGATATCAGCGACGAACCCAGTGAGGCGATCAATGCATAAATTGCCGTATTCCGCATCCAGAGGGCAAAATTGCCATTGTCATAAGCAAACAAGTCCTTCAGATTCTGGAAGAAATTGAAGTCTTTGCTGAACCAAAACCCGAAACTGGAGAAAAGGCCGTCATTTGTCTTTGTGCTGGAGATCATCAACCAGAGGAGCGGGATCAGGAAATAGGCCAGGAAAACAAACATGAACAAGTGGGTCGCCATACTGTTCAGCCTCACCCGTAATTTATAGGTGTCCGGTTTGCGTGTTTGAATTGCCATTTCTTCACCTCTCCCTGCGATTGGTTGCATACAGCACCAGCGAGGCGATGATCCCGGAAACAAGGGCCAATGTGAAAGCTACCGCCGCCGAATAATTGAATTCCCCATTCCGGAATGCCAGGTTGTATAAATAAATATTCGGCGTGAAGTGCAAATTAACAACACTAGGCGCCACAACCGTGAGGACATTTGGCTCGTTAAAAAGCTGAAGGGTACCGTTAATGGAAAACAGGATCGTGAGTGCAATCGCCGGCCAGACAAGGGGAATACGAACATACCAGGCAATCTGCAAATCATTGGCGCCATCCACACGAGCCGCGTCATAGAGCTCAGCCGGGATCGATTTAAGAGCAGCGTAAATGATCAACATGTTATAACCGGCATACTGCCAGGTAGAAATGTTAGCCATGGCGGGAATGATGCCGTTGGCGGTAAGAAAGACGGGCGGTTTCAGTTTCAATGCAACCGCAACCTGAGCAATGGGACCGAAACTCTGACCGTAAAAATACCCCCACATCAAAGCCGCGACAACGCTTGGAACTGCAAAAGGCAAAAAGTAACCCAGCCGAAAGATCGATGGACGTCGAATAATTTCACTATCAAGCACCAGAGCAAAGATCAAAGCCAGCCCCAGCATGACCGGAATTTGCACCGCACCAAAAATCAGGACGTTTCGAATCCCCTCCCAAAAATTGGCATCCTGAAAAACCTTCCCATAGTTTTCCAGTCCGATAAAAGTAATTCCACCAATAATTTGCTTTCGATAAAGACTCAAATTAAACGAGTAGAGCAGCGGATAAATCGAGAATGCGATGTAGCCTATCAGGAATGGCAAAAGAAAGAAATAAGGTGTAGCTTTGTATAGGGTTCGTTGCCATGGAGGCTGAGTCGGCAGGATTTTCCCAGGATCATTGGCCACAGACATGCTTGCTCCTTATACATCTTGATGAGAATACCGGGGCAACACGTGCATGTCGTCCCGGTATTCTATTCGTTCAATGCACGTTCGGGACCTCGTATGGCTTTGTTCGCTCACCTATATAAGATCAAGAACGTTAAGTTCTGCTCAAGGCGTTGTAACCGTAAATCCCTGGTCCTTTGCGTAGGATACAGACTTGTCCTGCAAATCCTGCATTGCAGCATCAAAGGTCATCGAGCCGGCCCTCACCTTGGTTAATTCATCCGCATAAGTAGTGTAGACGAAGCTGGTGAAAGGACTCCAACCGAAATTCGTAGTGACTTCCTTGGCGGCTTCGGCCATGACCTGATGGATCGGCTGGCCACTCCAATAATCATAGGGCACATCCGACCATTGCGGGTTCGAGAGGGTGACATTTGTCGATGGGAAGAGCCCGGCTTTATCGGGATTAGTGAGTTCCAGCGTAACCTTGGCATCCGTATTTAACCACTGGGCAAAGGTGGCGGCCTCCTTGGGATGTGTACTGGCTTTCATCACGGCGATGGTCGATCCACCATAGTTTCCATTCACCTTGTCGCCGGCCTTCCACTGCGGCATCAGATAGACTTTCCATTTACCGGAAAAGGTTGGCCCGTATGTGGATATGTAAGTTCCCCAGGCTCCTGCCTGCCAGCAGGCAATGGAACCATTGCCGATGGCCGTGTTCCAATCATTAGTATAAGTATCGACCGGGCTCAACACACCGGCTGTCATCATATCACCCCACAGTTTAACCACACGCTTGACTTCCGGTGAGGTGAAATTAATGGTGATGTTCTTTCCATTTACGATAAAGGGCTGCGCACCGGACTGCCATAACATGCCGAAGAACCAACCCTGATCAGCTGTATAGTTGGAAAGATATACATTGGCGTCAGCCTTGTGTAAGGCCGCTGCCGCTGTGGCGAATTCATCCCAAGTGGTGGGCACGGTGATGTTGTACTTGGCAAGAACCGCATCGTTGCAGAACATGACCATTGGGCCCACATCCTGAGGATAAGCATACACTCCATTGCCCTGCGATACCTGTGACCACGTCCATGGTATAAACTGATTCTTAACGTCATTCGCTCCATAATCCGCCAGATTCAATAGTACACCCTGAGAGATATAGTTGGGCAGGTGCTGGTATTCGATCTGGACAACGTCGGGAATGTCGCTATTTGCCTGCAAAGATGTATTTAACTTGGTGTATTCAGCATTCCCACCGGAAGGGTTAAGATACTTTATTTGGATATTGGGATGAGCCTGGTTCCATTCGGCCACCTGCTCGTCGATATGCGGCATCCACGACCAGAAATTAATCTGGACCGGTTTGGGTGTCCCGCAAGCTGCCAGCAGGATAGCAATTATTGCTATAAGAACAACAAACTTTTTCATATTCTTCTCCTTTTTTATTCAAATCAAAGACGAATTGAAGCCATGGAAAAAATTCCAAGGCAAGCCAAGCTATAAGTATTTTAGGCAGAATGCTTGTCTATGTTTTGACGCGAACCGGGAAGATTTTGTCTATTTCCGGGATTTTCGATGTGAAAGCTATACAAAAAATATCCTTAGGAGGCGAAACCCGTTATTTCCTTCCCCCGTTTACCCTGGCGATAGGCACGCGGTGATACACCCATTTCCCGTTGAAATGTCCGGGTAAAATGTGCACAGTCGGTAAACCCGATGGCAATCGAAACCTGCGTCATCGAAGAATTCGATGTCTCCAGCAGCCTGCATGCCTGGCGGATCCGATAACGCCGGAGATATGTCATGGGAGTTATCCCCAATTCCTGGCGAAAACAGTCCGTCAAGTAATCGGGGCTGATCCCAACCTGGCCGGCAATATCCTCACGGCTGAGCGGTTCAGCGTAACGCTTATTAATAACAGCCATGGCCTGGCGGACAAGGAGTTGCGTGGCTCCTCCCAGGGAGCGCTGACGATCCAAAGCTTTCTCGATATGGTTGAGAGTTTCCGCTGCATTGAACAAACCTTTGTTTAAAATGACCGCCACACCCTGGCTGCAACGCTCGATATCGGCATCGGATAGCAATCGGGCGGTCAGGATAATGACGGGTATGTCACGTGTAGTTTCACCTGCACGAAGATGATCGAGCACGGCAAAGCCGTCCATCTCAGGCATCATCAGGTCCAACAATATAAGATCCGGGTGTGTATGCTCCAGCACTTTAAGGGTTTCGCGGCCATTGCGAGCCGTAACCGCAAAGCAGCCGGCCTGTTCCACCAAACGGCTGTGCATTTCAAGAATGCCGGGGTCATCGTCAACTACAAGCACCGTCCGTTCTTTCGCGCCGGGTTTGAGGTAATGTGCCAACTCGCGAGCCAACTGATCGGCCCGCAAAGGTTTGTGCAAATAGTTCAATTCAAGGAGTTCACCACGGTCATTATCCAGATCCAATGAATAAGCAAGGACCGGGATGTGCATGGTAGCATGATTCTGCTTCAGCATTCCGACGATCGCCCAGCCCTCACGGGCTGCGACGCTTTCGCCCAGGATCAAGGCGGCCGGCAATGATTCCATCAACGAGGGCAACCATTCGGTTTGCTGATCAATACGACAAACCCGGGTTTCAAAACCACGTTCCAGGAGGAAAGCAGATAAACGATCTGCTTCATCGGAACCTTCACTCAATACCGTCACACCATGATCATGCCCCCCGGGTGCAGATGCCAGCTTGAAGCGCGCCTGAGCCTGCGCCACGATCGGTAATGTGAAGTAAAAAGTTGAACCGGTTCCCAGCTTACCGGGAGATAAGAGACCGATATTGCCGCCATGTTTCTCAACTAATTGCCTGGAGATCGTCAATCCGAGTCCCAGGCCGCCATATCCTGATTGCTCTGTGCGTTCTGAACGATGAAATTCCTGAAAGATGCTGCCTTGTTCCGCGGGTGGGACACCTATTCCAGTATCACTGACTGTAATCATCGCCTGTTGATCCGTCATCGTGAGGCTTAACTGGACCTGACCTTGCGATGTAAATTTAATGGCATTGCTTATCAAATTCAGGACCACCTGCCGCAAGCGCGTCCTATCTCCAAGCACCCACGGTCCTTTAGCGGGGAGATCAGCCGACCATTTCAGGCCCTTCTCGCGTGCCATCTCCTCTCCGATTTTTGCGGTCACTTGTACTACTTCAGTAAGATCCAACGACTCGCGGAGGATACGCAATTGACCGGCTTCACTGCTAGCCAGGTCGAGCACATCACCGATCAAACGCGCCAGATGTTGTGCACTGGTGGAGATTTGTTTAATATCGCGCAATACGCCTCCCGATGGTTTCGGCTGTTCCCGCAAAACCATATCGCTGAGGCCGACAATCAGACTGAGCGGCGTCCGTAATTCATGACTCACCATCGATAAGAAGCGACTTTTAAGGCGATTGGCTTCTTCAGCCAACTTTCGGCCTGCGAGGGCATCCTTGTATAACTGGCTGACCCGCAGGGCAGAAGCCAGATTATGAACAATGGCCGCGCATGGCTCAAGATTTGCCGCACTGAAAGCGACAAATCCACTCGAATGCTCATCTATGATCAAGGGAAGAATTGCCAATTGGTAAGCAGATTCCGATGGATACATATCAAGCGGCGGGAACTCGCGCGTGACAAATTGACTCCCGGCCTTCCCATCACGATCAGGAATGCCTGTACCCAGCAACCAGCGACTATGAAAACATGGATCGTCTTCACCCGGTAAATATAAACCCACGAATGCGTGTGCTATTCCCAATTGCGGTAAGTGCTCCGTCAGGATCCTGGCGGTATCAGACATATCCAGAGCGGCCAGCAACTGGGAAGTCATCAAACCCAGACGGTTGGTTGTTTCCATGTGTTTCACCAGCATCTCGGTCGTCTGGCGTTCCAGCTGTCGTATGTTCTCGATTTCATAGAAAAATGTATCGGCTGGAGGATCAATTTTTGGTGTTTCCATATGACAGCCGCAAGATTGGCGAATGATGAGTTTTGTTTCCACCCGTAAATTGCCCACCAAAACAGTCTTGTTATGAATGGATTCAAGCATCGAGAGGACAGCCTGATATCCCAGAGTAAATGTAGGATGCCTGACCGTAGTGAGTTGCGGGAGCTGTGACCGGCCCTCCAGGATATCATCAAAGCCGATGACTGCGACATCTTCTGGAATGCGGAGGTTTGCGCCCCGCAACACCTCCATGGCGCCTAATGCAGATAAATCATTACTGGCGATCAAGGCCGTGAAAGGAGCCCCTGAAGCCAGAATGTGTTGCATCGCAATTTGACCGTCTTCCCGACGATGTTCACCAAATGCGATCAGGCCTTCATCCACTTCAAGGGAGGCGTTATGGAGCGCCGTTTCATAGGCTTTCAGCCGCTCGCCGCTATCTCCGCCCCTACCTGACTTTCCAGCGATAAAGGCTATCCGCCGATGCCCGTGTCCGACCAGGTGATCGAAGGCCGCTTGAATGCCACCGGCATTGTCAACAGCCACCACCTGGCCTGGTTTTTCAGCCGTTGTAAAAATGATCGGATAGCCGGCTGGCGTTAAATCCTGTATATATTCAAACTGGGTATCAGAGAAATCATCGGGTATGACAATCAAGCCATCGCAATTCCAGGGCCCCACTGGAATGAAATCGACCCCCGTTCCCGGAACCGCCCAAGCCGTGCGGCTGCCTCGTGGGCTTCCTGGAAGTGAAATTCCACATCCGATCAACAGATTGCAATTACGCTCATCCGCCGCGGCACGAACACCCTGTAACAAAGTATGAGTGTAACTGTCAATGGTCGTACCTTCATAGACTGACCAGGTTGACAGAAATCCTATAGTAGGGCGATCACGCATTTTCAGCAACAACCCAATCGTTCAGATTGATATTAACTATCCATTATCTTCGCGAGAGTATAACATAGCGCCGTTTTCAGTCTCCATCACCCCATCTACGATTTCAGAGGATGAAATTCTCCCAACCATAAATTTCTTTATGTTATATACTTTATCAAAATGCTGTAAGTTAAGACAATCCACACATCGTCGAAGGCAAAGAAAATAGTTAATTCAAAAAGTTACCTGGAAGATCAAATCCCTCAAAATATTTTGAAGAAACAGGAAAAAAAGAATGAAGATCCATGATGATCCCGATGATAATGAATACCTTGCGACCATGAAACTGCAGAGGCGAGAGATCAGCGACGAACAATATCTCAAATTCGAAGGGTATGCCGCTGAGATCTTCTCCGCTTTCGGTCTCGACCTGAACCTGCCATCCACGAAAGATACTCCCCGTCGTTTCATCAAGGCGCTCTTCGATGCCACGGAAGGCTACGATGGCGACCCAAAACTGCTGAGGGTATTTGAGACTGAATGCCATGGTGAGCCCGATTGCCGGCTAAGCCAGGTCATTGAGGGACCAATCCCCTTCTTTGCCCTGTGTGAACACCATGCCCTTCCCTTCTACGGGATGGCGTATGTCGGTTATATCGCCCACGAGAACATCATCGGCATTTCAAAGCTGACCCGGCTGGTGCGGATGTTCTCCAAGCGGTTTGCAGTACAGGAACGGATCGGACAGCAGATCGCCGATACGATGGAAACGATGCTTCATCCGCATGGCGTGGCCGTATTCCTTGAAGCCCATCATCTATGCATGGAAATGCGCGGAGTCAGGGAAATCGCACCCATGACCCGCACCACGGTCTGGCGTGGTCATTTTGCCGATGACCCGACTCTGCGGGCCGAATTCTTTACAGCCTGCGGACTGCAACGAAATGAGAAGTGATCGAATCTGGGGAATGGGCTGAATCAATGTTTGCCCCGATTGCCTCATATCTCGAAGGCCTGTTAAGATTGAAGGATTGGATCTAACGCCAGCGGGAAATACGCGCAATGAGCTTCTCCTCACCCAAATCGCGACAGATCTTTTTCAGTCGATCTCTGGCACCCTGCCACTTTAGATCATCCAGCTTCTCCTTAAGCGGAACATCCTGGCGAAGGGTGGCCAACTGCCGGTAAAGCAAAGCATCTTCCCATCGTTGCGTCAGGCTCTCGGCCAGACGGGTTGCGCGGCCACCCACCCGCCATTTCTCTGAATCGTCCGGGATCGACTCCAAGTGTTCAAAACGCGATAGTACGGCAGAAGCGGATTTGGCCCCCCAACCCGGTATGCCGGGATACCCGTCAGCGGAATCACCCACCAATGCAAGCCAATCAGGAATTGAGTCCGGGTGCACGCCAAACTTCTCCAAAACCCCTTCCTCATCGAATACAATGTCCCGCCGGCGGTCCCAACAAACGATCCGGCTGCCGGACACCAACTGCATCAGGTCCTTGTCGGGCGAGCAGATGACGATCTGTTCCACCGTACTCCTGTTTTTGAATTTTGCAACGGCAGCAGCCAGCGCATCGTCCGCCTCAAACTCCACCATCGGCCAGACAACTACTCCGAGAGCGGCTACAGCATCTTCCGCCAGTTGGAACTGCGCCAAGAGGACCGGGTCAACGCCTTCGCCTGTTTTGTATCCGGGATAAAGGTCATTCCGAAAAGACTTGATGATATGGTCAAAGGCGAAGGCAATGTGCGTTGTATCCGGTCGCGCCAGCAGCGCGAGCAGGCTTCTCAGGAGGCCAAGGGTGGCGCCGACCTCCCGACCATCAGGAGCTTTCTTCGGAGGAGCACCGAAGTGGTTACGGAACAGCTCGTAGGTGCCATCTACCAGATGAATCTTCATTCGCGGTAAATTCCTTTTTTTTAATCGTGGAAAATATTATTCTCTTTTTTCTAGCTTGTATGATAGAACGACGCCTAAAGTGAAGGGCTTTGTTTTACTTGAGAGTGGACAACTACACACTCACCCTCCGCAATTGTGCGCTTTACATCCAGGACTTTGTTCGGGTTCTGTTTCGTATTCTCTTCCATGGCCTTCAGAAGAGGTTGTACTGATCCTTCAAAATAAGGGTGTGATGTCGAAATCCAGCGCCGACAAACTTCGAGAAGGCTTCGCGAACTTTCCCACCTGAGGCTAGCTTGAGAAAGGATATGGCAATGTCTTTTTTACTCTCTATCACCGTGATTTCCTCGAATACCGATAAATTTCGTCTAATTATAGAACATAAATTCTGTCATGTAAAGGTTGATCCTGGATAAGTGCATTGTCGCCTGACTTCCTCACGCCAAACAATAGCCAACAAGGAAATAGTCAACGGAATTTTCGAGCCGCTCAACCTCAAAACCATTATAGCGAGAGCCGTGAGGCGTATAATATTCTTCTGTAAATTTTCTTCAACTTTAAGATATATCTAAAAGGGACAAATCCATGCCAGGCAAACAATCCATTTCAATGCGTACACTTGGAAAAACGAATATCCGGGTCACTCCCATC
>Ga0182021_10005423_pt1 | contig 15102 bp, 10 predicted proteins | sample 612E3MmetaG_FD_120493 | JGI IMG/M metagenome (GOLD analysis project Ga0182021, IMG submission 120493) | Permafrost microbial communities from Stordalen Mire, Sweden - 612E3M metaG (Illumina Assembly) | ecosystem: Environmental > Terrestrial > Soil > Wetlands > Permafrost | place: Sweden... | reverse complement strand
TGAGAACCGGATTCTTCTTCGGCGAGGCGCTGGGTTCGCTGCGCCGTAACTGGGTCATCACTCTGGCGGCGGTCCTCACGGTGTTCATCAGCATGGCCATCCTGGGTCTCGTGCTGGTCGTCAACCAGAACCTCAATTCGGGGGCCACCAGCCTCAAGAACCGGGTCGAGATCGAGGTCTTCATCAGCGACAACGCCCCGCAGGCGCAGGTCAACGCCCTGGAGGCCAAGATCAAGGCGCTGCCCCAACTCAAGAGCTACCAGTACATCTCCAAGGAGCAGGCCCTGAAGGAGTTCCGCACGCGGCTCGGCGCCGACGCGGACCAGATCCTCGCCAACCTGGTGGGCAATCCGCTGCCGGCCTCGTATCGCATCTACGTCAAGGACGCCAACACCGTCGATGCGGTGGCCAGGCAGTTCTTCAACGACCCTGCCGTCGACAACTCCGCCCCCGGCAAGCACGACGGCGTTCGCTATGCCCAGGCCACCGTGCGCCGCATGCTGGGCACCATCAACCTGGTCACCAAGGCCATGTGGATCGCCACGGCCCTCTTCGGAGTGGCCGGCATCCTCCTCATCAGCACTACCGTGCGCCTTAGCATCTTCGCGCGGCGCAACGAGATCGAGATAATGCGTCTAGTGGGCGCCACCAACTGGTTCATCCGCTGGCCGTTTATGCTCGAGGGCTTCATGACCGGCCTGGTGGGCAGCGTGTTCGCCGCCGTCGCCATCTGGGTGGTCAATCTCACCGTCTTCAACTGGATCAAGAGCTCAGCCATCAGCTTCCTCAAGGTCGAGCTGTACCCGATGTGGTTCAAGGGTGGATGGTGGCCCCTGGGGCTGCTGCCCACGCTGGTGGTCATCGGCGCGGTGCTCGGCTCCCTGGGGAGCGCGGTAGCCCTGCGCAGGTACTTGCGGGTGTGAGCTGGCGGTGAGGCTGCGCGGCACAGGCGCCCGCCTCGTTGCGGTCCTGCTTCTTGGGACCGCCGCCGCCGGCATCGGCGCTGCGCTGCAGGCTCCGCCGGCTCACGCACTCACCCTCGGCCAGCTCGAGGGGCTGCTGCAGCAGGCGCGCAGCCAGAAGAAGGGCCTGGACGCCGTCGTGGCGCGCCTGGACGCGCGCCTCAGCGTCATCTCAGACACGCTGCAGGGCCTCGACCGCGGCATCACCGACGTCACCGCCACGCTCAACGCCCGTCAGGCCGCCTACGACGCGCTGCAGGCCAAGCTGATCGCCAAGAAGCGCCAGTTGGCGGCGGCTCAGCAGCACCTGCGCTGGCAGCAGATCGTCTTCGCCGATCGCGTCGTGCAGTCGTACAAGTCGGGAGAGATCGACTATCTGGCGGTGCTCCTCGGGTCGAACGGCTACGAAGACATGATCAGCCGTGTGAGCCTGCTCTCCGATCTCGTGCGCAGCGACAACAGCATGGTGGGCGACCTCACCAGCAGCCGCGACGCGGTGGCGGTGGAGAAGCGTGAGGTCGCCGACCAGACCGCCGTGGCCATGCGGCTGCGCGACGAAGTCAAGCAGAAGAGCGACCAGCTGGCGGCGTTGAAGGCCGAACAGATCGCCACCCAGGCGAGCACCAAGGGCGCGCGGCGGGCGAAAGCCCAGGCGCTTGCCGGCGTCGAGAAGAACATCAACGCCTGGGAGGCACAGGAGGCGGTGCTGGCCACCGAGAGCCAGGGCCTCGCCGGCGTCATTCAGGGCCTCGCCGGCAACGGCGACGGCAAGGCGACCGGTGTGCTGCAATGGCCTGTCGTCGGTCCCGTCACCTCACCGTTCGGCTGGCGGATCCACCCCATCTTCCACGTCCGTAAGTTCCACACCGGCATAGACATCGGCGTCGGTTACGGCACGCCGATACACGCCGCCGACGGCGGCCGCGTGATCTACGCGACGTGGATGACTGGCTACGGCAACACGACCATCATCGACCACGGCAGCGGCATCTCCACGCTGTATGCGCATCAATCCAGTATCCTCATCAGCAGCGGCAGCGTGACCAAGGGCCAGGTGATCGGCTACGTCGGGGCCACGGGCTACGCGACCGGCCCTCACCTGCACTTCGAGGTGCGGATCAACGGTAACCCGGTGAACCCGCTTGGCTATCTTCACTGACCGAGCATGCCCAACGAGCCGCGCGGTACGATGGTAGCCGGCCACGCGCTAGCGGCAGCCGCCCCAGCAACCAGGTGAACTACTCACCCGGCGCGGCCCCGGTCGCGATGCTCCACCCCCGTCGATAAGGCTGACCCACAAATGCGCACCATAAAGACGGCCATCATCGTTCTGCTTTTGCCGCTCGGCTTCCTGGGCGGTTACCTGGTCGGCAACCACCCGACCGGCGACAACACGCTCCAACTCTCCGGCGGCCAGAAGACGGCGGCGCAGCATGCCGCTCAGCTCCAGCAGAAGATCATCGAGTACCTGCAAGGCCGCTACTATCGCGCTGTGGACGTGAACAAGCTGGAGCAGGCCGGCGTCAGCGGCATGCTGAAGTCGTTGAACGATCCCTGGACCGAGTACCTCTCACCCTCCCTGGTGCGCTGGTTCGAGCAGGACATGCAAGGGACCTACACAGGCATCGGCGCCACCATGGAGATGCAGGGGACCAAACTGCTGGTCAAGTCGGTCTTCGCCGGTTCGCCCGCACAGCTGGCCGGTCTGGCGGCCGGCGACCAGGTGATAAGCGTGGACGGCCGGCCGACGGCCGGCCTGTCGCTGGTGGCCAACATCGCCCATATCAAGGGGGCAGCTGGTACCAAGGTGACCCTGGTCGTGCAGCCGGCGCGCGGCGCCGTTCAGCGTACGCTCACGCTGACCCGCAAGGAGATCGCGATGCCGCTCACCGCGCACCGCATGCTCCATGTCGGCTCAGTGCCGGTCGGCTACGTCGCCCTCAGCCAGTTCGCCGCCGGCGCCGGCGCGCAGGTGCAGGCAGCGATCAAAGACCTGGTCGCCAAGGGGGCCAAGTGGATCGTCTTCGACCTGCGCGACAACGGCGGCGGTCTACTGTCTGAGGCGGTCAAGGTGACCGGCGACTTTCTGAAGAGCGGCGTGGTCGTCAGCACAGAAGGCCTGCACTCGGCCCGGCAGGTGCTGGACGTCACCGGCAATCACCCGACCAGTCTGCCGGTGGTCATCCTGGTCAACGGCAACACGGCCAGCGCGTCGGAGATCGTCTCCGGAGCCCTGCAGGACCACCGGCGAGCCTTCCTCATCGGCACCAAGACGTTCGGCAAGGGGCTGGTGCAGAACATCCTCACGCTGCCCGGCGGGGCGGCGCTGAAGATCACGACGGCCATCTACCTCACACCGAACGGGCGCAACATCAACAAGCTGGGCATACGCCCGGACCGCGTGGTGAGCGACAACACCAAGACCAAAGCCGACGAGGTCGTGCAGGCGGCTCTCAAGTACATCGCCGCCCATTGAATCCTCGCCCGTACACGGGTGGCCGGTCATGAGCCACCGTCATCTGCCCTCGGTGGAGCACCATCCGCAGCCGTTCCAGGTGGCGCGATGGGGCAAGTTCTGGTCGCTGGAGCCGCTCTTCGCGGACGAGAGAGCGTGGCTGGTGGCCCAGGGCGGCCCGCCCCCCAGGATCGGCGACATCGTGCTGGCGGTGCCCGTCCACGGCAACCGCCAGCGCATCACCCAGGTGCTGGGCGCCGGCAACGACATGGGCGCCGTGCTGAAGGCGATGATGTACGCCGCTCGCCTGCCGCAGGGGTTCTCCGACGAGGTGGAAGAGGAGGCCGCTGCGGCGCAGCGGCTGGCCGTCCTCCGCGACCCAGGCCGCACGGACGTGCGCGAGGTGCCGACCTTCACGATCGATCCGGACACGGCGCGCGACTACGACGACGCCATCAGCGTGCGCCGCGAGGGCCAGGGATACCGGGCGTGGGTGCACATCGCCGACGTCAGCTACTACGTTCCCGTCGGCGGGCCCATCGACCTGGAGGCCCGCTCGCGGACCAGCAGCGTCTACCTGCCTCTCTGGGCGGAACCGATGCTGCCCCACGAGCTGAGCTCCGGCGTGTGCAGCCTGAAGGCAGGCGAGGATCGCAAGTGCGTCACGGTGGAGTTCGTCTTCGACGCGAAGGGCGAGCGGCGCGACGTGCGTCTGTACCGCTCGCTCATCCGCAGCGACGACCGGCTGACCTACGGCTACGTCGACACGGTGCTGGAGGCGGGCGGCACGCCGCCGGCCGGTCCCGCGACGGAGGCCGGCGGCAGGCGGACCGCAGAGCAGCCGGTCGCCGGCGCGGCTGCTGGCGGTCCATGGCCGCACGTCGACGCCGATATGGTGGCGCACCTCGTCTTGGCGCAGGAGCTGGCTCAGGCACTGCGTGCCCGGCGCTTCGCCCGCGGCGCACTGCAGATCGGTTCCTTCGAGCCCGAGTACGGCTTCGACACGGAGGGCCGCCTGGTCAGTGCGGCGTCACGGCCGGAGACCGCATCGCACGCCCTCGTGGAGGAGTTCATGCTGGCCGCCAACGAGGCCGTCGCGCAGTTCCTTCTCAAGAAGAAGGGTCGGGCTCTGTTCCGCGTGCACGAAGACCCCGACCCCTACGCAGTCGACTCCCTGTTCACCACCCTGGAAGACCTGGGCGTGCCCACGCCGCCGTTCCCGGCGCCGGACAAGGCGACCCCGGACCAGGTCGCCGGGGCGTTGCGGCGCCTCTCCGAGCAGTTGCCGCGCATCAGCGCCCGCGAGAACCGGGGTCGTTTGGCCTTCCCCCAGCTCCTGTTGCGCTCGCTCAAACAGGCCTACTACTCTTCCGAGAACCTGGGCCACTTCGGCTTGGCGAGCAGCGCCTACGTGCACTTCACCTCACCGATACGCCGCTACCCAGACCTGGTGGTGCATCGCTCGCTGCTCAAGCATCTGGGGCAAGACGGCGCCGAGTTCGAGGAAGGCGCCCTCCACGCGGTAGGCGTCGCCTGCTCCCAGGCAGAGCGCACTATCGCCAAGCTCGAGCTGCGGGCCGACGACGTGGCCCTGGCGTTCCTTCTGGAGGAGCGGCTCGGCCGAGACGGCTGGGAGACCACCTTCGAGGGCGAGATCATCGGCTTGCTCGGCAGCGGTCTGTTCGTGAGGTTCGGCGGCACCTTCGAGGGCTACCTGCCGGTGCGCCGCCTCGGCGACGAACGCTTCAGCGAATCACCGACCGGCAGCGCCCTGGAGGCCGTGTCCGGCAAGCGCCGCTTCCGGCTCGGCGATCCGGTGACCGTGCGCGTGGTGCGTATCCAGAAGGTCCGCGGCAAGGTCGAGCTGGCGCTGGCCGGCGATGCCGGGGACGCCCTGGAACGCGATCGTATGGCCGGCGGCGCACGGCGGCCCGGCCAGCAGCAGCGAGGACCCAAGCGGCGGCCGGACAAAGCACCCGGACGGCATAGGGGCCCTCGCCCCAACCCGCCCAAGAGGGCCCGCTAGACTCAGGGCGTAGCGGCGACGGCGCGCTGATCCGGTCGTGCGGGGCGCAGGCCCGTGCTGAGTCAGCCGGTGCCGCGTGGCGAGAAGTAACGCTCGAGCCCGTCTACGAGCCCTTCGAGCGAACGGCCGCCGCATTCCAGGACGATGCCGCCGAGCTCGGCGGCGGCTGTCGCCGTACCGCGGCCGCTGCAAGCGATGGGCAATCCGGCCAGGGCGTCTTTGAACGCGCCCTCCGCGTCCAGCCGCTCGTCCAGATTGCGGGCCGACACGGGGCTGGTGAGCGTGATGCCGTCTACCCGCTGTTCGGCAAGGAGCAACGGAAGGTCGACGCCGCCGCTGCCCAGCAGCGTGCGATATGCCGGCACGGCGGTCACGTGGATGCTGTGCTCGGTCGGTCCGCGGGCGTGGAGGGGACGGACCAGGTCGCCCTGCAGCAGCAGGACACGCAGGTCGTGGCCGTTCGAGGAGGCTCCGAAGAACGACTCGGCCACGTCGTCCTCCGGCACCAGGTACGGTGCGCGGCCCAGCTCCCTCTCCGTGGCCTGGGCCGCTTGCGGGCCGATGGCGCCCAGACGGAGGGTCTCCGGCAGAGGCCCCAGGTCGAGGGCCACCAATCGTTGCGAGATCATGTACGCCGCGTGGGCCGTGGGCAGCAGCAGCCAGTCGAAGCGCCCGGCGAGGGCGTTGCGGACCGCCTGGTCCAGGGGCGCGGTGTCGGGCGGCGGCACGACCCTGATCGACGGGTACGACAACGGCTCGGCGCCGCGCAGCCGCAGCAGCTCGTCGAGCTCGGCAGCCGCGTGGGAGGCCCGCGTGTTGACTATCTTCTTGCCCATCAGGGTCGAGGTCATTGTCCCTCCGGTCTTCCGGCGCCGCGACGGAGAAGGCATCTGCGAGGCAGCCGAACGCCGCTTCCTCGCCTACGGGCAGGTACCCTCTATCGGCTCGGCCCATGCACTCGCACGTCGCATGGGGTAGCCTCTCCGTATGGCACGAGAACGAGGCATCAAACCGGTGGCGTCAAATCGCAAGGCCTACCACGACTACTTCATCGAAGAGACCCTGGAGGCCGGCATCGCGCTGGTCGGCACGGAGGTGAAGAGTCTGCGCGGGGGGCGCATCACCTTGCGGGACAGCTATGCGGAGCTCCGCAGCGGCGAGCTCTACCTGGTCGGCGTGCACATCAGCCCGTACGAGCAGGGCAACGTGTGGAACCACGACCCCATGCGGGTACGCAAACTGCTTCTGCACCGGAGGGAGATCGAGCGCCTGGAGGCCCGCGTGAACGAGCGGGGCTACTCCGTTGTGCCCACCAAGGTGTATTTCAAGGACGGGCGGGCCAAGATCGAGCTGGGGCTGGCACGCGGCAAGAAGCTGTACGACAAGCGGGCCGACATGGCCGAGCGGGACGCGCGGCGCGACATGGAACGAAGCCTCAAGGAGCGTTCGCAGGACTGAGGCAGGTGCAAGGTCGCGGCGCCGGCCCCCGATGCGCTGAGTCAGGGGTCGGCGCGGTCGGAGGGGCCTTCGGTGGGCGGCGCGGAGTGCTTGTCGCAGCGGTTTCGGGAACAGTAGCGCAACGGGGTCGACGCAGGCGCGAGGAGGTGCCATGGACAAGCTCACACAGCAGGAGCTGCAGGCGGCGCTGGCAGACCTGGACGGATGGACGGCCGAAGGCGACGCGCTGACCAAGACCTTCCGCTTTCAGGATTTCATAGGCTCGGTCAACTTCGTCAACGCGCTGGCCGAGGTGGCGGAGGAGATGCAGCACCACCCGGACATCGACATTCGCTACAACAAGGTGACGCTGCATCTCAGCACGCACAGTGCCGGAGGCGTCACGCAGAACGACGTGACGCTAGCCCGGCACGCGGACCATCGGGCGCGGTAAGGGACGTTTGCACGCGCCGGGTCTGCCCCGCCCGACCGGCGCGCTCCGCAAGCAGGCGTTGGCATTGGGTGCGGGTCTGAGGGGATCGGCCACCGATCGCAAGCCTGCGCTGCCTCGACGGCCCATGCGACCGTTCGGGGAGCAGCGAACGCGCCGTGCTCTGGGACGTGTCCCACGCTGTGGCCCAACGTGCTAGACTCCCTCTCCCACGTGCCCTCGTAGCTCAGGGGATTAGAGCGCGCGCCTCCGGAGCGCGAGGTCGAAGGTTCGAATCCTTCCGGGGGCACCAACCGTTGTCATTTCGACAACGCTTCCTCCTCCAAATCACGAGCTTCTGGTGTCCGGTCGCCCACCCGATCGCTCGCTCAAGGAAAGCACTGGCCGCAGCTGCTTCGGCTGGAAGTCGACCAGAAGCGGTTGGATTACCCCAGGGATACGCTGAGCACGTCCGACGTGGGGCGTCGGCTCATCGTTGGCAGCGCCGGATAAGTCGCTGCAAGCCGGCACCTTTCAGGCGGCTCCGATCATCCTTGGTCCGCTGAGGTGCACCCGGCCGGCTCGCGTCGGCTTCTGGTCGGCGACGCTGGGCGAGCTCCGCCGAATGGCAGACCGCGGAGGCCTCCTTCAGAAGTGGTCCGCTGGCGCGTGGCGGGCTCTAAGGGGCTGACTTGGCCGCTCCGATGAGGTCGCGTTCGTGGGGGTGGACCGCGTGCCTGATGGCCGTGAAGGCTCCATGCCCCCTTGAAGTGCGCGTCGAACGGCAGTATAGATGCACAGGGGAGTGCGGCTCGGGCTCGTCGTACCACCCGCGGCCAGTGGCACCAAGCTCCTGTCGCCGGCCAAGATTCCTGGCTCGGGGGAACCAGCATGTCTAGGACGAAGAGCAGTCAACGTGACGGTCAAGCAGCCTTTGGCTTGGCGCGAGCCTTCGTCGAAAGCCTCGATAGCGATCAGACATGGTGGCGAATCACCCAAGAAGCGTCCCGGGCTCTCAAGCACGCACAGTGTCTGACCTTTGACTACGACCACGCAGGCAACCAGCTCGTCGCGGTGGCCGCGAGCGGCCTCGGGATGGAAGGACTAGTTGGGCAGCGAGTTTCGCTGGGCACAGCCCAACTTGCCGCCGAGGAGCGTCGTCACTCGGTTATTGACGTCAGCACGCTTGTCTTTGATGGCGCTCTTGCGGGGCTTCAACAGCAACTTCGCTGGGGAAGGGCGCTCGCAGTACCTCTTGCCGTTCGCGGGGACACTCTTGGCCTCATGCTCTTCGTCTCCGTGTATCAGAACCGAGCGTTTGGTCCCGAAGAGGTAACGCTGGCTCACGAAATGGCGGAGCTCGCCAGCTGCGCTGTCCACAACTCTCGCCTGTACCGAAATGCGTTGCGCAGCCAGGGCCGACTCGAAGCGATGCTGAACAGGATGTCGCAGGCTCGAGAACATGAACACAAAGCGTTCGCAGCCATGGTCCACGACGACGTTCTACAGTCCGTGGTAGGAGCGGTATATGCATTGGACGGACTGCGTTACTCCGTGGTCGATGAAGGTCTGCCCGACTTCGACCATGTAGTTCACATGTTGCGCCTCAGTGTCGAAGATGCCCGCAAGATCATCTGGGAGCTACGCCCGGCCGTGCTCGATGGACTGGGTCTGAAGGAGGCGCTCGGTGCGATCACCGACCGGGTCGCCGTAGAAAGTGGTACCAGTGTCTCGACGTCCTTCAAAGAAGTGGAGGGTCTAAGCGAAGGTCTCACCACTGCCCTCTACAAGATTGGTCGAGAGGCTCTATTGAACGCCGAGCTTCACGCACGCGCGACCGCTATTCGGCTGAGGCTAGGTCCGGTCGACTCCGTGGACGGCCCTGCCGTCAGTCTGACCGTCTCGGACAACGGTGTCGGGTTCGAAGCCTGTGGCGAGCGGCCGTCGGGCCATTATGGCCTTGTGATGATGGAGGAGCAGGCCGCTGCCATAGGCGGCATGCTGCTTATCGAATCTGAGCCAAACGAGGGAACCACAGTGCGGTTGACCGTGCCCATAGTGCGCGTGTCGCCCGACCTCCACGGTTTCAAGCCATGACCGAGCATGTCAAGGTGTTCATCGTCGATGACCATGAGCTGGTGCGTGAAGGGTTGCGCCTGATGCTTTCGCGGTGCGATGGCATAGAGGTCGTGGGTTCCGTAGCAAGCGGCGAAGAGGCCTTGGCGCAGGTAGAGGCCATCGATCCCGATGTCATGCTGCTCGACATGCGCCTAACAGGTATCCACGGCCTCGATGTGATTGTGTCCCTAGCGCGGGCGGGCAAGCTACGGCCCCGTGTGCTGGTGCTTACTGCGCATGACGACCAAGACATGGTCTTGAAAGCTGTCAGGGCCGGTGCGCACGGCTACATACTGAAGAGCGCCAGTCGCAATGAGCTCATCGGCGCGATTCGTCGCGTCGCAGCAGGCGACCAGTTCTACGATTCCGTCGTTGTGAAGGCGTTCCTTCGAGGAGACCAGCGGCAACGTGATGCCACGCTGCTTACGAGCCGGGAGAGGGAGATTCTACAGATGGCAGCTGACGGTCTGACCAACCGAGAAATCGGCTCCCGTCTCTACGTCAGCGTTGGCACCGTCAAGACTCATCTTGACAACATCTATCGCAAGCTAGAAGTCTCCGACCGGGCGCATGCTGTAGCCATTGCGCTCCGACGCGGCTTGCTCGACTGAGCACCTTCTCAAGGCGCATCCCCCATTTGGGGATTCGCACCGCGCCGAATGGCACAGGCGCCGCGCCAACCGTTAGACAGCAAGAATGGCTGCCGGGGCAGCTACGTGCGACCTTCGGGTGACTGTGCGCTGCAGTCACCCAAGCCATACTCCTCCTCACTAGGCGTAGTGCAGCCAACTCCGCTGGGGGCAGCGGGCGAAGGGAGGGGGGGTCCGCTGGGGGCAGCGGATCAGGGGGGCGCATTGGACGCACCGTGGCAGCGTGTCGAGACGCCCATGGTGACCAAGGTGATGACTGCAGGAGGAGGCAATGGCGCTAGGAACCACAGGGCTGCCGCCTTTGGACGTCAGCTTTCAGGAAGATCCACGCGTTCTTAAACAGGCCGCTACCGAGGACTACTCGTTGCATCTGGTGCCCAACAGTTGGCGCAGCGGCAAATGGTCGTTGGCTATGGCGTGGTGGGCACTTTGCAGCGGCATGTTCTACATCGTGGTAGCAGGCACCGTTGCACTGGCCGTCGGCACGAAGGATGCTTTGATCGGCATCGCTCTCTCGGTTGTGGCCTACGGAGCTATCAACTGGGTTATTTCATGGTACGCAGCCAAGACAGGCCTAACCGTGGCCCTCGTTTCTCGCAAGCTGTTCGGTTACTGGGGAGCCGTGCTGGCTCCGCTGATCTTTGGGGCGACGGCAATCTACTACACGGTCTTTGAGGGGTCGGTCATCGCGACCGTGTTCAAGACCTACTTCGGCGGACCACTGAAGATTTGGTATCTGGTCGTGATCCTGTACTCCATGCCGCTGGTGGTCGGCGGCGTACGCGTATGGCTGGACAAGTTGAACGGCTTCCTCTTGCCCTTCTACATCATCGGGCTATTCGGGGCGCTCATCTGGGCCATCGCGAAGTTCGGCTACTCCGGTCAGTGGCTGAGCTACCATCCGCAGTCGACCGCAGGCATCGCCGGTCCCGGCTGGTTGTACGCCTTCACGTCCTACATGGGCGTGTGGATCCTGATGATGTACACGTGGGACTTCGCGCGCTTTGGCAAAGTGAAGGACAAGACATTCCACGGGGCGATGACGTTCGGTCCTGTCTTCTACGTGTTCACGTTTCTTATCAACGGAGCGATCGGCATCTTCCTCGCGCACACGATCAAGACGCCCGGGGGTCTCTCCGAGACCACCGCGGTCATCGCAATCGTTCAGCTCATGGGCATCTTCGGGGTCATCTTCGTATGGGTCAGCCAGACCCGCATCAACTCGGCAAACCTCTACCTGGCGTCGGCAAACATGGAGTCTTTCTTCAGCCGCCTCCTGAAGATCAAGCTCAACCGGCTGTGGTGGGTTTTGTTCTCAGGCATCGTTGCGTACCTCGTTATGCTCACGAACGTGTTCTCCTACATTCTGCATGCCCTCGCTTGGCAGGGCGTCTTCGTTGTCGCCTGGGTAGGTATCGCACTGACCTCGATCGCCTACCGTCGCCGTAGCGGGACGGAAGAGGTCGTTCCCGAGTTCCGCCCCGGGCGCGTGCCCTTGGTCACGCCCGGCCTGGTCTCGTGGCTCGTGGCGTCTGGCGTAGGCATTGGGCTTGTGGAAGCGGGTGGCAGCTTCGGTGGCACGTGGGCATCGCCCATCACCTTCGTTCTTGCGGTGGGCATTCAGGCAGCACTGTTGTACATGTCCCCGGCCAGATCATGGTTGATGAACCGGCCGCATGACCCGAGAGCCGAGGTACAAGATCCATGGGAGGCGCGCGTCCGCTGCAGTGTGTGCGATCGTTCCTATCTCGCAATGGAGATGGATCGCGATCCAAGCAGTGGACACAGCCCCATTTGTGCCGGCTGCGCTTCGGAGAGCACGTCTTTCTACCACGCTGCTCACGAGGAGGCTCGGCAGGGTCAAGGAACAGCGTTTGTGCCCTCGGTCGCGCAACATGAAGAAATGACCTGAGGGCGCGCTGGCTCCGGCTCTCCCCCTGCCGCACCATCGACTTGTCGTTGCGTGCGGCAGGGGAGGGGCAAGGGGCTCATGAGTCTGGTTGAAAGATACCGACGCATGCGAAGGGCCAAGTCAGGTTGTCGACGGGAGCGCGCCTGTCGTGAAGGACCAACCAAGAGGTACAACGATGGCAGTAGTCACTGAGAAGGAAGCGAAGACAGGCCGGGTCATCGAGGTCGAAGGTGGCATAGAGCCGTATCTCATGTCGGTGCTCTCAAGCCGCCTCTACTGTATCGGGATTGAGATGACCAACACCATGATCAGGTCGGCTCGGTCGCTGCTGATGAGCATCTGCCGTGATCTCTCCACAGCGATCTGTGACCGCAACGGTGACGTCATCTCATTGCCGCCGTGCATCCCTGTGCATTGCGCCAACATGGGTCTCACCGTCAAGCCCACCTTCGAACACCCCGAGGGAGTACACGAAGGTGATCTGTTCCTAAACAACTCGCCCTATACCGGCAACACACATCATGCCGACTACACCTACATCGCTCCGGTGTTCAGCGATGGCGAGCTCATGTTCTTCACTGCCGCCAAAGGCCACCAAGCAGACTGCGGCAACAGCATCCCGAGCACGTATGTGGCGACGGCACATGATCTCTATGAGGAAGGGGCGCTGGACTGGCCCTGCGTCAAGATCCAGAGGAATTTCGAAGACGTGCCCGACCTGATCAAGATCGCCAAGGCACGCATTCGGGTTCCCGATCAATGGTACGGCGACTATCTGGCGGGCGTCGGCTCGGCACGCATCGGCGAACGGCGCCTCAAGGAGATGTGCGCCGAGTACGGAAACGACCTCATCCGCGCCTTCTGTGACGCGTATCAAGAATACGGATCTAAGCGCATCGCCGAGGAGATCCGGAAGTTCCCGGCCGGCACCTGGGACTACACGATCAAACACGATCCGATCCCCGGCCTGCTGCCAGGGGGCGTGAAGATCCACATCATTGCCACCGTTAATCCCGACGAGGGCATCGTCACCCTTGACCTGCGTGACAACGACGACTCCAAGGACTGCGGCCTGAACCTCTGCGAGGCGACGGCCCTGGCGAGCGCTCGCACTGGTGTGCTCAACCGTATGTCTCCTGACGTGCCGCAGAACGAAGGCGCCATGAGCCACATCGAGGTGCTCATGCGCGATGGCTGCTGTGTCGGTAAAGCAAAGTCACCCTACTCATCCTCGGTGGCGACTACGAACGTCGCGGACCGGCTGATCAGCGGCGTGCAATGCCTGATGAACCAGATCAGCGACATCCGCGGAATGGCCGAGGGTGGCGCCGTGCAGTGTCCAGCCGTCTCCGTCATCTCGGGCAAGGACTGGCGTCGCAACGATGAGCCCTACGTAAACCAGCTCTTCTGCGGCATGACTGGCGGACCGGGCGTCCACGGCCACGATGGTTGGGTGACCTACCAGTATCCCTGCACCGGAGGCGCGCTCTACTGGACAGGTACGGAGATCATGGAACAGCGCTACCCCGTAAAGGTACTCGAGGAAGAGCTGATGGTCGACTCCGCCGGGGCAGGTCAGTGGGACTCGGCGCCGGCGTGCAAGTTCGTGCTTGCGCCGCGGCATCATCCGCTGATGGCAGCGTACTCGTGCGACGGGATCGAGAACCTGCCGAAGGGTGCGTATGGCGGTCTTGATGGGCATCAGGCAGCAGCCTGGAAGTACACCATCGCGGAGGGCGAGGGATCGCGTGTTGATCTGCCGCCGTTTGCCAATCCGGAGTTCCCGCTAGGCGAGACGATGGTCTCTGAGAGTTCCAGCGGGGGTGGCTTCGGTGACCCGCTGGAACGCGACCCCGAGCTGGTACGTCATCGTGTGCGGGAGGATTGGACCTCCGTGCAGAAGGCGCGGGACACATACGGGGTGGTTCTCGACCTAAAGCCCGAGCTCTATGCGGTCGACTACGCGGCCTCCGAGAAGTTGCGCGCCAGGATGCTCGCCGATCGCGCTGGGGCGCAGTCGTGAGCGCGGTGTCTGACGAGGAGCGATGACCATGGGCAAGTACGTTTGCATCGATGTCGGGGGCACGTTCACCGACGCTGCGGTGCTCGACGAGAACGGTGACATCAACGTCTTCAAGGCGCCGACGACACCACACGACTATCTTGAGGGCATGCTCGAGGCCGTCAACCGGGCCGCGGACTACTACAACGAAACGCTCGAGGACTTCCTGCTGAGCAGCAGCCTCGCTAGCGGCGGTGCACTCACGCACGGCTCGACGATCGCTACCAACGCCGTTCTCGAGAAGAAGGTCGGCAAGGTCGGCTTGATAGTCACAAAGGGCTTTCGCGATGTGCTTCTGTTTCGCGATGGCCCGATCAAGAATCCCTTCGATTTCCAGATTGACTTTCCTGAGCCGTACATTCCCCGTTACCTGACGCTGCCCGTTGACGAGCGCATGAACGCCGAGGGGGGCATCGACACGCCGCTTGATGAGGATGGCGTCCGAGGGGCGGTCGAGCAGTTCCGTGCGTGGGACGTCGACACTATCGCCGTCTGCCTGATCTGGTCGGTGGCCAACCCCGCGCACGAGCAGCGAGTGCGGGAGATAATCAAGGAGATCGACCCGAGCATCGAGGTCATCCTGAGCTCCGAAGTGAACCCGTGCATTCGCGAGTATCGCCGCTGGGTCTCAGCAGCGATGGACGCTTCCCTCAAGCGCCTCATCGCCACCTACTGCCGCCGAGTCAATCGACGCATGAACGAGGCCGGTTTCGAGGGCGAGGTGGGGATGCTCAACTCCACCGGCGGCGTCGGCAGCGCCGATGAGCTGATCGCCCGTCCACTGTATGCGATCGACTCGGGGCCCGCCTTGGCGCCCGTGGCAGGGGCTCGTCTGTCCCGCAGCGAGCTAACGGAGGCAGATGCCGTGGTGCTCGACATGGGCGGCACCACCTTCGATGTGAGCTGTGTCCGCGACGGAGTTTGCGCAGTGTCGCGTGAAGCGAAGATCGGCTGGGAGATCCCCGGCATGTCGCGTGTCAACGTGCACAGCATCGGCGCCGGCGGTGGCAGCATCGCCTGGGTGGACGCCGGCGACATGGTGCGGGTCGG
>Ga0182021_10005422_pt1 | contig 15103 bp, 13 predicted proteins | sample 612E3MmetaG_FD_120493 | JGI IMG/M metagenome (GOLD analysis project Ga0182021, IMG submission 120493) | Permafrost microbial communities from Stordalen Mire, Sweden - 612E3M metaG (Illumina Assembly) | ecosystem: Environmental > Terrestrial > Soil > Wetlands > Permafrost | place: Sweden... | reverse complement strand
TTACGCGCACCTTGCCCCGGACTTTTTCGGAGCCAAGGCTTTCGACATGGTGGCGGTGGATCTTTCCAAACCGGCAGCGGCTGTGCTATCTCTGCACGACGTTGCCGCTCCACTTAGGCTGAGAACAGGAACGGCGCAAGAGGACATCGCAGGGCATGGGTCAGCGCAAGTAACTGAAATTAAAAGAGAACGGGCGCGTAGCTCATCTGGATAGAGCACCGGCCTCCGAAGCCGGGGGTAGTGGGTTCGAGTCCCGCCGCGCCCACTAAGTTCTACGGCTTGCGCGGGCTGGTTGCCCTCGATCGGACGCGGGCAACCAGCGCGTAAATGAGCGGGCCGGCTCCCGCGAGAGCCAGGGCCAGAGTAAGCGCCCCGAGCTGACCCGCGTGTTTGGGTCGTTCGCGCGCGAATGCCAGCACCAGAAGCGCTGCAGGTCCGACGCCCAATAGCAGAGCAACCGGAAGGCCGCCCGGGACACGAAAGGGTCGCGCCAGGTTGGGTTCGCGCACACGTAGGATCACCAAGGCGGCGAATTCCAGCATGAGTGACAGGCCGTAAAGCAAGGCATAGAGTTCGATGAGACGCTGCAGACCCAACCCCAAGGCCACGCACCAGGCCGCGGTCAGAGCCACAATGGATACCCAGGGCGCGCCGGTGCTGGGTAGCTGGCGAGCAAACACCCGCGGCAGACGGCCATTCAAGGCGAGCACCAACGGCAGCCGCGAATACGACATGACCAGCGCATTCGCCATGCCCAGCCCGCACAGCATCCCGCCCACGCCCACAGCCAGCGCGAGCCCGCGGCCGCCGACGATGTCACCCACGGTCACCCACGACCCCGTGGTCCAGCCGCCCGGATCGATCCCCATGTGTGCGGCCCCGGCCACCGGCACGAGGTAGGTCAAGGTCACCAGGCAGACCGTGATGAAGATAGCCAGTGGATAATTGCGCTGCGGTCGTTCCACTTCGCCTGCCACAGTGGAGGCATTGTCCCAGCCCGCAAAATTCCACATAGCGATCAACAATCCCCCCAACAAATCGCCGCCAGACGCGGGCGCGCGAACGGCGCTGGGCGCGCCGGTCCCAGTGAAGGCAAGAATGGCCATGACCACGAACGGTCCCAGAAGCAGCACGGCCATGAGTTCGGACGCCCCGCCCACAGCACGCGAGCCGCGCAAGTTGAGCGCGGCACAGGCCACCAATATCGCGACACCCATCACCAGGCCGACGCTTCCCTGGGATGCCGCAGGCCACAGTCGCCCCAGATAGAGCAAGAACAACGTCGGGTAAATGGCCATGTCAAAGACGCTGGCGCAGAGAGAAAGCCAGGCTTCCTGAAAACCCCAGAACGGCCCCATGGCCCGATCGACCCACACGTAGTATCCGCCTTCGTCGGGAATGGCGCTGGCCAGTTCACCCACCATCAAAGCCGTGGGCAGACTCCACACAAGCGGCGTCACGAGAAGGAGCAGCAGCGCGGTCCGGTAGCCCACATTCTGCACCAGCTCTTCCAGGCCGTAGGGCCCGCCCGCGACCATGAAGTAAGTCGCAGCCACCAGGCCTGTGAGTGTGAGTTTGCGTTTCACGCCGCGTTTGCCAGCAGACGCTCAAGCAACGTCGTCAGATCAGCGCTCTCGGCCATCCTGCTCAGCTTTCGCGGCAGCCCAGCCCTCCCTGAGCAGCAGCACCGTGCGAATCATGCGGTCGTTCTGGCGCAGCCTTTCCTCGGGACCTAGCGCCATCGTCGCGTCGATCAGACTCTCGTCCACCGCGGCAGAATCTGGGCGGCCTCTCTCGTCAAGAAGCTGATCTCGCTGTGTGGCCATGACGTCTTCGTACCTTCATTCTAGCTCCCATTTCTAGAACACCATCGCCGAAATCGCCGCGCCTACCAGCACGACCCACACGACCTCCACCTGGGCCAGCAGCGCGGCCAGTGCCGCCAGCGCGAGGAGAACGGATGGAGATTCCAGCTCGCCCCACGGGCCAGGTACAGCGTCACCTACCTGCCAACTCGGCGAATCCTTTTGGACAAACCTGGCTCATACTAGGCAAGAGGAGAATGAACATGGCAACCAAGGCCCTGAACGAGAGTAACTTCAAAGAAACTATCGCCAACGGAATCGTGCTGGTGGACTTCTGGGCACCCTGGTGCGGGCCCTGCCGGGTGTTCGGCCCGGTGTTCGAAAAGGCTTCGGAGGCGCACCCGGACGTGGTGTTCGGCAAGGTCAACACCGAGGACGAATCCGGGCTGGCGGCCAGCTTCGGCATTCAGGCCATCCCGACCCTGATGGCGTTTCGCGACGGAATTCAGCTTTTCGAGCAGGCAGGAGCCTTGCCCGCGGCCGCGTTGCGAGAACTGATCGAGCAAACCAAAGGACTCGACATGGCAAAGGTACGCGCCGACGCCGCCCAGCAGGCAGTTCCGAAGACCCCGGCGTGCGGCGGAGGCTGCTGTTGAGGGTGATTTCATGCGGCTGGCGCATGCTCGGGAGACCAAAATGATTTGGTACACCTTGGCTTCTGTCGTGGGTGGCGGCGTGCTCGGGTTCGCCTACTACAAGATGGTGGGTTGCCGCACCGGCACCTGTCCCATCACGTCGAGCCCGTACATCTCCACCCTGTACGGCGCCCTGCTCGGCTATCTGATCGGTACCGGCGCGCGGATGTAGGAATCAGTAGCGGCAACCAGCGGCCGCTGCCTGCCCAGCTCCAGGTGCGCAGTCCGCGAACAAATATTGGACCCGGTTGAGATGGATGCGAGTATCCGACAAAACGGAGTCGAGATGCGGCGTCGAAACAAACGGGCTTGTCTCTCCAACCCCCAGATTGGCGAAACTGGGCGGCCGCTACCACCAAATGAACCTTCGCAGCAATTTCACGAGACGCCGTGGCTCGTGGTGGTCTCAGTGACGCTTCTGTTTGTGCTCGCCACGACGTCCATCGTGGCCGACATCCTCTTCAACGTGAACTACGTCGGACCTGATTTCACGTCATTCTACTATGCGTGTCGCGCAGCCAGCCTGGGCGCCGATTTCTATGACGTCGGCGTTCTAAGACGCCTTGCCGACCAGGACGGCCTGGCGGGCGTGCTCCCGTTTCTCTACCCGCCGGTTTTCCCCTACCTCTTCATGGAACTGGCCCGCCTGCAGGTGTCGACGGCGCAGCTGGTTTGGTCGTTGGCTGGAATCGCAGCATTCTGCGGCGCCACGGTCATGGCAGTCGTCGGGATTCGGCGCAGACAGATCCTGCTGGGCATCGTGCCGGTTTCCTGGCCGCTGGCGATGTCCCTGGGTCTTGGCCTGGCCCTGGGCCTGAACCTGCCTTGTTCGGTCGTCATGGGGCAGGTCAACCTCTTCGTTCTGCTCTTGGTGCTGCCGATCCTGATTTTCCCCGAGGAATCGCGACATTGGGCCAGTGCTCTCATGGCGCTCGCGATCCTGATCAAGGTTACTCCCATCTTTCTCTTGCTGGTTTTTCTCGCGGCACGACGCTATCGCTCGGTTGGCCGCTCGTGCTTGTGGATGGGAGTCTGGGTCGCCTGCTCCCTGGTTCGCGGCGCGTGGACCTCATGGATTGCGTTCTTCAGATTCTTGCCAGAGACATCCTATGGTCAGGCCGTGCCGGGGCTCTTCCGCGCCAGCGCATTGTCCAACTTCTCCGTGGCGGGCTTCTTTTCCCGCCTGACTGACTCTCCGAACTCCACCTTCGTTCTCACCTGCCTGACGATGGCACTGCTGGCCGTGCCTGTGTTGTATCGAGCCAGGAACTGCCACGGCATCGACAACGCAGGCGTCATGCTATCAGCGTATATCCTTGTCCTCATCGGGTCACCCTTGACCTATTTGCACCATGTGATCATGGTGCTCCCTATGCTTCTTTGGTTCTCGGCGACCTACCTATCTTCCGGGAGCACCAAGACCACCGCCGGCCTGGCGCTGGGAATCATCGCTGGAACCGACTTTCCCGTACTCTACGGACGGTTGGGCGCATCGCCCACGACCTCGGTGGCCTCGTCACTAAATCTCTACGCCTTGCTTGGACTTTATGCCTTGGGCCTGATGCGGGCCCAGCGAGAGCCGGCGCCAGGCATCGGATAGCGGGAAGCAGGCGGGGCTCCCCGAAAATCACGCCGCCTTGGCGTAGTCGCGGCACTCCGGCATGATGGGTCGCCGTGATCTATGTGCTGCTCTTGTTCGTCGCGGGGCGCTGCCTGGTGCCGATGGACGAGACGGATCTGTTCTTCAACCTGCGTCTGGGCGAGATCGTTCTTTCCACCGGCCATGTGCCCACGGAGAATCTGCTCTCCTTCACCTACCCGGCGGCCACTGACATCAATCTGGCCTGGCTTTTCCAGATCGTGCTCGCGCTTGCCCATCGTGCGGCTGGGATCCCGGGCACGGTGCTGCTCAAGACCGGCTTCGTGCTGGGCACATGGGCCATACTTTTTCGTGTGGCTGTGCGGCGGGGAGCGCACCCGGCGCTGGCGGCCTTGGCGCTGGCGCTGGCGGCGTGGTCGGCTGAACCGCGCTTCGTCGAACGTCCCCACCTGGTGACCTTCCTCGGATTGGCCCTGCTGCTCCTGGCCCTGGAACGCGCGGAGGCGGGACGGCCGCGCCTCTTGTGGCTGCTGGTTCCGCTCGGACTCCTCTGGGCCAACGCCAACTCGTGCTTCTTTCTGGCGCCCGCGATTCTCCTGCTCTACGCCGCCGGCGCGTGGTTGGATGGGAAGCGCGCCCACGGCTGGCGCGCGCTGCTGGTTGGGCTCGCGCTTGTGCCGCTGATGTTTGCCACGCCCTCGGGAACTCGTTGTCTCTCCTACATTGCCAACCACATCCGGATGCCCTGGCTGCGGCCCCTGCAGGAATATCGGACGGCGCGCTGGCCGCTCGATGGGCCTTTCTTCTTCTTGCTGCTTGGTCTGGCCACCGCGCTGTTGGGGTCGATTCTCTTGCGAAAGACGCGGCCGCTGACTCCTCTGCGTATCTTCGTTCCCTTGGTCGCACTGGCTTTTCTCGGCGCTTTCCGCATCCGCTTCGTGGCCGAGTCTTCTATCTTGGCAGGCCCGGCGCTGGCGGTCGCGGCTAGTCGCTTGCTGCCTGCGTGGCGTGGCCGGGCGCTGGCGTGGTCTGCGGCCGCGGCCTTGCTGGCGCTGACGGTGGTTCCTCGCGCCCAGGCTGCCTGGGCCGGTTCCCCCTGGTTCGACATCGGGCTCGAGGCGGATCTGGTTCCCGACGGCGCCATCGCTTTTGTCGATCGACATGGGCTGCGGCCGCGCATGTACAACGATCTCGAAGTCGGCTCGTACCTGACCTGGCAGGGCTGGCCGCGTTTTCGCGTGTTTCAGGATCCACGCATCAACGGCTATCCCGAGTCGTTCCACGCGGTCTTGCGCCGCGCGGATCTGTCGCGCGAAGAGTGGCAGCGCCTGCTCGACGGGTTTTCTGTCGACGCAGCCCTGCTCACCTATCCAACCGTCAATCCGCGAAGCGCATGGTTCGATCCAGGAAGATGGGCGCTGGTGTATCGGGCCGCCGATGGGCTGGTGTTCACGCGCCGCCTGCCGGAACGCGCGGCCCTCATCGCGGAGCTGGAGATTCCCCTCAGCTTCAGCTATGCGCCGACGACGGGCCTGCAGCCAGCTCCCTTGCTGCAGGAGCCGCCTGAAGCCGCACTTCCGACCTGCGAATGGCAGCGCCGCCTGGGCGATCTTCACTGCAGCGCCAGCGACGATCGGGCCGCCCGGCTCGCCTACCAGGCCGCGCTGGCAGCGCCGACTGGGACGTGCCTGGATTCGGGCTGGCAGGACGGCGTGCGACAGGCTGGGGGCGCGGTGGCCCTGCGACTGGGCGAGCTGGCCCAAGCGGCGACCTGGCTCGACGGGCTGGCCGCGCCCGAAGCCCGCAACAACCACGGCTTCGCCCTGCTCGGGATGGGCCAAGCGGCATCGGCGCTGGTCGATTTCGCCGCCGTTCTGGCCGCGTGGCCGGCCAATGACGAAGCCTGCTTCGGCCGCGGGCTGGCCCTGGAAGCCCTGGGCCGGCGAGCCGAGGCCGCGGCGGCTTTCAGAGAGTTGCTGGCACGCTCACCCGATCACCTGTCCGCGCCGGTCGCGCGCGAGCATCTGCGCCGGTTGGGCGACTAGCCGAGCTGTGCGGCAGACGGATGCTAGTTATTTCACCACAGAGGACACAGAGCACACAGAGACGGAAGGGGAAGGGTTGGGTTCTGTCCGGTCCGAACCCCTTCTTCCTTTCTCACCTCTGTGTTCTCTGTGCTCTCTGTGGTGAAAAAGCTAATCCAGTCCCATCGCCACAAACGGCGTGTCGTCGGTAAATTCCTTCACCTCCAACTTTTCATGGATAAGGCGGCGCACGGCGGCCGCAATCTCCTCGCGCGTCCGTGGACCTGTCACCTCCTGCGGCCCCGGCGTGCCACGCTCGGAAATCTGCAGCGCCGTGTGTCCCACGATGGCCGCGGCCCCGTGGTCGCGGCGCAAGGGGCCGCCGACCTTCTTCTCGATCTCGTACCACAGCTGGTCGGCGTGGACGTGCGAGCGAGGCAGCAGGCTGTCCCAGGTCGTCGAGGGAACAATCTCGACGTGCTGCGGACCGAGCACCTGCACGATGGCCTTGCACAAGGTGGTGAACGCGCGCCGGGTGGAATGCGCAACCGCCTCGGGTGACGGGGCCAGTTTCTCCATCAGGTAGTCCACCAGCGCGCGCGGTGTGGCGATGCGATCCACGTCCTCGTCGGGGATGGGAATCCCAAACGCATCCTCGGCAATAATGACGACTTCAACCAGCGCAAGACCCATGGTGTCCTCCGTCTCCAATTCTAGTATGTGGAATGATCCCACAAGTGACTGCCCCTAGTCGATGGCCATGTCATAGACTGGGCTCGTGCTGCCCGCGCGTGCGCGAACACTGAATTCCTTGCGCCTGCTCTTTGCGCTGGCAGTCGTGGCCGTCGTCCTTGAACGATTGCGCGCGCTGCTACGCGCCGGGCCTACAGATTTCGACGACGCATACATGTATCTGCGCTACGCCCACAACGCTTTGGCAGGCCAATGGCTGGCCTGGAATCCGGGCGAGGCGCCGGTCTACGGCGTCACCAGCCTACTCCACTTTCTGCTGGTCACGGTGATCAGCGGGCTGCTGCCGGGCCACCACGCGGCGGTCTTGCAGATCGCGTCCGGCGCGGCCGCTCTTGCGCTGCTAGCGGCCTTGGTCACGCTGTGCGGACATTTTTGTCGGGATGTTCGTTTGTGCGGCCAGTATCTGCTGTGGGGCGCGTTGCTGCTGCCGCTCCTCTGCTACCGCGAGGTATTCTTCTTCCACGCTCACACCGGCATGGACACCATGCTGGCAGCGCTGGCCAATACCGCTGTCGTGTACGCGTCGCTGCGCTTGGCAGAGAAACCGTCGTCGGCGCGGGCTCTGGTTGCGGCGGGCGCAGGCTTGCTCGCCATCGAGGCGCGTCCAGACAACGTGATCATCGCGGCGCTCTGCCCCTTGCTGGCCCTGTGGCTGCTCGCGCCTGCGCCTCGCCTGCGCCCGCTGCTCTTGTGGGCCGGCACGTTGGGTGGGCTGCTCTTGCTAGACCTGACTCTGAAGGGACACCTGCTGGGCACGCCCCTGCCGCTCGCCTTCTACGCCAAGCAGCCCTGGTACTACCGGGGTTTCGTCGGCGAGTTCACCTGGAATCCGTTTCTGTTTCTCGAGGTGTCACTCGCCACCGTCTCACCCTTTCTGGTGGCCGTGGTGCTCTTTTCTCGACGGGCCAGCGTGCGATTGCTGCTCGTCTTACTCATCCCTGCGATGGTCACATTCGCCGCCCTGTTTTCCGTCAACCAGATCATGGGGCACTTGGGGCGCTTCTTTTTCCCGTCGCTGCCACTTCTCGTGGTGGCGGGCGCTCTGGCAGCCGACCGCTGGCTGCAAGAACTGCCCCTGGCACCCGAGAGCGCGCCCTTGGTCGCGCGATCGCTTCTGTTTCGCCTGGCTTGCGCTTTGCTCGCGCTTGTGGGTGGCGCCCGGGCGCTCGAAGCCGCGGGGCGCGCCTATGAAAGCCGCGCCCAGACCCAGGTATTGGCCTCGCTCGACGGCTATCGCATTTCCGCGGCCGCGCCCCTGCCTGACCTCGACTCGTGGCAAGCCTCGCATGAAATCGCGAGACTGGCAGCCGCGTCCCCGCCGGGCACGACCTTCGCCATGTCCGAGCACGGCCTGGTGGGCGCGTACGCCCCGCGCGCCACGATCATCGACGTGCTCGGCCTGCACGATCCCATCTTTGCCCGCAGCAGCTTCTCAGCCGCGGAACTGTGGCGACGTCAGCCCGACGTGATCTGGATGCCCCATCCTGATCACACCCAAATGTTGCGCGACATCCTCGACAGCGACGAACTGTGGCAGCATTACGTCTTCTATCCCGACGCGTTCACCTATGGCGTGGCCTTGCGCCAGGACGGGCCACACTCAGCAATCCTGGCCGACCTCTTCGCAAAACACTGGCAGGCCGCGTACCCGGGTCTTCGCCAGGATGAATACGTCGCCCGTCAGTCGCGCAAGTAGTGGCAGGTGTAGCCGCCGGGATTCTTCTGCAAGTAGTCCTGGTGGTAGTCCTCGGCCTGGTAGAACGGCCCGGCCTTCACAATCTCGGTCACCACCTTCTTGTCCCACTTGCTGGACGCATCGACCTCGGCCTTCACACGCTCGGCCGTCCGTCGCTGCTCGTCGCTGTTCCAGAATATCGCCGACCGGTACTGCGAGCCCATGTCGTTGCCTTGCCGATTGAGTGTGGTCGGATCGTGCAATCGGAAGAAGGTGCGCAGGATGCTCTCGTAGGAGATCTGGCGCGGGTCAAAGACGATCTGCACCGCCTCGGCGTGCCCGGTCCGGCCGGTGTGCACGTCCTCGTAGCGCGGGTTGACGGTACTTCCGCCGGTGTACCCCACCGTGCTTGATACGACCCCGGGGAGCTTGCGAATCAACTCCTGCACGCCCCAGAAACAGCCGCCCGCCAGGGTGGCCACTTCGGTCTTGGCTTGTACCGTTGGCCCGGCTTTTTCATCCGTCGCAGCCACCTGGCTCGACTTGAGGCCAAAGAGAGGCAGGTACTTTCCGTAACCCTCGGCTTCCAGCTGAGCCGCGGGAATGAAGCGCAGGGCAGCCGAGTTCATGCAGTAGCGCTGGCCGGTGGGCGGTGGCCCGTCGTCGAAGACGTGCCCCAGATGCGAGTCCGCCTGGCGCGAGCGGACTTCCACACGCGCCATGCCCAGCGAATCGTCGGTCTGGCTGACCACATTCGCCGCTTCCAGCGGTCGCGTGAAGCTGGGCCAGCCCGTGCCCGAATCGTACTTGTCGCGCGACGAGAAAAGCGGCTCGCCTGACACGGCATCCACGTAGATGCCGTCGCCGTGATTGTTCCAGTACTGGTTTTGGAACGCAGGCTCGGTGCCGTCCTCCTGGGTCACGTAGTACTGCAAGGACGAGAGACGCTTGCGCAGCTCGCTGCGCCTCGGTCTTCCACTTTCGTCGGCTTTGGCCATGGTGTTTGTCCCGGGCGATGACGCGAACCAAACAACACCGACGGCGCCCAGCAGCACCAGGCTCAGACCCATCAGCCGTATTGGTGTAGTTCGCAAGGTAACTCCGAAGTTTGGATGCCGGATGCCGCGGCAAGGATCCGTCCCAGCACGGGCGGCAACCCTTTCGGCTGTTCTTGCTCGGCCACAGCGCGGGTTTTCGCGGTAGCATGTCGGCCATGCGCTCCGCCTTTGCCAGCCAACGCCTCTTCGCGTCTGTCCTCTTCCTGCTGCTGGTCAGCGTCCCCCTTGTCGCAAGGGCCGACGCCATTCAGGTCCGCATGGTCACCAAGGTCGGTGTGGGCCAGAAGCCCAAGCTGGAGATCACCGCCCTGCAAAATCTCGAGCGCGTGGAAGTCATGCTCAACCGCGACGACGGCAAGAACGTGAGCCAGAGCCTGGGCGCTATCAACCTGGGCGAAATGCGCGAGATATTTCTCGACGGGAAACCGGGCAAGCACCACTACAGTGGACGGGTCACCTGCGTGGTCGATGGCGCGCCCCAGGACAGCCAGGTCTACTTCGACACGCTGGTGGGCGGCGAGTTGACGGTGATTGTCGACAAGACCAAGGTGGACCTGGCCGCGGGCCGCATGCCCATCCAGATCAACAGCCCGGACGGCAAGGTGGAACTGCGCATCTTCGGTGCGTCGGGCGGCGATCCGCTGCTCGAGCAAGAGCAGGAATTTGCGGATCGCGACCCTGTGATTCCCTTTTGGCTCACCTGGAAACCCTTGCCCAAGAGCACCGAGGTGGGACGGGTGGACCTCAAGGTCTCGGATGCCGGCGGCGCGTACAAAAGCTTCGCGCTCTTCCCCTGGTCGGTCTACATCCCGCACGAGGAAGTCAACTTCGCGACGGATTCGGCCAGCATCGCCAGCACGGAAACGCCCAAGCTGCAGGCCAGCCTAGGCAAGATCGCCGACGCGTTGGCCAAGCACAAGAATCTCGGCCCCATCAAGCTGTACATCGCTGGTCACACCGACACCGTCGGAGCGGCCCCGTACAACCTGGGTCTGTCGCGCAAGCGCGCCCAGTCTATCGCCGGCTGGTTTCGCAAGAACGGCCTGCGCATTCCCATCGCCTACGAAGGCTTCGGCGAATTCGCGCTGGCCGTGGCCACACCTGACAACACCGACGAGCCCCGCAACCGCCGGGTGGACTACATCCTCTCGGTGGAGGATCCAACGCTCAAGGCGACCGAATTCCAGCCGGTCTGGAAGCTCATCAAGTAGGGCGACCGGCGCAGTTCGCGCGGGAAGATCCGGATCTCACCACAGAGAGCACAGAGAACACAGAGGTCGGAAGGGAAGAAGGGGGTCGGACCGGACAGAACCCAACTCTTCCCGATCCGGCTCTGTGGCCTCTGTGCCCTCTGTGGTGACGAGGGCGCGCGCAAAGCGCGCGGGGCGGGCGGGGTGGGCTGTCCGTCCCGAGGTCCCCGCAGGGAAAAAACTAGATCGTCACGCTTACGCCCGCGGCGGTGTGGGCTAGATCCACGATCAGGCCAAACAAGTCGATCCCCTGACCTCGGTCGTCGACCCAGCCGTCACCCTCGGGCCGCAAGCCAAAGTGCCAGGCGCGATCGCGAAAGGCGACCCAAATCTGGAGCGTGGGCGCCTGGGGCGAAAGGATTAGCTGTTGCGTCTCGCGAAACACGATGGTCAGCGCGCCCTGCGAAAACGTGGATTCTGCCAGGTCGGGGTCGACGTTCTCGAACGCGGCATCGATGCGCCGAAAGGCCTCATCGACCAATTGTCGATACTGCTTCTCTTCCATGGTAGCAGCCTAGCAACTACAAGCGACGGCCGCCTCACTCACGCGGCTTGAAACGACCCTGCCCGATGATGTTGCGCAACGCCTTGCGATCCTGAGGCGAGAGCTTTTCCTGCGGGGGTTCGGCCGGGATCGTTTCTGGGTCGGCTCCCATGCCGTCTCCGCGCATCAGTACCTTGCCCGGGGCGTTCTTGGCTACACCCTTGATCACCTGATCGGTCGCTTGGTCGACTAGACCGCCCACCTTCTGCGTGGTCCCGCGCCGAAGCTCCTGGGTTTCCTTGGTGTCCCAGATGGCGCGGACATGTTCAAAAAAAGTTCGCTCACCCAGTTTCACGGTCATGCCGTAGTACACCCCCGCGCCGAGGAGGCCCAGGAACAAGGCGAGCTTCAGCAGACGAAACACTTCAATCTAGTTAGCACCGGCCGCGCAGCCGTGCCACTTTCTGCCATTTTGATGGAAACCCTGGGAGGGTTCGCTCCGCCCTTCGGCCCCCCACCCGCCTCCGCCTCCCCGCTCGCTTCCCCCTTCGGGGACTTCGGGACCTGCACCTTCCCCACCACACCCGCTCGCTACGCTCGCGCCCTCGCGCTCGGCCTCGCCATGCCCTCCCGCGATGGTACGCCGCCGGCGAGGGCGCGCGACGCGCGCGGGGGGGGGGCTGGGTGGGTTGTCCGTCCCGAAGGGCCGGCCGGCTCTCCACGCGACTAGTCAGTACTCGAAGTGCAGCCGGCAGCCCAGGAATGTCACCGGCCCACGGTCCGCGTTGTATCCGGGATTCATGACGTACTGGCTGTCAAGGGTGATCCACAGGCCGGAAAAGGCATGGAACGCGTAGTAGGCCTCGAGCACGCGCTCGGGCTGGTAGTTGAGCCAGCCGTCGCCCAAGAAGTTTCCCAGACCGCCCGCTGCCAAGTAGTCGCGGTGCGAATCCGAGAGGCTGTCCTGCACGAACGCAACCGCGACCGTGTCCCGCAGGCGAAACCAGAGCCGCCCACCCATGGCCAGGCCCGCGGTCAACGATCGGTCGATTTCGGCAAAGGCGTAGGTCTCGGTGCGCCCGTCGTTCCAGCTATAGCGGCCGAAAAGGCCCAAGTCGCGGGTGAGGTTCTGATCCAAGCTCACTCCAAAACCGAGCTTCGCTCGATCGCGGCGCACGTCGCCGACGGCCGGAATGCCGCCATTGGCAGCGACGAGAGCGTCGCTGAATCCCCCCATCTTGGCGTAGTTGAGGAAGGGAGTTATGCGCACGCTCCCCTGGCGTCCCCAGAGGGAGTGTCGATGCTCGACCTCGAGATTCTCGCCGAAGTGCGCCCACAGCCGGTAGTCGAGCGGGAGTCCATTCGATTCCTTTGGCTGTGCGAAGTGACCGAAGCGAAAGGCCCAGTCGTCGCGATAGTATTCAACGGCGAAGCCCACGGTATAGCCGCGCGCATCAGCGGCGTAGTCCGAAGCGCCGCCCGCCATGAAAGCCCAGTTGAAGAACTGGGTGCGCGGATCATGGGCGAAGGCATTGTTGTCAAACACGTCGATGAGCGCCATCTGCCCCACGGTCACGACCAAGCGACGGGAAGACACCGACCCACTGAACTGATTTGCGCCTGTTTCGACAGGCGCCTCGTTCCCGCCCAGCCTGATGGTTTGGCGAAAAAAGACCCGCGCACTGTAGATCCTCGCCGTTGTGTCTGCCGCCTTCTGGTTCTCACCGTTGCTCAAGCCACCAAGGCCGTGCAGATCGGACATGGTCGTGCTCTGAAGCACCTCAGGGTTGAAGAACAGCTCAGCGCCTCGCCAGAGCCGGTGTCCCAGAAAAAGCGTTGCTGTGAGAGTGTAGCCCGTCTCATGCTGTGAGTTCAGGCTGTGAGCTCCGTTGGCCGGAAGAAGACCTGGAGGCTGAACAGAGAAGCCCGGGTGCATCTGCCAGATGTAGGTCGCCTGGAAATTCGCGCTCCAGTCTTCCGGGCGCAGCGCCCGAGCCAGCCAGGCGGGACGTTCATCGACCTCGACCGAGGGGGGCGCCGCAGGGCTGACTTCCGGCGCAGGCGGCTCAGCCCGAGCCGTCGACACCACCAACGTGGCACCCGCGACTGTGGCAAGCGCGACCTTGGAGGAAAGGCAGATGCTCCTATGGGCAAGCACGGCCTCTGCGTCTAGCACGACTCAACCGGAGAGACCCAACCCCATTCTGTGAAATATTCGACCTAGCCTCCCACGACGAAGGAGGACTGTCCCGATCCCACGGTATAGGTGGCCTGCACGGTGCTTTCCGACACAAAGGCAGGTTGGCCCGCTCCACTGCCGGAGGTACTTCCCGGCTTGCTGATGGGCAGCACCACGGTTGCGCTCACATTGTCAGGAACGGTCACGTTCAGCGTCACCCCCCCGCCGGCTGGGCGCTTCCAGTCGATCTGCACGGCGCCCCGCTCGGTGCGAACAGTGCCGTTGGCATAGGTGAGACCGACTGCGGGCGGCGCAATGAGAATCGCGGACGCTCCCGGGGCGGTCACCTGCAACCCCAACAATGATTCAACGATGTCGACGATGGCCTCGCTGCCCCAGCCGTGCGACTCACTATTCCCTTCGCCAGGCGCGGTCCACGATTCCCAGGTGAAGGTCGCCCCCTGTGAGAGAATATTGGCCCATCCCAGCCCAGTCTTGTCCGTCAGGCGCGTTATCATTTGGTCAGTCATGCCAGCATCACCGAGTGCCTGCAGCAGACAATGCGCGGTCATCGGACCTTGTTGCATGCCGAGGCCAGCCACGTAGGTGCCTATTTGTGACCAGCTCGACGGGGGAGCCACCCCAAACGCAACTGCGTAAGAGTTCGCGATCTGCGAGGCGTGCGTGCTTTGTTTTCCCGCCGACGTTAGACCGTCAATATAGATTCCGTCGGAGCGTAGCAGTTTTGCGTTGATGGCTGTCGTGAGTTGATCGGCGCGTCCTTTGTAGAGGCTTGTTTCAGTGGCCGGACGCCCCAGAGCTGTGGCAATGGCAGCCATACTTCGCATTGCATCCACGGCCAGAATATTCACGGTCGTTCGAACAGCCGTGGTCATGTCGTAACTGAACCGTTCCCCCGCCGGCCAATCAACGATGCCGTACTGATACTGGCCACTGCCGCCCGCAAGGTTTGTGACCAGCCCGGTCGTGGCATTAACGTATTTCCATATGTATTCGGCGACGTTTTGTGCGGTGTCGTGGGCATCGGCCAACAGTGCGCTGTCGCCGGTTGTCTGATAGTATCGAAGAAGCCAATTCGGGAACCTTTCCGTGTAGTCGGGAATGTCGCGCTGACCATCTCCATTGGGATAGACCGCATTGAGGCGGCCATCAGTCCAGTAATGGACCTGAGACGCGATGAACTCCCGCACCGCCTTGCGTGTCAAAGACCGCTCCCCCAATCCCAGCATCGTCGCGTAGGAGTCGTTTACTGCGTCCCCCAGGAATTGCCCCTTTTCCCGCGTCGGAGTGTCCACGAACTGCTGTTGCATGGAGTACAGCGCCGAGCGCTGCACCAGAGCGAACACCGCATTGACCGTCGCATCCGAACTCGTGAAGGTCGCGGCGTATTGCGGGGGCGAGTCAGAATGTTCAACAATCGCAGAAATCTGGCTCGTTGAAAGCGTCTCTCCTGGGGCCGATATCTGCAAGTAGCGCCAGCCAAGGTACGTGAAAGGCAAGAACTCCTGCGCCCCGTCGCTTTCAGTGTACGTGAAGGACATGGTAGTTTCTTGAGTCGA
>Ga0182021_10005421_pt1 | contig 15105 bp, 12 predicted proteins | sample 612E3MmetaG_FD_120493 | JGI IMG/M metagenome (GOLD analysis project Ga0182021, IMG submission 120493) | Permafrost microbial communities from Stordalen Mire, Sweden - 612E3M metaG (Illumina Assembly) | ecosystem: Environmental > Terrestrial > Soil > Wetlands > Permafrost | place: Sweden... | reverse complement strand
TGGACGAGCGACCGCGCCTCGATCACGCCTTCATTGTTCACTACCGTCGCCGCGAGATCGCCGGCGGTCTTCGCGCCCAGGTAGACCTGGCCGCCGTCGGCCTGGATGATTCCCTTGTTGGCGGCGAGCGCGCCCACGGCGCCTTCGTCCACGGCGACCTTGATCATGCCGTCGCCGGTGGTGTCGAGGGTGATCTTGTTGCCCGCGGCCAGCGCCACGGTGCCGAGGCGCGCGCTGATGACGCCTTCGTTGCGGACCTGGGGCGCGAGCAGCGCGACGTAGCCGCCCTCGGCGGCGGTGATGGTGCCGAGGTTCACCACGGAACCCGCCGTGGCACCCTTGCTGAAGGTGTATTTTCCGGCGAGGAAATCCGCGTCGGAGATATTGAGCGTGGTGGCGACGATGCCACCGACATCAACCTTGGCGCCGCTGCCGAACAGCACGCCGCTCGGGTTCACCAGGAACACCTTGCCGTTGGCAGTAAGGCTGCCGAAGATGTAGGACGCGTCCTGTGCGGCGACGCGGTTCAGTGCGACCGATGAAGAATTGGGCTGGGCGAAGTTGACGGCGGCGTTGGCGCCGATATTGAAGCTGTTCCAGTTGACCACCAGGCTCTGCGAGGCCTGGTTCACCTGCATGTTGGCGCCGCTTTGCTTGATGTTGCCCGCACCGGCGCCGATGCTGCCGCCGGTGGGCAGCGCGTTGACGTCGAGCGCGAAGGCGTGGCCCGTTACGCTCGAGATCAGCATGCCAAGCAGCGCGCTGATGGTGCGCCGCGGACGATAGGTGTAGGAGAGAGTCGTCCCGCCCGAGAGGCGAACTTTGAATACCTTGGCCTTGTTGGCGTCGTTCTTCTTGGCAGCGGTGTGCAGATTATCCACGGTCAATCTCCCAGTAGCAGATTCAGTGTTGGTCTTGCTAATCTTCCGAATGCCAAAGGCCCGGGCATTGCCGGGCCGTTCGGCGCAAGTCATGTCCTATGCGGGACAGCTATCAGAACCATTTGACGGCTTGGACCCAGAAGCGGCCGTTGTCATTCGTGTTGTCCGAATCGCGGTTATTGATGTCGCGGCCCGGATTGCTGCCGACTTTCCAAGCGTAGCTGGCGCGAACGGAAAAGCTGGTCGACTTATAGAAGTTGAGTCCCAGCCCGGCCCCGGAGAGGCGATAGCTGTTGGGATAATCCGGCCGCCCTGCATTCCAACCGGGCCAGGGACTCTTGTGCAGCTTGGTCCAGCCAGAATCGACGAAGCCGACGAACTGCAGGTTGCCCAATGAACTCAAGCCCGGCAGGTCGTAACGCGCTTCCAGATTCAGCAGGTAGCCTTCGTCTCCGGGCGCTTCCCCTTGGGGGTAGGCGCGCACGCCCAAGCCGCCGAGGATGAATTTCTCGGAAGAGTCGAGATTCTTGCTGGCGCTCTGCCCGTTGAAGTTGCCGTATAACGAGAACCGGTCGCTCAAGCGCTGAAGACGCGATAGGTTGTAGTTCGTTTTGCCATAGCCGCCGCTCGTGTTCTGCCCCGTCGCGGACTGGTCGAAAGCCTGGTTCGTCGCGTTGCCGGAAAGGTCCAGGCGGCCCGAGATATAGCTGAGGCCGTAGTTCCACATGCCGCCGCCGCCCATGCCGTCGCGGGCATCGCCTGTGACGCCGATGTTGAGGAGGTTGATGCGCTTGTCGTCCATGTTCAAGCCGGCGCGATCGTCCTTCAAGGTCTTGTAGTCGTAGCCGGCGACGCCGTAGACGTTCATGTCGCGCGAGCGGACGAACGGGTGCAGGCCGAAGAGGCTGTAGACCTGTGCATCGCCGCTGGCGTTCAGCACGGTGAACTCTTCGCCGAGCTTGTAGTGCATGTCGGATACGGCGACACCGAGCTTGGTCCCGTAGCGCCCAACGGGCGACATGTAGGAGGCGCGGCCGTAGGTCATGCCGCTGCCGCTGCTCATGCCGCGCAGTGTGGCTTGATCGCCGCGGCCGGTAGGATCGTTGATGTTGAGGGTGGCGCCAAAACGGTTCCTGCCGGTGTAGCGGTTGCCGAAGTTGTCGACGTCGACGCTGCCGCTGACCAGGCCGGCTTCGGTGGCTTCGACCACGAGATCGGACGCACCCGGCGTGGCGCCCGGCACCAAAGTGGATTTCACCTCGACGCCGGGGAGGTCATTCAACAGCAACAGACCGCGCTCGACGTTCTTCTCTGTGATCGGCTGGCCCGGCGCCGCGGCGGCAGTCACAATCTGCTGGGCCCTTTCCTCGGTCAGGCGCATGCCGGGCGCGCGCTTGACTGTTACGCTGCCGATACGGCCTTCGATGACGGCGATTTCAACAATGCCATCCTTGATTTCCTGCGCCGGCAGGTAGGCTCGGGCGACAAAATAACCTTTGCGCCGGTAATAGCCGCTGATATCTCCTGCGGCCTGGTCGAGCGCGGCGAGATCGAGTTCCTTGCCGGCAAGATCCTTCACGAGGGGGAGTAACTCGGCTTCGGGAATCGCGCTATTGCCACTGAAGCGGAAGCCTTTGACGGCAACCTTGAAACCGGACGCCGGAGCCAGCGCAGGACGCACTTCCTGTTGCACATCGAAGGTAGGGGATTTGCGCGGAGCCTGGGGCGGCTCTTTCACCGTATCCATGAGCCTGCCGGCATCGGGCGGCAGCGCCTGACCCCATGCAGTCCCGGCTGCAATTGAGATGATTCCTCCGATTGCCTGAGTGAGCACACTGCGCTTGTTATGTCTTGGCTTCATTCGTGCGATTCCCCATAAGATTCACTGACTGTGAGCCGGCGTACGCAACATCTGCCGACCTTCGGAGCTGATGCCTAAAGATAGTGTTAAGTTATGTCCGCAGTATTATTGTTGATTCGATTTTGATTATTCTTGGTTGCAATCGCCATGCCGAATCATTCCCAGAAAAAAATTCCGCTTATGATTTTTCTCATGATAATGATAACAACAAGTTCGATCCGTGAAAATTCCTCGGCCGCATGCAATATCCTTGATCTTGGCTGATCTTTTCGCGTCCGAAATACGCGCGCCGTGTCATGGCAGTCTTGGATATCCTTCGAGTTTTAGTTTAGATTATGCATACCAATGCTATGATCTGCAATATATTCTTCTAAATCCGACAGATGCAAATGATTTCGCCGCCAAAGGCCTTTGACCGCATTGTTTCTGTTGTTTTTTTGCAACTGACCCTTTTCTTGGCCTCCCTAGGATGCGCGGCCGCGTGGGCCGCGACCGGTACCCTGCGCCAGGCCGATCCGCTGGCGGCGCACCACCTGCTATCAGTGGAGGATGGCTCGGTCTGGGGCTGGGGCGACAATAGCTACGGACAACTCGGGCCGGCTGTAGGCGCAACCTGGGCGACTCCGCGACGGATCGACGCGTTGCGGCCGATGATCGCCGTGGCCGCCGGCGGGCGCCATTCCCTGGCATTGGATGGCGAGGGACAGGTCTGGGCTTGGGGGGACAATAGTTCCGGCCAACTCGGGCTGGGTCACACGAAACCGACGAAAACCGCGGCCTTGGTGCCTGGATTGGGGAAGATCAGGGCCATAGCGGCGGGTATCCATCATTCTCTGGCCTTGTCGGAAGACGGCACGGTGTGGTCCTGGGGCTCCAACTCACGCGGTCAGCTCGGCTACGCGCCGGCCGGCGCATTCGAGGCGGTGGCCGTGCCGACGCGCGTTTCCGGGTTGACCGGCGCCGTCGCGGTCGCGGCGGGCGGAGATTTCTCCCTGAGTCTGGACAAGGACGGAAAGATATCGGCCTACGGCAGCGGCAGCCTCCGGGTGCAGCCGGTGACCGGGCTCGGTGTGGTCGCGGAAATCAAGGCGCAGGGCGGGCGGGCCTATGCGCTGGGCCGCGAGGGACAGGCATGGACTTGGATCGCCGTGTCGCCCGCCTCGGCCATGCGCGCGGAAAAATCCAGCGCCGACGCGTTCAAGGCCTTTGCCGCCGATGGCCGCGACGAGGTCACGATGGTTTCCGGTTCGGTTATTTCGGCGGCAGGCAAGGGAGTGCCCGGCGTGCACATACTGGCGGGGCGCAACCCGTGCACAGAGACGGCGGCCTCTGGCCGCTATTTCTGCGTGCTGCCGCGCGACTGGCAAGGCACTTTGCAGGCGGTGAAGGCCGGGGGGCGCTTCGAGCGCAGCCCTGCAGGAAGCGCCCATGAAGTGAACAAAGCGGCGACGACGGCGCTGTCGGTGACCTCGATTGATTTTGTCGCCGCACCTCCGCTGATGCGGATCACCGGCCGGGTTCAGGCGTCCGGTCGCGGGGTAAAGATTCGCGTTAGCGGCGTTGGCGCGAACTGCGGAACGGTCAAGCCCAACGGACAGTATATCTGTACCGTGCCCAAGGGCTGGCACGGAACGCTGAGCGCAACACGGCCGGGATATGTGTATGCGCCGCGCAATTATGCTGCGGTCGGCACCGCGCTCACAGGCCAGGACTTTGTCGGCCAAATCGCGACAGCCGCGAAGCCTGCGATAATCCCGGCGCCCGTTTCTCCAGCCCCGCAGCTCCCCCGCCCAAGCACGGCAACAGCACCAGCCAGCCCTGTCGGCCCAGCGCCCAAGGCTGCAGAAGCCGCCCCAGCCGCCCTCCCCGACGCGCCCCGTGCGTCGACAGCACAAGCGCCATTGGCGCAGGAGGTGCACATTGCCGGCACCTTGTACATATCGGGTAGCGGCGATGGGCGGTCCTTCGCCGGGAGACGGCGCATTGCCAACGCGACCATCGCCGCCGAAGGCGCGCAGTGCACGAACTCCGACGACGCGGGCAACTATATGTGCACGGCGCGAGCGGGCTGGTCAGGCCGGGTCGTCCCGCGCAAATCCAACTATCGCTTCACGCCGAGCGCGCTGGCTTATAGCGGACTGCGACAGGACCAGCGCAACCAGGATTTCGCGGCGACGTACGAGCCGAATGAAGACTGATGAGCACGAGCTCCTACAGCATCGCCCGTCTTTACCTGAAGAGCGCTTCGATCGAGGTTCCAGACATGGCCAGCCTGCCGCGGCTGGCGGTGCAGCCGGACATCGGCGTGGATTTCCAGACCGACGTGAAACCGGCCTGGGCCGGACACGTCGAGTGCGTTCTCACCATCTCGCTGCACGGCAGGCTCAATGGCAAGACCATGTTCATGATCGAGGTGGCGCAAGCGGGCGTGTTCAAGCTCCCCCCGGGCACGGCGCAGGACATCGTACGCTTTGCCAAAGAAACGGCGGCGCAAGTGCTGTTCCCCTATGCGCGCAAGCATCTGGCGGCGATGGCGGTCAGCGCCGGGTTCCAGCCGGTTATCCTCGACCACACCGATTTCGGGGCCCTGCTGAACAAACTGGCAAACCAGCCGAAACCCGCGGCGCAGCCCGCGGCAGAAAGTAGGGCCGCGAGCCCAGCCACAGCGCCGACGCCACCCCGGCAAGCGCGGCCGGCTGCGACCCAGTCGCCCGCCGCTGCCAAGCCACAGGGCTTGCCTGTCGCTCAGGCGGCGCGCATTGCATCGGCGCCCTCGGCGGCAGCGCCAGAACCGGCACCTAAGGCAGAATCCGTGCCGCCTCGATCGACCACGCCGCCCATGCCGCGAACGCCCCGGCATGCAAGCCCGTTGGTCGCCGCCTCGATCATTATTTTCTTCGCTGCCGCCTGCGCCATCTGGCTCTGGCCGCGAGGCCCCGAGCCCGCGGCTGCGCCCGCTCACCTCGCGGCAAGCGTCCCGGCCAAACTCGCCGCCGAGCGGGAAAAGCAGCAGTTGCTCGAGCGCGGCGAACGGATCATCGCCGCCAGCCATGCGCGCTTGGCCGACCAGGCAGATACCGCATATACGCTGGAGTTAGGCACGCTGGCATCGGCCGACGCCGTTCCAGCGCTGGAGAGTTTGCAGATCCAGCGGGCGCTGTTCGTGGACCGCAGGGCCGATGGCAGCCTTGCCGTGCTGTACGGAATATTCCCTGACCCAGCGCTGGCCCGAACCGCCGAATCCGAACTTGCACTGCAATTCCCCCCTGCACTGACCTTGCTCAAGCAGGTAGTCCGTCTCCGCGAGGACGAACATCAGAGCAGCGACCCGGCCCCTGCCGTGCAACCAGACCCGGAAGCCGCCCAGATCAAGCGATAAAGTTGACTGAAACCATCAAGTATTGTATAGTTGATCAAATTACTCATCTATTGCTTCATTTGCGTTTTAGCCACCTGATATCTAATAAGGTTTTCCTATGAGACTAACGACCAAAGGGCGCTTTGCCGTTACCGCGATGGTTGATCTCGCGATGCATCAGGGCAAGCACCCGGTAACCCTGGCGGCGATCAGCGAGCGCCAGAAGATCTCGCTGTCCTATCTCGAACAGTTGTTCGGCAAGCTGCGCCGGCGCGCGCTGGTCGATAGCGTGCGCGGCCCCGGCGGCGGCTATCGCTTGGCCAAGGACATGGCGCAGGTTTCGGTCGCAGAAATCATACTCGCGGTCGACGAAACGCTAGACTCGACGCAATGCGGCGGCAGGGAAAACTGTCGCGACGAAAACAAATGCATCACCCACAACCTGTGGGCCAATCTGAACGAACATATTTTCGGTTATCTCGGCGCCGTAACGCTCAAGCAATTGGTTGACGAGCAGAAACTAGGACAAGACGGCGTGGCGCAGGTGCACGACATGCGCGCGACCCTGCAAAAGCGCGAGCGCGCGGCAGTTGCGATCTAAGCATGTTTGGAACAAGAGGGCGATGCCCCCTGGTAAATCCCCCAAGTTAGAGGAAGCGTTGTTTAATTAGGTAAGCGACTTAATCACAGCTTCCCAAATTATTTCATACAGGCAAAACCATGGCGATTTCAGTCACTGAAAATGCAGCAAAACAGATCCGGAACCAGCTCGCCAAGCGCGGCAAGGGCGTGGGCCTGCGCGTCGGAGTAAAGAAAGTCGGCTGTTCCGGCCTTGCCTACACCTTCGACTACGCCGACGAAATACAGCCCAGCGACCGCACGTTCGAGGCGCACGACGCGAAACTGGTGGTCGATTCCGACACGCTGTCGGTGCTGGACGGCTCGCGCCTCGATTTCGTCAAGGATGGCTTCAAGCAGGTGTTCAAGTTCGACAATCCCAATGTCGCCAGCACCTGCGGCTGCGGCGAGAGCTTCAACATCAAGCAGCCCGCAAAGGTCTAGCGGCGAGGATTTCAATGGCACGCGCGTGTTTCGGCGTCCCGGAGTTTCAACGATCAGATTTGTGAAAGCGCAATGAGCACGACACTGCAGAATCTCGTCAACCAACCCTACCAGCACGGATTCGTCACCGATATCGAGGCCGATGTCGCGCCCAAAGGGTTGAGCGAGGACACGATCCGGCTGATTTCGGCCAAGAAGCACGAACCGGAGTGGCTGCTCGAATTGAGGCTCAACGCCTACCGGCAATGGCTCAAGATGGAAGAGCCGCAGTGGCCGAACGTGAAATATCCCAAGATAGATTTCCAGGCGATCAGCTATTATTCGGCGCCCAAGCCGAAGAAAACCCTGAACAGCATGGACGAGGTCGATCCGGAACTGCTGCGGACCTTCGAGAAGCTGGGCGTGCCGATGAACGAACGGGCGAAACTCGCCGGCGTCGCGGTCGACGTGATTTTCGACAGCGTCTCGGTGGCGACCACCTATAAGGCGAAGCTCGCCGAGGTCGGCATCATTTTCTGCTCGATCTCGGAGGCCGTGCGCGAGCACCCCGAGCTCGTGCGCAAATATCTCGGCAGCGTGGTGCCGGTAGGCGACAACTACTACGCCGCGCTCAACTCGGCGGTGTTCACCGACGGCTCGTTCTGCTTCATTCCCAAGGGCGTCAAATGCCCGATGGACCTGTCGACCTATTTTCGCATCAACACCCAGGACTCGGGCCAGTTTGAACGCACGCTGATCATTGCCGAGGAAGGCGCCTCGGTGTCCTATCTCGAAGGCTGCACGGCCCCGAAGTTCGACACCAACCAGTTGCACGCCGCGGTAGTCGAACTGATCGCGCTCGACAACGCCGACATCAAGTATTCGACGGTGCAGAACTGGTACGCCGGCGACGAGAACGGATTGGGCGGCATCTACAATTTCGTCACCAAGCGCGGGCTGTGCAAGGGCGTGAATTCACGCATCTCCTGGACGCAGGTCGAGACCGGCTCGGCGATCACCTGGAAATATCCAAGCTGCGTGTTGCGCGGCGACAACTCGGTCGGCGAGTTCTATTCTGTGGCACTCACCAATCATTACCAGCAGGCCGATACCGGCACCAAGATGATCCATCTGGGCAAGAACACGCGCAGCACCATCGTCAGCAAGGGCATTTCGGCCGGCCACTCCAACAACAGCTACCGCGGGCTGGTCAGGATCGCCCCCACGGCCGCGGGCGCGCGCAATTACTCGCAGTGCGACTCGATGCTGATCGGCGACCAATGCGGCGCGAACACGTTTCCCTACATCCAGGTGAACAATCCCAGCGCCAAGGTCGAACACGAAGCATCCACTTCCAAGATCGGCGAAGACCAGCTGTTCTATTTCGCGCAGCGCGGCATCGGTGCCGAGGAAGCGGTGTCGATGATCATCAACGGGTTCTGCAAGGACGTGTTTCAACAATTGCCGATGGAGTTCGCGGTCGAGGCGACCCAACTGCTCGGCCTCAAGCTCGAAGGAAGCGTAGGATGATTTATCAGGACAGCAGGACGCTGCTTGCGGTGCGTGATCTGCGCGCGACCGTCAACGGCATCGAAATTCTCAAGGGCATGGACCTCACCGTCAAGAGCGGCGAAGTGCACGCCATCATGGGGCCGAACGGCTCGGGCAAGAGCACCTTTTCCAAAGTGCTGGCCGGCCACCCCGCCTACGAAGTCAGCGGCGGTGAGGCCCAGTTCGAAGGCCGCAACCTGCTCGAACTCTCGCCCGAGGCGCGCGCGCGCGCGGGGGTGTTCCTCGGCTTCCAGTACCCGATCGAGATACCGGGGGTAGCCAACAGCCAATTCTTGCGGCTCGCGTACAACACAGTGCAGACCGAGCGCGGCAAAGACGAGCTCGACCCGCTAGAGTTCGACGATTTCGTACGCGAAAAAATGAAGCTGCTCGAGATGAATCCGGATTTCCTCGACCGCAGCGTCAACGAAGGCTTCTCCGGCGGCGAGAAGAAACGCAACGAGATCCTGCAGATGGCGCTGCTCGAGCCGAAGCTCGCGATCCTCGACGAAACCGACTCCGGCCTGGACATCGACGCCCTCAGGATCGTCGCCGGCGGCGTCAATCAGCTGGCGAACAAGGACAACGCGATCGTGCTGGTCACGCACTACCAGCGCTTGCTCAACTACATCGTGCCCGACTTCGTGCACGTGATGGAAGCCGGCCGCATCGTCAAGACCGGCGGCAAGGAACTGGCCTTCGAACTCGAAGCTCGCGGCTACGACTGGGTCGGCGCGGAAGCAAAGGCCAGCGCGCGCGTAAGCCCATGAATACCGCCGCGACCACCAGCTATCTCGACAGCCTGTTGCAGGGGCAACCCCCGGCAAGTCCGCTGACCTGGCTCAACCAGCTGCGCGCGAACGCGGTCGATCGCGTCGGCGCGTTGACCGTGCCGACCACGCGCGACGAAGACTGGCGCTTCACCGATATATCGCCGCTCACCAAGCTGTCGTTCCAGCCGGCACAAGGCGTGCCGCCGCTTGCCGCCGCGACGATCGAGCGCTGGGCCATACCCGAGGCGGCGGCCCGGCTGGTATTCGTCGACGGCATCTACGCGCCGGAACACTCGTTCAACCGCGCCGGGCTGACCGTGGAAAACCTCGCCTCGGGCATGAGCCGGCACAGCGCGGCCGTGCAGGCGAATCTCGGCCGGCACGCAGGCTTCGAGCGCAACGCGTTCGCTGCGCTCAATACCGCGTTCCTGCACGACGGGGCCTTGATCGTCGCGCCGCGCGGCATGGCACTTGCGGCGCCGGTGCATCTGCTGTTCATCGCGACGCGCAAACACGCGGCGAGTTACCCGCGTTGCCTGGTCATCGCGGAGTCGGGTTCGGCGGTCACGGTCATCGAGGACTTCGTCGCCCTGCAGGACGAAGCCTATTTCACCAACGCGGTGACCGAAATGGCGCTTGCCGGAAATGCGCAGGTCCATCATGTCCGGGTGCAACGCGACGGCGCCGAGGCGTTCCATTTCGCCAATTGCGCGGTATCGCTGGCGCAGTCGAGCCGCTATCACTCGGTGAGCGTCGCGCTGGGGGCGCGCATCTCGCGCCACAACCTCGCCGCACTGCTGGCGGCCGAAGGCGCGGAGTGCAGCATCGACGGCCTGGCGCTGATCGGCGGCCAGCAACTCGCCGACAGCCATACGCTCATCGACCACGCGATGCCGCAGGGCGTGAGCCGGCAGCTGCACAAGTGCATCGTCGACGGCGCCGCGCGCGCGGTGTTCAACGGCAATATCATGGTGCGGGCCGGCGCGCAGCGCACCGACTCGTCGCAATCGAGCCGCAACCTACTGCTGAGCGCCAAGGCTCGCGTCGATACCAAACCGCAGCTCGAAATCTTCGCCGACGACGTGAAATGTGCACACGGCGCGACCGTCGGCCAGCTCGACGTCGACGAAGTGTTCTACCTCAAGAGCCGCGGCCTGTCCGACACGGCGGCGCGCAATCTGCTGACCTACGCATTCGGCGCAGAGGTCATCGAGCGCATCCCGGTCGCATCGCTCCGGAACCGGCTCGAGCAGGCGGTGCTGGCGCAAACCCAGGCCGCCGCACCCGGCGCGGCGGGGAAATCATGAGCGCAAGTCTAAGCGCGCTGAAACCGCGTTCCGTACCGGCTTTGGACGTGGAGCGCATCCGCGCCGATTTTCCGATACTCAAGCTCAGGCCCGGCGGCAAGCCGCTGGTCTACCTGGACAACGCGGCCTCCAGCCAGATGCCGCAGCAGGTGATCGACCGCCTGGTGCGCTACCAGACGACCCAGCACGCGAACATCCACCGCGCGGTGCACACCCTGTCCGAAATCGCCACCGCGGAATACGAAGAGGCGCGGCGCAAGCTCGCGCGCTTCATCAATGCGCGCGAGGAGCGCGAGGTAATCTTCACCAGCGGCACCACCGAAGCGATCAACCTGGTGATGCACGGCCACGGGCGCAAGTTCATCTGCGCCGGCGACGAAATCATCCTGACCACGCTCGAGCACCATTCGAACATCGTGCCCTGGCAGATGCTGGCCGAGGAGAAAGGCGCCAGGATCCGCGTCGTGCCGATCAACGATGCCGGCGAGCTGCTGGACGGCGAATACGAGAAGCTGTTCAGCGAACGCACCCGGCTGGTCGGCGTGACCCACGTCTCCAACGCGCTCGGCACAGTCAATCCGGTGAAGCAGATGATCGCGTACGCGCGCGCGCGCGGCGTGCCGGTGCTGGTGGACGGCGCGCAGGCGGCGCCGCACCTGAAGGTCGACGTGCAGGATCTGGATTGCGATTTCTACGCGTTTTCCGGGCACAAACTGTGCGGCCCGACCGGCATCGGCGTCCTCTACGGCAAGGCTGCGCTGCTCGAGCGCATGCAGCCGTTCAAGGGCGGCGGCGACATGATCCTGTCGGTCACGTTCGAGAAGACCATCTACAACGTGATTCCGCAGAAATTCGAGGCCGGCACGCCGCCGATTGCGGCCGCGATCGGGCTCGGCGCAGCGGTCGATTACCTGTCCGCCATCGGCATGGACGCGATCGCCGCGCACGAGCACAAGTTGCTCGATTACGCGACGGCGCAGCTCGCGCGCATGCCCGGCGTGCGCATCATCGGCACCGCCGGCGCAAAGGCCGCGGTGCTGTCGTTCGCGCTCGAGGGCGTGCACCCGCACGACGTCGGCACGCTGCTGAACCAGGACGGCGTCGCGGTGCGCACCGGCCATCACTGCGCGCAGCCGGTGATGCAGCGCTTCAAGGTGCCGGCGACCTCGCGCGCCTCGTTCGCTTTCTACAACACGATGGCCGAAGTCGATGCGCTGGTTGCGGGCATCCGCAACGTGCAAAAGGTCTTCTCCTGATGTCCGACCCGAAATCCCTGTATCAGGAAGTCATCCTCGATCACAACCGCAAGCCGCGGAACTACGGCGAGCTGGCGCAGGCGACCCACAAGGCCGAAGGCCACAATCCCCTGTGCGGCGACCATCTCAGCGTAGCGTTGAATCTGGAGGGAGACCACATAGCCTCCATCGCGTTTCACGGCGAGTCCTGCGCGATCTGCAAGGCGTCGGCGTCGATGATGACGGCAAACGTCAAGGGCAAGACGCGCCAGGATGCTGAAACCCTGATCCAGGAATTTCGCGACATGGCGACCGGCCAGATCGACGTCGAAAAGCAACCGCATCATCTGGGGCGGCTCACCGTGTTCGCCGGCGTGCGCGATCTGCCGACGCGCGTCAAATGCGCGATCCTGCCGTGGCACACGCTGCATGCGGCGCTACACTCCGTCGCGGACACCTCGACCGAATCCGAAAACGATCCGATGCATGCGCCTATCGGCGATGCCTGAAACCATGTTTACGTTTGAGGGGATACATCCCCTCATGCTCCCCTGGAATAGCCCGCTGCAAGATTCATTTTGCAGCGGGTTCTAAAGAAGCCCGCCATGCCGAAGATAGCCGACATCGAAGACACGCCGAATCCGAACGCGAAGAAATTCATCCTCAAGGAACCGCTGACCTGGGGCATCACGCACTCATACGACAACGCCGAGCAGGCGACGGACGACCTGCTAGCCGCGTCGATATTTGACATCGAGCATGTTACCAACGTGTTCTACGTCGACCATTGGCTCACGGTCACGCAGGACGGCCTCGGCGACTGGCAGCAACTGCTGCGCAGGATCGCGGACCGGATACGCGCCGCGCCGGCGGCGACCGAGCAATCCGCCAAGCTTACCGCCGCCGCGGCAGCGGTGCCGCTGACCGACCTGAGCGCTGACGATCAGCAGCGGCTCTACATGATCAACGGATTGCTGGACGAGCAGATCCGGCCTTACCTGCAAGGCGACGGCGGCGACCTGCACGTGCTCGGCTTGGATGGAAACAGGCTCACCGTGCATTACCAGGGCGCCTGCGGCAGCTGCCCGAGTTCGATGTCGGGCACGCTGGTCAGCATCGAGCAACTGCTGAAGACGATCGAGCCCGATATCGAAGTGGTGGCGGTCTAAGAACCGGTAACAGGCAGGAGGGGATGCCTCCCCTCCTGCTTCCCTAAGTTGGATCGCTATCGGCCGCCGCCGGCGCCACTGCAAGCGCCTTGAGCCCTGCATCGTCAAACGCCTTGCGCACGATGCCCGAGGCCTTGGCCTCTTCCATGAACGCTGTCACGTACGCAAGCGCGCCCGGCCGGTTCTTCGGCACCGCGATGGCGATTCCCGTTTGATGGAAAGCGCCGTCGAGTATGCGCGAGCCCGGCACCCGCGCGGCCAGCGGCTGCAGCGAATCTCGGGTGAGCGCAAACGCGTCGGCCCCTCCCGACGCGAGCATCGCCAATGCCTGGTCGATCGAATTGACAGGCGCTATTGTCGTCTTCTTCAGCAAACGGCCCGACGTACGAATCGTCGTCGTGCCGACAATGCCGATGACGCGCATGCCGGGGCGGTCGACGTCGGCGATGGTCTTGATATCGGAACCTGCGCGGACCAGATAGGTGTTCTCGAACACGAAATAGACCGGCCCGAACGCCACTCTCTTGCTCCGCTCGTCGTCCACCGGCATGAAGGCGGCGTCGATCGCGCCGGCACTCAGCGCGTCGGTCACTTCGCCGGAATTCGGCGCGACGAGGAATTCGATAGGCACGCCGATTCGGCGCGCGAGTTCGCGCGCGAGGTCGACGGTGACCCCCTGTGGCTTGCCATCCGCGTCGCGCACGACGAAGAACGAAGTTCTATCCGGCGCGGTCACGACGCCGAAGCGCAACTTCCCTGTCGGCACAAGCTCATTTGGATAATTCATGGAACGTGCAATAGCGAAAGGGACGATGGCATCATGATGGACACATCTTGCACCGAAGTCGAGTAATAATGCCGTATCGATAATCTACCGGACGCGCGATCATGAATCTCACCGAATCCCTGCTCTACGCGCTGAAAGCACACGGCGCCCGTCAGATTTTCGGCATCCCCGGCGACTTCGCCCTTCCCTACTTTCGGATCATCGAGCAGTCGAAGATTTTGCCCCTCTATACCCTGTCGCACGAGCCCGGGGTCGGCTTTGCGGCGGATGCTTCGGCTCGAGTCAACATAGGCCTGGGGGTGGCGGCTGTTACCTACGGCGCCGGGGCGCTGAACATGATCAATGCCGTGGCTGCGGCTTACGCGGAAAAGTCGCCGCTGGTGGTGCTTTCCGGCGGTCCGGGAAAAGGCGAAGCGCGTTCCGGCTTGCTGTTGCACCATCAGGCCAAGACACTCGATTCCCAATTCCAGATGTTCCGGGAAATCACCTGCGATCAGGTGAAGCTCGATGACGCCGCGCGGGCGCCGGCCGATATCGCGCGCGTCCTGGCCAGCTGTCTGCGCAACTCGGAGCCGGTTTATATAGAAATCCCGCGGGACATGGTGGCCCTGCCCTGCGGTCCGGTGATTCGGGAAGCCGAACCGCTGCCCGACCGGGACGCGCTCGACGCCTGTGTCGCGGAAATACTCGCGCGCCTCGCGCAGGCCGGGCTGCAGGGCGGCCTCGCGGAGGTGATCGCGCTCGCCCGCGACCTCGCCCTGCAGAAGGGCCTGCCGGACCCGCGGGTCACGAGCGACGTGAAGCACGTCGAGATCGGCCTGACCGACAAGTCCGACTCCATGGACACGCTGCTGCGCTGCTTCGCTGAGCGTGGAATCGGCCCGGGTCTCGCACTCGTGCGCGGTGACGAGTTCGGCGCTCTCGGTGGTGTTGCGGGAAGTGACTCGCTGCTGCTGCGACCCGTCGAGGCTACGCGGCTCACCGCGATTTCGGTGGGTGTCGAACCCACCGGGGTGCCTGCTGGCGTCGAACATCGGCCCGGCGGGCCCAGGACGTTTCTCCGGCTGCTCGACGAACAACTGCGCCGACGCGACCACCGCCGCGTTCCCTGCGTCGACGAGGATCCAGCCTGGACGCTCACC
>Ga0182021_10005420_pt1 | contig 15107 bp, 16 predicted proteins | sample 612E3MmetaG_FD_120493 | JGI IMG/M metagenome (GOLD analysis project Ga0182021, IMG submission 120493) | Permafrost microbial communities from Stordalen Mire, Sweden - 612E3M metaG (Illumina Assembly) | ecosystem: Environmental > Terrestrial > Soil > Wetlands > Permafrost | place: Sweden... | reverse complement strand
GTCGCGCCGCGCTTCATTCTTGGTGGCACGGTTGCGCAGCGGTCCCTGCTTGGCAGCTTCTGCTCGCTCGGTGTTGCGAAAATCGGCGCTCTTGGGTCCCGGTAATTGCGCGGCAATGCCATAGAGATGTTTCTTCAGACTCTCCGCCTCGAACTCGTTCCACGCATCCGTAGCCTCATCCTGGACCAATACGGCGTCACTGGAGGCGCTAAGTGCGCGCCCCGCCTCGATCGATTCGAGACTTCCCGCAATGGCTGCCAGAACAGCGAGCGTTGCGACGGTAACCGTGACGCGGGCGACGAACGGTATGGAGCGCATTGCCGCCAGGGTAAAGGATACGGCAAAAACGGTTGAAGATCTGGGTACCCGCTCCGACCAGATTGGCCAGATCATCGGCACCATCGAGGACATTGCAGACCAGACCAACCTGCTGGCGCTCAACGCAGCTATCGAAGCGGCCCGGGCCGGTGAGCAGGGTCGTGGTTTTGCCGTCGTTGCCGATGAAGTGCGGGCTCTTGCTGAACGCACTACCCGCGCCACCCGCGAGATCAGCGTAATGATCAAGGCCATCCAGAACGAAACGAGGGGAGCGGTGGCAGCTATTGAAGAGGGCGTGGCGGAAGTTGAAAAGGGAACCGAATATTCCATCAGCTCCGGACAGGCGCTGGAACAGATACTCTCCCAGATAAACGACGTCACGATGCAGGTCAATCAGATAGCAACCGCTGCCGAAGAGCAGACGGCAACCACCGGAGAGATTGCCTCGAACATCCAGAAGATAACCGTAGTCGTGCAGCAGACCGCCGGCGGAGCGGCAGAAACCGCAACTGCCTCTTCTGAACTGTCACGAGTGGCCGAAGAACTGCAACGACTGGTAAGAACGTTCAAGCTCTAACTGATTATTCCTGGCACCGGGCGCAGAAAACCGTGCTCCGCCCCCCGAGTCTGATCTCGTCGAGCGGTTCCCGGCAAACGGTGCATGGTTCACCCCCACGCCCGTATACCTTGAATGTCTGGGGGTAATAGGCAACCGTTTCCTCTGCTACCCGGCAGGCATCCCCCTCCCCGATCGACCCTTCCAGCACCTCTCGGATGGTCGCCGCCAGTCGTGTACTCTGCTGAAGAGTCAGAGTCCCGGCGGCACGGTCCGGACGGATGCGGGCGCGGAACAGCGCCTCGTTGGCGTAGATGTTCCCCACACCGGCCACGACTGCGCTATTCATGATCAACTGCTTAACCGCAACCTTCCGATTCCTGCTGGCTCCAAAGAGATATCTGCCGTCAAAGGCCCTGGTCAGCGGTTCCGGGCCGATCCCTGCCAGGAGCGGGTGCTGCAGCGGGTCCCCCGTAACCCAGGCAACGGTGCCGAATTTGCGCGGGTCGTGAAAACGGAGCAGCAGGCCATCGTCAAAAATAAAGTCAAGATGATCGTGCTTCCCCGGTGGTGGTATGCCACGGAGAAGCCGCAGGAAGCCGGTCATCCCCAGATGCACGAGCAGCCAGCCGATCCCGCAGTCGAACAGCAGGTACTTCCCCCGCCGGTCAATGCCCTGTACCTCCAGTCCCGGCAGAATATTCGTCAGTTCATCCGGCAGCGGGAGCCGGAGCTTTCTGACGCGCAGCACCACCTGTCTGAATCGGCACCCCACCAGTTCCCGCTCCAGCCGGCGACGGGTTACTTCAACTTCCGGGAGTTCAGGCACTCCACCTCCTATAGCTGGTATCTCAGCCGCCTATTCCCTCTTCAGCAGATACCGCCGCAGCCAGTCCAATGCCGTCCAGGCGGTCAGGGTACGGATTTCGTCCCGGTTACCGCTGAACTGGAAACGTTTTGTCCAGCAGCCGTCAGGCGCTGCAAGCGAGATGAATACCGTGCCGACCGGTTTGTCTTCGCTGCCGCCATCCGGCCCGGCAACCCCGGTGGTCGCCAATCCCAGGTCACTGCCGGAAGCCAGCCGTACCCCCTTGGCCATCGCCGAAGCGCATTCGGAGCTGACGGCTCCGGAACTGTTCAGCAGTTCGGCCGGAACCCCCAGCATACGCATTTTAGCGGCATTCGAATAGGTTACCACACCTTCGCAGAAATAGCGGGAACTGCCGGGAATATCGGTGATCCGCTTGGCGATCAGGCCGCCGCTGCACGACTCGGCCAGAGAAAGTGTCAGACAACTGTCACGAAACAGCTCCGCCACGGCGTCATCAATGCTGACCTCGCCCGAGGAGAAACAATACTCCTTCAAACGCTCCCGCACGGCACTAACCGCGGGGGCAAGAAGTTCGGTAACCATATCATCACTGTCCGCTTCACTCCGCAGTGTCACCTTCATCCAGGGAAAAGTGACACAAATGCCAAGCGTGAGCCCCTGTTCCGGCATGGCGATTCCCGTCAGTAATTCACCAACCTCCGCCTCACACGGTCCGAACAGGTTCAGCGTGACGGTGCGGATGACCCGCCGGCGAGGTATCCGTTCCAGGATGAAGGGGATAACCGTGTCGCGAAGCATGACGATCATTTCAGACGGGACACCCGGCAAGAAAAACATGAAACAGCCGTTGTGCATCAGGTGGAAACCGCAGGCGGTTCCGGTGGGATTGGGAATCAGCGCAGACTTGGTAGGGATCATACTCTGCTTGTCACTCAGGGGGCAGACGATCAGGTTTTCCAGCCTGCCGGACATCCGGCGGACATGGGTGCGGGCTTCTTCATGAATGACCAGGCGCCGGCCGGTCGCCCGTGCAGCAGCCCGCGACGTCAGATCATCGAATGTTGGCCCGAGCCCTCCGGTTACGATAATGGTGTCGCTGACCCGCTCGAGTTCGTTCAGCACCCCGATGATATCCGATTCATTGTCACCGACAGCAAGGTGACGCTGAATCCGCAACCCTTCCGCAAGCAGATGGGACGCGATTGTGCCGGCATTCGTATCGGTCAACTGCCCGCAGATCAGCTCATCACCGATGCTTAAAGTTGAAATTTTCATGTTTCAGACTCACCACTGCATTGCAGCCGCTCCATAACCACTCGACAGGGGATTTCCTTTTCGCGGGCAATCCGGCGACAATCCTCGTATTCAGGGAGTGCGCGCAGCACTGCTCCGCCGCTGTCCATAACCTCTTTAAACCTGACCGGGCCATATTCGGTCTGCCGCTCGACAATCCGCCGCGGCAGAACAATCCTGTCTGCCCGGTAATAACGCAGACCAATAGCCGACGTTTCGGCAAGCAGCAGCTGAGACAATTGATCAAACTGTCCCGGGCGGCAGAGAAACGACACCATTACTCCGGGGCGACCCTTCTTCATCTGAATCGACGTAAAGTAGACGTCCAGCGCCCCGCCTTCGAAGAGCCGTTCCATGGCGTACCCGAGCAGTTCCGGCGTAGAGTCATCGATATTGGCCTCGGCAACGATCACGTCATCGTTATTTTTCTCATCAGTTCCAGAGTATCCCAGAAAGGCCCGCAGAATGTTGGGATAATCGGGGAAGTCCCGGTCACCGGCACCGCACCCTGTTTTTTCCAGAACCATTGCTGGTTGCTTCCCACACCCGCTGGCCAGAGCTGCCACAATGGCTGCGCCGGTCGGAGTCACCCGTTCTCCCGGACCACACTCGCCATGCACCGCTAATCCTTTCAGAAGCTCGGCCGTGGCCGGGGCCGGCACCGGCAGGCGCCCGTGGGATGTCTCGACAAAACCGCTCCCTAACGGCAGCGCTGCGGCATAAACCGCTTCGACTCCCAGATACTCCAGACAGATCGCGGTGCCGACGACATCAATGATAGAGTCAATCGCCCCGACCTCGTGGAAATGGACCTCTTCGATGGCTACACCATGCACCAGTGATTCAGCCTCGGCCAGCCGGCGGAAGATCAGGCGCGCCCGTTCCTTGACCGGTTCGACCAGCCCGCTCCCGGCAATCATGGTGTCAATGCCGGCATAGTGCCGGTGGGTATGGTGATCGTTCACCGCCACATCGAATTTCAGGGCGGACACCTGCTGCCGCTCAGTGCGACTGACTGAGAGTTCATAGGAGCCTGACTGGAGTTCCAGCCTGTCCAGTTCAGAGCGCAGATATTCCAGCGGTACCCCCAGATCAAGCAGCGCCCCCACAGTCATGTCACCGGAAATGCCTGCCTGGCAATCGAGATAAAGTATTTTCATATCAGATCATATCCTGTTCATCAGACTCGCGGCACAGGCGGCGCCGAAGCCATTGTCGATGTTGACGACCGTCACCCCGGAGGCGCAGGAGTTGAGCATCCCGAGCAGCGCCGCGATGCCGCCGAATGAGGCGCCATACCCGACCGAGGTCGGCACGGCAATGACCGGTTTATCGACCAGCCCGCCGATCACCGACGGGAGTGCCCCTTCCATGCCGGCAACCACGATGATGACCGCAGCGGCAGTCAATTGCTCGCTCCGGGCCAGCAACCGGTGAATACCGGCCACCCCGACATCATAGATCTGCTCGACCTGATTCCCCAGAAAACGGGCCGTTACGAGCGCCTCGGACGCAACCGGGATATCTGATGTGCCGGCTGATACGACCAGAATCGTCCCCTTGCCCCGCTGTTCCGGCGGCTGATGCTCAAGTGTCAGACAGCGGGCCTCGGAGTGATAACCCGCCGCCGGGAAGGACGACAGAACCTGGTCGGCCTTATCCCGTGCCAGGCGGGAAACCAGGATATTGCTTCCCTTGTCGGCCATAACGGTCATTATCGCTGTGATCTGTTCAACCGTTTTTCCTTCACCGAAGATCATTTCCGGCATCCCCTGACGGAGATGGCGGTGATGATCGACCTGAGCGCAGCCGATATCCTGAAAGGGGAGCTGACGCAACTGCAGCAGGGCATCATCTATCGAGAGCCCCCCCTGCCGAACCGAATTGAGCATTGTTTTGAGATATTCCTGATTCATGAATGCGTCCCTGATGCATCGAATTTACTTGTGCCGTTATACCATGCCTGCCGCAGTTTTCCATGCAAAACCTGCTTTATTGTCGATATTACACCATCAAAAAAATGTTCACCGGTTTACTTTTTCCCGGCAGATATGCTACAAGTTTCGAATACTGAATCCATGCGAGGTCGAACAATGGGTAAAACAACTGCAGAAAAAATATTTGATACTCACCTGGTAAATGAACCCTTTCCCGGCACCAAAGTGTTGCGCCTGGATGCGGTACTCTGCCATGAGATCACCACGCCGATTGCGATTGATGACCTGATCCGTCGCGGCAAGGACCGCGTCTTTGATCCGACGAAAATCAAGGCGGTCATCGACCATGTCACCCCCAGCAAGGACACAAAAACCGCCACCCAGGCCAAGATCCTGCGTGACTGGGCCCATCGTCACGGGATCAAGGATTTCTTTGATATCGGGGCCAACGGCGTCTGTCACGCACTCTTCCCGGAACGCGGCTTCATCCGGCCCGGTTACACGGTCATCATGGGCGACTCCCACACCTGCACCCATGGCGCTTTCGGTGCTTTTGCCGCGGGCATAGGCACAACCGACCTGGAGGTCGGCATCCTGAAAGGTGTCTGCGCCTTCCGCCAGCCGAAAACAATTAAATTCAACGTCAACGGCGCACTCCCGAAGGGGGTCTACGCCAAGGATGTCATCCTGCACATCATCGGCAGGATCGGCGTCAACGGCGCCACCGACCGGGTGATGGAATTCCACGGTTCCACGATTGACGCCATGACGATGGAATCGCGCATGACGCTCTGCAACATGGCCATCGAAGCGGGTGGCACATCCGGCATCTGTCAACCGGACAAGACCACCGTCGAGTACCTCTGGCCCTTCATTCAGGGTGAGTTTGCCGGCAAGGAAGCTGCTCTGGCTGATTATTCCCAGTGGCGTGCCGACGCTGATGCCGAATATGACCAGACTGTCGAGATTGATGTCGCGACTCTGGAGCCGACGATCACCTTCGGCTACAAACCGGATCAGGTCAAAACCGTATCCGAAATGGCCGGCACCCCGCTCGATCAGATCTACATCGGTTCCTGCACCAACGGCCGCATCGAAGACCTGCGCATCGCCGCACAGATACTGAAAGGGCACAGGCTGGCTCCGAACGTACGCGGCATCCTCTCTCCGGCCACCCCGAAAATCCAGCAGCAGGCAATGCATGAGGGGCTGATAGACATCTTCATGGAGGCCGGTTTCTGCGTTACGAATCCGACCTGCGGCGCCTGCCTCGGGATGAGCAACGGCGTACTGGCAGAGGGAGAAGTCTGCGCATCGACCACGAACCGCAATTTCATGGGACGCATGGGCAAAGGGGGCATGGTTCATCTGATGTCGCCGGCCACGGCAGCGGCCAGCGCGATTGAAGGCAAGATCGCCGACCCGAGAAAGTACCTGTAGGTATGTAATCATTTTTTCAAGGAGATATCATATATGAAAACGTTCGGAGGACCACTCCTCTTTCTTGACCGCAATGACATCAACACTGACGAGATCATCCCGGCAAAGTATCTGACCGAGATCACCAAAGAGGATCTCAAGCCCTATATTCTGGAAGATTTGAAACTGCCCGGATTCGACCCGAAAGGGCAAAAAACGAAGAACGCACGGGTAGTCCTTTCCCGCGCCAACTTCGGCTGCGGTTCCTCCCGCGAGCATGCCCCCTGGGTGTTTGAGGTTAACGGCATCACCGCCGTGATCGCAGAGTCCTTTGCCCGGATCTTCCGCCAGAACATGTTCAACTGCGGCATGGCCGCCATTGAACTCCCTAAGGCTGACCTGGATCAGATTTTCTCCCATGCGGGCGACGAGGACGCCGCTATGAACATCGATATCGAGGCAGGGGCCCTCACGGTGAGTGGCGGCGGTAAGCAGAAGGCTTTCAGTTTCGAGATTTCTCCTTTTGACAAAGCCCTTGTACTGTCCGGTGGCTGGGTCGATTACGCCGACAAAAACTATTAGCCACGTTGTCAACCATCCCGATTTATCGGGACTAAACGTTGTCAGATCTCATGAAAGTGTAACGAGGCGGAAAGCACAGCTTTCCGCCTCGTTTTATTTGACCCGTTCTTGACAGAAGTGAGGAGGCTGATACCCTTAAAACCAGTGGTGGAATAATTCAACGTTGCAATCAAGTTAACACGGTCCTGCCTGAATAAACGTCATCTGATTGCAGAGGAAAACAGGCCATGTTTTACAGTCGAAAGTACCTCGTTCTGCTCGCCATAGGTGCCTTGACAGGCGGCACAATCCTCTGTTTCTGCGGAAACAACCAATATCACCAGAATCATGCAGCCGGTGTATTGTCTATGAAGGAATGTATGCGCTGCCATGATGGCATAACGGGGAAGGTTATTGTTATCTGCCTAGGCAAAGAATGCCTGTTTAAAAAAAACCATTCCCTTATGAGCTATTATCCACCTCCCGGCAAGGAGAGGTTTTATGCCACTATAAGCGAAATCGAACGGGCGGGCTGTATCCTCGAGAACGGCAAAACAACCTGCCTTTCCTGCCATAATCTTACCAAACCACCACCGCGTCTCATTCGAGACGGAGCCAAGCTTTGTGTAATCTGTCACATTGACAAGAAATCAACAAACCAATAAGTATCAGAACCGTTTACTCAATCCCAGATGGAAACTCACATCCGGTGCAGTGGCCACCGCAACATCCTCGGCAACACCGATATCCAACAAATACTCTCCCGGGAACCTGAGCGCTCCCCCAAAAATCAGCAGCATCGGGCTTCTTGAAAGTTCGTCAAGCGAGCTGTCGCGATACAGGGGAGTTGTACCGTTGAGCTGGACCTTGAATGATATCCATGAGGCCGGTCCCCACCCGAGTCCGAACGTTCCGACTCCCGCATACGGGTTATGCTGATCCCGCAGCACATCGCCCTTGGACATGGCCAGACCGCCAATTGAACCGTACACCCCCAGTGATCCCCACTCGCTGTAACTGTTCATACTGCCGCACAACTGGAGCATGGCATCAGTTCCGCCGCTGCCGCGCAGGTATGAGCTGTCACCGGTGGGAAGCTTGACCGCCCCTTTGAGCGACACTCTGTCATGGCTCCCTGAACTGCGGGCATCATACAGACTGACTCCACCGATCAGACTGATATCACCTATCCCGGAACCGGAGCGGTCCATCAGCAGCTTCTGTATGCCATCCTTGTTGCGGTAGCTGTAGAGGAGGCGACCTGTTGGGGCACTATCCCGACCACCTTGCGGCAGCCGGAAGGTGTCGTGCCAGTCGACGACAAAACGATCGAGGAAGCCGCCGCCCTGAAAAAGGTAGGGTATTTCGATCCCGGCCTCCCAGCGAGGAGCAATGCCGTAGCGGGCCGCCAAAGCCAGCCGGTAGGTTTCACCATCAAGCGTAATCTGTTCACGGGTGGTGCTGCTGACAGTATAGTTACTGGAGAGATCCTGGTTCAGGCTTATCCGAAATGTTCCAAGGGGGGTGATATCGGCAGCGGTGTCGTGCGGAAGCCCGTAGATCTGGATCAGCGGGCTCTGGTTGAAGGAACTGAATGGCGTTATCTCCATGTCTGCTGCGTAGACACCGCCGACGGGACAGAGCAGGGAGAGAAACAGCAGCAACATGCTAGCCCTGACAAACTGGATACATGCGTTACCGAAGTTGTTTTCTGCCGGGAAAACGGAGAACAAAACATCTAACCTTCTAATCATTGTTGATACGATCTTCATCAAGCTCCAGAATTGTTTCACCGCGATAACGATCAATCAGATCTGATAACGATGCCAGTGCTTCTGAAATAATGCAGCTTTCAATCGCATTTGTCGCAATCTGCGCCTCAACCCCCCTGACCGCTTCAACCGCCTGTTTTGCCAGGGCGATGTGCCGGGACGCCTCGTTTTTCAGCTCTCTCATCCGCTCGTTGTCGTCCATGACACTCTTGAGATAGAGACGATTGCCTTTGGCCTGTTCCTGCGCAGAGGAGTTGATCCGGCGGGCAAGCTCCCGCATATGTTCAAGGTTTTTGACGACCAGACTGCTCGCCTGCTGCTGTTGTTCAGTTGCGATCGTAACCTGCTGTACACGTTCCAGATTTTTTTCTGCTTCTTCTGTTATACGCTGAATATTGGCAGCCTGCTCGGTTGTTTCGACGGCGATGCTTGATACCATATTGAATGCATCTTCTGCACTTTTGTCGATCGCAACAAGGGCTTCATTGGCCATACCGGATATTTTGACACCCTCCTTGACCTTGTCTTTGCCCTGGGTAACCGAGCGCTGAACGTACGACGTTTCCTTCTGAATATTGCGTACCAGCTCCTCAATTTCCTTGGTCGAAGCGGAAGTGCGCCGGGCAAGGGAGCGGACCTCTTCGGCGACAACGGCAAATGCCCGTCCCCGCGTTCCGGCTTGGGCAGCAATAATTGATGCATTGAGAGACAGCAGGTTCGTCTGCTCGACGACCTCCTGAATAACGGAGAGAAATTCCCCGACCCGTGCTGAGTGACGGGACAGGCGATTGATGGAGTCGAACGATTCATCGTTGCTTTTTGCAATCTCCTGCATCGCCTTCATTGTCGCGGCCATACTGCGCAGCCCGTGTTGCGCCTGCTTTCTGACGCTTTCGGAGACAGATGCACTCCGTTCTGAATTATCACGCACGGTAATTTGCGACATGCTGATCGTATTGATTGACGAAACCGTCTGTTCTGTAGATGTGGACAAGTCTCGGATATTACCGGCAGTTTCGCGGGTTGCCCGGGCCATCTCCTCAATAGAACTGGAGGTTTCAATCACAAAATTGGAATACTGATTGATATTTTCTGCAATTGCATCGGTGGTGGAGCTCATCTGAGTCGAAATTGACGCCCGTTCTTCCGTACGGCCGGAGAGCTCATCTATTCCAGCAATAACCTGTGAAAACGCACCGTTAAGGCGCTCCATCGCGGCGACGGCATCCCGAACCTGGACCGTTTCTTTTTCATCGCCGGTTGACCAGTTGTGCATCGTTACTTTGAGCGTATCCTGCGCCGCGAAGATTTGCTCCAGCAACTCCTGGCGCACTTTCTGCAGAGATTCAAGGGTGTGCATAACCTGATCGCAAAGCGAATAGAGGACAGTTATATCATCCGGTTGAATGCAAACAGTCGAAAGGTCCAGTTCCGGAACCAACCGTGCGAAAACGAGAAGCTGATCCGAGCGGATTTCCGACAGGAGCCGCTTGAGTATCGCGAAGCAGATCAATGAGGAGAAAAACGCCGTAACGATGGCTGCAGTCAAAACAGAGATGGAACTCCCGAGTGCGACAGCGATGCCGCCAATTACGGCGGAAGAAATCAATGACGCAAAAAACATTCTGGTTCGAACCGCAGCAACAGTACTATATGGTCTGCTTGACATGCGCCACCCTCGTTCTGCCGATTTATTAATTGTATTTGTATCATGCGACTAAAACAGTGTCAATGAATCAGGGTGTAGCTGATATTTTGCTAACTATTTGTTATTACATAAAGTTATATGTTGTTTACGCATTCATGCCATCCAAAACAGATGGCATGAAACGCGTGTCGCAGTGCTTGATTTTTCTCTGCGTCAATGAGATAGTGCCACGAACTATACACACTCGCTGCGGAGGGGGCACAATGTTTGGTTTTGGCATGCCGGAAATGATAATAATACTGGTCATAGTTCTGGTTGTTTTCGGGGCCGGGAAACTCCCGGAAATCGGCGGGGCACTTGGCAAAAGCATCCGTAATTTCAAAAAGGCCGCCGATGGCAAGGACGAGATCGAAATCAAGCCCAAGTCCGAGGATACTGACAAGAAGGCTTGATCTGACACGGTTTGCTGTACAGTCCAGATAAACGGGGCCAGTTCCGTAACGGAGCTGTTTCTGCTGGATAAGCTGAAAACATCTTCTGACTAACTAACGAAAAGGGGGCGAGGCACATGCCTTTCCCCCTTTTCTGTATCCTGGATACTACAACCTGAAGAGCTTCATCAAGAATTCAGGTAATTACCGATCTTCTCAGCCAGAGTGCTGTAGATCCTGCGACACTCGGCCTCGTCCTTCTCCAGCAGTGTCACCCGGAACCCCTGCAGCGGCGTGGAAAATGAAGAAAGCGGCACAGTGCAGATGCCGGTTGTTGCCAGAATTTGATAGACAAAGCGTTTATCGGGAGAAACCCCCGGCTGGTTGATCAGACCCTCAACAAGTTCCCGGACCTCCCGGTTGGCAATAGGAATCGATTGCCGGTTGTTCAGCAGGCCATCCTTGAAAGCCACAGCCATGTAAAAGGCGCCATTGGTACGATTTACCTGCAGCGCAGGAACCTGGCTGAGACAATCATAAGTGATATTGCTCATTCGCTCATAGCTGGCAATGCGCTGCGCCAGATAGGCAGAATATTCCGGATGGCGGACAATTTCAGGGATGACTGTCTGTGGCAGAGTCGTTGAGCAGACCTCATTCATCTTGCCGGTTAGTATCAGATTGATATATTTCCGGAAACGCTCATCTTTCTGACCGTTGTACACTTCAATCCAGCCACAGCGTGATCCGGGCCAGGGGAACTCTTTAGAGATACCTTTCAATGAAATGGCTGGAACATCCCCGATTACGTCACTGATAGGCACCGTACGTTCCCCGTTATACACGATGTTGATGTACACCTCGTCGGCGATAATGAACAGGTCGTTTTCACGGGCCACCGCGACAATCTCTTTCAGCATCTCCCTTGTGTACACCATGCCGGTCGGATTGTCCGGGTTGATCAGCATGATTGCACAGATATTCGGATTGTAGCGGACATGATTACGCAGATCCTCCATGTCCGGGTACCAGTTATTATCCGGTTTGAGACAGAACAGTGAGGGAGCCGAGTGAGCATGACCGATTTCACCCAGTGTGTGGGTAGTGTAGGATGGTGACGGCATGAGCACCCGCGCCTCCGGACGCAGGCAGCCGTATATTTTGGCGATGGCGTCCCCAAGCCCATTGAAGAAGACGATATCATCCGGGGTGATCTGGGCACCGCCGCGACTGTTGGTGGTGTCGCAGATAAATTCGCGGGTTTCCAGTACCCCACGGGTATGGCAATATCCCCAGGTGCGGTTGTCCATGGCGGCTCTGGCGACGATTTCCTTCATCCAGACCGGAATGACCTCACCCTTGACAATCGGGTCGCCTATGTTTTCCCAGTTAATCTTGACACCATGTTTTTGGAGCTTCTCTGCCACGTTGACGATATTTCTGATTTCATACGTCAACTCGCCTGTTCCCGGCGGTACCAGTTCAATTCTCATTCCACACCTCACAAAGACACATTTTTAACCACTACACCAGATTCTGCGACGATTCCAGTTCTGACAAACAGGATACGCGCCTTCACTAAATTATTTTTGCAAATAACCCAGAAATATTTCCTATCGTACCAAAAACGCAGACGACAACTCCAAACGTACTAATTTTTCCCGAGACCTATCACCAGGCGGCCATCATCATCACGCCAGCGCACCCACCCGATCTGCGCTTGATCAGTCAGTACCTTACCCCAGGCGTTCTCCAGCTTTAACACCTTGAATACCTGTTTTGGCGTCAGCGTGGCGATCATCCTCCCGCCCGGCTGCTGCTGCAGCTGGTAATACTGCGACTGGAGACCGGGGAGCATGCGGCCGGTCTGCAGTCGCAGATACTGTTCCCACGATTGAAAGCACCCTTTATTCTGCGGATCGATCCATGCTTCCCGACCGGCATCATCATAAATCACCCGAAGCCAGTAACCCTTGCGGGCGGAAACAACCAGCGGCGGGATTCCTTCCTGCAGACCAAAAATCCACTCATTTCCGGACAACCTGGTAGTGACCAACATGCCAATCCGTGAAAGGCCCGGTTCCTCGTACATCGGCAAGAGCAGTTCCTGGTTTGGAGCATCGACTGACTGAGAAAAAACGACCAGTCCGATCCCGATATACGGCCGCATTCGTGGAGGAGCCGCGGCATAGCCGGCAGTACAGGTCATACCCAGTACAATAACAATCAGAATAATGAAGGGGCGGCGATCGAACACTTCAATCAAACAGATTACGAAGTTGCAGGAGATAGTCCTGAACCTGCGGATTGCCTTCTTCTGGAGCCCACGTGGCCATTTCATCTTCATTCAGCTGACGGTAGGGACCCGCTTTGGTTTCGTAAAACAGGGTGCCTGACTCCAGGGCAAGCGCGGTGTGATACACACCATGCGGAATATCAGCGGCAAGATTGCCGCCGGTATGGGACAGCATCGCGGTCTCGGCTACCGCGCCGCCTTCCGCAAAGGTAACGATTCCCAGTCTGCCGCTCATCACAATAAATGCTTCATCTTTTTCAGGGTCGAGGTGACGATGAGGCCTGATATATGAACCCGGCTCAATGGCGTTGAGCAGGCGATGGCACCGGGATTCATCAGACGGGTGAAGGTTGTGGTTTTTGCGCAGCCTCGGGCTCTGCCTGGCTTCAGCTGACACCTGGGCTACAAGTTCACGGGTGATGATCTTCACCTAGCGATCAACCAGAGCGATCATATTGCCGTCAAAGTCCTGCACAACCGCCATCTTGCCCCATGGACTGGATTCGAGCGGTTCCACAAAATGAGCGCCGCCGTTAGTAAGGGCCTCGCAAAGCGCAGCAATATTTTCCACTTTAAGGGTGATGCCGGTGTGTCTGCCCACCAGAGTGCGGGCATCGTCATGAAGCGCAAGTGACACTCCGAGCGTTGTGACGGCCCCGGGGAAAAACTCGATCAGCATCTCGCTCTGACCGGCAACCGGCAGACCGAGAAGATCAACATAAAAGGATTTTGCTTTGACAAGATCGGTAACAAAGATCACGAAATTTTTCAGTGAAACAGACATGGAAACCTCTTGAAAAAGCTACCACCACGGAGGAGGCAGAGGAAAAGAAAACCATTTCGATGATTTTCCGGGACTTTCCTCCGTATCCTCTATGGTTGGCTTAGTGTACGTAATTATTTCTGCGACAAACGATGTATGCACTCCACCATGAATCGGGCGTTTTCAGGAGGAACCGTCGGCAGGATGCCGTGTCCAAGGTTAAAGATGTGCCCGGGGCGGCCGGCGTTTTCGTCCAATACCCGCTTGACTTCGCGTTCGATAATTTCCCGCGGTGCATACAGCACAGTCGGGTCGAGATTGCCCTGCACCGCCATCTGTGGACCGATCAGATCCCGTGCAGCTCCAAGATTAACGTGCCAGTCAAGGCCCATAACGTCCCCGCCGGCTTTCTTGACGGTATCCAGTATTGCTCCGGCCCCTTTGACAAAATGGATAACCGGGGTTTCCACACGGTCCAGCCCGTTGATCAGCCTGACGGTGTACGGCAGCACATAGCGCTCGTAATCGGCAGGTGAAAGAATGCCGCCCCAAGTATCAAATATCTGGATACACTGCGCGCCGGCTGTAATCTGTGCGTTCAGATATTCCATGCTCATGGTGGTAATTTTATCCATCAGAGCGGCATAGACAGCAGGCGCGGCGTACATCATCCGCTTGATCTGGGCAAAATCTTTCGAGCCTTTACCCTCAACCATATAGCAGGCCAGCGTAAACGGTGCGCCACCGAAACCTATCAGCGGAACTTTACCAGCCAGCTCACGGCGCAGTATCTTAATAGTTTCGAGCACGTAGGGAACATCCTGCTCCATCTGCGGAATGCGAAGCTTCTCCACATCGGCCATAGAGCGGATCGGGCTTTCAAATACCGGCCCCGGAACAAAATCAAGCTTCATCCCCATCGGTTCAACCGGTGTCAGGATATCAGAAAACATGATAGCGGCGTCAACCCCGAGAATATCAACCGGCTGAATGGAAACTTCGGCGGCCAGTTCGGGGGTTTTGCACAATTCAAGAAACGTGCATTTGGAGCGGACTGCCATGTACTCAGGCAGATAGCGCCCAGCCTGGCGCATCAGCCACACGGGAGTACGATCTACCGGTTTGCCCCAACAGGCATCAAGAAATCTCATATTCATTGTATTTCTCCTCAATAACGCTCAAAGGCGTGGGAATTGGTAAAAAAACGTAGTATTCTAATTTTAAACAGCGTGAGATGTCAAATTATTTGAGTACGGAATATGCCGGAACCGAGCACTGTAC
>Ga0182021_10005419_pt1 | contig 15107 bp, 12 predicted proteins | sample 612E3MmetaG_FD_120493 | JGI IMG/M metagenome (GOLD analysis project Ga0182021, IMG submission 120493) | Permafrost microbial communities from Stordalen Mire, Sweden - 612E3M metaG (Illumina Assembly) | ecosystem: Environmental > Terrestrial > Soil > Wetlands > Permafrost | place: Sweden... | reverse complement strand
TCGTCCACACCGGCCACGTCTGAGAAGGTGACCTTGGGGGCGTCGACGCTCACCTGGCGGGCGCGGCTCTTGCCGAAGTTCATGACCTTGGAGCCGCCGCCCTGGGCGCGGCGCATGATGAAGATGAAGAAGCCGACGATAAGCAGCACAGGCAGCAAGTAGATCAGGGCGGTCAGCCACCACGAGGTGCCTGGGCTGGTGGAGGTCGCCTGGACTTGCGGATACGTCTCCAGGAGCTTGGCGAGGGTCGTGGTGTCGGCGTAGTGCACCGTGTACTTGGCGCCGCTGACCGGTGTCACCTGAACGGTCTGATCGCTCGTGTTGATGACCACCGACTTGACGCGGTTGCTCTGCAGGTCGTTGACGAAGCTCGGTGCGGGACCCTGGAACGCAGGTGTGCCGGCCGAGCTCTTGTTGCCGCGAAACTGCGACTCGAGGGCGAAGAGCAAGACGATGACGATGAGGATCGGGAGCAGAGCCCGGCGAAGGTTTCTGGTCACGTTCTTCTCTCTTCTCGCGGCCTGGACCGCGGTGTCCGGTCGAGAGTACCGGCCGTTGCCTCTGAAAGTACCCAGCCACGAGGGCCGGGAATCGCTTTCGCTGTGTGCGCTGACGCTCCTGCTATTGTAGCCGATTGAGGGGGTGGGTGCCCGCCGGCACCTGCCCCCTCACCTTTGGCTCAGTTACTCGCGCAGGCGACCGAGCTCGAAGCGCAAGGCCGACTCGAGATCGGGGTGTAGGAAGTCGTAGCCTCTCTCCGTCAAGCGGGCGGGCAGCACGCGCTGGCCGGCAAGCAGCAGCTCTTGGCCCATCTCACCGTACAAGCGGCGCACGGCCATGGCCGGCAGCCTGGCCATGGCTGGGCGCCGCAGTACGCCGGCCAGCACGTGCGTGAACTCGCGATTGGTGACGGCGTGAGGGGCGGTGGCGTTAACCGGGCCCGAGAGGTCGTCGGCGAAGAGCAGGTGATGGTACACGCCGAGCAGGTCGTCGAGCGAGATCCAGCTCATCCATTGACGGCCGCCATCGAGCTGGGCCCCGGCTCCCAGCCTGAACGGGGGCAGCATCCTGGCAAGCACGCCGCCGCGGCTCGTCAGCACGATGCCGCTGCGCACCCAGGCCACGCGCAGGCCTGCGGCAACGGCCGGCTCGGCGGCCGCCTCCCACTGCCGGCAGACGTCGCTCAGAAAGCCGGCGCCCGCGTCGCTCTGCTCGCTGAGCGCTTCGTCACCGCGGTCTCCGTAGAGACCGATCGCCGAGGCGACGATGAGCACGGGCGGCTTGTCGAGGCGAGCCAGCGACCGTGCCACCATGTCCGTGCCACGAGTGCGGCTCTCGAGGATCATCCGCTTGCGGGCCGGCGTCCAGCGGCCGGCGGCGATGTTCGCGCCGGCCAGGTGGACGAAGGCGTCGATGCCTTGCAGGTCGCGGACGTCGAGCGCGCCGCGCGCCGGGTCCCAGGCGACTTCGTCGGTCGCTGCCGGCGCGCGGCGCACCAGACGCAGTACCTCGTGCCCGCCGCCGGCAAGAAGGGCGGCGAGCTGGTTGCCGATGAGCCCTGACGAGCCGCTGATCGCCACTCGCAGGCGCGGCCGCCCGGCGACCGCCTGATGGCGGTTCAAGTCATCGCCCGTGCGCCTGTGCTGGAAGGCGAACAAGCGCCTCAGGCGCGCGGCGGCCAGCCCGCCGCCGGCCAGCCGACCGACGGCGCCCAGCGGCAGCGCGTACTCGACCCGATCCTCCAACCAGCTGCCGTCGTCGTCGGGGACGAAGAGCTGCGTGTGTTGCCACCGGGCGAACGGTCCCTTCACCTGCTCCCCGACGAGCCGGCGTCCGGGGATGCTGTCCTTGTATCGCGTCACCCAAGAGCGGCGCAGCGGTCCGCGGCCAACGTCGGCGACTACTCGGCTCCCGTCCTCGACAGCGGTCGGCCGTTCCGCGAGGCGGATGTGCAGCCAGGGCGGCAGCAGGCGTTCGCAGGTTTCGGGGCGCAGGCGCCACGCGTAGAGCTGTGCGGCTGTCACGGGCATCTTGCTGCGTCGCTCGCAGATGGTCATCCTCAACCTCCTTGAGTCCCCACCGGCGTTCTACCCCTCCTCACCGGGGAGCACGCCGGGAAGCCAGCGGCGCAGTGAACGGGCGCCATGGTAAGGTAGCCTCTGCGGCACCTACTCCTGTGCGGAGGTAAACGTGGCCGGTAGCCCTGAGCCGTCGCCACGGCGAGGCTTTGCTGCCCACACTCTTCTTTCCTGGACCACGCGCGTGGTGGGTTCGCGCCTCCGCCGGTTGGGCCTTGTCTGGCTCATCCTGCTGCCGATCCTGGGCCTCGCGGCCGCCACGCTGGCTATGCAGGCGTTGGGCATCGTCAGCTGGGACGCGCCGGCGCACCTCTACAAGGTAGCTCTGCTGCGTCAGTACAAGGCCGTGTTCTGGGACAACGACTGGTACGGCGGCGCCTATCAGATAGTCAGCTACGGCTTCGTCTTCTACTGGCTGGCGCAGTTCGTGAGCTACAACGTGCTGGTGGTCGTCTCCACCGGTGCTTTGCCGGTGCTCTACTACCTTTACATGCGACGTGCGTATGGCAGCACCAGCTACTGGCCGGCTATCGCTTTGGCAGCGGTGTTGGTCATCTACCTCTCCAACGGTCAGGATCCGTTCCTGTTCGCCTTGTCGTTCACGTTCGGCGCCATGGTGCTGCTCGCCTACGGTCGGCCCATGCTGGCCACGCTGCCGGCGGCGGTAGCCCTCTTCGCCAACCCGTTGGCCATCGTGGTCGGCGCCGTATTCCTCCTGGCGGCGTTCGCCGCCCAGCCGGAAGTGCGCCGGCGCTACCTGTGGTTTGCCCTGTGGCTGGTGCCGTTCCTTGCCGTCCGGGTGCTCATCGGCATCCTCTTCTACGAGAAGGGGACCTACATGTATCCGACCGCCGAGATCATCCATTTCGTCGGCTTCGGTGCCTGCGGGTACTTCCTGGCCCGCATGTCGTTCGATCCCGCGCGCAGGGCCAAGCAGACCTTGTTCCTCACCTTCGCCGTGGTCGCCGTGGCGGTCGCCCTGGTGCCCGGCAATCCGGTCGGCTGGAACGTCGGCCGCTTCTTCTTCATCTTCGGTGTGCCGCTGCTCTTGGACGTGCGCCGCGTCTACCTGCGCAAAGCCTTCACGTCGGTGATGATCGTCGGCTTCGCGCTGGGCCAGCTCACCTCGCCCTTCTCACACTTCTTCCGCGTGCACGACATGCCCTCCACCACGGCCGCCTTCTTCGCGCCGGCGCTCGACTTCGCCGCCGCCCACGACGACCCCAACTACCGCTTCCATGTGGTCGCCCTCGACACGCACTGGGAGGCGTACTACTTCTCCATCAACGGCTACCCGATCACACGTGGCTGGTACCGGCAGTCCGACGCACTGCACAACCAGGTCCTCAGCGGCGAGTTCGACGAGGCCGCCTACGTAGCGTGGCTCAAGGACATGGGCGTGAAGTACGTGTTCTTACCCAACGCGCCGCTTGATTGGAGTGGTGGTCGCGAGGCCGGCATCCTGAGAAGCTCGGCGCAGTTCACGGTGGTCTACGAGAGCCCGCAGTGGACGATCTTCAGGCTGCACGATCCGGAGCCGCTGGTGGTGTCGCTCGACGGCGGTCGTCCGGCCGACGTGCTCTTGCTCGAGCACCAATCGCTCTACATGCACGTACCGGCCGCCGGACGCTACCTGGTCAAGGTCTCCTACTCGCCGTACTGGGAGATGCGCGCCGGCGCCGCTACGCTCTCGCGCGGCGCTGACGACTTCCTGGTGCTCGATGCGAGCGCGCCAGGTTACTACGGGATATGGGTGAACGTCTCCCTGCAGTCGTCGTGGCGGGAGCTGATCCGCGTCTTCTGACCGTGCGTCAGCTGGGCGCAGCGGGCTTGGCGGGGCCGGCGACGGACGTTGCGGTCGATGCGCGACGCCGGTTGCGCCACCAGGTCCAGGTCGCCGTTGTCGCGGCGCCGAAGCCCGTGATCCACACGAGCGACCAGGCGGCGATGCCGGCGTAGGGGATCAGACGCAGGCAGTGCAGCAAGACGACGCCGCCGACCGCCGCCGCCAGGAAGCGCTGGCGCGGCGCTCGGGCGGCTCCCACCAGACGGCTGCCGAGCACGGCGCCCATGCTCGTGTAGCCGAAGAACAGCGCCACCGGCACCACGACGAGCAGCCACGGGATGAGGACCGGACTACCGATGACCGAGATGAGCAGCAACACGCTCGAGACAGGCACGATCACGAGCGCCATGAGCGCTCCCCAGCCGAGCGACGCCCAAGGGTGCTGCTCGACACGGTCGCGGACGGCCGTCACCTGTCGCGGGGCGAAGAAGGTGCACAGCACGGCGACCAGGGCGTAGAGGATGGTTGAGGCGACCCAGCCGATGAGGGTGCCGGCGCGGAAGGGATGCCAGACGGGCTCGCCGAGCAGTGCCGAAGCGGCTCTGCCAACGATCCCGAAGCGCCTGGAGAACACATGGCCGTGTACGGCGGAACCCGGCTGGCGGTCGACGTGGCCGCCCATGCTGATGGCGTTGCCGAGCACGAGAGCGGTCGGCAGCAGCACGACGTTGCCGGCCACCGCTACCGCCGAGCCGCGCACCGTGCCGGCGACGATCACGTCGCCGCCCACGGCCACGGCGTTGTTGACCACGTCGTCTGGGGCTACCGTCACGTCGTGGCCGACAGCGAAGATGGTGCCGCTGTGTGGCGCCGGTGTGGCCGTGGGCGAGGCGGCCGAAGCTGTACCGGCGCAGCTCAGCCACGCTGCCAGAAGAAGGGTGGCGAGTACCGCCAGGCATGTGGTGGGCCGGTTCACAGACGGGTCTCCTCGAGTCGAGCCTGGGCAGCACGCTACCTTGGCCGTCGCCGACGGTCAAGGCCCGCCGAGGGCAGCGCAAACAGTCGTCTTGCAAACTGTCGGCACGATGGTTAGAGTACCGGGTTGGGAGATGCCACTGCAGGATGCGGTACGAGCAGGATGCGGGGGCATGCTCCACTCCGTCGCTCTTCTGTTTCGTATTCGTGCGTGGTGGAAGACGACGAACATATGTCCACGGCGGTCGGTCGGAGGTTTTTCAAATGGCTGAGTCAGCACCAAAATGGCAGCGCAAGGGTCGTAGTCGTGACCTCACCGGTCTCGGCTGGCTAGAGGCCGAGATCCTGCGCATAGTCTGGGACAAAGGTGACGTCACGGTACGCGACGTGTACGAAGAGCTGCGTCTGCGGCGGCGGATCGCCTACACGACCGTCATGAGCGTCCTGCGCAATCTGACGGTCAAGGGACTGCTCATCCAGGACAAGAGTGTGCCGGCGTACGTCTACAAGGCCGCCGTCACCGACGAGCAGGTCGCGCGCGGCATCCTCGATGCCGTGGTCGACAAGATCATGGGGGGCAACGTAGCGCCGCTTCTCGCCTACCTCGAGAAGGCGAAGGCCAAGTGACCCTTCGGCGCTGAGCCTCCGCGAGCAGCGGACGGGGCGGCAGCGGTGGACGCGCTGAACGACAACATACAGGGGATCCTCGACGACCTCACGGCCGCCGATCCCCCGCTGGCGACCACTCTCGGCCTCACGGCGGGCATGGAGCGCTTGCCCTCCTACTCGCCTGCCTCCGTGCGTGCCTTGCTTGCGGCATTGAAGGCCCGCCAGACCGCTCTGGAGCCGCTCCTCGCCCAGGACCACGACGTGGAGCGCGCCTTGGACGCGTTCATCGGTGTGCAGATGGTGCGCCGCGTCGCGCGGGACTTCGAGCTGCGGGCCGTTCATCGTCGCCGGCCGAGCCTCTACGCGGACACTATCGCCACGGCCCTGCTCATGCCGATGCTCAAAGACGTGGCGCCGCTGGACGATCGCTTGACCGCCGTGGAGAAGCGGCTGGAGGCCATCCCCGGGTTCCTCGAGGAGGCGCGGGCCAACCTGGCGCCCACGCTGCCTGTCGTGGCGATCGAAAGCGCCGTCGAGTTCACCGGGGCCCTGCAGGACCTCGTGACCGACACCGTCAAGCGCTTCGCCCGCGACTCTGGCCACGAGGGCATGTTCGACGAGGTCTCGGTCGCGGCGGCGCACGCTTTGGCCGGGTATCGCGACTATCTCAACGACGCTCTTCTGCCCGCGGCCGCCGGTGACGGGGCTGCGGGGCGTGACGTGCTCGAGGACATACTGCGCTACGAGCACGTGTTGAAGGAGACGCCGGAGCAGATCGCCGCCGCCGGCCGGCAGATGATGGAGGAGACGGCCGCCGCCATGGCCGCACTGGCGGCCGAGATGGGCTTCGGCGACGTGCAGTCGGCGGTGGCCGCCGTGCAGGCCGACCATCCCCGAGCCGACGACCTCGTCGAGGCGTACTCGCGGGCCGTGGACGAGGCGCGGCACTACGTCGTCGAGCACGACTTGGTCACGCTGCCCGAGGGCGAGGAGCTCAAGGTGGAGGCGACGCCGTCGTTCCTGCGCCCCGTGCTGCCGTTCGCTGCCTACGAGGCGCCTGGTCCCTACGAGACACGGCAGCGGGGCTTCTACTGGGTCACGCCGCCCCGCGAAGGCATGAGCTCCGAGAAGCTGGACGAGGCGCTCAAGAGTCACCCCAACGCCTCGTTGCCGACGGTAGGGGTGCACGAAGGCTACCCCGGCCATCACGTACAGCTCACGCGCGCCAACCGTGCCCCTACGCTGGCCCGCCGCCTGGCCGGACTGCCGATGGGGGGCACGCTCCTGGTCGAGGGATGGGCCTTCTACTGTGAAGAGCTCATGGAGCGCGAGGGCTTCCTGAGCTCACCTGAGGTGCGCCTCATGCGGCTCAACGACCAGATCTGGCGCGCCTGCCGAGTGATCCTCGACATGGAGCTTCACCTGGGCACGATGAGCTTCGCGGAGGCGGTCGACATGCTCGAGCGCACGGCCCACATGGGTCGCTACGAGGCCGTGCTCGAATGTCGCCGCTATCTGGAAGAGCCCGGTCAGGCGATGAGCTACCTCATCGGCAAGCGCGAGGTCGTGAACCTGGCTCGAGACTACGCGTGCCAGCGCACGACCTCGCTCAAGGCTTTCCACGACGCTTTGTTGGAGTGGGGCTCGCTCTCGCCCAGCGTGATCCGCTGGGGCATGGGCCTCGGCCCACGACCCTTCTGACGGAGCCTAGAGAGCCCGGCTGAGCACCCTGCGGTCGCGACTGCGGCGCGGCGTCGCGCGGCGTTCGTCCTGACGGCGCTCCTGCACATAGTGCGTGCAGGTGACGCAGAGCGCGCCGCAGGCCAAGCGCGTGTCGACGGCAGCGACACAGATCATCGCGAGCCTCACGGATGTTCCCTGCTCGTCCACGTGATTCACTCTAAGAGTACGGTGGGGAGGCGTCTATCTCCTACCTGTTGCCTGGAACGTGCACGCCGGCGCGCCTGGGCGCCAGTCCTTCAGGTGGCTGCGGACTGCGGCAAGCACCTGGGTAACACGAAACGGCGTGGTGACGTAGCCCTCGATGCCAGCGGCGCTCCAGGTCGGCGGCCGCTAGCTCATCTTGCCGGTCGACATCGGATCGGCGCGCTGGTCGGAGCTGGGTACCGTGAAGATGAAACTCGATCCCTTGCCTATCTTGCTCTGCACGCGGATGGTGCCCCCGTGCAGCTCGACGAGCTCCTTGACGATGGCCAGGCCAAGCCCGGTGCCGCCCTGCTCGCGCGTCGCCGACGAGTCTATCTGTGTGAAGCGCTCGAAGATGCGCTCCTGGGCCTCCCTGGCGATGCCGATGCCGGCGTCGACGATGCGGATCTCGACCATGCCGTGCGCCGCGCGTGCCTCGACGCTCACGCTGCCGTTCTCGTGGCTGAACTTGATGCCGTTCGTGAGCAGGTTCAGCAGGATCTGGTTGAACTTGCCTGGGTCGGCGAACACGGCCGGCACATCAGTCGGCATGAACGTGGCGATCTTGATGCCCTTCGCGGCCGCGCGCGGCTTGACGAAGGGCAGTACGGCGAGCAGCGCGGCCCGCAGGTCAACCGGCTCGCGCACGAGCTCCAGCCGGCCCGACTCGATCTTGGTCAGGTCGAGGATGTCGTTGATCAGGTTGAGCAGTGTCTCGCCACTCTGCAGGATGCTGTCGATGAAGGCGGTCTGCTTCTCGTTCAGCTCGCCTGCCATGCCGCTCATCATCATGTCGCTGTAGCCGATGATCGAGGTCAGCGGCGTGCGCAGCTCATGGCTCATCGTGGCCATGAAGTCGCTCTTGAGCTCGTCCAAGTGCGTGAGCTCCTCGTTCGCGCGTCGCAGTTCCTCGCTGTACTGCATGTTCTTGATCACTAGAGCCAACTGGCCGCAGAGCGAGACGAGGATCTGCACCTTGGTCTCGATAGGCGGGTCGCTGCGCCGGTAGAAGATCCCCACCATGCCCAGGTGCTCCTTCTGGGCCACCAAGGGCGCGACCAGGAGGCTGTGGTAGTCCGTTTGCTCGATCGCCTTGAGCAGACGCGCCGAGCGCGTATCGTTGGCCGTGTCGAGGACCTGGGCTCCTTGGCAGGCGATGTCGACGACACCCAGCTCTCTGAGGCGCGCGACGAGTCCCCGCGGCAGGTCGCCGACAGCGCCCCTCTCGTCGTCCTGACCGCTGTTGCGGTTGTGGACCAAGACGAAGCCGCCGCTGCCGCCCACCACGGACGCGACGTGGGCGAGAGCGTTAGGCATGAGCTTGTCGAGTTGCTGGTAGCGCAGGAACACGCGGCTGCTCTCGCCCATGGCGCGGACCTGTTCGTTGGCCACGCGTAGCCGCGCAAGCTCGCTGTCCGCCGCGGACGTGGCCAGCTCCGCCTCGTCGCGCTCGGTGACGAGCGCCCTGGTCCGGCGAGCGGTGAGGATCGCGAGGGACGAGAAGACCACGATAGCCACGCCGGCGGTCACAGGGACGAGATCGTGAGCCGCGGGGCCGCCGACGACCGTGGTGGGGTTGGTCAGCATGCCGTTGGCCTGTAGCTGCCATATGCCTAGGTACAGGGCGCCGGCGCCGGCCGCGGCGGCGTAGGCGGCCAGAGGGCCGAGCAGCAGAGCTGCCGCCACGATGGGCCAGACGTAGAGGACGGGGGTGGCGCTCAGAACGCCGCCGGCGAACGCCACGGCGGCCGTGGCCGCTGCCAGGTCCATCGCCACCATGGCCGCGCACATGAGACGCCTGTCGCCATGGCGGCGGCGCAGCAGCAAGAAGAGGTTGACGAGCAAGAGCACGGCGGCGACCGCGATCAGCTCGGCGAGGCTGAAGCCATGTGCTCGGAAGTGGGCGGCCAGCACCAGGCACGCCGCCGCCACGGTCAGTAGCAGGCGCACGATGATGACGTCGGCAAGCTGCATGCGCAGGTTCATTCGCCGCGGCCTCCTCGCCGCGTATACTTGTTCGGCAGCCCGGCTGCATTTCTTGACCGCCACGCTCGCTTGGCGGCGGTCCCGGGCGGGCAGGAGAACGGCGCGCCTGACGAGAACAACCAGCCGTCCGCTGCTCCCTCTATCGTTGCCGGTCCTGGAGGCGGTCTTCGATGTCGGTCCCGCGCTTCATCGTCGCCGGTGTTGAGCCTGGCCCGGCGCTTGACCTGGTGGCCGGCGCGCTGCTGGCCGGTTTGGGCGAGCAGCGCAGTGTGCGGCCGGTGCTGATCGGCCTCGACGTTCCCCTCTGGAGACTTCTCTACAAAGGCGCCGCCAAGGCCCCGCGCGTGGTCGACCCGGCACTGCACAGCCATGCCTTGGCGGCGGAGCTGTACGACTACTGGGCGGAGAAGGCCGATCTGGTGATGTTCGTAGCGGCGCGCCCGGTGCTCGACCGCTGGGAGGGCGTCGAGGGCTCGCGCGCCGTCGACTTCGCCCAACGGCTGGACGCCCCTCTCGTGCTCGTGCTCGACGCTCGTGACCGTGGGGCCACGGCCGCGGCTGCCGTATGCGGCGTGCAGGCTCTGGCCAAACAAGCCGACGTGGCGGGTCTGGTGGTCGTCGGCGGCGACGACTCCGCCGCCGGTCGCGAGCTCATGGAGAGTCTGCGGCGCGATGTGGCGTTGCCCCTCAGGGGCCACATCCCGCCGCAACTGAGCGAGCAGTTCGTACGCCAGCGCGCGGCGGCCACCAGCGGGGTGCGCACTCTTGGCCCCAAGCCGGCCCAGGGCAGCGAACAGCGCCTCTGCGCGGAGGCGGCGACGTACTTGCGTCTCGACGAGCTCGAAGCTATCGCGACGCAACGCGGCTACCTGCCGGCGGTGCGGCGGCGGGTGCTCGTGCCGCAACCGGCCGCCGCCGGCCTGAGTCTGGCCGTCGCCTGGGGTCCGCCACTGGAGCCCCTGGCCCTCGAGAACGTCGACGTGCTCCAAGCGATGGGCGTGGAGCTCATGCCCCTCAACATCGCCCGCGACCGGGAGCTGCCGGCGGGCATCAGCGGGCTGCTCATGGCCGGTCAGCTCGACGAGGCCAAGTTGGCCGCTTTGGCGGAGAACCGCGAGCTTATCGGTGAGCTGGCCGCCAAGATCGGCGAGGGGCTGCCCACCATGGCCCTCGGCGGCGGCGCCTTGCTGCTCCTGCGGCGTCTCGCCGACAGTCATGGCCGCAGCCACGAGCTCGTCGGGGTCGTGCCGGCCGAGGCGGAGCTCATCGAATGGTATGACCGTCCGCGGTACGTGCGCGTGGCGGCCACGCGCGACAACCCGTTCGACGAGGGCGAGAACACGCTCTATGAGCTCTTCGACCTCGAGTTCCTGATGTTGGAGCAGGAGTCGTTCGCCTATCGGGTGGAGACGGGCGGCGACGAATCGCAGGCCGAGGGGTTTGCCGTACATCGCTGTCTGGCCAGCAGCCTGTACCCGAGCTTTGCTCTGTGCCCGGCGATGGCGGAGCGCTTCGTCGCCGCCATGCGCCTGGGCGGCCAATGGCACTGACGACGGTGCTCCGCGGCCACAGCGCCGGCCTGCGTCGCCGCGAGCTCCTCTGGCTCACCGTCGCTCCCTTGGCCGCGGTGGCGGCCGTAGCGGTGGGCATGCACCTGGCCGGTATGGTCGGCGGCGACACGGCGGCGCATGTCTACAAGACCGAGCTCGTGCGACACCATCAGTCCATCGTCTGGGACAACTACTGGTACGGCGGCTCCTACAGCATCATCACCTACGGCCCGGTGTACTACTGGCTGGCCCAGTATGTGCCCGGCGCCGTCATCGCCGTCGTGGCTGCCGGGCTGCTGCCGCTGCTCTTCTTCCTGTACATGCGGCGAGTCTATGGTGTGACCGGGTATCTGCCGACGGCGGTCCTTGCCGTGGTGCTCGCCGCCTATCTGGAAAACGGCCAGGACCCGTTCCTGCTGGCCTTGGCGCTGACCATGTTCGGGCTTGTGCTGGTGGCCTACAAGCGGCCGGCGCTCGCCGCCCTGCTGGTGGGCGTCGGGCTGTTCACCAATCCGCTCGCCTTTGTGGTCGGCGCCATGTTCCTGATCGCCGACTTCATCACCCGGCCGCCACTGCGCCGCATGCTGCTGTGGTTCGCCGTCTGGCTCGCGCCCTGGCTGCTCGCCCGCACCGGTCTGGCGCTGCTCTTCGACCAGCGCGCCACGTATCTCGATCAACTCGGGCAGCTCATCAAGTACGTTGCCTTCGCTTTGGTCGGTTGGGGTCTGGCGCGCTGGTCTCGCGATCCGCAGAGACGGTCCCTGCAGGTACTGTTCGCCGTGTTCGCGGCAGCTTGTGTGCTCTCGTTCCTCGTGCCGCACAACCCGCTGGGCAACAACGTCGGCCGGTTCTTCTTCGTCTTCGGTCTGCCGCTGCTCCTTTGCGTGCGGCGTGTCAGAGTGCCGCTCGTGATCATCCCCCTGGCCCTGGCTGTGGCCTACTTGCAGCTCAACACGTCGGTGAGTGCCTTTCTGCACACCTCAGACTTCGCGGCGGCGCGCGCGCCCTTCTTCTCGTCGGCCCTGGCCTTTGCCGCGACTCATGCCGACCCCGACCATCGCATCCACGTGGTGGCCATGTGGAAGCACGGCGAGGCGCGCTTCTTCCCGGAGGCCGGCTTGGCGATCACGCGTGGCTGGTACAGGCAAGCGGATGCGCTGCACAACGACCTCTTCTACACCGACTACAGCGCCGCCCAGTACGTGGCGTGGCTGCGCGACATGGGTGTGGAGTACGTGTTCGTGCCCAACGCCAAGCTTGACCCCTGGAGCGTGCGCGAGCCGGCCATCCTGGCAGGCTCGCCGCAGTTCACGGTCGTCTTTCGCGACCAGCGGTGGACCGTGTACCGCCTGCTGGCCGCGGAGCCTCTCGTGACGGCCGTGAGCGCCGGTGGCCAAGCCGAAGTGACGGCCATGGGCCACGCTTCGCTCTCCATCCGTGTGCAGAGTCCGGGCACGTATGCGGTGAAGGTGACGTGGTCGCCCTATTGGCGGGTGACCGCTGGGGACGGCGCACTCAGCCGCGGCCCGGACGATCTCCTGGTGCTGCAGGCGCGTGAGGCCGGCGACTACGTGTTGACCATCGACGCCGGCCTCCGGGCGGTGCTGCAGCGCCTGTTCTAGTCCCTGGCGGCGTGGGCGCTGATGTACACTGCTGGCCATGAGCCGCTCGCGACTCTCACCCGACGTGTTCCAGCTGCCTGTCGAACACATGCGCGAGGGCTACTACTCGGACGCGTACTTCAACTACACCAAGCGGATCCTCGAGCTCGACGGTCTACACGCCCGCGTGGTGATGCAGGTCTTCCAGAAGGCCGAGCGCGCCGTGCTCGGCGGGGTCGACGAGGCCATCGCCATCATCAAGCTCTGCTCGGGCCGCTACGTGGAGCGTGGCCACGAACGTCGCTGGGAGGACGGTTTCCCTGAGCTGAAGCTGTGCACGCTCTGGGACGGTGACGAGGTCGATCCCTATGAGACGGTCATGACGATCGAGGGCGACTACAGCCTGTTCGCGCATCTGGAGACCGTGTTTCTGGGCACGCTCACACGTCGTACGCTGGTGTCGACCAACGTGCGCCGCGTGGCGGAGGCGGCCGGCGACAAGCCGATCCTGTTCTTTCCTGCCCGCTTTGACCACTATCGCGTGCAGACCGGCGACGGGTATGCCGCCCACGTCGCCGGCGCCATCGGCGTCTCGACGGATGCACAGGCGTCGTGGTGGGGCGGCAAGGGCATCGGCACCGTGCCGCACGGTCTCATCGCCGCCTGCGGCGGCGATACCGTCGAGGCGTCACGGCGCTTCGCAGACGCGTATTACCCGGACGTCAACGTGGTCGCGCTGGTCGACTTCACCAACGACAGCGTGGGCACGTCGCTCGCCTGCGCGCGAGCACTTGGCGAGCGGCTCTGGGGTGTGCGACTCGACACCGCCGAGACTATGGTCGACGTCGCGCTTTGGCCGCTGATGGGTCAGTTCAAGCCGACGGGCGTGGCTCCGGAGCTCGTGCGGCGCGTGCGCAGCGCGCTCGACGCGGAGGGCTTCCAGCACGTGAAGATCGTCGTCAGCGGCGGTTTCGACGCCGCCCAGATTCGCGCTTTCGAGGCGGCCGGCGTGCCGGCCGACGCCTATGGTGTGGGCAGCAGTCTGTTACGCGGCAACGCCGACTTCACCGCCGATGTGGTGGAAGTGGACGGCAAGCCCTGCGCCAAGGCGGGGCGCACGTTCAGACCCAACCCGCGCCTGGAGCCGGTCGAGTAGAAGTGCGCGCCGCGGCCAGGGTGCAACGGCGCGCAGCACGACTTCACCGGGCACGCGGAAGACCATGAAGGCGATCATCGTCGTGGACGTGCTCAACGGCTTTTGCGTGAGCGGCCACCTGGCCAGCCCGCGCCTGGCGCGTGTGGTGCCGGGCATCCGCACCTACCTCGAGCGCGAGCTTGCGAGCGGCGCCCGCGCGATCTTCTTGGCCGACACTCACACTCCTGACGATCTCGAGTTCGCCATGTTCCCTCCGCACTGTGTGGTCGGCACGGAAGAGGCGCAGATCGTGCCCGAGCTGCGCGAGATCGCGGCGCGCTCGGATGTGGTGCGCAAGACGCGCTACTCGGGGTTCTACGGCACGGACCTCGACCAGCGCCTGGCGGCCCTTGCTCCCGACGTGGTCGAGGTGGTGGGCGTGTGCACCGACATCTGCGTGATGCACACGGTGGCCGGCCTGCGCAATCGCGACTACAGGGTGGTCGTGCATCGTGATCTGGTGGAGACGTACGACGCCCCCGGCCATGACGGCGACCGCATCAACGAGTTCGCCCTGGCGCACATGCGCGACGTGCTGGGAGCAAGTCTCGAGTAGGAGGCTGGGGGAAGTTCAGTCGCCCGGCTGAGCTGTAGGCGTACTGTCGCTCAGAAGGTTGACGAAGTTCTGCGCGGTGCGGCCGATCCTGGTGGTCGGATCGATCTGCGCGGCCCGCTGCCACTCTGACCTGGCCGCCTCGGTCTTCTGCTGGGAGAAGTAGATGATCGCCAGCGTGTAGTGGGCCTCCTGGTCGCTCGGCCACTGGCGAAGCACGGCGGTGATGCTCTTGACGGCCTTCTGGTCGTGGCCTTGCGCATGCCACACGAGCGCCAAGCGCACTGGGGCGATCCGGTTCTCGGGGTTGGTCGCCAGCACCTCACTGAAGAGCAGCGCCGCTTGCTCGTACCGCTGGCTGAGGAGATAGGCGTTGGCAAGCGCCAGCTCGGTCTTGACGTCACCGGGCTGCTTGGCCAGCGTCTTCTCGAGGTGTGCGATCGTCTGCTGCACGGTCGCCCCGTAGCTGGTGCCTGCGCGTGGCGAGGCGCCGCCCGCGGCAGGGAGGCTCGGCGGCAGGGGGGGCATCGCAGATGCAACGGCGGCCAGACCGCGAGTGGACGAGGCGCAGCCATCGCCGACGATGACGACGACGGTGACGGCCAAGACGGCGGCGACGCCGATCAAGGCGTGGCTCTTCCTCAACAATGGTCCTTCGAGTGGGGTGAAGGTCATGCCGTGCGCCGCGATTGTAGCATCGGCCGACGGCCCGCCGAGCGTGTGCGCGGTGACGCCCGCCGCCCTCAGGCGTGCGCGGCGGCCGAGCTTAACAGAGGTTAACTGGTGCTTAACGCGGCTCTGCCGCGGCGATCCATTCGGTCAGGATGTGTGCATCGAGCCGCAGATGG
>Ga0182021_10005417_pt1 | contig 15109 bp, 6 predicted proteins | sample 612E3MmetaG_FD_120493 | JGI IMG/M metagenome (GOLD analysis project Ga0182021, IMG submission 120493) | Permafrost microbial communities from Stordalen Mire, Sweden - 612E3M metaG (Illumina Assembly) | ecosystem: Environmental > Terrestrial > Soil > Wetlands > Permafrost | place: Sweden... | reverse complement strand
TGCGCTTCTTGCCGTCCAGGATCTTGATACCGGGGTCGTCCAGGATGACGATGACGGGCAGGATGCGCTCGTTGCGGCGGGCCATCGCCGTGGGGTACGGGAGAGCGCCGGTGTTCTCGACCCGGACTTTGATCTCGTAGACGCCGGCGCCGAGGGCCTTGGATTCGGCCGAGGCGATGCGGATGCGGGGCATCTTCTTGGCCACTTCAAAAACCCAGGGCACCTGGCCCTTGAGCAGGCCCTCGATCATGGCCGGGGGCGGCGTGTTGTCGGCATAGGGCACGGGGCCGCCGATCTCGACATCGCCCAGCTGGGGATGCTTGAAGGGCTTCCAGGCCACGAATCCCTTGCCGCCCAATTCCTTGTCGCTGAAGGCCAGCAGGGCTTTTTCCTTGGGGTCGGAGCCTTCTTCGGAGGGCGGCTTGGGCATCTGTTTCATCATCTCGGCCATCTTCTTGGGATCGATCTGGCCGCCCTTGACCATCTCCATGACCTGCTTGGCCTTGAACTGGTCGGGCGCGCCGGCGGCCTTGAGGAAGGCGTCGATCTTCTCCTCGCCCAGGGCCAGGAACTCGTCCTTGGACATCTTCTCCAGCTGCTCGGGGGTGAGGCCGGCTTCCTTCTTCTCTTCCTTCACTTCGGGCAGGGTCCAAAAGTCCAGGGCGAAAGAGGGCAGGCCGAGCTGATAATAGGACCAAAGCTCGAAGGAGCCGTCCTTGTCCGGGCCGGGGTCCAGGCGCTTGCCGTCGAGCTTGTTGGTCTTGAGGAATTCCTTGAATTTCTCGGACAGCTCTTTATAGAACTTCAGGTCCTCGTCGAGAGGGTTGACGACCGCGCCCAGCTCCAGGAAGCCGGCGATCATCGATTCGGTGACTTCCATGCCGGGAGGCAGGAGCGGCTTGATCATCTCCATGATCTCGGCCATCGTGTAGGTCCGGGCGGGATCGGCGCCGAAGGCGGAGGCGATCCTCTCGGGAATCTTGATCTGGTTGAGATCGGCCTGGCCCTTGCGGCCGCCGCGGGGCACGTTGAGGCAATAGTTCGATTCGCCGAAGACGAAGGTGAGCCCGATCTCGCGGTGCTCGTCAATGAATTTCATGATGGCGAAGCTCTCCGCCGCGGAGCCCGGCCAGAGGCCGGTGTCGGGGGCGAAGCTCTTGAACATCTGGGGAAAGTTGGTGCCGACGTTGATTCCGCCGGGGCCGTCCTCGTTGTACAGGCCGTCGCCGTCGTTGTCGATGCCTTCGGTGTAGAGCTTGTAAATTCCCTTTTCGCCCTTGGACCCGTCGGCGCGCTTCATCAGGCGCGGCTGGCCGGGGACGGGCATCCATTCGCCTTCGGGGTCCTTGACCCGCATCATGGTGATCAGCCCGTCGCCGTTCAGGTCCTCGGGACCGTCCTCGTCGACCTGGTCGTCCTGGTCGTCGTTCATCGGCTTGAAATTGCGCGGATCCTGGCGCAGCGGCTTGGCGAAGAAGAGCGACGCGGCGTCGGGATTGCCGCAGGGCAGGATGTACCAGGTCCGGTCGGAGCGGAGCTCGGGCTTCTGGATAAGCAGCTTGGCCAGGTAGAGGGCCGCTTCGCCGGAGAGGGGAACCGTGCCCTCCATGTTGGCGGCGATGAAAACCGACGGCAGAAGCCGGGTCTTGGCCGCGATTTCGGGGCCGATCTCGAGAAGGAGGTAATCGCGCCCGCCGGGGGTCTTGGCCAGGGTATGGGTGCGGGCAAAAGCGGGGTTGGCCCCGACGATTTCGAGAAGCGCCGCGTTGATCTCGACCGGATTATGATAGCGATCGAACGAAGGAATGCCCGGAACGGGAGGCGGCGCGGGCGTCGTTTGGGGCGCGGCCGGAGTCGCGGGTTTGGACGCGACTTGAGCGGGCGCGGGGGCGGATGAGGCCGCGAATTGGAGCGCCAGGAAGAGGAGCGCAAAGAACAACAGACGGGCGGGTGTGAGGGCGGGCGAGGAATGATTCACGTGCGGATACCTCCGATCGTCGAAATCGGCGAAATTAAAAATCGCCGGGATTATACAACGAATCCCTGCGTTCTTTTATACGGACGGGACCGAATGAAAGTTCTCCGTGGGTTCCCCTATTTCTTAGGGAAACGGGTCTTGTGTCCCCATTTAGCGAAGGCGGAAGGCGCCGATGCATGTGGAGTAACCCGCGGCGCCATTTTTGAGGTAATCGCCGACGTACCAGATGGTCCGGCCATCGACCGGATCGATGGCCGTTTGGGCAAAGTCCATCCAGCGCATGGTCGAGGTCTGCGAGGCCTCGCCCTCCACCAAAACGGCTTCGCGCATGGTTAAAAGACCCAGCGGGTCATCCACCCGCCGGCCGGCGAAGCGCTGGCCGGGAAAATTCGGGGTTCCGCCGAAGGAATATCCGATGCCGATGGCTCCGTCGGCGTCGATCGCCGGGCTGGGCATCCAGCGATAGAAGCCGTCGGGGGCATAGGTGCCCTGCTGATGAAGCCGGACTTCGCGCTTCTCGTCGAGGCGGAATTCGTACCAGCAGACTCCCCCGCCGCCGGCGGCCGTGGCCACCGAGTGAACGGCCACGATCGACTCGCGATCGCCGATACGCCGGTAGACGAGCCGGGCCATGATCTTGTCGCCCTGCGAATCCAGGCGCTGCTCCGTCCCCGGCTGGGGCACGCACTTCGACAGCTGGCCGTCGCCCAGGTAGTGATAGGGCGCGACGGAGATTTTCATCGGCCCCTCGACCTTCGTCTTGGAAGGATCGCTCCAATCCACGTGGAACGTCCAGACGTAGATGCCATCGTCTTCAAAGATCTTCTTCAGCTGCATCCCGCCCGCGGCCATCATGATGTTCGGCGCGCCCGCGGGGGGAAGCGCGGTCCCGTCGAGGTCGGCGCTGTTGAGGAAGTTGACGCCGTCGATGATGACCCCCTGTTCGGTCGCCGGCTCGCCCTTGAGCATGCGAACGCGATCGGCCACATAGGCCTGCTTCTGGATGACATCGTCGCCGGTGCTGGTCGGGACGTAATAGCCGTCCGGCCAGATGGCCGGGCGGGGATAATCAGGAAACAGCGGCCGCAGGAACTCGTAGCGATAATAGGATCCCAGCGGGTCGGGGCCGGTGCTGACGGCGTAACACATGGCGTACGAGCCGGCCTCGACGGGCGGCTTTCGATAAGGGGGTTGCGCGCCCCGCTTGGCCCGGGCTTCGGCGGCCGCGGCGCGGGCCGCGGCTTCCTCTTCGGGCGTCGGCCGGGACGGCTGGAAGAGAAGCGCGGACGGTCCGGGCTGGCCGGGGACGGCGGCTGGGCTCAGATGAGCCGGGTCGCCGGTATGCGGCATCGCGGGATCGTCCTTCCTGGGCGCCAGCCTCCGGAAGATGGGCATGACGATCAGCCAGCGGTCGGCCAATTGGTCGTAACGGACGACGGCGTCGCCGTTGTTGATCTCCGCGGCGTCTCCGAAGCCCTTGAAGAGATTATTGGTCGGGACCGGGCCATAAAGGACCGTTCCGGTGGTATCGAAACGCGCGCCCTTCTTGGTGAAGACCGCCATCCGCGAGTTGACGATCTGGACGATGTGGTCCGGACCGACCGCCAGCGAGTTGTCGGACGGGTTTCTGAAAACGGCCTTGCCCTGCGGCCCCTCGAAGCCTTCTCCAAGGCCGTCGAAGCAGACCAGGATTTCGGGCGGAGGATTTTTTCCCTGGAATTTTTGTTCGACCGATTCCGAGGTCAACGGGGCAGACACGTCGCGGGCGAAGCCGAAAAATCCGAGGAGGACCAAAAGCGCGAACGAGGGCCGCTTCACTTGTCGTTACCTCCGGCCGGAGGGATCGGATTGAAAATCCGCCGCGATTATACAACGAATCCTCGGTGTTTGATCAGCCGGCAGAGACCGCCCCGAAATTTGCTTTTCCGATTGAGAAAACGCCCCTGGCTCGGCCGTCTTTCCATGAGGGGGGAGGGGAATCGGCTCTTGACCGGAGAAAGACATTAATGTACACTCTTAGTGATCATTTAGAACAAAGCTCCACGATCATGAAAGCGACTTTTCTGGATTTGCGCAAACGGTCGAAGGAGATCGTCAAAGCCCTGGACCGCAACGAGCCCGTCACATTGTTCTACCGGGGGAAGGCCAAGGGTGTGATTGTTCCCGCCTCAGCTCCGAGGGAAAACATGATTTCGGCTTCAAAACATAAAGCCTTTGGTATGTGGCAGGAGCGGGCGGACATGAGGATCGTTCAAAACGTTGTCGCCCGACTGCGGAGACCGCGGCATGTTCTATGACACGGACGTCATCATCTGGATATTCCGGGGCAGCGAAAAGGCGGCCCGGATGATCGATCAGGACTCTGATCGATCGCTCTCCGTGATCAGCTTCATGGAGCTACTCCAGGGAGCGGCCGATAAACGAGAAACGCGTCTCATTCGGGACTTTCTCAAAAAATCCGCCATCGCGGTTCTCCCGTTGACCGAAAACATCGGCCACCGGGCTTCGATCTACATGGAAGAATTCGGCCTTTCGTCGGGATTGCGGGTCGCCGACGCCCTCATCGCCGCCACCGCCGCGGAAAACCATCTCCGGCTCTGCACCGGCGACCAGCATCATTTCCGCCCGATCCGTGATCTGGATCTCGTGATTTTCAAGCCCTAGCCGTTCCCCCGCCCTGCACAATCCCGGGAGCGGCGGGGCGCGCGCTGTATCACGCGCAGCGGGAGATATCTCTTCGTCGGCTCGAAAATGAGCCCGCCATGAATCATCCCGCTCCCGGAATGCAGCGAAATGGTATAGAATGAGAGGCAGCCCGGCAGCACCGGCGGTTTTTTTCCCCGCTTCGAAATCAGCCAGAAAATGCGGAAAGCACTTCATATTCTATCGCGGCGGCGTTCATCGCCGGGGGCCGAGAAGCCCCTGCGCGACGAGCTGCTGAGCATCGAGCGCCTGGAAGAGCGGGCCAAGGCCCTGGCGGCCCGCTTCATGATCCAACCCGATTCGCGGCGCATGGCCCGCAACGTCTTCCCGCGCTTCAACGACAACGCCCGCCTTCTCGACGAGGCCTACCGCACCCTGGCCGACGACGTGCACAAGGGCGAGTTCGTACCGCCGGCGGCCGAGTGGCTCCTGGACAACTTCCACCTGGTGGCCTCGGAGATCCGGAACGTCCGCCAGAACCTGCCGCGCGGCTATTATAAGGAGCTGCCCAAGCTGGCTCCGCGCGAATTCGGCGGCGACGCCCGCATCTATGCCCTGGCCGTCGAGCTCATCCGCCACAGCGACAGCCGACTCGACCCGCAGCAGCTCCTGCGCTTTATAAACGGCTACCAGACCGCGGCCCCCCTGACGATCGGCGAGCTGTGGGCCTGGCCGAGCATGCTCAAGCTGGCCCTCATCGAGAACCTGCGGCGGCTGGCAGCGGAGATGCTCGACGCCCGCGGCCAGCGCCGCGCCGCCGACGCCTACGCGGCCCGGATCGAGAGCGACGGGCGGGAGACGCCGCGGCCTCTCCCGCCGGTCCTGCCCATGATCTACCTCGTCCAGCTCCTCCATCTCATGCGCGAGTACGGCCCCCGCCTGGCAACCGTCCGCCTGGCCGTCGATGAACGCCTGGCCGCCCTGAACCTGACCGCCGAGGACGCCATCCGGGACGAACATCAGCGGCTGGCCGAGGCCCAGGTCTCCGTGGCCAACGTCGTCACCAGCCTGCGCCTCTGCGCGACGCTCGACTGGAGCCAGTACTTCGAGTCCGTCAGCATGGTCGAGCGCGTGCTGCAGCGCGATCCCGCCGGGGCCTACGTGCACATGGATTTTTTGAGCCGGGACCGCTACCGGCAGGCCGTCGAGGAGATGTCCGGGCCCGGCGGCGAGGCCCAGATGCGCACGGCCCTGCGGGCCGTCGAAAACGCCCGTCAAGCCGCCGAGAGCGGCGGCGGCCGCGCCGCCCATGTCGGACATCATCTCATCGGACCCGGCCGGCAGGCCCTGGAGACCGCTGTCGCCTACCGGCCGCGCCTTTTGCGGAGGATCCGGCGCTTCATCTTCGCCCACGCCGCCGGGGCCTACCTCGGGTCGATCGCTTTCCTGACGGCCCTGCTTCTCGGCCTGGGTTTCGCTTACGTGCGCAGCCAGGGCGGATCCGGCTGGGCCGGGATCGGTTCGACGCTGCTGCTTCTTCTCCCCGCGAGCGAGCTGTCCATCGCCTTCGTCCAGCGCCTGGTCGCCCGGCTGGCCCCGCCGCGGCGCCTCCCGCGCCTCGATTTCAAGGAGGGCGTTCCCGAAAACGCCCGGACCCTGGTCGTGGTTCCCACGATGCTCACGAGCGTCGAGGGAGTCCACAAGCTCATCGAGCACGTCGAGGTCCTGGCCCTCGGGAACCTGGACCCGAACATCCACTTCGCCATCCTGGGCGATTTCGTCGACGCCGCCACTTGCGAAACCCCTCAGGACGGGGCCATCCTGGACGCCGCCAAGGCCGGCATCACGGCCCTGAACGACCGGTTCGGCGAGGGCCGAGACCGCTTCCATCTCTTCCATCGGGTCCGGCAGTGGAATCCGCGGCAGCAGACCTGGATGGGTTGGGAGCGCAAGCGCGGCAAGATCGAGGAACTCAACCGGCTCCTGCGCGGGGCCACGGATACGAGCTACCATATCCAGGTGGGCGACCCGGCCATCCTCGCCGGCGTGCGCTATTGCATCACTCTCGACTCCGACACGCGGCTGCCCCGGGACGCCGCCAAGAAGCTGATCGGCATCATCGCCCACCCCCTGAACCGCCCTTACTTCGATCCCGCGCGCGACCGCGTCACCGAAGGCTACGGCATCCTGCAGCCCCGGATCAGCGTGACGATGTCCAGCGCCGCCGGATCGCTCTTCGCCCGTCTCTACGCCGGCCACACCGGGGTCGATCCCTACACGACCGCCGTCTCGGACACCTACCAGGACCTCTTCGGCGAGGGCATCTTCACGGGCAAGGGGCTCTACGACGTGGACGCCTTCAGCGCCGCGCTCCGCGGGCGCGTCCCCGAAAACGCCCTCCTGTCGCACGATCTCTTCGAGGGCGTCTATGCCCGCACGGCGCTGGTCACGGACGTCGAGCTCGTGGACGACTATCCTTCCAGCGTCCTGGCCCATGCCCGCCGCCAGCACCGCTGGGTGCGGGGCGATTGGCAGATTCTGCGCTGGCTCTTCCCCTTCGTCCCGACGCGGTCGGGCTGGCAGCGCAACCGCCTGCCGCTCATCTCGCGCTGGAAGATCTTAGACAACCTGCGGCGCAGCCTGCTCCCGCCGGCCACCGTGGCCCTGCTCCTCCTGGCCTGGTCGATCCTGCCGGGAAGCGCCGCGGTCTGGACGGCCGCCGTCCTGGCCGCGATGGCCTTCCCCCTCTATCCGCTGCTCCTGGAAGCCGCGGCCGGACCCCGGCAGCAACAGGGCTGGCCCGTCTTTCTGCGGGCGCTGGCCGAGGACGCCAAAACCGTCCTGGCCCAGGCGCTCCTCCAGCTCGCCTTCACGGCCCACCAGGCCGCCGAGATGATGCAGGCCATCGCGGTCACGCTGGCTCGGCTGATGTTCACCCGCCGCCATCTGTTGGAATGGGAAACGGCCGCAGCCAGCGAGGCCCGCAGTTCCGGCGCGGCCGCCGGCAAGGGACCCCTGCCGTTCCTGAAGGCCATGATCGCCGGACCATTGATCGCCCTCGCCGGCCTGGTCCTGGTCGCCCTGCGCCGCCCGGGGGCGCTCTTCGAAGCGGTTCCCCTCTTGGCCCTCTGGGCGGCTTCGCCGTTCATCGCCTACGCCTTCAGCCGGCCGACGATTCCCCAAAGCCCGGCCCTCAGCGAGGCCGATCGCGCCCTTCTGCTGCGGACCGCCCGCAATACCTGGAAGTATTTCGAGGCTTTCATGGGCCCCGAGGACCACGGGCTGCCGCCGGATAATTTCCAGGAAATTCCCGAGCCGCGGGTGGCCCACCGGACGTCCCCGACCAACATCGGCATGGGGCTCCTGGCGACGCTGGCGGCCCACGACCTGGGCTTCATCACCAAGGAGGAGCTGGCCGGGAAGATCGGGGCCGCGCTGGTCACCATGGAAGGATTGGAGCGCCACGAGGGCCACCTCTTCAACTGGTACGACACCCTGAACCTGGCGCCCCTGCCGCCCCGCTACGTCTCCACCGTGGACAGCGGCAACCTGGCCGGCGCCCTCATGGCCCTGGCCGTAGGCCTGCTCCGGCTGGGGCTCGACGAATTGGCCGGACGCGCCTCCCGCTTCGCCGACGAAATGAGCTTCCGATTCCTCTTCGATCCCAAGCGGCAGATCTTTTCCATCGGCTTCCGCCTCGCCGATGCCGAAGGACCGGGCCGCCCGGACCCCTTCCATTACGATCTACTGGCCTCCGAATCGCGCCTGGCCAGCTTCATCGCCATCGCCAAGGGCGACCTGCCCCAAACGCATTGGTTCCACCTGGGGCGGCTCACCACCAGCATCGACGGAGTTCCCGCTCTGCTGTCGTGGGGCGCGACCATGTTCGAATACCTGATGCCGCTTCTCCTCATGCGCAGCTTTCCCGAGACGCTTCTCGACCAGTCCTGCCGCATGGCCGTGCGCCGGCAGGCCCAGTACGGCCGGGAGTGCGGGTTGCCCTGGGGCGTCTCGGAGTCGGCCTATAACCTCGTGGACCGGCATGACAATTACCAGTACAAGGCCTTCGGCGTTCCCGGGCTGGGCCTGAAAAGGGGCCTGGGCGACGAGCTCGTGGTGGCCCCTTACGCGACCGCGCTGGCGGCCATGCTCGACCCGGCCCGGGCCGCCCGCAACCTGCGGCTGCTCGCCCGCGCCGGGCTGGAAGGGGCCTACGGCTATTACGAATCCATCGACTATTCCCACGACAGGACCGAAGAGCCCCCGCCGGGCCCGGCCCCCTCGCACGGCGTCGTCATCCGCTCTTTCCTGGCCCATCACCAGGGCATGACCATCGTCGCCCTGGCCAACGCCCTCCTCGGCAACCGCATGGTGGAGCGCTTCCATTCCGATCTGCGGGTGCAGGCCACCGAGCTGCTGCTGCAGGAGCGCGTGCCCCGCCGGGCGCCCGTCCTTCAGCCCCGGCCGGCCGAGGAGACGCGGATGCCGGCGCCCATCCCCGCCGCGGCCATCCGCCGCTTCCGCTCGCCTCACACGCGCTTCCCCCACGCCCAGTTCCTGGCCAACGGCAACTATTTCGCCGTCGTGACGAACGCCGGCGGCGGGGCCAGCTTCTGCCGGGGCCGGGCCGTGACCCGCCACCGCCCGGACGCCACCCGCGATCCGGGCAGCCAATTCATCTACCTGCGTGACGTGTGGAGCGGATCGGTCTGGTCGGCCGCTTATCATCCGATCGACAAGGAGCCCGAGGAATACGTGGCCACCTTCCTGACGGAGAAGGCCACCTTCCAGCGCCGCGACGAAGACATCCGGACCCAGCTCGACGTCGCCGTCTCGACCGAGCACGACGTCGAGGTGCGGCGGCTGGCCGTGACCAACATCAGCGACCGCCCCCGCGAAATCGAGGTCACGAGCTATGTCGAGATCGTCCTAGCCCCGCCGGCCGACGACCTGGCCCACCCGGCCTTCGGCAAGCTCTTCGTCGAGACGGAATACCTGCCGGAGAGCGCCGCTCTCCTGGCCCGGCGGCGTTCCCGGGCCGCGGACGAAGCCGACATCTGGGCCGTGCACGTCATGAGCCTGGAGGGCCGGACGCAGGGGCCCGTGGAACGGGAGAGCGACCGGACCATCTTCCTGGGTCGGGGCCGCAGCCCTCGGAATCCCCAGGCCCTCGACGGCCGCTCCCTCTCCGGCACGACGGGCATCCTGCTCGACCCCATCTTCAGCCTGCGGCAGCGCATTCGGCTGGCGCCGGGAGGGGTGGCCCGGATGTCTTTCGCCACGGGTATGGCCGCCAGCCGCGAAACGGCCGTAGCCCTGGCCCAGAAATACCACGATCCCAGCGCCACACCCCGGACCTTCGCCCTGGCCTACGCCCAGGCCCAAAGCGCATTGCGGCATCTGGCCGTCACCAATGAGGAAGCCCGGCTCTTCGAGCGGCTGGCTTCGCGGGTCTTCTACGCCGACGATTCTCTCCGGGCCGACGCAGCCCTCCTGGCCCGCAACGAGCTCGGCCAGGACGGCCTGTGGGCCCACGGCATCTCCGGCGACCTGCCCATCGTGCTCGTGCGGGTGGTCGAGGAGAACGACCTGCCGCTGGTGCGGCAGGTCCTGCAGGCCCAGGAGTTCTGGCGCCTCAAGGGATTGGCCGCGGACGTCGTGATCCTCAACGAGCACCCGGTCAGCTACTTCGACGAGATGCATACGTTTCTCACGGAGCTTCTGGACAACGGTCCCTGGAGAACATGGAAGCACCGTCCCGGCGGATCCTATCTTCTGCGCGGGGACCGCATGGGGGAAGCCGAACGGATTCTTCTGGCCTGTGTTTCGCGCGCCGTCCTTAACGGCGATCGGGGCGATCTGGCCGCCCAGCTCGACCGGCCCTACCCCGAACGGCGCGGCGCGGAACCCGCCAACCGGACGCCGCTACGCGCGCCGCGAGCCGCCGCGCCCGCGGAGCTTCCCTTGCCCCCCCTGGCCCTGGCCAACGGCCTCGGCGGTTTCTCCGAGGACGGGCGCGATTACGTCATCATCCTCGAAGGGGAAGAAGAGACGCCCATGCCCTGGGCCAACGTCATCGCCAACCCCGTATTCGGGACGGTCGTCACGGCCTCGGGTTCGGCCTACACCTGGTCGGAGAACAGCCGCGAAAACCGCCTGACGCCCTTCGCCAACGATCCCGTCAGCGACCCCACGGCCGAGGCGCTGTTCATTCGCGACGACGAGACGGGCGAGGCCTGGTCGCCGACCCCGGGCCCCCTGCCGCGAACGGCCGGGAGCGGCCGCTTTGTCATCCGCCATTCCGCCGGCCTGACCCGTTTCGAGCGCACGGCGCACGGTCTCCGCCACGAGCTCGACATCTTCGTCGCGGCGACGGACCCGGTCAAGTTCTCGCTGCTGACGCTGACCAACGAAGGGACCGGGCCGCGCCGCTTGAGCGTCTTCGCCTACAACGAGTGGGTGCTGGGACCGCCCCGGGCGGGCCAGGGCGCCCACGTGGTCACGGAACGGGACGGCCCGACCGGAGCGGTGCTGGCCCGCAATTCCTACAACCGGGAATTCGCCGGGCGGGTGGCCTTCGCCTGCGCCGGCCAGGAACTCCGCTCGGCGACGGGAGACCGCCTGATCTTCCTGGGCCGCAACGGGTCGCTGGAGGCCCCTGATGGGTTGCGCCAGGAAACCCTCTCCGGGCGCTTCGGCGCCGGGCTCGATCCGTGTGCGGCGCTGCAAATCTCGCTGACGCTCCGGCCCGGGGAATGCCGCCGCCTCGTTTTTCTGCTCGGCCAGGGCAAGGATGTGGACCAGGCCCGCGAGCTGATGCGGCGCCATGTCCCCGCGGCGGCCGCGGGAGCGGCGCGGGACGCCGTGCGCGTGTCCTGGGACGCCGCCCTCGACGCTGTCCGGGTGCGCACGCCGGACGACTCCTTCGACCTGCTGATGAACCGCTGGCTTCTCTATCAGAACCTGAGCTGTCGGATATGGGCCCGCTCGGCGTACTACCAGCCGGGCGGAGCCTTCGGCTTTCGCGATCAATTGCAGGACGTCCTGGCCATCATGCTGACCCGGCCGGATCTGACGCGCGCGCATCTCCTGCGGGCCGCCGCGCGTCAGTTCCTCGAAGGCGACGTCCAGCACTGGTGGCACGAGCCCAGCGGACGCGGCACACGCACGCGCTGCTCGGACGACCTGCTGTGGCTCCCCTATGCCGCGGCCGAATACGTCCGGGTGACCGGAGACGCCGGCGTCCTGGATGAGAGCATCCACTTTCTGGAAGCGCAGGTCCTGGCCGCCGACGTCCGCGAATCCTACACCCAGCCGCTCGTCTCGGCCGAACAGGGGACGCTCTTCGCCCATTGCCTGCGGGCCATCGACAAAGGAATCACCAGCGGCGCCCACGGACTGCCGCTCATGGGCGGCGGCGACTGGAACGACGGCCTGAACCGGGTCGGCCTCGAGGGGCGCGGGGAGAGCGTGTGGCTGGGCTTTTTCCTCCACGGCATTCTCCTGGAATTTGCACCCCTGTGCGAAGCCCGCTTGGACCGGGCCCGAGCCGATCGCTACCGCGCCGAAGCCGGCCGCCTGGCGGCCGTCCTGGATCAGGCCTGGGATGGCGAGTGGTACCGGCGCGCCTATTACGACGACGGCACGCCGCTGGGCTCGGCCCAGAACGACGAGTGCAAGATCGACTCGATCGCCCAGTCCTGGGCCGTCCTCTCGGGCGCCGTCCCGCCCAAGCGCATGGAGCGGGCCATGGACGCGGTCCGCACCCACCTGGTCCGGCGCGGTCCCCAGATCCTGCTGATCTTGACCCCGCCTTTCGATCGATCGGCGCAGGACCCCGGCTATATCAAGGGCTATCCGCCCGGCGTGCGCGAGAATGGCGGCCAGTATACGCACGCGGCCGTCTGGATCGTCATGGCCCTGGCCCGGCGGGGCAGCGGAGACGAAGCGGCGGAGCTCTTCCATCTGCTCAATCCCATCAACCACACCCGGACCCGGGCCGACGTCGAGCACTACCGGGTGGAGCCTTATGTGATCGCCGGCGACGTCTGCGCCCATCCGGCCCATGCCGGGCGCGGGGGATGGACATGGTACACGGGCTCGGCGGGCTGGATGTACCGGGCCGGCCTCGAAAGCATTCTGGGGCTGAGGCGCCGCGGCGCGGCCTTCGAGCTCGACCCCTGCATCCCGGCGTCCTGGCCCGGATACGAGATCACTTGGCGCTTCGGTGGGACGCTCTACGAGATCGCCGTCTCGAATCCAAAGCGCCGCTGCCGGGGCGTCGCCGAGGCCCGGCTGGACGGCGCGCCCGTCGACTTCCGGGCCGTCCCGCTCCTCGATGACGGCGTCCCCCACCTCCTCCGGCTGGTTCTGGGGGACGCGCCCGTTCCGGCCCCGTCGTCCTGAGCGGCCGACCGCGATGGACCGCCCGGCCCGGCCGGCGATACACGGCCGGCCGGACGAACATCGACGAGGAGAACGCATGCCGACACTAGTGGAGTCGAAGAGAGACGCCCGGCAGCACTTCCTCATCAAATCCGCGGCGGCGGCCCAGACGAATTCGCTGGGCACGCTCGAGGCCCCGATCGTCGAAGACCTGCTCCGGAAGCACAAATGCGGGGACGAGCTCGACATCGGCTGCGGCGAGGGGTCGTTTCTCCTGGACGACCGCGCCGCGCTGGAAAAGAAAAACCCTTACCTCTGCTCGGCCATCGCCCATGGCACGCGGCCCCAAAAGGGCCGGCGAGATGGGAAAAACAGGCCCGGCATCCCCCTCTTTTTTCCCCGATTTTTTATTTCGCGCGCGGGCTTGACTTCCCGGAGACCGGGATGTATCTCCTATACGAGGTTATCAGGGCCTCTGAGAGCGCGAACCGGCGGGAAAAAGGAAACTCCCGCGTCCTGCAGACAGTGGAGGCGCCGTCAGAGGCCCCCTCATTTGATTTCGACCTCGACCGTGAAATAGCGGTAATCGGAATAATCGAAGACGACTTCCCTTTTCACCACACTGTACCCCGTGTCGCTGACGTACGTCTCGCGGATCGTCTGGCGGCTGGGAAAAAGCACACCCTTTTTCTCGATGCCGTAATCGATCGTCCAGGTCAGCTGGCGGCGGAAATCCGCCCCCACGGCGGCGCTGTCGTTGCCGACGACCACGTCGGCGGGACCGGTGTTCGGCGGCTCCATCTCCAGGCGCAAGATTTGATGGCTGGAGGCGTCCACCCAGACGCGTCCCCGGTTGTTGTTCTCTTCCCGCTCCGTTTTCGGCGCGGCCCGGATGACGATCGCCTTTCTCCCCCCTATTTCCTCGCGGCCCACGATTTCGTAGGTGAAGTAGCTCTGCCAATACCGGCTGAGAAAACCGACCGGGCCATAGACGAGGTTCCGCCCGGAAAATTTCAGGGTCGGCAGTTCGGCATTCTCCTCATGGCGCTTGCGGCCGTCCTCTTCGAGCAGCATGCGGCTTTCCCGGACATCATCCTTGGACTTGACGATCTGATAATCATAGGCGAACGTCCGGGTCTTCGATTTGGCCCGCTTGATCGCGTCCGGCGAATTCCGGGAAGAGCCCGTTCCCCGGGTGAAAAAATTTTCCTGCTCCCGGATTCGTTCCAGGCAGACAAAATTCAGGGCCATCCCCTTGACGACCTCGCAATAGTCCCCCGCCGCCTTCAGAATCCCGGGCAGGGCCGACGCGTCGGAATTCGCCGCCGGCGTCTGGTCCGCGGCCGGAGCGGATAAACCGGCGGCCGCCAGGATCAACGCCGCGATAAAGCGCATGGCCTCCTCCCCGGCGCCGCCGGAAGCCGCCTAGCGGCCGTCCTTGACGCAGCGGAAGCCGACCGTGGAGTTGCGGTCGAGCCCGGGGGCGATCAACAGCAGGATCTGGACGCGATCCACCGCCAGGGGGCCGCTCTTGACGTACCATTCGCTCTTCTCCGGCGCATAGTAACTGCCGCCGCGGATGAGCGCGAAGGTATAGGCGCCGTTGTCGTAGACGTCGTCGATCATCTGCCAGACGTTGCCGACCATGTCCTGGACGCCGAAGGGGCTGGCGCCCCTGGGAAAAGCATCGACCGGAGTGGAATGATTGAGCTTGTCGTTGCAGCGGCCCGGCTCCATCTTCGGCCCCCAGGGAAACGCCCGCCCATCCGCGCCTTGGGCGGCATATTGCCATTCGATCTCGGTCGGCAGGCGTTTGCCCGCCCAGCGGGCATAGGCCCGGGCATCCTCCATATCGATCCAGACGACGGGATGGTTCTCCAAGCCGGAGGGCGGTTTTCCGCCGACCCAATGCTTCAGATAATTGGAAACATCCTTGGGCGCATACCCCGCGGCCTGGATGAAGGCGGCATACTGGGCATTGCTGACCGGATATTTGTCCATGAAGAACCGCGGCACCTTGACCGTTCGCGCGATCAGCGTGTCGGGATAGGGAATGATCGGGTTGGCGTCGTCGGGATTCCCGGACGTCTTGAAGATAAAAGA